>Ga0105046_10015802_pt1 | contig 11597 bp, 10 predicted proteins | sample MAT03_FD_78385 | JGI IMG/M metagenome (GOLD analysis project Ga0105046, IMG submission 78385) | Freshwater microbial communities from Lake Fryxell liftoff mats and glacier meltwater in Antarctica - MAT-03 (megahit assembly) | ecosystem: Environmental > Aquatic > Freshwater > Ice > Liftoff...
AAAATTTTGGGCCGATGGAGCTTTCCGATTCATGTCACACATCTTCCACCCCACCACGCTGCGCGAATACGACATCCGTGGGATTATCGGCGAAACGCTCGGTCCGGACGACGCGCGCGCGATCGGGCGCGGGTTCGCGACCAAGCTGCGCGAGGCTGGCGGCAAGCGGGTGGCGGTGGCTTATGACGGACGGGTCAGCTCGCCGATCCTCGAGCACGCGCTGGTCGAAGGGCTCAATGCCAGCGGCTGCGACGTGGTGCGGATCGGCATGGGGCCGACCCCGATGCTGTATTATGCCGAGGCGTCAGCCGAAGATGTGGATGGCGGCATTCAGATAACCGGCAGCCACAATCCCGCCAATTATAATGGCTTCAAGATGGTATTTCAGGGGCTTCCGTTCTTCGGTGAAGATATAACCGAGCTCGGACGGATGGCCGCCGTTGGCGAGTGGGCCTCCGGCACCGGGACGAGCGAGACCCGCGATGTCATGGATGCCTATATCGATCGGCTGGTTGAAGGGATCGCCGGGATTGGCCACGATTCGCTGGCCGGTCTTCGGATCGGTTGGGACGCGGGCAATGGCGCTGCGGGCCCCGCGCTCGAAGCGCTGGTTGCCCGGCTCCCAGGGGAACACTTCACGCTCTTCACCGAAGTCGACGGGAATTTTCCCAACCATCATCCTGATCCTACCGAGGAAAAGAACCTCGCCGATCTGCGCGCACTCGTCGCGGAGAAGCATCTCGATTTCGGAGTGGCCTTCGATGGCGACGGTGACCGGATCGGCGCGGTGGACGGGACCGGACGGATCGTCTGGGGCGATCAGCTGCTGATGATCTACGCCGAAGACCTGCTGCGAATGGTCCCGGGAGCCACGATTATCGCCGATGTGAAGGCCAGCCGCGCCTTGTTCGAGAAGGTCGAACGGCTCGGCGGCCAGCCCCTGATGTGGAAGACCGGACACAGCCTGATTAAATCCAAAATGAAGGAAACAGGCGCGCCGCTCGCAGGCGAGATGAGCGGGCATGTGTTTTTTGCCCACGATTACTATGGCTATGACGACGCGCTTTACGCCGCCGTCCGGCTGATCGCGGCCTCGGCCCGGCTGGGCAAATCGGTAACCGAGCTGCGCGGCGAGATGCCGCCGCTGGTCAACACCCCCGAGCTGCGCTTCCAGGTCGACGAGACTCGCAAGTTCGCGGTGATCGACGAGGTCAAGGCGCGGCTCGCGGCCGATCCGTCAGCCAACGTGGACTCGACCGACGGGGTGCGCGTCTCCACCCCCGACGGCTGGTGGCTGCTGCGCGCCTCGAACACCCAGGATGTGCTGGTCGCGCGGGCCGAAAGCAGCGACCAGGCCGGGCTCGACCGGCTGATGGAACAGATCGACGCGCAGTTGGCGGCTTCGGGCCTGGAGCGGGGTGAACCGGCGGGGCATTGATCAAAGTTAAACGCGGGAACCAACCGCGCCTCGCTTCGTCGTGACTCCCACGAAAGGGAGCGACGATGCTGGACGATGGTACCCGCCAGGAAACGAGTGAAGACGAATTGTTCGAACGGATCGCGGACCCAGTGTTTCCGTGCGTCGGGGCGAAATCGGCGCTGGCGCGCGGCACGCTGAAAGTACTCGCCTGCCACAGCCTCGACAGCAGTTGGGACGACCTGACCATCCACCGCGCGCTGCTCGAATGGGCGCACGAGTATCGCGCCGAACCAGGCGGTTTGCGCCGCCTGGCGGTAGTATTCGACGGGCCTTACGATCTCGACGAAGCGCAATTCGAGGCACTGTTGTGGCAGCGAATTCAGTCGTTCGCCGACAAGGACGCGTGGCTCGGGCAACCTTATGATCCCCGCGTCAGCGCCGATCCGGATGCCAGCCACTTTTCTCTGAGCTTCGGGGGCGAGGCATTCTTCGTCGTGGGCCTGCACCCGCGAGCGAGCCGCCCGGCGCGGCGTTTTGATCGACCGACGCTGGTGTTCAACCTGCACGACCAGTTCGAGCGGCTCCGTGCCGAGGGGCTGTACGAGGGAATGCGCACCAAGATCCTCGCCCGCGACGTGAAGCTGGCCGGTGACGTCAACCCGATGCTCGCTCGCCACGGCGAGGCCAGCGAGGCCGCACAGTATTCGGGACGGCTGGTCGGCGACGACTGGACCTGCCCGTTCCGCGATCCGCGCACGCAAACCCAGTGACAGCATAGATAGTGACAATTGTCGAAATTCCTCCGCGCAGTGGGACCGCGTTCCAACTGAAGGCCGGCCAGGTCCTCCGGGTGATCGACCCGCGCGGGGTGCAGGTTGCCGATCTGCTCGCCTATGCTGCCGAGGACGTGCGCGAGGCAATATCGGCAGGGCGGACCTTCGATTACGAAGAGACCATCCGCCTCACCACGGGCAACCGGCTGTGGTCGAACCGCTCGCGCGTGATGCTCGAAATCGTCGAGGACAGCGTGGGCGTGCACGATTTCCTGCTGACGCCGTGCAGCGAGGCGACTTTCCGCCATTTCTATCCTGACGAGCCGGTCCATCGCGGCTGCTTCGGCAATCTGGCCGAGGCGATGGCTTCTTACGGGGTCGAACCCGACGCCATCCCGGTCGCGTTCAATGTGTTCATGAATGTGCCGGTCGACGCCGCCAGCGGGCGCTTGTCGGTGCTCCCGCCGACCAGCCGCGCGGGCGATTTCATCCGCCTGCGCGCCGCGGTCGACCTGGTCATCGGGCTTACCGCCTGTTCGGCGGCGGCCTCCAACGGCGGCAGCTTCAAGCCGATCCACTACGCTATCGAGGACTGATCTGGATCGCTCGGCGCAGTCTACGGCCGCACATCTCGAAATTCGTCTCGCGCAGCCACTGGCCAGCGCACCGGCCTAGGGCTAGCATCCTGTCGATGGGCCGACTGACCGCCGCTATGTTCCAGCGCTTCGCCGATCCGGCAGCCGAGCAGCGCTATCGCCGCGAGCAGCGGAAGTCGCAGGTCAAGTTCGTGCGCGCGCTCATGCTGATCGCCCCGGCCATGCTGGGTTTGTATATCGCGATCAATCCGCTGTTCATTGGACCTTCGTTCGGTGCCGGGATGCTGTTCACGAGCATTATCACGCTTCCGCTGCTGGGCTTTTATTACTGGTATGTCGGCCAGCCAGGCTATGCTGACAATCGCTGGATCGACGTGACATTTTTCTGCGTCATCGCGGCGTTGCAGTTCTTCTTCATCCGCTATCTGTGGGAGAGCGGGGTCAGCGGCTGGCCGTTCTACGCGATCCTCTGCTACAACCAGATGCTGCTGCTGACCTACGCCTGCCTCGCCTTCGCTGCGGCGGTGCGCGAGTTCGCGATCTGGACCGTCATTTCGATTGCCTATGTCGTCGGGACATTGCTGGCGCTCGACTTGCCGCCCGGGATCACGGTCTACACCGTGGCCTTTTATGCGCCGTTCGCGGGGCTGGTAGGCTATGTCAACTGGGCGATCGACGACAAATCGCGCCTACTGTTCCACGGCGGTCTCAAGCTCGACGCCGAGCGAAAGAAGACCGAGACGCTGCTCCACAACGTACTGCCCCAATCGGTCGCCCGGCGGCTCCAGTCGGGTGAGGCCATCGCCGACGCGTTCGACGAGGTCTCGATCCTGTTCGTCGACGTGGTCGGCTTCACCAAGCTGTCGAAAACGATGCCGGCCACCGAGCTGGTCACACTGCTTAACGCCTATTTCAGCCGTGCCGACCGCGGCTGCGACCTGTTCGGGATCGAGAAGGTCAAGACCATCGGCGATGCCTTCATGGCGGTCTCGGGCGCGATCGTGCCGACCCCGAAACCGGCCAAGGCGATGGTCGATTTCGCCTGTTACCTGATCGGGGCGGCGGACGACCTCAGCCGCGAGTTCGGGCTCGACTTCAAGCTGCGGGTGGGGATCAACACCGGCCCGGTGGTCGGCGGGGTGATCTCGAGCAAGCGGATGCATTACGATTACTGGGGCGATTCGATCAATGTCGCGGCGCGGATGGAAAGCGCCGCGCCGCACAACGGCATCACCGTCTCACATTCGACCTGGCTCGCAACCCGCGATTCGTACCGCTATCTCGAACCGCGCACAGCGACGCTAAAGGGGCTGGGAGGGGTGCCGGTCTACGACGTGGACCTGCGGAAGTAGGGTCTGCACTACTTCGCCCCGAACAACTTGCGCCAGCCCTGCTTGGCGATCAACCCAACCGAGCCGTAATCGCCGATTTCGCGTACATCGCTCGACTTGAGCGAGGCGCGGTCGCCCAGCACCGCCTTGATAGCAATGCGCGGACGCTGTGAGTGGTTGGGATAGGCTCCGTAGAGCTGGTTGGAATCGAAGAACAGCACCTGCCCTGGCTGCATCGCGGCATCGTAGGACGGCGCAGTGGTGCTGGCGAGTTCGAGGCTGGAGAGCTTGGAGACCGAGACCATCGTGCGCTCGCCGCCCGCCGAATTGGTTCCCATCCGGAGGCACCCGTTGCCGACCCCGGCGTCGGTGATCGCGAACCACAAGGTGAACAACGATGGGGGCGAATCGATCTTGGCCCAGTCGCTTTCGTCGCTGCGATAGCCGCTGGCGGGGGCGCCGGGCGGTTTGATCGTGGGGGCGGCGGAAAACACCACCGGCTCTTTCAGCCGCTGGCCAATCAGCGCACGGGCGTCAGGCTGGTCGAGCAACTGGCGCAGCAGCGTGCCCGCGCCGCGGCTGGCGGTGAAGAACCCGGCCAGTTCGACTTCGCTCTGGCGCCCGGTGCTGCGCAGGCCCGCATGGGCTGCGCCGATCCGCGTTTCGAGCTCTGCCCGCAGCGTCTCGGGGATCGACATTTGCAACAGCCGCCACATCGTCGGTCGATTCCCCTCTCGCTTTACCGGGCGAACTGCGACTTTCCGGTTTTACAGCCAATGCGCAACCCTTTTGCATTTCGATGTGAATTGACCGGGCGGCCTGCTCATGCGTTGTTCGCCGCGATGGCCGCAGACTTCCACGTACCCCCCGAGATCGAGCAGTGGTTTGCCGGGCGCGGCTGGCGCGTGCGGCGACACCAGCACGAAATGCTCGCCGCCGCCGACGCGGGTGACCACGCCCTGCTGATCGCCGATACCGGTGCTGGCAAAACGCTGGCGGGCTTCCTGCCGACGCTGGCCGCATTCGCACCCTCCCGTCTGGCAGGTGCAGTGCCACCTGAAGGCCTGCACACACTCTACATTTCACCGCTCAAGGCGCTGGCGCACGATGTGCAGCGCAACCTGATGACCCCGATCGACGAGATCGGCCTCGCCATCCGGGTCGAGACGCGCAGCGGCGATACCCCGTCGGACCGCAAGGCCCGCCAGCGCGCGAAGCCGCCACATGTGCTGCTGACCACGCCCGAATCGCTCTCGCTACTGCTCAGCTACCCCGAAAGCGCGGCGATATTCGCGACCCTGCAACGCGTGGTGATCGACGAGATCCACGCCTTCGCAACGGGCAAGCGCGGCGATCTGCTGGCGCTTTCCCTGGCTCGGCTTCAGGCGCTCGCGCCGGGCATGCGCCGTGCCGCGCTGTCTGCGACAGTCGCCGATCCGGAGGCCTTCCGTGCCTGGCTCGCCCCACACGGCGATATCGACTCAGTGGCGCTGGTTGAGGGCGAGGCGGGGGCGGAGCCACAGGTCGAGATACTGCTGCCCGAGGATGCCCGGGTGCCATGGGGCGGGCACGCCGCCGCCTGGGCGGTCCCGCAACTATACGAATCGATCCGCGCCAACCGCACCACGCTGATCTTCACCAACACGCGGTTTCTCGCCGAGTACATCTTCCAGCTGCTGTGGGATATCAACGAGGACAAGCTTCCAATCGGCATCCATCACGGCAGCCTGTCGAAGGAAGCACGGCGCAAGGTCGAAGGGGCGATGGCGCGCGGCGAATTGCGCGCGCTGGTCGCGACGTCCAGCCTCGATCTGGGGGTCGACTGGGGCGACATCGACCTCGTTGTCCAGATGGGCGCTCCCAAGGGCTCGTCGCGCCTGCTCCAGCGGATCGGTCGTGCCAACCATCGGCTCGACCAGCCCAGCCGCGCCTTGCTGGTGCCTGGCAACCGCTTCGAATTCCTCGAGGCGACGGCAGCGATCGAAGCGGTCGAGGAAGGCCAGCGCGACGGCGAGGACTTCCGCCCCGGCGGGCTCGACGTACTCGCCCAGCATGTGATGGCGTGTGCTTGCGCCGGTCCGTTCGACGAGGCCGCGCTGCTGGGCGAAGTGCGCTCATCGCTGGCCTATGCCTGGGTCGACGAGACGGTGTGGGCGCGGGTGCTGAACTTCGTTGCGACCGGGGGCTATTCGCTCAAGGCCTATGACCGGTTCAAGCGGATCGTGCGCGGGGTGGATGGCACCTGGCGCCTGACGCATCCCGAACACGCCGCTCGCCACCGGCTCAATGCGGGGATCATCCTCGATGCCGAGATGCTCGAGGTGCGGTTCAAGAACGGCCGGTCGCTGGGCCGGGTCGAGGAAAACTTCGGAGCCTCGCTGAGCCCGGGCGACACCTTCTGGTTTGCCGGAACCAGCCTCGAGGTAGAGACGATCCGCGACATGGAGATTATCGTCCGCGCATCCAGGAGTGCAGCGGTAATCCCCAGCTATGGCGGCGCGCGGATGCCGCTGACCACGCACCTGGCCGACCGGGTCCGCGCGCTGCTGGTCGACCGGCCCGGCTGGGCGCGCTTCCCGGACGACGTGCGCGAATGGCTCGAGATGCAGGACTGGCGCAGCCAGATGCCGGGTCCGGGCGAGCTGCTGGTCGAAAGCTTCCCGCATGGAAAGCGCGAATACAGCGTTTATTATACTTTCGAGGGGTGGAACGCGAACCAGTCGCTGGGGATGCTGCTGACCCGGCGGATGGAGGACCGCGGGCTTGGTCCACTCGGCTTCGTCGCCAACGATTATTCGCTGGCGGTCTACGGCCTCCAGCCGGTCGAGGACCCCGCCGACCTGCTTTCGCCCGATATCCTCGCCCACGAATTCGTCGAATGGGTGCAGAATTCGCACTTGCTGCGCCGCGCCTTCCGCGAGGTGGCGGTGATCGGCGGGCTGGTGGAGCGCCAGCATCCGGGCAAGCGCAAGAGCGGCAAGCAGGTCACCTTCTCGACTGACCTGATCTATGATGTGCTGCGCAAGTACGAACCCGACCACATCCTCATCGAAGCCGCCTGGGCCGATGCGCGCACCCGGATGACCGACGTCGGGCGGGTTGGCGACCTGCTCGACCGCGCGGCCGGGCAGCTGGTTCATGTGAGGCTGGACCGGGTCAGCCCGCTGGCTGTCCCCGTGATGGTGATGATCGGCCGCGAAACACTGCCCGCCGGTGCGGCGGACGACGAACTGGTGCTGGAAGCCGCGGGCCTGGCGGCGCTGGCCATGCGGCCCCTGAACGACCCCGCGCTGGACCCGGCCAGCCGCGCCCGCTAGACGCGCGCCTCCTATGGCAACTTCGCACCATTCAAGCCGTCGCACCTTCGCGATCATCTCGCACCCTGACGCGGGCAAGACCACGCTGACCGAGAAGCTGCTGCTTCAAGGCGGCGCGATCCATCTTGCGGGCGAGGTCAAGGCGCGCGGGCAGGCGCGGCGGGCGCGCTCTGACTGGATGAAGATCGAGCAGCAGCGCGGCATTTCGGTGACGTCGAGCGTCATGACGTTCGAGCGAGAGGGCATCACCTTCAACCTGCTCGACACTCCCGGGCACGAGGACTTTTCCGAAGATACCTACCGAACGCTGACTGCCGTGGACTCCGCCGTCATGGTCATCGACGCGGCCAAGGGGATCGAGCCACAGACCCGAAAACTTTTCGAGGTCTGCCGCTTGCGTTCGGTTCCGATCATCACCTTCATCAACAAGGTCGACCGCGAAGGGCGCGACCCGTTCTCGCTGCTCGACGAAGTGGCCGACGCGCTGGCGCTCGACGTGGTGCCGATGAGCTGGTCGGTCGGCATGGGTGGGCAGTTCGAGGGTGTGCTCGATTTCGCCACCGGCACGATCGCCCGGCCCGAAGGCGACAGCCGCGAATTTCTCGGCAAGACCGACCAGGCGGAAATTCCGCAGAACATTGCCGACGAGGTCGAGTTGGCGCGCGGCGGCTATCCCTCGTTCGATCTCGAGGCTTACCGCCACGGCGACCTGACCCCGGTTTATTTCGGTTCGGCTCTCAAGAACTTCGGGGTGGCAGAACTGATCGACGCGCTCGCCCGCCACGCGCCGCCGCCGCGGCCGCAGCCGAGCGAGCAGGGGACGATCTCGCCCGACCGGCCTGAAGTCACCGGCTTCGTGTTCAAGGTTCAGGCCAACATGGACCCGCAGCACCGCGACCGGATCGCCTTCATGCGGATGGTCTCGGGCACGTTCCGGCGCGGGATGAAGCTTACTCCGTCGGGGCTGGGCAAGCCGGTCGCGGTCCACTCGCCGATCCTGTTCTTCGCGCAGGACCGCGAGATCGCCGATACCGCCGAGGCCGGCGACATCATCGGCATCCCCAACCACGGCACGCTGCGGGTCGGCGATACGCTGTCCGAGAAGAACGAGGTGCGCTTTACCGGGCTGCCCAACTTCGCACCCGAAATCCTGCGCCGGGTGATCCTGAAGGACCCGACCAAGACCAAGCAGCTGCGAAAAGCGCTCGACGACCTCAGCGAAGAGGGCGTGATCCAGGTGTTTTATCCCGAGATCGGCGCGCAGTGGATCGTCGGCGTGGTCGGCCAGCTTCAACTCGACGTGCTGGTCAGCCGCCTGGAGGCCGAATACAAGGTCGCCGCCGCGCTCGAACCGGCGCCGTTCGACACCGCGCGCTGGCTCAAGGGTTCGGACAAGGCGCTGGAGGCCTTCGCGGGGTTCAACCTTTCCAACCTCGCGCGCGACCGTGATGGCGACCCGGTGTTCATGGCGCGCTCGGCGTGGGACGTCGGCTACCAGCAGGAACGCAACCCCGAGCTGGCTTTCTCGGCGACCAAGGAGCGCTGATTAACAAGCCTCGTCATTCCCGCGAAGGAGGGAACTCATCTCCTGCCCCGCGTTTGGCGCAACGTCTGAGATGGGTCCCCGCCTTCGCGGGGATGACGAAAGTTGGATTGGGCGATAGGGGAGTGCCATGACCCTGCTTGGCCCCGTCTCGCGCACCTTTATCTCGCAGCGGCTGCGGCTGCACTATCTCGACTGGGGCAATCCCGAGAAGCCGCCACTGCTGCTGGTCCACGGCGGGCGTGATCATGCGCACAACTGGGACTGGACCGCGCAAGCGCTGCGCCACGACTGGCACGTGATCGCCATCGATCATCGCGGCCACGGCGACAGCGAATGGGTTTCCGACGGCAATTATTCGGCTTCCGACATGGTCTACGATGTTGCGCAGCTGGTCCACCAGCTCGATCTCGCCCCGGTCACGATCGTCGCGCACTCGATGGGCGGGCAGGTGTGCCTGCGCTATGCCGGGATCTATCCGGAAATGGTCCGCAAGCTGGTGGCGATCGAGGGACTGGGGCCCTCGCCAACCGTTTTGGCCGAACTGATGGCCAAGCCCTATCGCGAGCGAGTGCGCGAATGGATCGAGAAGAAGCGCGCTTCGGCGGGGCGGAACCCGCGTAAATACGCGACGATCGGCGATGCCTTGGCGCGGATGCGCGAGGAAAACACCTATCTGACCGCCGATCAAGCCGAACATTTGACCATCCACGGGGTCAACCGCAACGAGGACGGGACGTTCAGCTGGAAGTTCGATCCGCACCTCAACAACTGGCCGGTCGAGACCGGCTATGAGGAGCTGAGATCGGTGTGGGAGGCGATCACCTGCCCGACCCTGCTGCTGTACGGGGCCGATAGCTGGGCTTCGAACCCCGAGACCGACGGGCGGATCAAGTATTTCAAAACCGCTTCGGTGATCGAGTTCGAGAACGCCGGGCACTGGCTCCATCACGACCAATTCGACCGGTTTATCGCCACCCTCAAGGATTTCCTCTGATGGATTTTTTCGACCGTCTGACCGACGACCATTGCGCAATGATTACGAAGCAGGCGGTGTTTTTCGTGGCGACCGCGGCCGAGGGTGCCCGGATCAACCTCAGCCCCAAGGGGCTCGACACCTTCCGCGTGCTCAGCCCCAATCGTTGCGCCTATCTCGACCTCGGCGGATCGGGCAACGAGACTCACGCGCATCTGGCGGCCGACGGACGGATCACCGTGATGATGTGCAATTTCGAGCAGCCCGCGCTGATCCTGCGGATTTACGGGACCGGCCGCGCGGTGCTGCCCGCCGATCCCGACTGGATGGCGCTGGCTGAGCATTTCACGCTGCTCCCTGGTACCCGCCAGATATTCGACATTGCGGTGGACAGCGTCCAGACCAGCTGCGGCTGGGGCGTGCCGGTGATGACCATCGAAAAGCCGCGCACAACGCTGACCAAGTATCATGCGCAAAGCGACCCGATGAAATGGGTCGAGAAGCTCCAGGGCCGGACGCGGAGCATCGACGGGCTGCCGACCCGCCCGACCGACCGGTTCATCGCGGGGGCCGAAACGCGCGGCTGATCGTTCGGCACCCCATGCAGCTCACTTTCGCCAGCTACAACATCCACAAGGGGGTGGGGCTTGACCGGCGGCGCGATCCCGAGCGGATCGTCGCGGTGCTGCGCGAGCTCGACGCCGATGTGATCGCGCTGCAGGAATGCGACATGCGCTTCGGCACGCGCGAGAGCGTGTTGCCGCGCGCGTTGCTCGATGATCATACCCCGTGGCGTGCCGCTCCGGTCGCGCAGCGCGCGGCCTCGCTCGGCTGGCACGGCAATGCACTGCTGGTGCGCAAGGATATCGCGGTATCGCTCGCCCAGCCGGTTCCGTTGCCCATGCTCGAGCCACGCGGCGCGGTCCGGGCCGACCTGATGGTGGGCGGAGCGCCGCTGCGCGTGGTGGGGATGCATCTCGATATCTCGGGTCTGCGCCGCCACCACCAGGTGCGCAGTGTCGTCCGTCATGTCCGCGACTGCGAGATCGCCTGCCCCGCGGTGCTGCTCGGCGATTTCAACGACTGGTCGCGCAATGGCCGAGCCTTGCGTGAGTTCGGCCCGGGCGACGGGGAGGGATGGCGGATGGTACCCTGCGGAGCCAGCTTTCCTGCTCGTCGCCCTGTGGCCCCGCTCGACCGGATCGTTATCTCACGCGAATGGACTGTGGAGGCTTGCGGGGTCCACCGCAGCGCGCTGGCAGCGCGAGCTTCGGATCACCTGCCGGTCTGGGCGCGGCTCACGCTTTGAGCAGCGCTGCCTGAAAAACAGGCAGTCTATGCCGCACTGCACAACAGTGCAAACCGCCGCATTACGCCCGACTCATTGAGATTCGGTAACATCCTCGGGCTGGCACGGCTCTTGCTTCATACTCGGAGCCGGAGAACGGGCTTCGGTCTCAAGAGGGGGCGTGCATGAAATTCATCATCGCCATCATCAAGCCGTTCAAGCTCGACGAGGTGCGCGAAGCACTCAACGGGCTGGGCGTTGCCGGGATGACGGTGTCCGAGGTCAAGGGTTTCGGTCGGCAGAAGGGCCAGACCGAGATTTACCGCGGAGCCGAATATTCGACCAACATGCTG
>Ga0105046_10015803_pt1 | contig 11597 bp, 9 predicted proteins | sample MAT03_FD_78385 | JGI IMG/M metagenome (GOLD analysis project Ga0105046, IMG submission 78385) | Freshwater microbial communities from Lake Fryxell liftoff mats and glacier meltwater in Antarctica - MAT-03 (megahit assembly) | ecosystem: Environmental > Aquatic > Freshwater > Ice > Liftoff...
AGAATGCTGATCCTAAAACATAATTGAATTTGATAAAATTAAAATAATGCTTTTGGTGATAGTCTATTACGCTATGTTTTTTTCTAACAACGTATTTCGAAATATATGGTTGAGGGTCTATTTCATTCGTGTGCACGAACAATTTCTCAATATGCTATTATTTTTGTTCGATCGCTCGATTCAAAATGAAAAAATGCTATTAAAAGAATTCTGTACAGCCATCCATAAAAAGCACCAAAAATGCTTCTCTGGATGGCTTTGTTGTATTGCTAAATAAGAACAATGATTAAGATGATGTCCAAGTATTGTTTAGATCGATTTGGATTGATTTGTTAATAAATTTTGAATTTATACCAAGAATTTTGAAAATGATAACTTTATCTTATGATTTGGAAATCAAGTTTTAATTTATTTGTTTTTTTATCGTAATTACTGATGGTTAAATAGCCAGTTTGAAATAAAAGCGGTATGAGTGGTATGTTATCAAGTTCAAAAGGGCCTAAAGTATCTTGATCTATCTTTATATCTTCGATTTTTTAGCTAAATTTTTTGAACTTTTATAATGTTAAGTATCTAGACTGATGTTTGAATATTCAATTAACTAAAAATTGAAATCAAAACATGGTATTATCTTAGGTAAAAAAATCTTAATAAAAAAATTGGATTTTCTATGAACTCGTTTGAAATTAGAACTAAATTTTTTGATTTTTTCAAAAAATTAAATCATGAAGTTATCCCTAGCTCATCTTTAATACCGGCACAAGATCCTACTTTGCTTTTTTCTAATGCGGGTATGAATCAGTTTAAGGATGTTTTTTTGTCAAAAGAAAAGCGCAGTTATTCAAAAGCGGTGAGTATTCAGAAATGCATTAGAGCGGGCGGCAAGCATAATGATCTGGAAAATGTAGGGTTTACCAAAAGGCATCTTACCTTTTTTGAGATGATGGGGAACTTCTCGTTCGGTGACTACTTTAAAAAAGAGGCCATAATCTATGCCTGGGACTTTTTAACTAAAGAACTAGAAATAGATAAAGATAAACTTGTTATAAGTGTTTATAAAGACGATGCAGATGCTTACAAAATTTGGCTGGAAACGATTGGGCTTAGCCCGTCTAAAATTGTTAAGTTGGGTGAAGCTGATAACTTTTGGCAGATGGGTGAAACTGGCCCTTGTGGTCCCTGTTCTGAAATTTATATCGACCAAGGGGGTCATTTTGGCTGTGAGAAAAATGACTGTGCGCCAGGATGTAGTTGTGATAGGTTTTTAGAAATTTGGAATTTAGTATTCATGGAATTTGATAAGCAACCGGACGGTACTTTAAAATCGTTAAAATCTCCTGGGATCGATACCGGCATGGGTCTTGAAAGATTAACCTCCGTCATGCAAAATAAAGAATCTGTGTATGAAACGGATCTTTTTATGCCGATAATAAAAAAAATAGAAGAACTTTCTGGTATCAAGTATGCAACTGCGAATGATAAAATAAAATCAGCATTCAGAGTGCTAGGAGATCATATTCGCTCCTCGTCATTTGCTATCGCGGATGGTGCAATTCCCTCAAATGAAGGACGCGGTTATGTATTACGTAAAATTATTCGTCGTGCTTTATTATTCTCAAAAAAATTAACAGAAAAAAATATATTTCCTGAATTAGCTATTACTTTGTCAGAACATTTTTCTCTAGTCTATCCTGAGCTCCAAAATAATCTAAAATTAATTGTAGCTACTCTTACAAATGAGACTGAAAAATTTGATCATAATTTAGTTCAAGGTCAAACAATTTTAGCAAAGTATATCCAAGAAAATTCAGCTAAGTTCCAGGATAAAATTATATCTGGTGATCAAGCATTTAAGTTATATGATACCTATGGCTTCCCGTTAGAACTTACCAAAGTAATTGCTCAAGAAAGCGGCTTTATTGTTGATATTGATAGTTTCGAAACTAATATGGAAGAACAACGGTTACGTTCTGGGAAAAAATGCTCAGACAATGATTCAGTGATTCGGGATTATTTAGATACTCACTCAATTACTACAGAATTTACCGGTTATGATGAGCATGTATCTGAAACTACCATTAATGCGATTATGGTAAATAATGATTTTGTTGATAAAGTATCTGCCGGAACAGAATGTTATATAATCACTGAACAGTCACCGTTTTATGTAGAATGTGGTGGTCAAATAAGTGATCAGGGGTACATAAAAGTTGGTGATAAGCAATCGAAATTGATAGTTCTTAAAAAAGTTAATGATACTATTGCCGCCTTAGTTCAAGCCCCAACAGATTTGAGCGTCGGGACAAAACTTACCTTGATTGTGGATAGTCCTACACGAATTAACACCATGAAAAATCATACTGCTACCCATTTATTGCAAGCTGCTTTAATTGAAGTTTTGGGTAAGGGTGTTAGGCAAGCAGGATCGGTGGTAGAGCCTGATTATCTTCGGTTTGATTTTACAAGTTTAGATAATTTGAACAATAATCAGATTAAGCAAGTTGAAGATTTGGTTAATAAAAAAATTATGGAAGATATTCCTGTAAAAATTGAGCAATCTACCTTAAAAGAGGCTACCGGAAAAGGTGTTATCGCATTCTTTGGTGAAAAATATAATCCTGAAAAAGTAAGAGTGGTCCAAGTGCCAGGATTTTCAGCCGAATTATGTGGCGGAACTCATGTTAACTTCACTGGAGAAATAGGTGTATTTAAGATCACTGAAGTTTCTGCTCTATCTGCTGGAAATAGACGCATCGTTGCCGTAACCGGTCCGAAGGCACTAGAGGTATATCAAGATCTTTTTAATGCAGCTAAAACATTATCTCAAGAATTCAAGGTCCCTCAAGAGCAGATCTTAGATGTTGTTAGAAAACAAAAAGAGCAACTCAAGGCTGCTCATGATGAGATTAAGAATCTTAGAAAAGAGCTCTATGGTTCAAAAATTAATGAATGGGTCACTAAAACAAAAAATATTAAAGGGCTACCGTTCTTGTTTTTAGAGATTCCCGCAACACCTGGCTCCGAAGCACCAAATAGTGAAGAAATTTCGGAGATGCTTATAAAACATAAGCCAGGTTTCTATTTTGTGGTAAGTAAAAATCTAGAAAGTTTAAGTTTTATGGCTATAGTTTCTAAGAATTTCATAAATAGCTTTAAGATAAAAGAGTTCGGCGATTGGCTGAGAACGGAGGGTGCTCAAGGCGGCGGAAAAGAAAATGTCTTACGTGGTAAATTATCAAAGATGCCGGCTGATTTTGAAAGTTCTATGATATCTTGGCTTGAAAAAAATATAGTTTAATTCAATTTTTCATAATAAAATTTTAATAATAATCCCATAAATGTAATCCTTAAAGAATTTTAATGCATTTTAATAAATTTATAAAGTTCTTTAAGAGTGTTTGTGGGATTACTGCTTTTAGTTAAGTTATCGCTACATAATTGATTTTTCTTACCCCAATCAGCCAGGGTTAAATAATTTGGTATAGTAAAGAACATGGCTATGGTATCTAAGAAAACAATACTTCTACTATTCTAACTGCTTCATCAATTTTAGAGTCTAAATCTGATTCTCTAAAATTTTCAAGAACGTAATCAGGCACGTCCTCACGGTTTGCAGGCCGTCCAATGCCAAATCTTAAACGCCAAAATTGATCTGACATGTGTGCCATAATCGATTTCAGTCCATTGTGTCCTTTAGCACTACCAGCAAACTTTGTTACTATCTTTCCAAAAGGTAACTCGAGCTCGTCATGAACAACCAAAACCTCTTCTGGTTGAATACCTTTTTTTTGGAGTGAAGAAGCAACTTGGCCAGAATTGTTCATAAAAGTTTGAGGTTTGATAAGCAGAATAGATTGATCATTAATCTGGATCTTGGCAGATTCGAAATTATCGGATTTTGACCATGTGCTATGGTAACTATCTGCTAATTTGTCAACGATTAGAAAGCCAATATTGTGACGGTTAAGTGCGTATTTTGATCCTGGATTTCCTAAACCGATAATCGCTTTAATTTTTTTAGTCATGATTAAATGTTTGATTATAAAAGGTGAATATTAAAATAGCTGGTTTTTTAGGACCAGCTATTTAATTTGTCTTAATGTGGCGAGTACTAGCTACTAAACTGTTGGTTTAGATTGCTCTAATAGCTTTTCGCTGTTAATTTTTTTTGCTTTTTCTAAAGCATAGTCTCTATTGATTTTTGATAATACTTTTGAAGTAGCATTATCTGCACCAGGTGCTGCCAAAATGCACATTCCATCGAATACGATTTGATAGGAACTTTCCTTTGATACTTCTTGAATAGCTTGTAATACTTTTGGATGCAATTGAGTTTGCGCTGCAGCTAATCTTTCTTGAGCAAATTGATTAAGCTCTTGAGTTCTTTTTTGCAAGTCAGTATTTAAAGCATACATTTCTTTATACTTTTCACTTAAAGTATCTTGGCTTGCAATGCCAGACTGTTGTAAAGTTTCGAAATCAGTTTTACCTTTTTCTAATCTTCCAGCAATTTCCTGAATTTCTCTTTCTACCGGTTCCATGATCTTTTTTAGGTTGTTGTAATTATCACGCCATTCATCAGAAGCATTAGCTAGCAAATTTGGATCTAAGGTGATTATCTCATGTGTATTAACATAAGCAAAAGTTGATGTAGTTGGCATAGCTTCTTTTGGTGAAGGGGTTTTATTATCAGCGAACATAAAAGAGGTAACAAGGGAACAGGTAAGTAATAATTTTAATGACAGTTTCATAAGTGTTTACCTTTCATATTAATTTATCGCCTAAAAAGGTACAACTTTTATGAATTCTAGTCAAATAGTTAAATAAGGTTAAAGGTAATGCAGGAGCGTTCCGTTGATTTTTCCCCTAACCCATTGGTTGCTCCCGCATTATTCTTACACTATGATTCTTTATAATATTAAGGCAATAATTTTGTTTGTTCTTTTCATTTGAAGTAGTACTTTAAATTTTTACACTGATTTTATTTAAATTTTTTTAACTTTAGTAATTTTTTGAGCAAATTTTTCTTTTTTGGTTTTCTAGCCTATACTTAAAATTAAAAATATTGTTTTCCCCGCTATCAAAAAGTAAATAATAAATGTTATGAAAAAATTGGTTTTATTATTGTTAATCTTTAACCTTTTTTTGGTTATAAATAGTGTTCAAGCAGCTGTTATTTCTAGTTTGTGTTTAGATATTAACCAGGCTATTGAAGCTGATCAACAACCCCATCTTTTATCTGATAAGTTAATTCGAAAATCACCTAGTCAGCCTGTTGCTGGTTCATCATCATTCTCCTCTGGATTATCCGAGGGGGATTCCGCCAGTAAGCTAAGGGCAGATACAAATGATCCTATTGTAAGAATAACCCAACAATTTTTTATTAAGAAAACGAATAATTCTAAACCGCTCAATAATCAACAACATGTTGATTTAGAAAATCCTAACGATTTTAAAGAACCTTTTTGTAGTCAGTGTCGCGCCAGAAAGTCGGATAGCAGTGCTCATTTAATAAAGCCAAAACTACCCAATGATATTTTGTACTATAAGCATTGGAATAGTAATGCAGATCCTCTAACCAGTCCGTTCAAGAAACAGAAAAAACGTATACTTATTTTTATGAGTATCGGGGGTGGTGGTCACGTCTCCGTTTCCAATGCATTAAAAAGGTATTTAGAAGATGATTATGAAATCACTATTGTGAACTTTTTTGAAGAAGTTATGTCATCTGTCGATACGATTCGCTATTTAACATTTGGCAAAGCTTCGGGTGAAGATATTTATAATTTTTGCTTGCAGAACCGATTTATTTCTTTGGTTAATGGTTTCACTCGATTTGGTGCTTGGAGTATAAAATACAAAAGTACTGCTATCGAATCTTTGTTACAAGATTTTATTATACGGTATAAACCTGATTTGCTTATATCAGTTATACCGGTCGTGAATTTTATGATTCTCCCTGTTGCTAAAAAATTAGATATTCCTTTTTTAGTTGTAACTAATGATTTAGACACCACTAATTATGTGAATGGCATCACTCAGATAGATTATAACAAGTTTTACTATACGGTAGCATTTAATGATAAAGATATTTATAGCAAATTTAGAACTGCTAAAATACCCAAATCACAAGTAGCGGTAACCGGCTTTCCGTTAAGGCCAGAGTTTTATGATAAAGATAAAGATAAGGCTCTTATTAAAAAAGATTTCCAGATTCAAGAAAATAAAAAAGTGGTTATGATTTTAATGGGTGGCGCCGGCTCATTTGTTTGTTATAGATATGTTCAAACACTAGCGCGCTTGAAAAAACCTATGCATATAGTTGCTTGTATTGGTCGTGATGAACGATTAAGAAATACAATTACTGGGCTTAGTCTGCCCGCCCATATTACCTTATCTATTGTAGGCTTTACGGGCAGAATTTCAGACTTAATGTCTGTAGCAGATGTTTTGATAACCAAAGCAGGACCAAATTCTATTTGTGAGGCGATGGCATCATACTTGCCAATATTGATAGATCAAACTACTGGTAATATTTGGTGGGAAGTCTTAAATGTTGATTTCGTTAAGAAGCACAAAATTGGTGATACGGTAACTCGTTTTAAAGAAGTCAATAGTAAAATAACCAAATTCTTAGATGATTCTTCTTATATTTCTTCGGTTAAAAAAAGAATGTCCAGGCTCCAAACCGGACTCGATTTTAGACAAAGAATACGGTGTCTCATAAATCGAATTACTAGTTAATTTTGACAAACCAATAGAAATATTGCTATTGCTCAGATGCTTTAGATAGTATTTATCAATATAAAAAAGAACTTAGAGAAATTGATTTAAAATTTAGCAAATTTTCTGTCATAAAATCGTTATTAAAAAACATATTTTATATTTTCTTTGTTGTATTGATTTATAAAGATCAATCGTATTCTTACTATCAACATATTTTTTAGGAGTAATAGCACTATGAATTTGAAACTATTCGGTGTTTTAATTTTGAACTTTAACTTACTCTTTTCGGGTATTTGTATTATTAAAAATGATGGTGCCGCAAAACTTTTTGTAGTGGATCCTAATTCAGGCTTTGCTGTATCAATTGAGCCAAATAAATCCGGTAAAATAGATACAACCTTGAAAGGGCTGAAAAAGTTGTTTGTGAATGAAACTTTGAACTTTTTTGAAGAAGAACAACCAAACTCTGAGACTTATAAATTAAAATACCAACTTAGAGACAACGATTTCTCAAGAAAGATTACCGAGCTAACCTATAATCAAATCAAGCATTTTGCTAATCAATCTAATCAAGATTTTGTGATCACTGCATTTAAATAATTAAAAAGCTCTCTCTAGCAGAAAGCTCTTTTTAATCATGATTAAAATTGTTGACTAGACCTATTTTGCGATAATCTTTTGTGCCTGTTCACAATCAGACTTCTCACTGGTAAAGATTATTATTGATTGTCCGCTTTAACTTGGTTTAAGTATCGATTCAATCAGTACAGCTAAGTTTTTCTTGCAACAATCCACGTAAAATTCGTTAAGCATTTAAATTTTTAAATGTTCTTGATGCAAAATAGACTGATAAGCATGCCATCGCAGTTACTACAGCAAAGCCTATTATTACAGTGCTATTCAAAAAATTGCCGTTGAACAGTTCTCTGACTCCGCTAACCGCATAAGCCAAGGGATTGAAGAGCGCTATTTTGTTAATCCAAGCAGGCGCTAGGCTTAAGGGCAGCGTTATTCCTGAGTTAAGTTGTAATGGTATCAAAAACAAGTTAATTGTTGGGGCAAGCGTGTACTCGTTTTTGGTTAACATAGCAATAGTATAAGAAAACGAAGAGACCATTAACCCAACTAGCACAACTAAAATGAGTGACAGTATAACGCCCGATATATTAAGCTTGAGACCAAATAGGGTGGCAATGGTAATGAGAATCACTGATTGCATTAAAAGAATAAACATATCGGTTAACGAACGACCAAGTAATAACGCTAATCTGCTGACTGGTGTTACCCTCATTCTGCTTACTACGCCATTTCTCATGTCACCAATCAAACCGAAGCCTACAAATGCTGAGCTGTAGATTGCCATCATAATAAGTAATCCGGGCGTAAATACGTTTAATGATCCCCCAGGTGGAAATCCTGGTACTCTCACAAGGCTATCGAGCATTGGCGCAAATAAAAACAGAAAACAGAGCGGTTGAAATAGCCCAAAAATAATTATGCGTAAGGGGTTTCTTAATGTTATTAATAATGTTCTGGAAAAGATAAGGAATGTATCATGGATGAATTTATATATTTTCATTAGTTTTTCTCAATTTTCTCTTAATGACCGGCCAGTAAAGTTCAAAAATACGTCATCCAAGGTAGGATGTGCTAAAGATACTGTTTTGATAGTAATTGTTGATCCATCAAGTGTTCTCAAAATCAAGGGTAAAGATTCTTCCCCACATTCAACATATACTCTAATTTTGTCCTTGATGATACTAATATCCTTAACGAAAGGTAGGTCCTTAAGAATTTTAAATCCAGCCGTTTGTTCTTCTGGTGAAAGCTCTATGGTAACTGAATCTCCTGCAACATTTTTTTTAAGTTCTTCGGGAGTGCCTTCTACGATCAAAGTACCATGGTCAACAATTGCTAGCCTATCGCACAGTGCGTCAGCTTCATCAAGATAGTGTGTAGTTATAAGTATCGTGGTACCATTATCCCTTAACACCTTAACTTGCTGCCATAAATGAGCACGATTCTGAGGATCTAATCCAAGAGTAGGTTCATCTAAAAAGAGTACTGCTGGTTTATGAATAATCCCTAAAGCTAAATCTACTAACCTTCTTTGGCCCCCTGAGTAAGTCTTTACTAAACGATTCGCAAAGGCTTCAAGCTGCAAATGTTTAACCAGATCATGTGTCCGAGCCAGAGCCTGCTCTTTGCTCATACCATATAAACGAGCTTGCAATACTAGGTTTTCTATGGCAGTCGCTTCATTTTCTAGCCCACCAATTTGGCTTATATAGCCAATACTTTCCCTTACTTTGTCGGGTTCTTTCAACAGATCGTAACCTGCTATAGAGACCTTTCCACTGGTAGGTTTGAGCAATGTTGTTAACATTTGCATTGTGGTGGTCTTACCAGCGCCGTTTGGACCAAGTAGCCCAAAAATTTGACCTCTTTCAACCTTCATATTTATATTACGAACTGCATATACTGGTTCAGCTTTTGCCAGGCGATCTTGGCTTTTGAAAAGTTTGCTTAAGTTTTCAATCTTGATAGCGAATGCTGTGTTCATTTTTCTATCTTCCTATCATGATAATTCTTTTAACGTACTGGTTAGCTTAATTCTTATTTCATTAAATACATCCTTTTTTCTTTCAGCAAATTTAGGATTTTGTTTGTCTAAAAAGCCTTGAAACATCTCTAGCATGTTAAGATTGCTTACTATAAATGTAGCCTCTTGTTGCTGTGCACTTGTGGTGAGGATGCTAGAAAATTGCTTTAGTATATTTTTATAAAGATGGTTGACGCTATCACCTGATAATGGCTTGAACTGTTTGAGAAGAAATTCAAAAACATCTTCATATCCCCACAATAAAGCTAATTGAACAGGTTTACATGTTTCAACAGGGAAGCCTATGTATTGATTTGAGTTAATATTTAAATATTTGGTAGCTAGATGCACTAAAAACATCCTTTTCTCTTTGTGGGAAGAAAGTATGCCTCTTAATAGTGCACGTTCAGAGATTAGAGTTTTCCATTCTTCTCCTCTACGTTTAGCTTCTTTTTTTAAGAATTTGATTATAGGCTTGTTATTCTCTGATGACATGAATGCTAAATCTATCATTGAACTACCAATAGGTGTCTGTTCAAGCCTAGTGGCATTTAATTGGATTGGATGAGCTAAATTTAAAAAAGTAAGTAGGGCTATATTGTTAAAAGTTGCGCAATATTGAACAAGTTTTTGAAATTCACCCACAATAAGCATGCCATCTAATGACGTTGTTTCCTCAATAAATAGTTCCATTGTATGAAGAATAATTTGTGACACGATAAAAATTGGATCTATTATTGGATTATCTTCAGGTATTACTGGTGTAGTTGCTTGTGGACTATACTTTTGTTTTAGAGCTATTTTTCTCAGTCCCTCTATGAGTAACGATAGATTATGGAATAAATAAGAGTCGTCTTCGATTAAATAGATACTTTTTAAAAAACAAAAATTTGGCTTTAAGCCTTTTGGTAGATGAAAATTTAGTGGGTTTTCTGGATCGAGACTTTCAATCTGCTCATGTACTTTAATGTATGCGATTAGCTCTGTAGGTAATGTTTTTAGTTTATCTTGATTGATTAAACCTGCGGTAACTAATTTTGCAATTTTTATAGCCACTTGTTTTTTTAGGCTAGACGTTCTTATCAGAAGGAACAGCTCTGCTTTGCATTTTTTGTCATACTCCTGGGTAGTAGATTGATTTAAATTGTCTGTTTCTTGCATGCTTTGACTTAATGAACTTATTGTCAATAAAAGAAATAAGGATATGTTTTTTTTTAACACTCTAACCTGCATTTTTTAGATTTTCTATTTTTTTTTATTAAGCATAGTATCCGATAGCAATCATATACAGATACATTTGCACTTATTGAGATATGATACTTCTATTTATTAGTGTTGATAGAACTGCCTAGATCCCTTTGTATTGATTTTTTACGGACATTAACTTTTAGGTTAAGTACAAGCTCCATGCATACTTCGCTGCAGGTATTATGATAAATTTCTATGCATTGAGGACATACTATAATTTGTCGGTTACATTCCGCATTAAAGCAATTTGTGTATTCATCAAAGGTAATGTGGCAATGTTCGCATTGGGCCAAAATGTCATTGGTTACCTGCGTTGCTATTCTACCGTCAAATACATAGTTTTTACCTCTAAAAAATCCATCAGGATGTGCTTCTATGTATTTATGAATACCGCCTTTAATTTGATATACCTCATCCGCAACATTTTTTGATTTTAGATAGGCCGATGCTCTTTCGCATCTAACGCCACCAGTACAAAACATAATAACTTTTTTTCCTTTAAATATCTCGGTATTTTGATCGATATAACTAGGAAATTCTCTGAATGTTCTTGTATTACAGGTAACGGCATTAACAAAGGTGCCAATATTCGATTCATAATCATTGCGCGTATCAAGCAATACTAGATCATCGTTGTTAAGATTTGATTTTATAAATTCATGTACCTGGCCAGGTGTTAAGTGTATGCCACCATCTTCAGCCTTTATCAGTTCGGTATCGAGGCCAAGTTTTACGATTTCGTTTTTAACGATAACTTTTAATTTTGGGAAATGTTTGTCATTGCCTACACTTTCTTTAAAGTCTATATCTGCAAATAACTCATGATGAGACATTACAGATTTATAATGCTCTATCGATTGTTCGGAGCCACCCAAAGTACCATTTATACCTTCCTTGGCAATAAGTATCCGTCCTAAGAGATTTAAGCTTAGGCACAGTTCCCGTTGCCAGTTAACCATGGCTTCTGGGTCAGAGATAGTGATGTATTTGTAATAAAGTATAATTTTGCTCATTTATCAGG
>Ga0105046_10015804_pt1 | contig 11596 bp, 8 predicted proteins | sample MAT03_FD_78385 | JGI IMG/M metagenome (GOLD analysis project Ga0105046, IMG submission 78385) | Freshwater microbial communities from Lake Fryxell liftoff mats and glacier meltwater in Antarctica - MAT-03 (megahit assembly) | ecosystem: Environmental > Aquatic > Freshwater > Ice > Liftoff...
CGGGCCTGACACCGGGCCTGATGGGGTGCTCGACGGCGTGTTTGAGATCGCTTCGGTCGAAGCGGCTTTTGTCGTGGCTATCGACCTGACGGCGAACTGGCGGGTGATCAAACTCGATCCCCGTCCGCCCGGGTAGTGGCCTTCGGGCACGGCAGCGTGCTCTGCAGCCTGGCTCAGGCGGCGGGGCGACGCAAATTACGATCAGCCTCGGCGGCCATGCCGGCGATGTTCAACCAGACCGGGTTGATCGCCTCGAAGCCTTTGCGGGTCACCGGGGTCACCGGCTCGAGGCTCGCTTCGACGCATGCGTTGAGTCTGCGTTGGAGGTCGAGATCGTTGTCGGCCGCGTCGCGGTTGCGCAGAAAGGACTCGTGCCAGCGGTTCAGGGCCTCGCTGGCTTCGTCAAAGACCCGGTCCGGTCCGCTCGAGGTGCGGCCGAAGTGGGGTAGGTGGACGCTTGCGGCCTTGACTTCCGCGAGGCGCCGGATGGAAGCGAGCGTATCGGCCAGGGAGAAGTCGGAGGGCGGGGTGGAGGGCCGGATGACGCCGCTGGAAGGAAGCTGGACACCGAGCGCGTCGCCGCAGAAAAGCGCCCCGGTCTGATCGTCGAGGAAGGCCATGTGGGCGCGGGTATGGCCCGGAGTGGCGATTACCTCGAGCGAGCGGTCCCCCAGGTCGATCCGGGCTCCGTCCTTGAGTGCCACGATTCGGCTCTGGTCAACCGGCTTCGGCAAGCCGAAGAGCTTCTCTGTTTGTTCACCCCAGACCGACTTGACACCGGCGATCAGCCGTTCGGGATCGACCAGATGCCCGGCGACACGGCCATGGATGTAGACCGTGGCGTCGGGAAACTGCTCAGCCAGCAGGCCGGTGCCCGCGGCGTGGTCGAAGTGAATGTGGGTGAGCACGATCAAGTCGAGTTCGGTCACGCCCATCGCCTCGAGTTCCGCGATCACGTGGGCGGCGGTGTTCGCCGGCCCTGGGTCGATCAGGCACGGCTTCGGCCCGGGCAAGAGGTGGGCGGCCATCATCCCCGGCTCGCCGAACATAATCGAGTCGATCGTGAGCGGATCCGGCCCCGTGGGTGGTGCGGTACCAGGCGCGGTTGGGGAGGCCTCCCGGCTCCGGCTTTTCTTGCCGGGATGGCTCGCCGAGTGCGCGACGGACCTCAGGTCGCCGAAAACTCTTTCGCGGAGGTGGAATGGAGTGTTCACCGTATCTATTGAACAGTCCAGCGCGGCGGACGTTGCGGTCGGACCTGCCTTTTGAGAGGAAACCTTCCGGGGCCGCCTTCGAAAGGTGGACCCGCCAGCCCGCTATCCCCGTCCCTTTAACGCGAAACGCCCGCCGAATGGCGGGCGCGCTCACGTTGCTTCAGCTTGGCTGAGGCTCAGATGGGCTCCACGGAAGCGGCAGCCGGACCCTTCGGTCGGTCTTCTGCTTCGTAGTTCACCTTTGCGCCTTCGGCCAGGGTGCGAAACCCGTCGGCCTGGATGGCGCTGTGATGGACGAAGACGTCCTTCGAGCCATCGTCGGGCGTAATGAAACCGAAGCCCTTTTCATCGCTGAACCATTTAACTGTGCCAGTGGGCATTGAATCCTCCACATGATGGTGCTGCAAACGCGGAGGATGCTGGTAAAGCAACGACTGCGAGCGCTACACACGTCTTTGCCGGATCTAAACAACCCGGCCCTATGGCGCGGACCGTAGCAGGGATCGGGCCTTCTGTGGTGAAGGCCCTGCTTTCCCTGGTTACCGCCGCCCGCCGCGCTGCTGTCCGTTGCCCTTGCCTTTGCCCTGTTTCGGGTGCTGGCCGGGACCGCGGCTCTCGCCCTTGCGGGCACTCCTGCCGCTGCCGGATCCGTTCTCGCCGGACCCGCTGCCACCGGAGTTACGCGGTCCGCCGTTGCGGCTGCCGCTCCTGCTCTGGCCGTTGCGGCTACCGCCCTGGCCACCGCGGCTGCCGCCGTAGCCCTTGCCGCCCCGCTCGCCGCCGCGACCGTTGCCGGAGCGCTTCGGGGTCTGCGTCTCGGTGTGCATCGAAACCGGGCCGCCGCTCTGCTCGTACTCGTGGCTGAGCCCGAGTGACTTGGCGATCTTGCCCATGTCGCGAGCCTGCTCGGCCAGTACGAAGCTGACTCCGGTGCCGCTGGCGCCGGCCCGGCCGGTGCGGCCGACCCGGTGAACGAAGGTGTCCTGGTCTTCGGGCAGGTCGTAATTGATCACGTGGGTCACGTCGGCGACATCGATGCCGCGGGCGGCGACATCGGTCGCGACGAGCGTGTCGACCTTGCCCTTCTCGAAGTCCGAGAGCGCACGCTGGCGCTGATTCTGGGACTTGTTGCCGTGCATGGCGACCGCTCGTATCTGCGGGCTCTTGCCGAGCCTCTTGACCAGCCGGTCAGCGCCGTGTTTGGTCCGGACGAAGACGAGCGTGCGGCCGCGCTCGCTGTTCTCGAGTTCGTTCAGCAGCGTTTCGACCTTGGCCTGGTGAGACACATGGATAAACCTGTGCTCGACCTTGCCCTGCTTTTCCGGAGCCGGCCGATTGACGTGGGTAACCGCGTCGTGCGTATAAGCATCGGCCAGCTTGCCGGCGGCACCCTCAAGGGTTGCCGAAAAGAAAAGTGTCTGGCGGTCGTTGTTAAGTTTCTTGACGATGCGGTCGACCGGGGGCTTGAAGCCCATGTCGAGCATCCGGTCGGCCTCGTCGAGCACCAGGTGCCGGACGTGGTCGAGCGTGAATGCGCGGCGCTGGAGCAGGTCCTCGAGGCGGCCGGGGCAGGCGACCACGATGTGGGCGCGGGCGGCGCGCTTGGCCTGGGCCTGGATCCCGACGCCACCGTAGACGGCGGCGATCGAGAGCGCCCGGGAGCGGCAGATGGATTCGAGTTCGTCGACGATCTGCGAGGCGAGCTCGCGGGTCGGAGCGAGGATCAGGGCCGCGGGGCGCCGGTCTTCGGCCTGGATCAGATCCGCCAGCGGCACACCGAAGGCGAGCGTCTTGCCGGACCCGGTGGGGGACTGGACGAGCACGTCGCGGCCGTCGAGTACGTCTTCGATGACTTGCTCCTGAATCGCGAACGGCGAGGTGAATCCACGCTCATTGAGCGCGTTTACAACGGGTTTGGACACGCCGAGATCGGCGAAGGACTTGCTCATGATGTTCAACTTCCTGTGAGGGGTGTGGGGAGATCCGGTAACCCCGAAAACCTTGCGGTGCAGGAAGGAACAGAACCTCGACAGTCATCCAGGCTGGACGACCATCGCTCCGCAAGGTAGCAGGTAAGTCCGCCGAGCATGCGGATCTGAGTCACACTCGATCGGAATCCACCGGCCGGCCCGAGGCCTATAGCCTTCTCGACCCGCGAGTCAATATCTCACCAGGCTTCCACTCACGACCCCCACGGAGGATCAAGAAAGCTTATGTTCGTACACAAGGCAGCCGTAGTCGGCGGTGGCACAATGGGTGGCCAGATCGCCCAGGCCATCGCCTCGTCCGATACCCCGGTAGTAATCAAGGACGTCGACCAGAAGTTCGTCGACCACGCAATTGAAGAGGTCCGCAACGTCACCTCCGGCCAGCTCGGCGGACTGGTCAAGAAGGAAAAGATCACCCAGGAGCAGGCGGACGCGCGCCTAGCCGAGGTATTGAGCCTGGTCACTGGCACTGTCACCTACGAGGAGTTCGGCGACGTCGATTTCGTGATTGAGGCCGTGCCGGAGAAGATGGCGATCAAACAGGCCGTCTTCGCCGAGCTCGACGCGGTGACCCCGGGCCACGCGATCCTCTCTTCGAACACCTCTTCACTCTCGATTTCGGAGATGGCCGAAGCGACGATCCGCCCGGACAAGGTCGTCGGCTTCCACTTCTTCTACCCGGCCTCGGTGATGCCGCTGGTCGAGGTGATCATCGGTGACGAGACAACCTCCGAGACGGTCCAGATCGCCTCCAACTTCGCTCAGGCCATCGGCAAGCAGCCGATTACCTGCGGAGAGGTACCCGGTTTCGTGGTCAACCGCATCCTCAACTCCGCCGTCGGTGAGATCTGGCGCGCCCAGGAGGAGCAGGGACTCTCGATCGCCAAGATAGACGAAGGCGTAGGAGCGGCCAACGTGGCCCCGATGGGTCCGTTCATCCTGGTCTACCTGCTTGGCCTCGACACCGTCTACCACGTGGCCGAGCACCTCCAGGACAGCTACGGCGACTCCTTCTACGTGCACCAGGGCATGAAGCAGCTTGTGGCTGAAGGCAAGCTCGGCGCCAAGACCGGCGGTGACGGCCTCTACAAGGACGGCGTCCCGCAGATTCCCGGCGACGGCGAGGCCGACGCCCAGGAGCTGGCCGACCTGTTCACCGCGAAGTCGCTGATCGAGGCCTGCCTGCTGCTCGAAGAAGGCGTCGCTTCCGTCCGCGACATCGACGTCGGCATGATGGCCGGCGCCGGCCTCGACCCGCGCCGCGGCCTGTTCCCGCCGTTCTGGAAGGCGGACATCGACGGTCTGGACGTTTCCCTGGAGCGGATCGAGCGCCTGCATGAAAAACACGGTGAGCGTTTCGCCCCGCCGATCACGCTCAAGCGCCTGGTCGCCCAGGGCCGACACGGTTTCAAGGCGGGCCAGGGCTTCTACGCCTACCCGCAGGCCGACGAAGGTGAGCAGCCGGAGAAGGTGAAGCTCGAGACTCGCGGCGACGTCGCGATCGCCTGGCTGGCCAACCCTCCGATGAACGCGATCTCCCCTCAGGTCATCGAGGACCTCGGCACCGTCTGGGAGAGGGTCAAGGCCGACGAGAACGTCGGTGCCATGGTCATCGCCTCGACCATGCCGATCGTCTTCTCGGCCGGCGCCGACATCAAGGCGTTCACCCGGATGGACGCCGAGGGTGGCGCCAAGCTGATCCAGGAAGGCCACGAGCTGCTCAAGGAGTTCGGCAGCGGGCGCGTCGTCACGATCGCCGCGGTCAACTCGCTCGCCTTCGGTGGCGGCTGCGAGCTGGCGATGGCCTGTGACTTCCGCATTGCGGCCGAGTCGGCCGTCTTCGGACAGCCGGAGATCAAGCTGGGCATCATCCCCGGCTTCGGCGGAACCCAGCGGCTGCCACAGCTGGTCGGCTGGAACAAGGCTCTCGAGATGAACCTGGTCGGCGATCCGATCTCGTCGCTTGAGGCGCTCGACTTCGGCCTGGTCACCCGGGTGGTCCCGGATCAGGAGCTGTTCGACACCGCGATCAACTGGGGCCGCAAGCTGGCCGGTCAGGCGCCGGTCGCGGTCGAGCAGATCAAGCGGGTCTCCTTCAAGGGCGGCGACGCCGACGAAGGCATCGACGCCGAGAAACAGGGCTTCGCGACCGTCTTCTTCACCGAGGACGGCAAGGAGGGCATCTCGGCTTTCCTTGGCAAGCGCAGCCCGAAGTGGCAGGGCAAGTAGCTCCTGCCTGACGGTCGACCGGTCCGCCATCGGGGCGGGCCGGGCTTCGACCGGACCGACTCTCAGCGGCGGCCGGCGGCGGAGAGCCGGTAACGCACGTACTCGTCGGTCCAGCGCGGGCTCACCGTCACCGCCACGTAGACCTCCTGGGGTCGGCGCTTCGAGTTCTTGACCAGCACGCCCTCGGTGGCCGGCCGGGCCTTGTCGGAGGCCACGATCACCTGGCCGCGGCCCTTGAGGATCGTCCTGGCGGCCGGACGGAAGACCTTCAGCGCCACGTCACCCTGGAACTGGGCAGCAGTGATCAGAACCTTGCTGCGGGGAGCGATCTGCACCCGGTAGACATCAGCGGGATCCTTGCTGCGGCTGAGGGTCGCGTCAACCGCGCCGGTACCTCTTCGGCCCGGTCTCCACACGAACCCGGCCTTGCCCGGCAGCAGCGAGCCGTTGATCCATCCGATGTCGTCGTTCGGTTCTCTCGGGTCGGCGGGCGGCGCCTTGGTTGTCAGCGCCGAGCCGATGTTGAGCAGCCCTTCCCCGTAGAGCGGGTCGCGTCCCGCCTCGCCGAGGTCGGTCGCCGAGGAGGTCAGCAGCCGCCCGATCTGACGGGCATCCAGTCCCGGGCGTGCCTGGGCGAGCCAGGTGGCGGCCGCGGAGACCATCGGTGCCGAGAAGCTGGTTCCGCTGTTCTGTGCCCAGGGCGGCTGAGTGGTGCCCCCGACAGCTTCGCCGGAAACCCACGGGGAGTAGACGCCGACTCCCGGGGCGGTGATGTCGACCTGCGGGTTGCGCGTGGCGAAATCCGCCACCACGTTGCCGTAGTCGGTTGCGGAGACCGAGATCACATGCGGGTCGGTCGCGGGGCGCATCGCCAGGTTGCCGAGCTCGCCGAAGGTATTGCCGGCTGCTGCCACGGGCAGGACTCCCTTGCGAACTGCTGTCTCGGTCGCGACAAAGTGGGAGAAACAGTCGTCGGACGCGAAGCCGTAGCTCATGTTGATGACTGCGACCCCGGTCCTCGCCGCGGCGAGGACCGCCTTGCTCGCGGTGACGCAGCTGTCACCGGAAGTGAAGAGGGTCATGTTCATGCCCGGCCAGACGCCCACGATGCCGCCGACGCCGAATCCTTCGCTGTCTCCACCCGGCGATCCGGCGATCGCGGCGACGGCCGTTCCGTGGTTGTCCCCGAGCGGGCCGAGAGAGAGCGCGCCGGTGAGGCTGGCCAGCTTGAGGTCAGGGTGGGTCGGGTCGAGCGACTCTTCGACCAGACCGAGCCGCGGGCTGTTCGGCGTGACCGGAGGAGGGGTGACCTCGACCGTGTCGACTATCCGGTTCAGCCACCACTGCACCCCCGGGTTGTAGTCGCTCGGGTAGCCACTGGCCGTGACCGGCACATCGGGTTCGGCGTAAACGAGACGTCCGGCCTCGCGCAGGGTGCCGGCGAGCCGGTTGGCGCCTTCGCGGTCTATCGAGTAGATGCCGGTGGCGAAGTCGACCACGGTCGCTCCCTCGCGGCGGGCGATCCGGCGACTTTCGGCACCCGGCTTAGCACCGATGATCCAGCGTTCGGAATCTGCGCCATGAGCGCTCGGGGAACTTACTCCTGCGTCTCCGGGAAGGAGCATCGGAGGACTAAGCCGGGAGAAGGAGCTACCGGCCGGGACGGAGCCGGCGGCGATCGCGGCGGTCGCCAGTCCGAGCAGGACGACAGCCAGCATGGCCACCATCACAAGCAACAGCGGCAGCTGCCCCATGGCCCCGGATACTTCTCCCTTTTCGATTCTCTTCAACAACCAACCCCACCTGGTCTGGATTTACTCTGAACCCCTGTAACCCGCGACTTGGCCATCCGTACCGGAATCGCGGAAAACTTTAGCCAAGCGTATCCCTGACGGACCAGGTTCCGGCGGGCCCCCGGCCTCTAGGGTGTTTCCATGCCCTTTCCGGAAGCCGCCCTTTTCGACAACGACGGCCTGCTGCTCGACACCGAATCGGTCTGGAGTCGTGCCGAGCAGTCCCTTTTCGAGACCCGCGGCCGCAGCTTCACGATTGAGCACAAACGGGCGCTGGTCGGCTCGTCGGAAAAAATCGCGGGCCTGAAGCTGGCCGACTTCCTCGATGAACCGGGCCGTGAGCGAGAGATCATGGAAGAGCTCAACGGCATCGTCCTGGCCGAGCTAGAGGGTGGAGTGGACCCGATGGTGGGAGCGGTCGAGCTGGTCGAGCTGCTGCAGGCGGCCGGAGTGCCACTCGGACTTGTGTCCAACTCTCCTCGCCGCTTTATCGAGCGCTCCCATGAGGTCGCCGCCACCGGCATCAAGTTCGATGTCGTGGTCAGCGGGCACGAGGTGCCCGAGGCCAAGCCGGCACCCGATGCCTATCTGGAGGCCTGCCTGCAGCTGGGAGTCGATCCCGGTCGCGATGTGGTCGCGCTCGAGGATTCGCCCGGTGGCGTCGCTGCCGCGCTCGCCGCCGGGCTGTTCGTGATCGGGGTGCCCTCCGTCCCCGGGGTCGAACTCAAAGCCGACCTCCTGGCTTCGACCCTCGAAGAGGACGCCGTGCTCGAACGCCTCGGTATTGAGCCACTCCACAGTCAGGCCTGAACCGGCCCCGGATCCAGCCCCGGCCTGCTGCGCCTGGGCGTCTACTGCTTCAGTGCCCGTCGGCGCCGCAGGACCCGCTCGACGATCCCGAGCGGCTCCTCCAGCGACCCTGCCAGCCCGGGCCAGGCCTTGCCCTCGGCCAGAACCGCATCGGTGAGTTCGGTCAGTTCGGGCAGCAGTTCCTCGAGCCGGTCGAGGTCGGCCGCGTGTTCCGGCAGGTCGAGGATGGTGTCGAGCTCGACGATCGAGGAGCGCACGGCCACCTCCATCACGAGCGCGGCGCTCATGATCCGGCCACCTTCGAGATCCGACCTGATCCGGGGAATCATGAATTCGCAGGCCGCCGCTTGCTCCTTCTCCCCGATGATCGCCGCGATCCGGGCGAGGGGCCGTGTCCGGTTCATCCGCTCCCGTCGGGGGCTGGCGGTGCCTCCACGAGCGTCGATCTCGAAAGCCTCCAGGTAAAGCCCGTCAGAGACCCGGTCGCCGTCACCAAAGCCGATCCTGGCTGCGATCACATCGTCGATGCCGATCGCCCGGATGTAGGGCCGGCCGGTAGCGGCGGCTTCGGCGGCCAGGGCCCGGTCCAGGGTCGAGAGCATTTCGGCCATCAACTCGTCTACCCGCTCCCCTTCCACGGCCGGGACAAGCCACTCGGAGGCTTCATTGTCGTTCCAGAAGGGCATGAACGCCCGAACCATGGTCACCGTGGTCATCGCGACCGACGGCTGCGGGTCTGATCCGACTGACTGCTTCGGCTTGCGTCGCCGGCGACGGGCGGGCGGCAGGGCCCCTTCGGCTTCGATCACCAGGACCCGCTGATCTTCACCCTGCCGGTCGAGATACCGGCCGTTCTCCAGCCTCAGCGTGCCGGTCAGCTCAATCTGGACGAACCCGAATAGCGGGCTGATCAGTTCCGGTTGCCCTTGTCGGGTCCGTTGGCCTCGAGCGCGCCGGGCGACGGCTCGGTGGGGACCTCCGGGTTGCGGATCTCACCGAGGCGCTCGGTCAACTCGCGCCACTGCTCGGCACCGAGGGTCGCATCGATCGAGCCACCGGACAGGCTCGACGCACCGGCCGGCTTGAAGCCAACGTGAAGGTGGTCGCCATGGTCGGACATCGCGAATCCTGCCGGCTGCGGGTAGTCCATCAGGGAGATCACTTCGTCAGGAGCCATCGTCCCCTGGAGGCTCAGCACCTCCCGGGCGACGAGGTCGGTCAGCGAGCCCGGACCCTGCGTGCCGGGGGTGACCACTTCGCCGTTGATCGCCGCGATGTCCACGGCCGAACCGGAGCTGTGGTTCGAGGTATAGCCGGAGGTCGTGATCGACACCTCACGACCGCAGAGCATCGAGGTGATCAACAGGTCGTAGCCCTTCTCGGAGAGGAAGGAGAGCGTCGCGAGCACGCGCCGGTCGATCGCGCCGCCGGCAATGTACTGGCGGTCACACTCCGGGAGGCTGAGCTTGGGGTCGCTGAGCACACGCCTCTGGAGGGCCGATTTCGAAAGCAGCAGCACACCACCGACACCAAGCCGGTCCGCGAACCGGTTCTTGCCGTTGGCGTTGTAGATGTTGGTCTCGGCCAGCAACGTCCAGCCGTCGAGGAAGGGCTTGGGATCGATCTGGGGCGTGTCTTCGCCGCCCGGCTGGATCGAGAAGGTGATGGCGGCCGTCGGCTGCTCGACGAGGCGGCCGAGCACGGTTCCGGCAATCACGCGCGAACCCTTGCGCAGCGGATTGAGGTCGGTGGTCTCTTCGTCAAACCGGTAGATGCCGGCGGCGCTGCCGTCGTAGATCACGTAATCGCCGGGCTTGCCCTCGACGCCGCTGGCAGGCACCGGGTCGCTGACCGACTGGCCCTCGACGGTGGCCCGCTGCTGGTTCTGGGGGCGGAGCGGGTTGGCATAAACCCGGCCACGCATGTTTTCGGTGTTGTTGCCCGCATCGACCGTGTCCGGCTCGCTGGTGATCGACTCCTGTTCGGAGCGGCGATCCTCGGCTGCGGCCAGGGCCGGTTCGTCATTGGAGGACGCAGTGGCGCCGGACGGTTCGACCGGCTGTGCCTGCTCCGCGGCGGCGGCCTCGGCGGCCTGCGGGTCGGTCTGGACTTCCGAGATTTCGTCCGGTGCCGACCCGTTGCTGCCCGCTCCGGAACCCTCAGGCTGCACCTGAGGGTCAGAGTCAGCCGCTCCGCCTTGCGGCTGATCCTGCGCCTTGGCCTCGCCCATGTCGAGGGCACCGTCGGGGGCCGGGGCCGGTTCCGGAGCGGCGGCCCCGGCGGCCGCGTTGCTGCCGGTGTCGTCCCGTCGTGGTACCGGATGGACGGTGGCGACCGAACCCAGTCCGGCGTAGGAGTAGCGGTTGCCGTAGGCATCCTCGATGACGACCGTTCCGGCATTCCGGTCGATCGACTTGACCACCGAATCGTTGACCGCGATCACCGGGGATCCGCCCTCGGCCTCGATCTCGATCGAGCGGCGGTCTGCGTTGGAGCTGACGTCCTGCGATTCAGTGCCGTTGCGCCGCGCTTCGCGGGTCGAAACCTTGCCTTCGTAGTCGACGTCCGCTGCGGCGACCGGGAACCTCGCACCCTCGGTCAGGCCGGTCAGGGCGCTGATCATCTCGGTCGGAATCTGGGTGTAGGCAGCGGCGTTGGCCAGGATGTCATCGACGTACCAGTCGGCCCGGTTGTAGGCGAAGATCGCCGTGCGCGGGTCATCGGCATAGCCGCTCGCGGAGAGGTAGTTGCCCGCCGCGCAGATCGCATCGACCGGGTTGTATGGATCCCTGAGGCCGTCGCCATTGGCATCGACGCCGTACGCCTCCCAGGTCTCAGGCATGAACTGCATCCAGCCTGCGGCCCCGGCGGAGGAGACGTTCACGTTCGTTCCGAACTCGGTCTCGATGCGGTTGATCGCGGCCAGCACCTGCCACGGTATCCCGTACTGGCTGCCGCAGGCCTGATAGATCGGGAGCAGGAAGGGGGGGATCTCGAAGTTGTTGATCAGGAAGTTCGGAACGGTCAGCGGGGCAGTTGAGAGCGGGTCGGCCCCCTCGCCCGAATCCGGCGAAACCCCTCCGCTGAGGCTCGGATCCTCCTCGATGAACTGCGGTTCACCCGACGGCGCGGGGATGCTTCCGGCTCCCGGTTCGCTCGTACCGGAGTCGGGTGCAAACCCGCCTGAGGAATCTCCGGTCGCGGGCGGTACAGCACTGGGCTCCGGAGATGACGGCGCGGGGGCCGGCGCGGGCTGGGCCGTCTGGGCTGCTTGGGCAGGGCTCCGTGAGCAGGCCGGATCCCCAGGGGCACACGATGCGGCCAGGGCCGCTGTTCGTCCCGGTGCCGGTGGCCCTGACGGGTCTGCGGCGAACGCAGAAACCGCAGTTCCAAAGCCGAAAAAGAGCATCAGCAGGAGGGTCGCTGAAATTGCAACCGAGCGGTTCCGTCGTGTCGACTCAGAGCCCTTTGCCACGTGGTGGATCCCAACTAAAGTTCACACGGCCGACCCTCTCCCGAGATCCGGCTTCTGAACCGTATCGCAGACCGGTTACGGCAAACC
>Ga0105046_10015806_pt1 | contig 11595 bp, 11 predicted proteins | sample MAT03_FD_78385 | JGI IMG/M metagenome (GOLD analysis project Ga0105046, IMG submission 78385) | Freshwater microbial communities from Lake Fryxell liftoff mats and glacier meltwater in Antarctica - MAT-03 (megahit assembly) | ecosystem: Environmental > Aquatic > Freshwater > Ice > Liftoff...
CGTCACTTCGTTGCGGAAGGACTTGCCCATCTGCGCGATGCCGAAGGGCGGCTTCATGCCCGACGAATCCATGACGTTCTTGAACTGCACGAACATCGCCTGGGCGGTTTCGGGGCGGAGGTAGACCATTGAGTTGCGTGTAACGGCTTCAATCACGGTGCGAATAATCAGGTGACGATTGCCGTCCTCGATGGCCTTGCCAATCGGGTGTTCTTTGTCTGAGGCTTCTTTGGGGAACTTGCGCCGCACAGCGGCGATTAGCTCGTCTCCCTTTTTACGATCATTGGCCAGCAATAAGGCCTCATCAAATACAAACATGTCTCCGATTATATCCGAGACTTCTGCCATTGGGTCTACCGCCCCGAGCGCCGTGCGGAACATCAGGTTGAACTGCTTCTCCTCGGTGAGGAAGGCCGAGCCGAACGTCGGCGAGACGTAGCCGCGCCACGGCCAGGTCTTGGTCGGCGCGCTCGCGCCCTTGGGGAAGAAACCGACTTCGCTGGCGCTGATGGCGCGCACGCCACTCAGCACATTGCCATCGCGCTCCATGATGATGCCGAAGTTCTTCTCGATCTGATCCGCCCAATCCTTGGCCACACCCTTGTCCGGGCAGGTGATCGGCAGTTCGGCTCCGACCGCGGGACGCGGCGCCTTGTCCGCACGGAAACGTTCCTTCGACACCTTACAATCGACCAGCGGATCGCTGAACCCCGCAGCGTGGCCGGAGGCGCGCCAGACGTTCGGATGCATGATAATGGAAGCGTCGATGCCGACCACGTTCTCACGCGTGGTGACCATGTCCTTCCACCACTCGCCCATGAGGTTGCGCTTCAGCTCGGCGCCGAGGGGGCCGTAGTCGTAGGCGCTTTTCAGACCGCCATAGATTTCCGACGACTGGAAGACGAAGCCACGCTGTTTGCACAGCGCGACGAGCTTCTTCATCACGTCGGCAGGACGCTTGGCGACGGAAACGGCAGGAGCGGCATCGGACATGGGACAACCTCGGAAGGGCGCGCAGGTTAGGTCCGAAGTCAGGGGGGCAAGGGGCGGGCCCGGCCATTACGACCGTGCCAGTACACCTTCGTACAACTCCAACTCCTCCATCTGATCATAAAAGCGGTCAAGGATCCGTTCCAGGTCGCTGAGGCGCAGCTTGAGCAACGCCATGGCTTCCTCATCCAACGGCTCAAGGAAACGGTCGGCGCCGGTGACGAAGCCGCAGGCGCGAACTAAGCAGCGCGAGACGTGGACCAGGGCGACGGTCTCCTGGAAACCATCGGCGCGCAGCGGCTGCTGGTGGTAACGGATGCAGGCGGTGATCAGCGGCGGCAGGCGCCAGTAGCTGGCCAGCAGCGTGCCGAGCGCGACCTGGTCGGCGCCGAGTTCTTCGCGGACCAGACGATTGATGTTCGAGCGGTTTTCTCCCAGGCGGTTCAGCGCGCGGGTGTATTCCTCGCCGAAGTGTGTCATGGCGACGATGGTGCCCAGGTCGTGCAGCAGACCGGCAACATGCAGGGTCTCTTCGTCGGATTTGGCGGCGAGCGTCGGCGTGCAGTAATCGGCCAACACCCGCGTCATGTTGGCGCAGGCGTTGGCCAACGACCAGCATCCGGCGAGGTCACGGCGCAGTCCTTCGGGAATCGGCAGCGAGGCCTTCACCAGCCCATGCACCGAACCCAGGCCCAGGTGGGACATGGCGTCGGTGAGTTTGGTGAACTCTGCAGTCGACGAGCTGTTGGCCTGGCCCAGCACCTGCGCACTCAACAGCGGATCGGCACTGATGAGTGCCACCAGCACTGACAATGGCGCTGAGCCTTCGGAAATCAGGCGGTCGATCTTGTCGCGGCTGCTGGCGAAGCTCATGCACGAGACCGTCATCATGCGCGCGGCGATGGTCGGCAGCGGAAGGCTCATAGCCGTTTCACCATCACCCGTTCGACGATGTACTGCAGGCTGACCATCAGCGGCACATGGCGCACGCGGCTGAAGCGCTCATGCAGTTTCTTGATGCTGTCGAGGTAGGCTTCCTGGCTAGGCCCGGGCAGCGGATGCCCTTGCACATGGATGCGTTTGATGCCGCGCGCCATCAGCTTGGTGATGAGATTATCCGACAGCACCGTGCCGCGGGCACACAGCGACACCTTGTTCGGCATCACTACCGGACGTGCGAGCACCATCCCGGTTGCGGCCTGGGTGATAAGGATGCGTTGTTCGTCAGTGGGCGGCATCAGGCAGGAACTTAGCTCATGGCGTGCCAGCCGGAAAGCGGACGGGCTGGTGGGGATTGGGATGGGTGTGAGGAGGGGTTGCCACAGACGACGGGCTACAGGCTACAGGCTCCTGATCGGGAAGAGACGCACGTGCGCGTCTGAGGTCCGTAGCCTGTGGTCCGTAGCCTGTGGTCTGTAGCCGTTTCCGAACTGGCACGGCCCGCGCCCTGTTCATCCCGAACACCATGGCCAAGTCGGGTTCTGTCAAAACCCGCATCGCCCGGTGTCGAGGAACGCGACGATGCTGGTCCGCCTGCTACTGTTGATTCTGTTGCTGCCGTTGCCGTTGTGCCCGGTGGAGGCGCCAACGGCTGAGGTGCCAGCGGCTGAGGCGCCTGCTGCCCAACCGGCTCCGGTTGCTGCGCCGGCCGCAGTGACGACGCCATCGGCGGCCACTCCACCATCGGCGGCCGCTCCACCATCGGCGGCCGCTCCACCATCGGCGGCCACTCCACCATCGGCGCCGTTGTTCAGCGATGCCGAATGGCAACGCTCGCAAGGCGGTGCGGCTGCTGCTCCGGCGGATGGCGGCGGGGTGGTGGGAAAAGCCGCCGTCGGTCTGCTGCTGTCCCTGCTGGCGATCGCCGTGGTGGCTGGCGGTCTGGCTTATGCCGCGCGCAAGTTCGGCATGCGGCGGGTGCTGCCTGGGCGCGGTCGGCACCTGACGGTGATCGAGACCGTACCGCTCGGCTTCAAACGTTCCGTCAGTCTGCTGCGCATCGGCGATCAGGTGCTGGTGGTGGGGCAGGGCGAACATGACCTGACCCATCTTGCCACGCTGCCAGCGAGTGTGCTTGATGAGCAGCCGCGCAAAGCGCTGCCGACGGATGCGGTCGCCGTGCCAAGCACTCCAACTACGTCAGCACCAACTACGCCTCCACCGTCAGCGTTCCGCGCCGTGCTCGACAACCTCACTAGGCCACGCGCATGAGATTGTTCCAACGCAGCCTACGCGCTCTGCTGGCGCTGTTCCTGCTCATCTCGCTGAGTGGTGGCGAGGCCGTTGTGCCACCATTTCTCGTGCCGCCGCCCTTGGTGGCGCCGAGCGGCACCATCACCACCGCACCCACGACCACGGTCGGCGGCACGGACGCGACGCTGACGACGCCAGGCGCGAGCCCAGGTTCAACCAAGGTCAACGTCGGTGGATTGGTGGTGTCGATCGATCAACCGCAGGGCACCGCTGGCTGGAGCAGCGCGGTGTCGCTCTTGCTGCTGATCAGCGTGCTCGCGGTGGCGCCGTCGTTCCTGATGATGGTGACCAGCTTCACGCGTATCATCATCGTGCTCGGTTTCCTACGCCGTGCGCTCGGCACGCAGACCTTGCCGCCCAATCAGGTGATGGTCGGGCTCGCCCTGTTCCTGACGTTGTTCGTGATGGCACCGACACTCAATCGCATCAATAGCGAAGCCGTTCAGCCGTTCATGAGCGAACAAATCACCCAGCAGGTCGCACTCGACAACGCCAAGTCCGCGGTGAAGGACTTCATGCTCAAACACACGCGCAAGAACGATCTCGCGCTGTTCATCCGGCTGGCCAAGGAAGAACGCCCAGTCAGCGCCGCTGACGTCAGCTTCACCACGTTGGTACCGGCGTTCATCACCAGCGAACTCAAAACCGCCTTCCAGATGGGCTTCATCATCTTCTTGCCGTTCCTGGTCATCGATCTGGTGATCAGCGCGGTGCTGATGGCGCTCGGCATGATGATGTTGCCGCCGGTCGTGGTCTCGTTGCCGTTTAAAATTCTGGTCTTCGTCCTGGTCGACGGCTGGGTGCTGCTGATGCAGGGATTGGTGGCGTCATATGGGTAGCTTGCTGCGGTTTGCGCCTCGTCGAAGCGGCGAGGCGACGCCGGCGGTGCCGGCGTGTTTCGCTGCGCGAAACCAAACCTGGTCCCCGCTCGCGCGCCCAGGCGCGCTCGGGGGATTGTTGTTCGCGGGGCGCTGCCCCGCTACGCCCTGCCAGGGCCTCGTCCGGCCCTGGACCCGCACGTGTACAACGCACCAGGAACTTCGCACCTCGCACGTCGCACGTCGCACCAGGTTTTTCTAACATGGCTGACGACGTCTTCATGGAAGCCCTGCGCAAGATGCTCTACCTGAGCACGCTGCTGTCCCTGCCGGTGCTGGGCGCAGCGTTGATCGTCGGCCTCGTCATTGGTCTGTTGCAGGCGATCACCTCGATCCAGGAACAGACCCTGTCGTTCGTGCCCAAACTTTTTGCCATTGTGGTTACGTTTGTGGTGTTCGGACCGTGGATGCTGCGCCTAATCAATCAGTACACCGCGGAGATATTAGCGGCGCTGCCGATGTACGGTGCCTTATGAGGATTGCCACGGTGCGGGGTGCGGGGTGCGGGGTGCGGGGTATGGCAGCCGCGCTGGGAACATCGTTCGCCATCAATGTTTCCTCGGCGTTGGCACCTCGCACTCCGCATTTCGCAGCAAGCCAGCCATGGACCTGTCTCCACTGATTGCTTGGTATGCGCATCTGCCGCTGGCGATCCTGGTGTTCGCCCGCGTGGCGGCATTGTTTGCAGTCGGTCCGATCCTGGGCGACAGCTACATCCCGACGCCGGTTAAGGCGCTTCTGGCCCTGGCGGTCACGGTCATCTTGGTGCCGGTGGCGGTGGCGACGCAGCCGGTGCCCGCGGTCGATCTGTGGTTCGTGCTGTTGTTGGCCAAGGAGACCATGGTCGGTTTGAGCATGGGTTTCTTCATCAGCCTGTTCGTCAACGGCGTGCGCTTCGGCGGTGAACTGATCAACCGCTATGCCGGCTTCGCCGCGGCAGAGAACTTCGATCCCGACACCAGCGCCAGCGTCACGCCGATCGGTGATGTCATGCACCTGTTGTTCATGTTGTTGTTCCTCTCCACGAATGGTCACCACTACTTCTTCGCCGCTCTCCAACGAAGTTACGATCTGGTGCCCCTGGGCGGCTTCCAGATCACCGTGCGTTTCCAGTCCGCGCTGGCATCCGGATTGGATGAGATGTCGATCATCGCGGTGGCCTTGAGTTTCCCGGTGCTGGCCATCGTCATGGCCATCACCGCGGCAGAGGGGGTGATCACGCGTGCCGTTCCACAGATCAACATCCTGCACGTCAGCTTCGCGGTGAAGATCGTGGTCTCGCTCATGGTACTCTACGCCGGCCTGCCCAGCGCGGTGGTGTTCCTTGGCACCGTCCTTGGGACCATGCAGGCAGCCGGGTACGCGGTGATCGGGACGCTCGGGGGCTAGCTTTGAGCAGCGAGCTTTGAGCAGCGAGCTACGAGCAGCAAGCTACGAGTCACGAGCTACGAGTTTGCTCCCAATCTGCGGGAGTCGGTTTGTTCATCGCCAAGCGACCTCGACTACCAAGGATCCGAACTCGTAGCTCGTAGCTCGCAGCTCAAAGCTCGCAGCTTGCCGCTCAAAGCTCGTAGCTCGCCGCTCAAAGCTCGTAGCTCGTAGCTCCACGTTCCGGTCGCCATGAATTAACTTGGAATTCATCATTCCCTTGCCATCTTCCCCGCCCGGTCTGCCGTGTGGCAAGACCAGTTTTGCGCTACCACGGCGCCCGGTATCGACGCCACCAGCTAACAAAGCTGCGCGCGGCGTTCTTCTTCGAGGTCAGTTTGGAACTCTACGTAGGCAATCTCCCCTGGTCGACCACTGAGGAGAGTCTCACCGCTCTCTTCGCTGCGCACGGCACTGTCGATCGCGCCAAGATCGTCACCGATCGCGACACCGGCCGCAGCCGCGGTTTCGCGTTCGTTACCATGAACAACGATGCTGAAGGTCAGGCGGCTATTGCCGGTCTGAACGGCAATAAGATGGACGGTCGCGCAATCACCGTTCGTCAGGCCGAACCGCGTCAGCCCCGTGCTGGCGGCGCCGGCGGCGGCGGCGGTGGATTCGGCGGCGGCGGCGGCGGCGGCGGAAGCCGTGGCGGCGGCGGCGGTTACGGCGGCGGCGGCGGCGGCGGCGGCGGTGGTTACGGCGGCGGAAGCCGCGGTGGCGATCGCGGCGGCTACGGCGGCGGCGGCGGCGGCGGCGGCGGAAGCCGTTACTAAACAGTTCGATCTAACGATCGCACTTTGCAACAACCCGGCCGCAAGGCCGGGTTGTTTTGTTGTGTGGCATGGTCCACCAGCGACGCCATCCCATCGGGCACGTTTCCTGGGAGCGCCGAGTTGCACTCGGCTAGGGGCAATCCGGTCTGCGCTGATCGCCGTGGTCCTACCTGCCGAGTGCAACTCGGCGCTCCCAGGAAACGACCCATTCGGGATTCGCAGGGTTGCTCCGGCAGTCGGCAGCGTTTTGCTCGCCGCCCATGCGCATAACCGACGCTCTTGACCAACACGCTGCGCAGCGCCCGACTGCTCTCGCCGTCGCTGACGGAACCGCACGGTTGTCCTGGGGCGGCCTGCGTACCGCGGTTGATGCGCTCGCCGCCACGCTGACTTCGCAGGGTCTCCAAGTTGGTGATCGGGTCGCAGTGTATGGCCATGACGGCGCAGCGACGCTGGTTGCCGCGCTCGCGGTGCTACGTGCCGGCGGTGTGCACGCGCCGGTGGACCACACCTTGGCGGAGCCCGAGATCGCCGCGCTCATCACCGCGCTCGGTACCCCGTGGCGGCTCGATGTGCCGAAGGGTGCGGCGGTGGAGCTGCCCCTCAGCCTCGTCGCCACCGGTCAGGCGCGTACACCCGATCCGCTCGGCGCGGGCGTCAGTGCGTTCCTGCGCCTGTCGAGTGGTACCACCGGCGCGGCCAAGGGTGTGCTGATCAGCCACGCTGCGCTTCACGACCGGGTGATCGCGGCGAATCGCGGATTGCAGCTCGGCCCCGCTGACCGCGTGCTGTGGCTGCTGCCGATGGCCTACCACTTCGCGGTGTCGATCCTCAACTACTTGCATCACGGTACCGCGATCGTGTTCGGCAATGCGCTGCGTGCGACCGGCACCGCGACCATCGCGCGAGATAACGCGGTGACGTTCGCCTATGGCAGTCCGTGGCACATCCGTCGGTTGGCCGATCTGCCCGTTGGTCACGATCTGCCGGTGTCGCTCACGCGCGTAGTATCGACCACCACCGCACTCGACGCCACCGCGGCGGCGGATTTCCGTGTGCGCCATGGCCGCGGGGTCCAGCAGGGCCTGGGCATCATTGAGGTCGGCCTGCCGTTCCTCAGTCCGGGCGCCGATGGCGAACGTCCTGGTGACCTGGGTGCACCGTTGCCGGATTACCGCATCGAACTGCTCGACGAACACGGCACTCCCACCGTCGGCGTCGGTGAACTCGCTATCGCCGGTCCCGGTCTGTTCGATGCGTACCTGACGCCCTGGCGCCCACGCGACACGGTATTGCACCGTGGATTCTTCCGCACCGGTGACCGCGCCGAACGCACGGTGAATGGCGGCATCCGTCTGCTCGGTCGGCTTAAGGACGTGATCAACGTCGGCGGCGTGAAGGTCTTCCCGCTGGAAGTCGAAAGCGTGCTCGACGCGCATCCGTGGGTCGTCGCCAGCCGCGTGCGTTCAGCGCCAGATGCGCGCCTGGGCGAACAGGTCCAGGCGGAGGTGCAGCTCAAACCGGGTCATGATGTAGCGACAGTGCATGACGAATTGTCGGCGTGGTGTGCGGAACGACTGGCGCCACTCAAACGTCCGGCCGCCTATATCGTGGTCGAACGTCTGGCGATGACGGCGAGCGGGAAAGTGATCCGCTGAATTCTTGGGTGAACTACTAGCCTTGCCTCGGTTTCTAGCGTTTCCGAATGGTTCTCCAGTAGTTGTGGTCGGATTTCGATTTTTCATCCAGGTAGCCAAAGCCGGTTTTCTCCGCATCAACGAAATCACTGTCGGAGATGAAGCAAGCCAGTCCCCAATGGATCGGCAGATCATCATCAGCGATGCTGTAATCTTCCCATCCGAGATACATCGGAGGTCCAAGCGCGATGCGCCGATACGGATACCCTTCGACCGCATCCTCTTCTCCAGCGCCGATAAGGGTGTTCCACCCCATCACCTTTTCCCATGCGAATACACTTATCAGGTATCCGAAGAAGGCGGCAAAATAGCGGCTGCTGTTATCAATGACGATGAAGTATTCGGGTCTGCTGCCAATCCATTCGGGACGCTGAACCCGATGGAGCCCGTAACTGAAATAGGTGTGATCGCCGGCTCGGGGGTAGTCGTCAAACCCGATCAAGGCGATTGGAGGCCCCTCATCCGCCTTGATTTCGTAAAAGTAGGTGGCGGATTTCCCACATCTCGCCTCAAGAACGGCTAAATAGTCAGACTTCTTCATGCACCAAACTCTGTGACTTGGCGTGCAAGGTCTACTCCGGCTTCTCTTCCTTCGCCTTCCCTTTGGTCGATTCCTTCGCCGGCTTCTTCGGCGCCGTCCCAGGAATCTGCGGCGATGGTGCAGAACCATCACGCAAGCGATTACAGGTATAACACAGCAGCGTGTTGATCAGTTCCTCGCCGTCGGCGCCCTTGATACCCTTGAAGGTGAACTCGTAGACGTATCCGGGTTTGAGGCTGTCGAGCGTCAGCGACCATTCCTTGCCGTCCTTGCCTGGGGTGATCTTGGTCACCACCGGATTGCTCAAGTCGTCGGTGTCCGCGCCGTAGGCCTCGTGGTATTCGTAGTAGTAGCGGCGGATCTTGAACGCCTCCGGCGTGATGGTTTTCGCATCGGCAGGCTTGGTGAAGCGTACGTTGAAGCCGTCCTTGCTCAGGCTGAAGCCGAGCACATCCATCGGTACGGTGCCTTTCCAGGTGATCTTCTGGATGCCTTCGCCACCGGCCCAACTCAGGTGCGTCTGCCCGACGTAAAGCGCGCCGTCGGGTGCGAACGCCAGGCGGTTGATGCCCTGGGTCAGGCCATTTTTGTCGAAGAACGGAATGCCGGCGGCCTGCGTCTGGCCAGCGACGGTCTCCGGCAGCACGCGCATGATGCGGCTGATGTTCATCTCGCCGACGAACACCTGATTGGCGTAGGGGCCGAACTTGCCGCCGGTGGTGTCGAGCAGCGGCTGCGTCGGAGAATTGGCGAGTATCGATTGCGGGAAGAACATCGCTTCGCGCGTGCGCAGCTTGTCGAGGTTGGCCACTGGGAGTTTGAGCGGATTGCCGAGTTTCCAGTCCGCGCGCCACACCAGACTTGCGGGGTGGCCGTGGAATCCGCCTTCGACGACGTGATGGAGTTTGCTGCTGCCGAGCCAGTCGCCCTGGTTATCGCACACCAGCAGGCGGCCCTCGGCGTCGAAGCCCAGGCTGTTGGGTGAACGCAGGCCGCTGGCGAACGGCGTCATAGCACCGGTTTTTCCGTCGATCTTGAGGACCCATCCGCGGTACGGCACCACCGAATACATCCGGCCGATCTTGCCTTTCGCTTCCTTCCAATTGCCGATGACGTCCTCATGCGTGACGCTGAAGTGGCGGAACTCGCCGCGCATTTCTTTTTCGGTCTTGTCGCCGTTGCTGGCGACGTTCAGCCCGATGTAGAGATCACCCTTGGCGTCACGCGCCGGGCCGAAGTTGAACTCGTGGTAGTTGCCGCTGATGCCGAAGTCGTCGCACACCGTCTCGTAAACATCCGCGCTGCCGTCGCCGTCGGTATCGGTCAGGCGCGTCAGCTCGGGACGCTGCATCACCAGCACTTCGCGTTCGCTGATGACGAGCATGCCGAGTGGCTCGTGCAGGCCGAACGCAAACGGATGCCAGTGTTTGTGCTCCGGATCCCAGGTCAGGACCTCGCCGCGATGGAAAGCCGCGAAAAGTTTTCCGGACGGCGCCACCGCCAGCGCACCAACCTGCGGGTCGAGGCCTTTGGGCAGCGGCAACGATTCGATTTTGTAGTGGTCGGTGATCGACGCGGCGGCGAGTGGCAGAGAAACGCCGAGCATGACGAGCAGGCAGGAGAGGGAGCGGATCACTTGGTGGCCTTTCCAGCGGCAGGTGGCGTCAACGTGATCGAAAACGAGCGTCCTTGTTTGGCCGGCACACTCAGCGTGCCATCGGTGAAGGCGCCCGCGGGACTGCTGAACAACGCCGCTTGGCTGGCATCGACGACGTAGAACAGCGGCTTGTCGGTATCGACCACGAAGGACGAGGTCAGGCCTTTGCCGTCCTCATGTTCCTTCACCAGTTCCTTCACCGCCACGCCATCGATGGTGTAACGGAACTCCGGGTAGCCCTGCATCAGCGCGTACCCTTTGAAGGCGACTACCGGTGCTTTGTTCTTTGACAAACGCAGCGGGATCTCGGCGCCGGCGCTCCACATCTTCTCGCCCACCAGTTTCACGCGACCGCTGCCATTGCCTTTCCAATAGGCGCTGATGTCGACGCCGGCACCGCGCCACAGGTAACGCGGCCGGCATGTCGCGGCATCCCAGCACAGGTTGAGATCACCGGGCAGCATGATCGCCACCGATGCCACGTTCGAGTCGGGCATGAACAGCCGGTAGAGATAGGGACGCGTCAGCGGGAAGGCGTGGGGGTTGCCTTCCTTTTCGGCGACCACCGGCTTCTCCGCCGGCATCGGCACGCCGACATACATGTCACCGAACATGATCAGCCCGTGGCCTGGGTAGGTGCAGACGTAGGGGTAGATGCCCGGATCTTTCGGCGCAGTGAAGGTGAGTTTGGCTTCGGCGTGTGGTTTGACTTCCGGAATCGCCGCGACCACGTCCGGACCAGGTGGCACGAAACCGGATTTGATTGCATCGGCGCCCATCGCCATCGCCGCGTTGACCACGTCCATGCGTTTGCCCGGTTTGGTGAACACCAAGTTGTGCGGCATGTCGGTGGCGTCGTCATTGACGAAGGCGATGACGACCTGCGCCCCAGGCTCAACGGCGAAGCGCTTCACGTCGTACTGCAGGCCGCTGATCGCCTTGATGGTGATGGTTTCTGCGGCGTGGACGACCGTGGTCGCGACCAGCAGCAAGAACACGGACAACACGAAGGGAGGCAGGCGCACGGACATCTCCAGCGATGACGAAGGGAGAAGAAAGCTGAGAAGAAAGCTGAGCGGAAAGCTGAACAGAAAGCTGAGCGGAAAGCTGAGCGGGATACCATCGGTGACGAGCTGCCGTTGTCGATCATCCCGCAGGCCTGCAACAGGATGTGCGTGGCACGTGCGGGTGTCGTCGTGGATCCGTGTGTTCGCACGTCGACCTGCGCTGGCCGATCAGTTTCGTGCTGTATCTGTGCTCACGATGTGGTCAGCGCTCACGGCTTGGCCGGAGCTGCCGCCGGTTCCGCCGGCTTGTTGAAGCCTTCGGCGAACTCGCCAGCCACTTTGCTCGCCTTCTCTGCCGCCTGTTTCGC
>Ga0105046_10015808_pt1 | contig 11594 bp, 11 predicted proteins | sample MAT03_FD_78385 | JGI IMG/M metagenome (GOLD analysis project Ga0105046, IMG submission 78385) | Freshwater microbial communities from Lake Fryxell liftoff mats and glacier meltwater in Antarctica - MAT-03 (megahit assembly) | ecosystem: Environmental > Aquatic > Freshwater > Ice > Liftoff...
ATGGCCGCATTGGGTGGCACGCTGGCCGGAGTTCTGATCACGACGCAGGTGGCTGGGCCCCTGATCGCGCAGGAGGCCGCCAAAACCTCGAATGTCTACGAACAGCTTGATCTGTTCGGTGACATCTTTGAACGGGTACGCGGCCAGTATGTCGAAGAGGTTGACAGCAAGGACCTGATCGAAGCCGCGATCAGCGGAATGCTGACCTCTTTGGACCCGCATTCGTCCTACATGGGAGCCGAAGATTTTGGCAACATGCAGGTCCAGACCCGCGGCGAGTTTGGCGGGCTGGGCATCGAGGTGACGCAGGAAGAGGGCTTCATCAAGGTCGTCTCGCCAATGGACGGCACCCCCGCCGATCAGGCCGGCATTCTGGCCGGCGACTTCATCACCCATGTCGATGGCGAATCGGTGCTGGGTCTGTTGCTGGACGATGCGGTGGAAATGATGCGCGGTCCGGTCGGGTCTGAAATCATCATCACCGTGGTTCGCGAAGGCACATCCGAGCCGTTCGACGTGTCGATCATCCGCGATACCATCAAGCTGGTGGCCGTCCGCAGCCGCGTCGTGGGCAGCACGGTCGTGGTGCGCATCACCACCTTCAACGACCAGACCTTTCCGGGACTTCAAACCGAACTCGCGAAATCGGTGGAGGAACTGGGCGGGATGGACAAGGTCGACGGCTTTGTGGTCGACTTGCGAAACAACCCCGGCGGCCTTCTGACCCAGGCGATCAAAGTGTCGGATGCCTTTCTTGAAAAGGGTGAAATCGTCTCGACCCGGGGTCGCCAGCCGCAGGATGGCGAACGATTCAACGCCGAGGCAGGCGATCTGGCGCAGGGCAAACCTGTGGTCGTTCTGATCAACGGCGGTTCGGCCTCTGCGTCGGAAATCGTTGCCGGGGCGTTGCAGGATCATCGCCGCGCGATCGTGGTAGGGACCAAGAGCTTTGGCAAAGGGTCGGTCCAGACGGTGATCCCGCTGAAAGGTGACGCGGCGATGCGTCTGACCACAGCGCGCTATTACACCCCGTCGGGCCGCTCGATTCAGTCGCTGGGCGTGATGCCGGACATCGTGGTGAACCAGCCGGTCGTCGATCCGACTGCCACAGGCACCGAAGCGGCGGCCGCGGCCGAGGCTGACAACGGGCGTTCCGAGGCCGGCCTGCGTGGTGCGATCACCAATGATTCGATGACCGAGGATGAGCGCAAGCTTCTCGAAGAAGAACGCGCCCGGACCGAGGAAACCGCGAAACTGCGGGACGAGGATTACCAGCTTGCCTATGCGGTCGACATCCTGCGCGGCCTGTCCGCCGTGGCACCGAAACCCTGATCGTGGTATGGCGGGACTGCCGGATGGCGGCCCCGCCATACTTTTGAATGATCCTGACCAGATGACCGAAGCCGCCATTGACCCTGAAACGCTGCCCTACCGCCCTTGCGTGGGCGTGATGCTGATCAACGCGGGCGGCCTGATCTTTGCGGGTCGCCGGATCGACAGCACTGCCGCCGCATGGCAAATGCCTCAGGGCGGCATAGACGACGGTGAAAAACCTCGCGCCGCAGCCGTGCGGGAGCTTTGGGAGGAAACCGGCATCACCGGGGATCTTGTCAAGTTCATAGGCAAGACCAAGGGCTGGGTCACCTATGATCTGCCGCCAGAGTTGCTGGGCCGCGTCTGGGGTGGCAAGTACCGGGGGCAGCGGCAGAAATGGTTCTTGTTCCGCTTTACCGGCACCGATGCGTCGGTGAAGATCGCAACCGACCATCCGGAGTTTTCCGAATGGCAATGGATCATGGCCGATGACATGCTGACGGCCATCGTGCCGTTCAAACGCGCGGTCTATGATCAGGTCGTGCAGGAGTTTCGGGCCCATCTGGCCTGACGCACAAAGGGGGCGCAGACGCCTCCCGTGTGCCTGCATCTACTCAAGCAACGACGTGACAACCGGGGCCAGGGCGGCTGCGACCTCTTCATGCACCGCTGGTCCGGGCAGACCCGCTGCAGCGGGCGCGTCCAGCGGTCCGTAGGCCATGCCCGCCATGCCTTGCGCCCGTGCCGCCGGGCTGCCGACCACCTCGGCATAGGCGCTGGCATAGGGGCGGATCGCTGCCACCATGTCGGCATTCACCAGCAATGGATCGTCAGTCAGCGGGACCTGCGCCCTTGCGGAGGGCGGGCGGTGCGACGCCAGCCACAGCAGCACGATCCGCGTCGGCAACCGTTTCAGCAGTTGCTGCATCCGGTTGACCCAGGCCGCGCGCAAATCCTCGGCCACCGTCTCGAACCGATCTGGCGACACGCTGTGCAGCGACATCAACATGTGTTTGGTAAAGTTGAACTCGGTAAAGTCCACCTCGCGGAAGATCGACCGCAGCAGCGGTGTCGCCCCCAGAAACCGGTCATTGCGGCGCGGGTGCACGGCATAGAACCGGTTGGTCAGGTTCTGCGCGCCCACCAGTTGCACCACCACGACCTCGGCCCCGGCGGCGACCTCTGTGACCGCAGATTCGTTCAGATACACATCCAGACCCGCATTGACGCAGCCCAGATTGACCACGCGAAGCCCGGTCTGCGCCTCGATCAGCGCCGGATATGGACGGGGCACATACTTGCCATAGGTTTCCGTGCCCCCCAGCACAGCCACGTAGGGCCGGTCCAGACTCCGCCTCGGACCCCGGAACAACAACCGCGACGTGCCATACCGGCACGGAAAATAGTCGAGCGCCCCCGCGCCCGGAAAAGCATACGCCATCAGCACACCCACTTGACTTCACCCATTGCAAAGACTGTCGCAAACCTCTTTCCAATTGGCTAAATCTTGATTTCGCCGCAAATCTTCCATATTTCGCTGCGCCGCGGCGGACTTGCGCCCCTGCCCCCCCGGCGCGTAAGGTGCCTTTGTCACGACGCAGGAGAGCGGTCATGGTCATCCAGATAGTCGGCATCGTCGGCGCAGGCCAGATGGGCGGCGGCATCGCCCATGTCTTTGCCCTTGCAGGCTACGACGTGCTGATGAACGACCTGGCCCAAGACAGCCTCGACAAGGCCCTGACCACCATCGACCGCAACATCGAACGTCAGGTCAGCCGCGGCAAGGTGTCGCCCGCCGACAAGGCCGCCGCCATGGCCCGCATCGCCACCACGCTGGACCTGACCACCCTTGGCCCCTGCGATCTGATCATCGAAGCGGCAACCGAACAGGAAAGCGTCAAGCAAGCGATCTTTGCCCAGTTACAGGGGCATCTGGCCCCACAGACCATCCTTGCGTCCAATACCTCGTCCATCTCGATCACCAGACTTGCCAGCCGAACCGACCGGCCAGAGAAATTCATGGGCTTCCACTTCATGAACCCCGTACCGGTCATGCAACTGGTCGAACTGATCCGAGGCATCGCCACCGACAAGGACACCTATGACGCGCTGCACGCCGTGGTGGTCAGGCTGGGCAAAACCGCAGCCTCCGCCGAGGATTTCCCCGCCTTCATCGTCAACCGCATCCTGATGCCGATGATCAACGAAGCGGTTTACACGCTGTACGAAGGCGTAGGGTCGGTCAAATCCATCGACGAATCGCTGAAACTCGGCGCCAATCACCCCATGGGGCCTTTGGAACTGGCCGATTTCATCGGGTTGGACACCTGTCTTGCCATCATGAACGTGCTGCACGAAGGTCTGGCCGACACCAAATACCGCCCGTGTCCGCTGCTGACCAAATATGTCGAGGCGGGCTGGCTGGGCCGCAAGACGCAGCGCGGTTTTTATGATTACCGGGGCGAGGTTCCCGTACCAACCCGTTAGGTTTGGCGACCAGTTAAGGTTTCAGCACGTTCGCAAGATCCAGCGTATGCTGGCGCAGCCAGCCAAGAAAGCCGCGCGGGTTGCCTTCCCAGTCTTTCAGCACTGTCGCAGGTATTGGCTCGCCGATCACCGGGCGTTGCGATTTGAACAAGCTGCGCTTGATTTCATACAGCAACAAGCCCTGCCGCATTGTCGCCGACACCAGATTGGCGATCTGATAGACCCGCGAGTTTTGCCCGGCAAAGTAGATCGGCAGGATCGTGGCTCCGGACCGATGGATCATCTTGTGGGTGAACACGTTCCATTCCGCCTCGACCGCCGGGCCGAACCACGTCTCGGAACACGCCACCCTGCCGGCCGGGAACAGGATGATCACGCCGCCGCGCTTGAGATGCTCCATCGTCAAGGTCCGCATCTCCAGCCCCAACTCGCGCGAGTTTTCCTCGTGCGGGAAAGGCACGGGAATCATGAATTCCTCGACCTCGGGAATCCCGGTCAGCAAGGACCGCGTCAGGATGCGGAAATCCGGCCGCACCCGGTTGATCATCTCGGCCATGATCATCCCGTCGACCAGCCCCGAGGGATGGTTTGCAACCACCACGACCGCACCCGAGGCTGGAATGCGGGCAATCTCTTCGGGCGGGGTGTCGATGCGGATGCCCATGTGCTTGATCGCCTTGGTCCAGAAGGGCGAGCCAAGCGGCGCGCCAGACTTTTCAAAACTGCGGATCAGCATCAGAAGCTGCACCTTTGCCGTCAGCCATTCGATCGCCCGGATCGCCCCCGCCTTGAACGGGTTGGTAAAGGTTCCCGCATAGGACAGCCGCCGCATATCATACTTTCGCGGCCCTGTTTTCGCAGAGACCGGTGGCACGACGGGGCGAGTTTGCGGGGTATCCGTCACGAAGCGGCAGCCTTCCTGATAAGCGCGTCAGTGATCTTCGCCAAACCGGCTGGCCACCAGCGCGTCCAGCGCATCGGCAAGCTCCTGTCCCTGCCGCCCGCTGGTTAGCACCTCAATAGAGGTTCCGCGCGAGGCTGCCAACATCAAAAGCCCCATGATGCTGTCGCCGGACACCGTCATGCCGTCCTTGGTGACTTCGGCTCTGGCGTCATGCGCCTCGACCACCTCGACAAACCTGGCCGAGGCGCGGGCATGCAGGCCCTTTTCGTTGATGATCCGGAGTGTCAGCGTCGGCATGGCGCGTCAGGCTCCCGCGCTGAGATCAAGGCTGTTGATGTACTTGCGCCCTGCATCCAACGCTACCGTCACCGCATCGCGCAGGCTCAGGTCGCGAGACTTGGCCAGCTTGATCAGCATCGGCAGATTGGCCCCGTACATGATCTTGCGCTCCGACCCCCCCGCGCAGGCCATCAATGAAAGGTTGGAGGGCGAGCCACCGAACATGTCGGTCACCACCACGACACCGTTACCCTCGTCGACGGCATCGGCGGCGGCGTGAATCTCGGCCTGTTTCTTGGCCCGGTCGTGATCATCCTCGATCGCTATGGCAATCATGCCTTGCTGGGGTCCGACCACATGCTCGACCGCCGCCAGGTATTCCCGCGCCAACCCGCCATGTGCGACGATCACGATTCCGATCAAGCGCGTTCCTCATCCGATGCATCGGGCGGCACGACAGCCGCCTTGCGTTCAAGTTCACGATGACGTTTTGACACCGGCCAGCCTGCATCTGCAAGCACCTTGCCCAACAATTCTGCAACTGCGACAGACCGGTGTTGCCCGCCGGTACAGCCGAACCCGATCGACAGATGCGCCTTGCCTTCGGCGCGATGGGCAGGGAGGAGCATCAGGATCAGCCCCTGCAACCTGTAGAAGAATTCGGCAAATCTCGGGTCGGCCTGGATATGGGCCTGCACGTCAGGATCACGTCCGTCACGAGCCCGCAGGCCGGGCATCCAATGCGGATTGGTCAGGAAACGGCAGTCAAAGATCATGTCCACCCCACGCGGCACCCCGCGCTTGTAGCTGAACGACTGGACCGACACCGCAAGTTGCGCCGACCGCCCCTGATCGAACCATCGGGCGATGTCCGCTTTCAGGTCATGCGGGGTCATCTCGGTCGTGTCGATCAGGTGGTCGGCGCGGACCTTGATCGGGGCCAGCAGATCAATCTCGCGCTCGATCCCTTGGGCCGGGGTTTCCGCCGGGGCCAGCGGGTGGCGGCGGCGGGTTTCGGAATAGCGGCGGATCAGTTCCGAAGGGGCGCAGTCCAGGTAAAGCACCTCCAGCGCCACGCGCGGATCGCGGGTCAGACTGTCGATCAGTTCGATCAGTGCGGTGGCCGCGAAATCACGGTTGCGGACGTCAAGGCCCAGCGCGATCGGCCGCCCCAAGGAAGGCCCTTCGGTCAAGCGCGGCACCAGACTTAGCGGCAGGTTGTCGATGACCTCGTACCCCAGATCCTCCAGCGCATGAATAGCCGTCGACCGGCCCGCCCCTGATGGCCCGGTCACCAGAACCACGCGATGGTCCTGACCCTGTTCTTCTGCCGTAAGCATTCTCTCACCGCTTTCAGGCCTGCCGCCCATGGCGCAGACAGCATAGCACCGCCGCAGGGAAATGGGCACTGCGTGACCCCAGCACAAGATCACGAGACAGCCCCAACAGCGTTACGCTGCGTTGCGGCGGCAGGCGGTCAGGTTCGGGCGTGCCAAGATCGACGATCAGATTTACAGGCGTTTCGTGCAGCGACGGCGAACGGAGAATACCGACGCCCCGCGCTTCGATCAGGCCAGCCAGCGGGCCGGGACACCGGGCGATCAGGGCACCGTTTTCTGCCGTGACCTCGGTCTGATCATCGGCGACCAGCACTGCGCCAAGGCTGATCAGGCACAACGCCAGCGCCGACTTGCCCGCACCGGAGGGTCCGATGATCAGAAGGCCGCGCCCGTCGACTGCCACGCAGCTCGCGTGCAGCGTCTGCCGGATCACACCGGCAAACCCACCACGAACCTTGCCCCAAGCGGTTCAGATGTGACGTCGGCATGGGTCGGGCGGATGTTTTCAGCCCAGATCACACCGCCATGCGCCTCGACAATCTGTTTGGAAATCGCGAGGCCAAGGCCAGAATGGTTGCCGAAATCCCCCTGAGGGCGTTCGGAATAGAACCGCTTGAACACCTTTTCAAGCGCCTGTTCCGGGATGCCGGGCCCGGTATCCTCGACCACCACCAGCACCCGATTTTCGCGCCGCCGCGCCCAGACGCGGACCGCGTCCCCCTCTTCGCAGAACGACACGGCGTTGGTGATCAGGTTGACGAACACCTGCGCCAGTCGCGCCTCCAACCCCCGCGTCATGATGGCATCGGGCGGGAAGTCGGTGATGAACTCGACCCCCTTTTCCCGCGCCTGCGCGCCCAGATATTCGGTCAGGTTGGTCAGGGTCTTGGATAGGTTGAACTCTTCTTCTTCTTCCTTGACCAACTCACTGTCCAATCGTGATGCGTTCGAGATATCGGACACCAGACGGTCCAGCCGCCGCACGTCATGTTCGATCACCTCCAGCAACTTTTCCCGCTGATCATCGCGCTTGGCGACCCGCAGGGTCACGACGGCAGACCGCAGCGATGCCAGCGGGTTCTTGATCTCGTGCGACACATCCGCCGCGAACTGTTCGTTCGCGTCGATCCTGTCATACAGCGCTGCCACCATGCCGCGCATCGCCACCGACAAACGACCGATCTCGTCCGGGCGCGCCGCGAGGTCGGGAATCCGCACCCGGCCCGGTGCCATCTTGCGGGCATCGCGGTCGCGGCCCAACTCGGCTGCCGCCGCAAGATCGGACAACGGATTGGCGATGGTTGACGCAAGCACCAATGATAACCCGATCGATACCAGCAACGCGATCACGAACATCTGAAGGATCTGTTCCCGCTCATAGCGGACCAGCCGGTCAATCTCGCCTTCCGCCGACGTCAGCGCGATCACCGCCAACACCTCCCCCGCCCGGACGATCGGAGTAGCGACAGAGAACTGTGCACCACCCTCGGCCCCCTGACCGGTGTTGACAGCCGTCAGCCCGGCCCGCGCCTCGGCAAACAGACTTCGCGCCTGTGCCTGACCGTCGACTTTGGCGGCCTGTGGCTGGCCAGACGACAAAACGCCCGCGACCACATTCCAGATGCCGTTCAGAAAATCGGTGATGATCGTGGACCGACCGCTGTTCCCAAGATCGGGTCGCGCGGCCCCGATGCCCGAGCCGATCAGATCGCCATAGGCATCGAACAGGAACACCTCGACTCCCGGTCCGAACGTGATGTTGGCCAACTGTTCCGGCATGTCGCGCGCAAAGCCGGGCATCAGCGGCCCGGCAGGCAAGCTCGCCTCGAACACATTGGCGATCAGTTCGGCTTCGGTCACCAGCCCCTGTTCCCGCTGCAACACAAGACTGTCGCGGAACGGGTTCAGGAACAGCACGCCCGCCACCAGAACCACCAGCGCCATCAGGTTGAAGATGATGATCTTGCGCGCCAGAGGCGAGCGGTTCAGCGCCACGATCCCCCGCCGGCCCCGCCCTTCGCGCAGCGATGCGTCAACGGTGGCATCGGGCGAAACCCAATCCTCGCCCAGCAAAACCTCGCCGGTCTTGCTGCGCGTGTCGGATTTGGCAGGGTGGGGGAGGGCGGTCATTCTTCGTTGTAGCGATAGCCGATGCCATAAAGCGTTTCGATTGCCGAAAACTCTTCGTCCACGGCGCGCATCTTCTTGCGCAACCGTTTGATATGGCTGTCGATCGTGCGGTCATCGACATACACCTGATCGTCGTAGGCCACATCCATCAGCTGGTCGCGCGATTTCACGAAACCAGGCCGCTGAGCCAAAGCCTGCAGCAGCATGAATTCGGTCACCGTCAGGGACACGTCCAATCCCTTCCACGATACCGAATGACGCAGCGGGTCCATCCGCAACTGGCCTCGCTCCATGATCTTGGTTTCTTCGGTCACGGCGACTTCGCCCGTCGCAATCGCATCCTGACGGCGCAGCAGCGCGCGGATGCGCTCGACCAGCAAGCGCTGGCTGAACGGCTTTTTCACATAGTCGTCAGCCCCCATCCGCAGGCCCAGAACTTCGTCAATTTCGTCGTCCTTGGAGGTGAGGAAGATCACCGGCATGGTGGTTTTCAGCCGCAGGCGTTGCAGCAGATCCATCCCGTCCATCCTGGGCATCTTGATGTCCAGAACGGCCATGTCGGGCATTCGGCGATTGAACGCATCAAGGGCGGACTGGCCGTCGTTGAACGTCTCGACCTCGAACCCCTCTGCTTCCAGAGTCATCGACACCGACGTCAGGATATTCCTGTCGTCGTCCACAAGGGCGATCCTTGCCATGTTTGGGCTTCCCTATTCTGCTCGGCTTGCCTGATTTTTGTCTTATGATCGGTTTTCCGGCACATAGAATCAACCAGAATGTGCGAATCACCCTTATCTGCCCTTTCATTGACACCGAAATTCCCAAATAAATGACTAATTTGCCGCAGTCGCTTTGTGCGTGAGTCGATGGTTGCGCTAAACTCGGCATGGTTGCGCTAACTGTGTCATTGCTCGCTGTTCCTGTTTGGAATCCGCGTGTTATATGAAGAAACGCTAAGTTTCACTGTAGGGCGTTTTTGGTCGGGCCAGCGGAATGGCCCCCCTCATCAGACAGATTGATAGGTTGCCAGCGGCGACCAAAGGGAGCGAGCACCATGACCAACGGACGCGTGAACCCCGCGCAAACGCTTGACAAACAATGTATCCATGATTTGGGTCGGGTTTTCTACAACCAGATCGAGCCCAGCTTGGTCGAAGCAGCGGTGGCGCGGGGTGAGGGGCGTCTGGGCAAAGGGGGCGCGTTTCTGTGTTCGACCGGGCAATTCACCGGGCGGTCCCCGAAAGACAAGTTCGTGGTGCGAACGGCGTCGGTCGAAGACAGTATCTGGTGGGAAAACAACGCGCCGATGACCCCGGCGGCCTTCGGTGTGCTGCATGCCGACATGCTGGCCCATATGAAGGGTCGGGATTACTTTGTGCAGGATCTTTATGCCGGGGCCGACCCGTTGCATCGGCTGGACGTGCGGGTGATCACGGAACTGGCATGGCACGGGCTGTTCATCCGGCACCTGCTGCGGCGGCCGGAGCGGGCAGAGCTGGACACCTTCGTCCCCGAATGGACGATCATCAATTGTCCCAGTTTCAAGGCCGACCCTGCGCGCCACGGTTGCCGCACGACGACCGTCATCGCGATGAGCTTCGATGCCAGGCTGATCCTGATCGCCAATACCGCCTATGCGGGCGAAAACAAGAAGTCGGTGTTTACCCTGCTGAACTACCTGCTGCCCGCAACCGGCGTGATGCCGATGCATTGTTCGGCCAACCACGCCATCGGAAATCCGGTCGATACGGCGGTGTTCTTTGGCCTGTCGGGCACCGGCAAGACGACCCTTTCCGCCGCCCCCGACCGCACGCTGATCGGCGATGACGAACATGGCTGGTCGGATCGGGGCACCTTCAACTTCGAAGGCGGGTGCTATGCCAAGACCATCAACCTGAACCCGGCAGCCGAGCCTGACATCCATGCCACGACCCACCGCTTTGGTACCGTGGTCGAAAACATGGTCTATGATCCGGAAACGCTGGAGCTTGATTTCGACGACGACAGCCTGACGGCAAACACGCGCTGCGCCTATCCGCTGGATTACATTCCCAATGCGTCAACCACGGGGTTGGGTGGCGCACCCCGGCACATCATCATGCTGACCTGCGATGCGTTCGGCGTCCTGCCGCCCATCGCGCGGCTGACCCCGGCGCAGGCGATGTATCACTTCCTGTCCGGCTTTACGTCCAAGGTGGCGGGGACGGAACGGGGCGTGACGGAACCGACGCCGACGTTCAGCACCTGTTTCGGCGCCCCCTTCATGCCGCGCCGCCCCGAGGTTTATGGCAAGCTGTTGCAGGCCAAGATCGCCAGGCAAGGGGCCACCTGTTGGCTGGTCAATACCGGCTGGACCGGGGGAGCCTTTGGAGTGGGTCGCCGAATGCCGATCAAGGCAACGCGTGCCCTGTTGTCGGCGGCGCTGGACGGGTCGCTGGCGGGGGTCGAGTTCCGTCGTGATGCGAACTTCGGTTTCGAGGTGCCGGTCGCGGTGCCGGGGGTTGACACGGGCTTGCTGAACCCGCGCGGGACCTGGGCCGACGCTGTGGCCTATGATGCGCAGGCGGCCAAACTGGTGGCGATGTTTGCCGACAATTTTGGCCAGTATCTGCCGTTCATCGGAGCGGATGTAAGGGCCGCAGCGATCGGGTGAGGTGGCAGGACCGGGGGCCAGCCCCCGGACCCCGGGGATATTTGGGCCAAGAGGAAGGACGCAGAGTCAGGCAAACAGCGCCTGACGCATCAGGTTGAGGCCGGTCAGGATCAGCAGGGCCTGGGTCCAGCGGCGGAAGCGAGTCTGATCCAGACGATCCTGCAACTTCTGCCCCAAGGTCTGCCCCAGCACCGCCGGAATCACCAGCATCGCCGAGAACAGCAGCAGCGGGCCGGACATCAGCCCGGTGCCCAGATGTGCGCCCAGCAAAACGATGGCCCCCAGCAGAAAGATCACCCCCTGCACCCGCACGGTTTCGATCTTGTCCACTCCGACTGACAGTAAGTAAACCAGCAAAGGCGGACCCCAGACGCCGGACACCCCGCCATAAAGCCCGCCCACCACGCCCAGCAGCCATTCGGCACGGGTCCGATGCTCCAACCGCAATGCCAGCTTTCGCCCCATCAGTTGCAGCGCGGCAAACAGG
>Ga0105046_10015812_pt1 | contig 11591 bp, 12 predicted proteins | sample MAT03_FD_78385 | JGI IMG/M metagenome (GOLD analysis project Ga0105046, IMG submission 78385) | Freshwater microbial communities from Lake Fryxell liftoff mats and glacier meltwater in Antarctica - MAT-03 (megahit assembly) | ecosystem: Environmental > Aquatic > Freshwater > Ice > Liftoff...
AGGTCGATCACCACCAGGCCGGCGGCCTGGGAGATGATGGCTAACTGTTGGCGGCCCGGAGCCCAGGCCAACGAGCGAACCCGGCTGCCCATTTCTATCTTGGTGCCATGCCCCTGGCCGGCGTGGAGGCGGACGGTGCCCTGGGCATCGGCGCTGGCGACGAGCCCGAGCACCGGATCCACAGCGAGGGCCACCACCGCGGCCTTGTGGTGGTGGTCGTCACAGGACCAGCACCCGTCGAGCGCCACGCGGCAGATCCGGCCGTCATCGATGCCGACCACGGCTGCATCGGCCAGCGGGTCCCAGATCAACGAAGTAACCGATCCTCCGAGGTCGACGCTCATGCGACCCGGGCGGCGTACAGACCCGCACGCAGCTCCGCCGCTGGGGGCAGACGACCGATCAGCTCGATGACCGATGACGACTGAGTGCCGAGGGGTTCTCCGTCGTCGAGCTCGACCGAGGTGCGGACCCCTTGGGCCAGCCACGTGCGCCGGTGTCCGGCTACGGCGAAACGGCCGCGCCAGCGCAGGAGATGGTTGGCCGAGCGGTCCTGCACGTCGTCGATCCACCGCTCCAGGGCGCGCTGGTCCAGGAGCCCATCCACGCCCATCGAGACCCGACGGAGTGGTTGCTCCTCGCCGACTGGCCCGATGATCTGGTCCTCGGGGCGGCCGTGCAGAACGGCGGCCTGGCGGCGCAAGTCGAACCCGGGCAGGCCAAGGATTCGCGCCGGGAGGGGATCGGCATCCCGGCGGGGATCGTCGATCTGCACCTGGCGGGTGCCGCACATCGCCCACAACGCCCACGCCGTCTGCTGCTCTGCCACGGGGACCAGTCGGTCGAGCCGGTTGACCACCACCAGGTCCGCCATGGCGACCGCATCGAGGTCCAACCCCTCGAGTCCGCCGGTGGGGTGGGTGGGGAGCGCGGTGCCGGCCGCAAGGCCATCGACCACGGTGACGAGTGCCTGGATCCGCATCAAGGCACGGAGTCGCGGGGTCCGAAGGAACGTCTGGGCAATCACAGCCAGGTCACTGCCGCCTACCGCTTCGATCACGACGTGGGTCGGCCGGACCCGTCGATTCAAGAGGTCATCGAGGGCTTCGCTCAGGTCGGTCCGCACCGCACAGCAGGCGCAGCCCTTCGTTGCGTGAAGGATCTCGGCTTCGACGGGCACGACTTCGAACCGAGGCTGCATCGGTCGCCCGTCGAGGTGGGCCGACCCGGCCGCGGCCTCGTGGCGGTGGTCGAGCGGCCCATCGCACAGCAGGATCGCGCCTTCGGGGAGCGCGGGGAGGAGCCGGTCCACGAGCGCGGTCTTCCCGGCCCCCCATCGGCCGCTGATGACCGTGACCGGAATCTGGCCGCTCACCGGAGGCGCACGCCCTTGCGGCGCAATTCCGCGATGACCGAGTCGATGCCACGAACGTCGATGACCTTCATGCCCCGGGTGCTGACCGTGAGCGTGATCCAGCGTCGTTCGCTGGGAACCCAATAGCGCTTCCGTGCGATGTTGGGGGTCCACCGCCGTCGGGTGTGCCGGTTGGAGTGCGACACGGCGTTACCGAACGACGGCTTCTTGCCGGTGACCTGGCACACGTTGCTCATGGGGAATCCTCCTGGTGGAGCTCCCACTCGGGGAGCAGATCGGGGTACGCGGCCCACACCGCCGGGCCGGCGTCGAGCTCAGCCTCGGTCAGTAGGCATCGGTCAAGGCGCTGGGTGAGTTCGAGCTGGTCGACGTCGACGCCGATGACCACCAGCTCGATGCGCCGGTCGCCCCAGGTCGGGTCCCAGGTGGCCAGGACCTCGGCTCGCACCTCTGGGTCCTCGAGGTCGTCAGGGGTGGCGCCTTCGTCGGCGAGCCAGATTCCTGCTCCCTCGAGGGTGAGGGTGGTCCCGGCCTGGGACCAGAAGCCTGCGAGCTGAGGCCGTGAGGCGAGCCACACGAACCCCTTCGAGCGGATCACGCCCTCCCATGGCTCCTCGAGCAACTCGACCAGGCGCTCGGGGTGGAAAGGTCGGCGCGCCCGGTAGACGAAGCTGGCAACGCCGTACTCCTCGCTCTCCGACGGAGCCTCCCGGTGCGCTTCGTCCCAGCCCGGAAGGGCAGCGACGGTATCGGGGTCGTAGCGTCCGGTGTCGAGCACGTCTGCGAGGTCGACCTTCCCATGGAGGGACCGCACCACCTTCGCGGTCGGGTTGAGCCGAGCGACGAGCCGTTCGATCCGCTCGAGTCCGTCGCTATCGATCAGGTCGACCTTGTTGATGACGATGACATCGGCAAACTCGACTTGGTCGATCAGCAAGCCCGCAATCGGCCGCTCATCAGTCTCGTCGACGCCGATCGATCGATCGACGAGGTCGTCCTCGGACCCGAGCTCGGGGAGGAAGGCCGGTCCATCGACCACCGTGACCATGGTGTCCAACCGGGCAAGATCGCCAAGTGAGCATCCCTCCTCGTCGACGAAGTCGAAGGTGGCCGCCACGGGCATCGGCTCGGAGATGCCCGTGGACTCGATGAGGAGGTAGTCGAACCGCCCTTCCTTCGCGAGCCGACCGACCTCGATCAGCAGGTCCTCGCGAAGCGTGCAGCAGATGCATCCGTTGGTCATCTCCACCAGCCGCTCGTCCGTCCGGTCCAAAGCAGCCCCGTCGCGGACCATCGATGCATCGATGTTGATCTCGCTCATGTCGTTGACGATCACCGCGACGCGCAGTCCCTCCCGGTTGGCCAGCACGTGGTTGAGCAGGGTGGTCTTGCCCGCACCGAGGAAGCCGGAAAGGACGGTGACAGGAAGGCGGTCCATGCCGCAGGTTCTATCGAATGGGAATGATTCCCACAAGTTGGTAGGATCGGGAGCATGAAGCCCGACATCCATCCCGAGTACCGGCCCGTGGTCTTCCGAGACCAGGGAGCCGACGTCTCGTTCGTCATCAGGTCCACCATCACCACGTCCAAGAGCATCGAGTGGATCGATGGGCGGACGCTTCCGCTCCATGACGTGGACATCTCCAACGTGAGCCACCCGTTCTTCACCGGGAAGATGAAGATCGTCGACACTGCTGGTCGGGTCGAGCGGTTCCAGCGCCGCTATGGCAGCCGTGGAAAGGCCAGTGGGACCGGCGGCCCGCATCAAGAGCGTGGTCCAGATGGTGGATCGCCCGCACCGTGACCAAGGCGAAGGTCGTCGTGGTGGGTGCGGGCCCGCATGCGCTCGCACTCTCGTTGTTGCTGGTTGGCCGGGATGAGGGGTGGCGCGACGACCTCGTGGTGATCGACCCCTCGGGCCGGTGGATGGGTGCGTGGCAGGGCCGGTTTGCGGCCCATTGCATCGATCGGCTTCGGTCCGCGGCCGTCCACCACCCGCACCCCGATCCGCTGCTGCTTCGAGCCCATGCGGCGGATGCTGGTCGGCTCGACGAGCTGTTTGACCCCTACGACCTCCCTGCGTCGGACCTCTTCGATGATTTCTGCGACGCCCACATCTTCCGGGCTGGTCTCCAAGATGCCGTTTGCGCCGAGCGCGTCCAGCGCGTCGAACCCGGTGCAACGAAGACCCTGGTCCACCTGGCATCAGGAGGCGCTATCGAGGCTGACTGGGTGGTCCTGGCCACCAACCCGGTCCTCGTTCGGCTCCCCCCCGAGGCCCAGGTTGTGGAGCGGACGACCGACGAAGTCCGGCGCATCATGCATGCCGATGAGGTCGACCTCCGTCTCCGGCCCGACCTCCAGGGCCGTTCCATCGATGTGGTGGGCGGTGGGCTGACCGCTGTCCAGATCGCGATCGGGGCGTCCGATCGCGGGGCCAGGGTCCGCTTGCTCAGCCGCCGCCCGCTGGTTGCCCGCCAGTTCGACGTGGAGCCGGGGTGGCTCGGGCCCCGCGAGCTCGACCGTTACCGGACTGGCCCTCACGAGCAGCGTCGAGGGCTGATCGATGCGGCCCGGGGCGGGGGATCGGTGCCCGATGGCGATCTCAACCGGCTGGCCGCCTCAGCGGTGCACGCCGTGGTGGACACCGAGGCCGCAGCCGTGGCGATGGCCGGGGAAGCAGACGAGGTCTGGTTTGCCACGGGCCATCGTCTCGATGCCACGTCGGACCCGTTGCTCGCCGATCTGGCGTCGTTGTTCCCCACGCCCATCCACGACGGGTTGCCCTGCCTCCTCGAGGACCTGCGGTGGCCCGGCTCCCAGGTGCACCTGATGGGTGGCTACGTCGCGCTCACCCTTGGACCTGCCTCACGGAACCTGTGGGGGGCCCGGTGGGCTGCGCAGCGGATTGCCGACGGTCAACTCGGCTACTCGGCCAGCGCAACCTTGTAGATCTCGGTGACCTCTGCCCGGCTCGGGTAGCGCGGCGTCGTCAAGATGATGAGGTCGCTCAATGCTTGCTCAACCAGTACCGGGAGGTCGGTAGCGGTGGCACCAAGATCGGAGAGCGTACGGTTGGTGCCGACGCTCGAAGAGAGCGACCGCACGGCGTCGATTGCGGCGTCCGGGTTCGCGGAGCCGCCCATGGCCTGGCTGACCCAGCCGTAGCGTTCGGCCACGTGAGCCCGGTTGAACTGCATCACGTGGGGAAGCATGGTGGCCAGCGTCTGGCCGTGCGGTTGGTGGAGGACGGCTGAGATCGGGTGGCCCATCGCATGGACCAGGCCGAGCAGTGGTCCGCTGGAGAACGCTCGGCCCGCCAGGTGGGCGGCGAAGAGCATCTGGCTTCGGCCCTCGAGGTCATCAGGCGCGTCCACAACGCGCGGGAGCCACTCGGACACCATGCGGATGGCCTGCAGCGCCAAGCCGTCCGAAAGCGGGTTGTTGTTGGTCGATGTAAGGGCCTCGATGGCATGGGTGAGCACGTCCATGCCACAGGTCGCGGTCGGCACGGGTGGCAAGCCGACCGTGAGCGCTGGGTCCAGGAGGACCGAGCGCGGCTTGACCCCATCGTGGTTGAAGGTCAGCTTCCGGTCCGTCGATGTGTCGGTGATGAGGCCACCGCCATTGGTTTCCGACGCCGTGCCGGCCGTTGTTGGGATCGCCACCGTGGGGTACGGCGGAATCTCGGCCAGTCGCGCCGGGAGCAGGGTCGAGAAGTCGATCGTGTCGTCGGCGCCAAGCGACGGGGCGAAGGCGAACTCCACCCCCGTGCCTTCGTTGGGTGCGGCCATGGCCAGGTACTTGCCGCAATCCATGGCTGACCCCCCTCCAAGGAGCACGACCACGCAGCTGCCGAACTGGCGCAGGGCCGTGAGCCCGGCGTCGACGTTGCGGTCAGTGGGGTTGGGATCCACTTCGTCGAACACCCGCACATCGATGCCGGCGGCGCGGAGGTGGTGTTCGATTGGCTCGACCAACCCCGCAGCAGCAACCCCCCGATCGGCGACGAGGAAGGCCTTGGAGGCTCCGAGACCGGCCACGATCGTGCCCACCTGAGCGGAGGATCCGACGGCCAGGACCGTGTCGGGCATGGGTGGAACGGCAATCTGGCGGTCGGAGATGGTCACAGCACGATCCTTGGGTCGATGGCGCTCGAGTCGAACGATGAGAATCATTCCTATCACGGTCGAGTGCCGCTAGGATGTAGGAATCATTCTTATTTCGGAGGACTCGATGGACGAAAATAGGACATCCAGGCTTGGCCGAGCGGTTCGCCGGTCGGTCGCGCTGGGGTTGGGCGCAGCATTGCTGGGGTCGGCGATGCCGGTGGGCGGCGCCGGGGCTTCAGGGGCCGACACCTCGTTGCCCCCGCGGAGCCTGCGCGGCACGATCGCCTTCGTCTGCGAACTCGATGGTGGCGCCAACGACGAACTGTGTCTCATGGACGCCGACGGCTCGCGCCCGGTTCAGATCACCAACAACCCAGGTCCCGATCGAGCCCCGACGTGGAGCCCCGACGGGCGGCGACTGGTCTTCAACAGCCGCCGCGACCCCCACCCGACGCAGCCCCAGATCTATACCTATGACGTGTCCTCGGGGGCGGCGGCGCGCCTGTCGAACGGGCCCGTCGAGGACCAGCGGGCATCTTGGACGCCTGATGGCGCTGCGGTGGTGTTCCAACGGGGCACCTTCGCCTCCGGTTTCGAACTGTTTCGCCAGCGCCTCTCCGACGGATCACTCACCAAGCTGACGGACAACCCCGGCAAGGTGAACGCGGCCGGGTCGTTCGCTCCGGACGGCACCCGCTTGGTGCTCCAGTCAAACCGGGAGGCCACCGGGCTTTTCCCTTTTTCGACCTACGTGGTGGACCGACTCTCGGGTACGACGACGAGGGTCGCTGCCGAAGTGACCGCCTCTCACGACGGTCCCCGGTGGTCGCCTGATGGCCGCCGTGTGGCGTTCGGTGCCGGGGGCGACCTCTACGTGGCCGACCTGTCCGATGGATCGGTGGCCGCGATTACTTCTGGAGACGCAAGCGACTCGTCGCCAGCCTGGTCACCGGACGGAACCAAGCTCGTCTACCAGTCCGTGCCTCCCGAGCCCGAGGATCCGCCCGAGGACTTCGAGGACGTCACCAGCATCTGGGTCATCGACGTGGCGAGCCAGGCCAAGGTCGTGCTCGGCGAGGGGCGCACTCCGGTCTGGACGGCCGCGGTCCGTGCCCCCGACTACGGACGGCTGCCCGTCGAGGCCGGACAAGCGACCGCTGCTGGCCTGGTGCATCGGACGTTCCTGCTGGCGCTGGACCGCCCGGCCGATCCGAGTGGCTTGCGCTTCTGGACCGAACGTCTGGCCACGGGGACTTCGGCGTCGCGGATGGCGGCTTCGATCGTGGCCTCCCGGGAGCATCAAGCCCGCTTCGGGACACTGGTCACCGGTGCGTTCGTCGATCGGCTTTACACCGATGGCCTCCGGCGGAAGCCCGAACCATCGGGGTCAGCGTTCTGGACCAGCCGGATCGAGCGCGGGATCTCCTCGCGTTCTGGGGTCCTCCTCACCTTCGCTCGTAGCCGGGAACTGTTGGTCCGGATTGCGTCGGCACCTCGCGGCTGAGCTCTCCACCAAGCCGTCCTCGAACCCATCTGTGGCATCCTCATCCGGGCATGATTGAGAACGATTCCTATCAATGGCAACGAGGTGGCGCTTGCCTGGGTGGCGCGGCTGTTGCTCGCCAGCGGCGCCACCTGGCCTCGGCCCTGGTGCGGGCCGATCCAGCACCAGAGCTATGGGCCATGGCGTCCGATGGGTCGTTCGAGCGCTGGATGCCCGAGATCGCAGCCCTCGCAATGGAGCAGGACCCAATCCACCGGCACAAGGACGTTCTGGCCCACAGCATTGCGGTGACGGCGCGGACGAAGCCCGAGTTGCGCATCCGGCTTGCCGCCCTCCTCCACGATGTTGGCAAGCCATCGACCCGCCGGTACCGGGGCGGGGCGGTGACCTTCCACCACCACGAGGCCGTGGGCGCGCGCCTGGCGGCCCGCCGCCTGGAGATGCTCGGGTTCGACTCGGATCTCGTTTCCGACGTCACTCGGTTGGTCGAGCTCAGCGGTCGCTTCAAGGGCTACGAGCAAGGATGGACCGATGCTGCCGTTCGCCGGTACGCGCGCGATGCCGGGCACCTGTTGGGCGATCTCAATCAGCTGGTCCGTTGCGACTGCACGACCCGACGGGCTGCAACGGTCGAACGGATCGGGTCGTTGGTCGACGACCTTGAACTGCGGATCGCCTCGCTGGCAGTTGCGGACCGTCGGGCCGCCGTCCGACCGCTCCTCGGTGGCGCCCAGATCATGGCTGCGCTCAGCATCGAGCCTGGTCCCGTTGTGGGTGAGGCCCGACGGCTGCTGCTGTCCGAGCAGGAACGGCGACCAGCACTGACAGCTTGCGAAGCCAAGGCCCTCCTGCTCGAGTGGTGGAGGCAGCGGCCGCAGGGCAGGGCAGCCCCGTGAGCGTGGAGCGGACGCTGCTGGTGCAGGGTGGAACCCTCGTCGATGGTCGAGGCCGTCGTCGCAGTGATGTGCTCATCCGTGATGGCATGGTCATCGGGGTAGCGCCAGACATCCTCCCGCCGGGCGGAGCAGAGGTGGTCGATGCTGGCGGCTGCGTCGTCACCCCCGGCTTCGTCGACCTCCAGGTACACCTGCGAGAACCTGGAGGCGAAGGGGCCGAGACAATCGAGAGCGGGAGCAGGGCTGCTGCGCTCGGCGGGGTCACCGCCATGATCTGCATGCCGAACACCTCGCCGACCATCGATGATCCCGAACTGGTCCTCCACCTGCGTTCGAGAGCCATCGAGGTCGGGTGCTGTGACGTCGCCCCGTCTGCCGCTATCACCGTGGGCCGCTCCGGCGAGCACCTCGTCGACTTCGAAGGGCTCTGGGCCGCAGGCGTGTCGCTGTTCACCGATGATGGCTGCGCGGTGATGGATGCAGATCTGATGCGCCGGGCCTTCGAAGGGGTGCGCCGGCTGCCAGGGGCATACCTCGGCCAGCACGCCGAGGACGCTTCGATGGTCGAGGGCGGACACCTGCACGAGGGGGAGGTCTCCGCTCAGCTGGGCATCAAGGGGCGACCGGCGGCGGCTGAGGAGGTGATCGTGGCCCGTGATCTCGCCCTCGCTCGTTCGACTGGCGGTCGCTACCACGTGCTGCACACCTCGAGCGCAGGCACCGTCGGGCTCATCACCCGAGCCAAGTCGTTCGGCGTCCGAGTGACGGCGGAGGTCACGCCTCAGCACCTGGTGCTCACCGACGAGGCGCTGCTCGACGGTGATTCCCTGTTCAAGATGAACCCGCCGCTGCGCTCAGCGGCCCATCGGGAGCGGCTGCGCAGGGGTCTTCGCGACGGAACCATCGACGCTATTGCGACGGACCACGCTCCCCATCTGGCCCATGCCAAGCGAGGATCGATCGAGGATGCTGCCCCCGGCATGACCGGGCTTGAAACGACGTATGCAGCCCTGAACACGCACCTGGTGATGCCTGGCATCTTGGGTGAGGACCGGCTCCTCGCCGCGATGTCGTGGAGTCCGGCACGCATCGGCGGGCTGGACCGGATGGGCCACGGTGGACCGATCGCCCCCGGCCGGCCGGCCAACTTGACCGTGGTCGATCCAACCGCGCAATGGAAGGTCTCTCGGGACCGCATCGCCTCGTTGAGCGCCAACAACCCGTTTCGGGCAACCACCCTCACCGGGCGGGTTCGCCACACCCTGCTCCGAGGCACCCCCATCGTCTCCGACGGCCAACTCCAACGTTGAACGGTCCAGGCCCTCAGCGGAGTTCTTGCGAATAGGAATGATTCCCATTATCATTATCTCGTGACCCCATCTGCGGCAGCCCGGTCGCTGCGCCCGATCAGCTCGAAGCCGCCGTCTGGGGTCGGCCGCAGCGAACCCAGGAGATCCGCCGGGACCGTCGACGAATCCTCCGGGGCGGGAAGCCCGCAGGGCCCGTCGAGCTCATCGACTGGTCTCCTGCCAGTGGGCGCCTTCGCTGCGTTGTTGGCGACCATGTCGGCGCTCCTCGTCGCCTCGATGGTCTTTGGCGTCATCGTCGGAGCAGTCGACCTCGATGTCGCGACGGTTACTCGGGTCGTGCTGGGCAAGATCGGCGGCTCTCCGGACGACTTGGTTCCAGCACACGTTCGCAACATCGTGTGGGAGCTGCGGGTTCCCCGTGTGGCGCTCGCAGCGATCGTAGGTGCAGGCTTGGGAGTGGTCGGCGTGGCCGTCCAGGCGCTCGTGCGCAATCCGTTGGCGGACCCCTATGTCCTCGGGGTGTCTTCGGGAGCGTCGATCGGTGCGGCGCTGGTCATGCTGTTCGGAAGTCTCGCTTCCTTGGGAAGCGCAGCGATATCGGTCGCAGCGTTCGTTACGGCGTCGGCGGCCATGGCGATCGTGTATTTCGTCGCCCAAGAGCGGGGCGTGCTCCATCCCATGCGACTCGTGCTGACGGGCGTGGTGCTCAGCTACGTCTTCTCGGCCATCACCAGCTACCTGGTGTTCCGTGGCGATCCGCGAGGTGCCCAGCAGGTGCTGTTCTGGCTCCTGGGAAGTTTCGGCCGTGCGCGCTGGTCGTTGCTGGTGATCCCGATCGTCGTGCTGGTGCCGATTGTGGGCGGGTTGCTGTTCCGGGCACGTCAACTTGACGCGCTCTCGGTGGGAGATCATGCGGCAACGACGTTGGGTGTGGGCGTCGCTCGCCTGCGTGCCGAATTGTTCCTCGCCACCACGGCCTTGACTGCCGTCCTCGTTGCGGTGAGCGGCGCCGTCGGCTTCGTCGGGCTCGTGATCCCTCACATTGTTCGCCTGTTGGTGGGGGGCGCACACCGCCGCGTCGTTCCAATGGCTGCGGTGCTCGGAGCCGTGTTCATGGTCTGGGTCGACATCGCAGCCCGGACCATGGCCGCGCCGCAGGAGATCCCACTCGGGATCATCACTGCCTTCGTCGGCGGACCCCTTTTCATCGCACTGCTCCGCCACCGCGACCGTCGGACCCGGGGGCGAATCTGATGCACCTCACACTCGTCGGGATCGATGTGCACGTGGGCGGTCGGCCGTTCATTGAGGGCCTGAACCTCCAGGTGGGCTCGGGTCGCTTCATCGGGCTCGTCGGGCCCAATGGCAGCGGCAAATCGACCATGCTCAAGACGATCTATCGGGTGCTTCGGCCAACCGCAGGCGCCGTCTTCCTCGGCGACAGGTCGACAGCCTCCATGAGTGGCCGCGAGGTCGCACGCGAGCTTGCTGTGATGGCACAGGAGCCGCCGAGCGAAGCCGACTTGACGGTGTACGAGATGGTATCGCTCGGACGTCTGCCGTATCTGACGGCGCTGCGCCGAAGCTCCGACGACGATGAGCAGACGGTGTGTGACGTGATGGGCCGGGTCGGTGTGGGACATCTGGCCGACCGATCCTGGGAGACGCTGAGTGGTGGAGAGAAGCAGCGGGTCCTCCTGGCCCGGGCTTTCGCGCAGCAAGCCCCAGTTCTGATCCTCGACGAACCTACGAATCACCTCGACATTCGCCACCAGCTCGATCTCCTCAGGATCGTCAAGGACTCGGGTGTCACCGTCGTAGCCGCCCTGCACGACCTCAACCTCGCCGCGCACTACTGCGACGAGGTCGTCGTCATCGATGTCGGGGCCGTGGTCGCCCATGGACCACCCGATGACGTCTTGGTGTCGTCGGTTCTCATGCCCGTGTTCGGCATCGAGGTTGATCGCGTCGTGCACCCGCGCACCGGCGTCACCTCACTGCTGTTCAGCCCACGCCGTGTTCCGACACCGGCAGACCCGACGTGGACGACCCGCCGTTCTGCCGCGACAGACCTGACAACTAGCGAAAACAAGGAATGCACATGACTACCCATCCGAATCAATCTCGACGTTTCTCGTGGCCACGCCGCATAGGGCTGGTCCTTGCGGCGTCGATCACCCTTGCTCTTCCCGCATGCGGCGAGAGCAACGTGGCCGGCGATGACGCCGCAGTTTCGTCACCCGCACAAAACTCCGTGGGTGAGGAAGTCTCTGAGATCGACGGTGACCTGCCTGAGGTCACCCCTGACTTCAGCTGGCCCGAAGCATCTCCCCCAGCAGGTCACTATCCCGTCACGGTCGAATCATGTGGAGAGGAGGTCACCTTTGACGAGGC
>Ga0105046_10015815_pt1 | contig 11589 bp, 7 predicted proteins | sample MAT03_FD_78385 | JGI IMG/M metagenome (GOLD analysis project Ga0105046, IMG submission 78385) | Freshwater microbial communities from Lake Fryxell liftoff mats and glacier meltwater in Antarctica - MAT-03 (megahit assembly) | ecosystem: Environmental > Aquatic > Freshwater > Ice > Liftoff...
GCTTGGAGATGTCGCGATCGAGGATGGCAAGCTCGGGCCGCCGCTTGTCCAGCACGCGCAGGACGATGAAGCTGATGAGATCTTCGGCGAGATCCATCGCGCCTTCCAGGTCCATGAAGGCGACCTCGGGCTCCACCATCCAGAACTCCGCGAGGTGGCGGCGCGTCTTGGATTTCTCGGCGCGGAAGGTGGGGCCGAAGCAGTACGCCTTGCCGACGGCGGCTGCCGCTGCCTCCATGTAGAGCTGGCCCGACTGCGTCAGGTAGGCCTTGTCACCGTGGTATTCGGTCTCGAAGAGGGTGCTGGTCCCCTCGCAGGCGTTCGGCGTGAAGATCGGCGCATCGACCAGGGTGAAGTCGCGCCCGTCGAAGAAGTCGCGCACGGCCTGGATGATGGTGTGCCGCACGCCGAGGATCGCGTGCTGGCGCTTGGACCGCAGCCACAGGTGGCGGTTGTCCATCAAAAAATCGGTGCCGTGCTCCTTGGGCGATATCGGGAATTCGCGCGCGGGCTTTCCGACGATCTCGAAGTTGCGCACGACCAGCTCGAAGACGCCCTCCTTCTTGGGGTGCGCCTTCACCTCGCCCTTGATGAGGAGCGATGTCTCCTGGGAGAGGTGGTCGGCCTCGGCGAACTTCTCCGGCGCGGCGTCGGTCTTGCCCATCACGCAGGAGACGAGGCCGAAACCATCGCGGATCTCGAGGAAGTGGATCTTCCCGCTCGACCGGCGCGCCGTGAGCCAGCCCTGGAGCACGACGAGCGCGCCGACGTGATTCTTCAGCTCGCGGGTCGTGACGACGGTTGCGTCCTTCGCGAATTGCTGGAGCAGAGCCATGATCATGTTTCGCGCGTTAGCACACTGGATACCCGGGGTGCTAGCTTCGCCGCCGTGAAGCCTCGTCTCCTCTCGATGCGTCGTGCGGGCGCGCTCGCCACCCTGGCCATGCTGCTCGCGCTATCTGGTTGCGCCGCGATCTACCCCGAGCTCGGCACGCGTATCGACAAGGTCAGTGCCGATCAGAAGCTCGACCCTCCGCCGCCCGACGGCCTCCGCTGGCTCGCCTTCGACAAGGGCGAAGTCCCGCCGACCACGCGCGACGGGCGCAAGTGGGGGCGCGGTCTCCAGGACGGCCTGCCCGACCCGATCGCCAAGCTCTTCGTGAACGACATCGAGGTCATCAAGACCGACCCCTCGCCCAAGACCATCAACCCGACGTTCGTCGGATCCAAACATGGCAACTTCCCTGTGCGCGTCGGCGACAAGATCCGCCTCGAGCTGTGGGACTCCGATCCGCTCAACAACCGCGCGATCGGAACTGGTTCGGCGCGCGTCTCCCCGGAGATGTTGACCGATGGAGGGTTCACCGCGCGCTTCGACATGGGCGGCCACGTCACACTCACCATCAAGCCCGCCAAGCCCGTGTGGGGGCTCGGCGTCTGGTACGAAGTGCGCGGCAAGAGTGCTGGCGTGACGCGCCTGCTGGACAACAGCCCGGCGGCGCGCGCGGGGTTGCGCAAGGGCGACGAGATCGTCGCGATCGGGCCGACCCAGGTGAAGGACATGACGACCGACGAGGTGCGCAGCGCGATGAACGCCCCGCCTATGGACGGCCTGGCCCTCACCGTGCGCCACGCCGACGGCGCGACCTTGAACGCCAAGGTCAAGCAGGGCCCGATCTATCCGACGTTCGACCAGTACGGGCCGATCGAGTAGCGCTTCGAGGAATCCCTGAAGGCAGAGTCGCGAAGGCAGAGTCATGAAGGCAGAGTCATGAAGGCAGAGTCATGAAGATTCTGCCCTTCGAGCTGTCGACCGATCAGATTCGCGCCGAGCTCGCGCCGATCCGCAACGATTTCTCGGTCGCCGTCCTACGCGCCAAGAATCCGTTCAACATCGGCTCCATCATCCGCACCGCGCACTCCTTTCTGGTGCGCGAGATTTTCCTCGTGGGCACCGAGCCGTTCTACGAAAAGGCGGCGATGGGGATGCAGAAGTACGAGACGATCGTGGAGTGCCCGACCGAAGCGGGCTTCCTCGAGAAGGTCGCGGGACGCACCCTGATCGGCGTCGAGAAGGACGTCGCGCGCACCACCATCTGGGAGGCGCCGATGCCGAAGGACCTCGTCTTCCTCTTCGGCAGCGAGGACGACGGCTTGTCGCCCGAGATGATCGCCGCGTGCGACGAGGTCGTCGCGATCCCGATGTACGGGATCAACCACAGCTACCCGGTCGCCGTCGCAGCTGGCATGGTCCTGTGCGAGTGGGCTCGCCGCAACGATCCGCGCGGCGGCCTCACGCCGCCTTAGCGCCCACCTAGGAGTGTGTCGGGCAAACGTCGCGAGCGACCCGATAGCAAGGCGGCGGGGGGGACCGGCCGGAAGCGGCCAAATGCCAGGAGTACAGCCTGTACGCTGAGGACCGGTGGGCCCCCGCCAACGCAGCTAGCGGGGCGCGCAGCAGTTTGATCGACACTCTCCCAGCGACGCGGCCTCCGACGCGTTACTTCGCGAGGACGACCAGAACGACGATTCCGACGATGATGCGGTAGACGCCGAAGGGAGCGAGGCCGAAGCGTTTCAGGTACTTGAGGAACGCGCTGATCACGAACAGGGACACCACGAACGCAGTGACCAGTCCAACGCCGAGAGCGGTCATGCCGCCAGGCGCGCTGGCGATACCCCTCCAACCCTTGGCGAGCGAGAACATCGTCGCTGCGCCGAGCAGCGGGATCGACAGGAGGAAGCTGAACTGCGCCGACGTGGCCGCGTCGAGTCCGGAGAGCTGGCCGCCGACAATGGTGGTCATGGAGCGCGAAGCGCCCGGCCAAAGCGACGCGACCTGGGCGAGACCGACGGTGAGCGCACGCTGCCAGCCCACGTGCTCGAGACCGCTGCGGATCGGTCGCGTACGACGCCGCATCCACTGGTCGACGGCGATCATCAACACGCCGCCAGCGAGCAAGGCGTAGGCGACCGGCCGCGGCCCGAAGAGGCGATCTTCGATCGCGTCGTGGAAGAGCAGCCCTGCCAGCGCGGCGGGGAAGAAAGCGATGCCGAGGGCGATCACCAGGCGGACGCTGCGCGCATCGCGCTTCTGGAGCCCACGCAGCAGCTCGCCGAGGAGCTTGCGGAAGTAGACGACCACCGCCAGCACCGCGCCGAGCTGGATCACGATCGACAAGGTCTTCGCCGAGTCTTCGGTGTGACCCAGCGCCGCGTCCACCAGGAGGAGGTGACCGGTCGAGGAGACCGGCAGGAACTCGGTCAGCGCCTCGACGATGCCGAGGAGCAAGGCGTGATGCCAAGGCATGAAGCGCGAACGCTAGACGAGCAGCTCGCGCCCGTCGACGATCAGTCCGGCACCAGCTCGACCAGCAGATCGAACGTCCCGGCGGCTCCCTCGTAGCCGTCGACGACCACGTACAGCGTCTCGCCCACGTACGCAGGGAGGTTCTCCAAGACCTCGCTGCCCTCTTCCGCGGTTGCGTCGGCACACTCCAGCTGGCTCGAGGCGTCGCCGCACTCGATGAGTGTGTAGAGCACCACGTCGAAGTTCGCTTCGGCGAGGACCGTCATCGTGCCGTTCTCCAGCGGGGTGATCGCGTAGACGATGTCGCTTGAGTCGCCAGTGTCACACCCGGCCTCGCCGACGTAGTTGGACGTCGCGATGGAGGTGTCGCCGCTGGCCTCGCCGAGGTCGCTCGAGTCGACGAGGATTTCGATGCCGGGGCAGACGTCGCCGTCCTCAGGGCCACCACCGGTGGTGAGCTCGAAGTCGATGATGAAGGTGCCGGACGTCGCGCCGTATCCGTCGGCGAACACCCAGATCGACTCGCCCGCGAAGACCTCGAACGAAAGCTCCTCGACGCCGCCGGCTGCTGCGGCGTCGACGCAACCAATCTCGCCGCCGCCGTCGCAGGAGCCTTCACGGGCGTAGAGGACCGTGTCGTAGGAGCCGTCGCCGGAAAGGCGGATGAGCAGGGTCCCGTCGGCTTCGGGCTGGACCTCGAAGGCGACCTCTGGTGCGTCTTCGCCGGAGCACGAGCCGCGCTGGAGGTTCTCGGCGTCCGCCGTCGTCAGCTCGTACGAGTCTTCCCCGGGTCGAAGCGCGATCGGCGCGCCTGGGCAGCCGTAGTCGATGCCGTCGTTCACCGTGCAGTCGTTGAGGCAGAAGTCGTTGTTGTCGGTGTTGCCGTCGTCGCACGCCTCGACACCAGCCTGGGCGAAGCCGTCGCCGCACGAAGCGTCGATGCAGTCGGCGAGGCAGGCATCGGCGTTGGAGGCGTTGCCGTCGTCGCATTCCTCCCCGCCGTCGACGATGCCGTTGCCGCAACCGTCGCCCGACGCGCAGTTGTTGGAGCAGGCGTCGGCGTTGTCGGTGTTGCCGTCGTCGCAGTCTTCGCCGGCAGAGACCTTGCCGTCGCCGCAGAACGGCGCCTCACAGAGGCGGGAGCAGCCGTCGTCCTCGACGACGTTGCCATCGTCGCACTCCTCGCCCTCTTCCACGATCCCGTTGCCGCAACCGGGAGCGCCGGCGATGCAGTCGCTGGTGCACTTGTCGTCGTCGTCATCGTTGGCGTCGTCGCAGTCCTCGACTCCGAGGTGCACGACGCCATCGCCACAGAAGTTGAGCGTGCAGTCGGCCTTGCAGTCGTCGGTGTCGTCGACGTCGCCGTCGTCGCACTCTTCGCCGAGGTCGTCGTCGAGGAGGTTGTCGCCGCAGACGCTCTCGGCTCCGCCACCGGCGCCAGGCCCGCTGGAAGACCCGTCGGCGGTGTCGTCCCCGCAGCCGGCGGAGGCCTGGGCGACGAGGCAGCCCAGTCCGAGGGCCATGCCGAGGTGGGTGAGCCTGGTGTGAATCATCGGCGCGCTCCGAGAGACAAAGGATGCGAAGAAGGCGAAAAAGGGAGTGAAGAACGAAAAAGCAGGGTCAAACCATGCCCAGATCGGGAGCCGCAATGCTCGTCAGGCGAGGCTTTGGACGAGGAGCGCGCGGAGCGTACTCCTGTACGTGAGCACGCACCGCAGGCCAAAACGGAGCATCACGAGCATTGCGGTTCCCGAGATGGGCATGGTTTAGAAGCAGGAGCCGGGGACGGACCCGTCGGAGCTGCACAGATCGGAGCCAGGGCAGTCGAAATCCTCGAAGCACCCCGCGATGCAGGCCTCGAACGAACAGACGCGCTCGGCGCCCGGAATGCCGAGGCTGCAGTCCAGATCGTCCGCGCAATCGAGGCCTTCGGGAAGCGGGCTCAGCTCGTCCTCCCAGTCGCCGCACACCGCGAAGCCGTAGCCCGGGTCGTCGGGGGCGACACCGAATCCGCAAGCCGACGGCTCTCCGTAGGCGTCGAGGCAGTCGGACTGAACCTCGCAGTAAGGCGCGCAGACCTGGAGCGTGCCGCCGGCGAAGCGCGCGCACTCCCCCTGGATGCCGCCGTCGTCGGCGCACTCGGAGAAGTTGCCGCATTCCTTGGTGCAAAAGCCCATCTCGCACGAGTCGGACTTGCACTCGGAGGCCTCGCCGCACGGCTCGAAGAGGAGCCGCGAGCCGCCGCCGCTACCCCCCGTGCCCGACGTGGCGGCTTCGCCCGAACCGCACGGGCCGTCTTCGGTGGAACAGACGCCGAGCGCATCGCCATCGTCGTTGCAGGTCTGGGTGCCGTCCTCGCCGTTTTCGCAGGTGCACGCGAATTGCTGACCGGCCCTGCAGTCGGTGTTGGTTCCGGCTCCGCCCTGTCCCGTGGTGGTCGGCTCGAGCTCGCTACAGGCGCCGTCGGGGGTGATGCACTCCTCGAAGCTCGCGCCGTCGTCGCGGCAGCGCTTCGTGCCCTCACCGAGGTTCGCCTGGCACTTGCAAAAGACCTCCGTTCCCGGCTCGCAGTCCTGAGCCGCCTCGGTCTCACCTCCGCAAGCAGCCAACCCGGCGGCCAGGAGCCCGGCGGCCAGGGTGGCCACGGCAAACCAAGCGAAGCGCTTCGGAAACATCGAGACTCTCCCTCAAGACTCGGGCGCGGGTCGACCGGCACCGAAAAGCAGGCTCCCGGGAGCAGCTCCCGGCTCTAGCATCCCATCCTACGCGGTGGGAGCGCGCACCTTCCGGCGAGCACGTCTCCGCACCTCCAAAGCGCCGACGACGACGAGGAACGAGGCCCCGACAGCCCCCACGCCACGTCGTGCACCAGACGCGTGCGACGCTGCCGAGCAGCCACCCTCCTCCTCGGTGGTATCGCCCTCCTTCTCGGCGGCGGTCTTGCCGCACGTGTCGCGCAGGCCGCCACTCGGTTTGGTGTTGCACTTCGCATCGCGGTCCGAGGGGTATGCGGCACACGCTCCTTCGATGTCGTCGAGCTCGATGGAGCGCAGCTCGATCGTGCCGCGCTCGTAGGTCGCGTTCATCGTCGCGGAGGGGTCGACCGCGTGATCGAGGCCGATGAAATGGCCGACCTCGTGGGTGACCACCGACTCGAGGTCGTACTGGACGTTCTCGTCGCTGATCGTGAAGAAGTTGTAGGCGTGGTTGATCTCGATGTCGGCATCGAGGATTTCACCCGTCTCGTCGTCGAAGGTGACCGTCGTCTTGGCGAGGTTGTTGTCGACGCTGGTGTACTTCCACTTGGTGTCCTGGAAGAGCACGATGTTTGCGTTGGCGTCGTCCGAGTTGAACTCGGTCTGACGGCACGCGACGTCGGCAAGCTCGCTGAAGGACATGGTCGCCGTACCGTCCTCGCACTCCAGATCCACCCACGACGCGAAGCAGCGGGCGATGGCGGGCCGCACGTGCTTCATCGGAATGTTGGAGGTCCCGTCGCGCTGGAGGCTGTAGCCGATGCACGCCGACTTCCACGCGAGCTTTTCTCCGGTCGTCTTGCACTCGTCATCGTCCCGCTCGCAATCGCCGGTGCAGGTCGTGCTCCGACAGAACGCCGACGCATCCCCTGATGACGAAGCGGTGAACGCGAGCACTGCGGCGGTCGCGACGCCTCTACAAAGCCTCATTTCCAAGCACCATGATAGTACGAGTCCCTTCGAGCGGGGTACCGTGCTACCTCGCTTTGCGTGGCGTTCGGTCGCGAAGAGATCGACGAAGAAGACGACGCGCTCGAGTTCCCGCCGATCGACGATGGCGCCGAGATGCACCGGCCTTTGGAGCCGGCGGACCCGGAGCCGGCGGATCCGGAGCCGGCGGGTCCCGCGCATCTTCTCAACGAGTACCAGGCTGAAGCGGCCGGGCACGTCGACGGCCCGCTCCTCGTGTTCGCCGGTGCGGGCAGCGGCAAGACCCGCGTCATCACGTACCGCATCGCCAACCTGGTCGCGGTCCACCGCATCCCGCCGTATCGCATCCTGGCGGTCACGTTCACCAACAAGGCCGCCGGCGAGATGCGCCATCGGCTCGACGATCTGATCGGCCCCGAGCTGGCCCGCGACCTGTGGGTCGGCACCTTTCACGCGATCTGCGCGCGCCTGCTCCGGCGCCACCACGACGCGGCCGGGCTGCCCCGCGCCTTCGTCATCTACGACGACGGCGATCAGCGCGCGGTCATGAGCCGGGTCGTCAAGGAGCTGAACATCGACGACAAGCGCTTCCCACCGCGGCAGCTCCTGGGCGCGATCCACAAGCACAAGCAGGAGGCGCAAGCACCGGAGGATCTGCCGCGCGCCAACTTCTACGACGACCTCGTCGTGCGCGCCTACGAGGCGTACGAACGACACTTCAAGGCGGCGGGCGCGCTCGACTTCGACGATCTCATGTTGCGCGTCCTGCGCCTCGCCGAGGACCCGGACAGCACGGCCGGCACTGATCTGCGCCGTCGCTTCGGCCACGTCCTGGTCGACGAGTTCCAGGACGTCAACCAGGTGCAATACCGGCTGGTGCGTGCGCTGTCGCGCGAGCACGGCAACCTGTGCGTCGTCGGCGACGACGACCAGAGCATCTACAAGTGGCGCGGCGCCGACGTCCGCATCGTCCGCGGCTTTCGCAAGGACAACCCAAACGCGCGCGTCGTGAAGCTCGAGCAGAACTACCGCTCCACCGAGAACGTCGTGGCCGCCGCGCTCGGGGTGATTGCCCCGTCTCGCGATCGCGAGCCCAAAGAGCTGTGGACGTCGAATGAAAAGGGCGCGCCCATCGAGGTCGTCGCCACCGCGAGCGAACGTGACGAGGCCGCCTTCGTCGCCGGGCGCGTCCGCGATCTCCTCTCGCAGGACGTCTCGCCCGGCGAGATCGCCGTTTTCTACCGTGTGCACGCGCAGTCGCGCGTCCTCGAAGAGGTGATGCGCGCCGAGCGCGTACCGTACGTCGTCTACGGCGGGCACCGCTTCTTCGAGCGCGCCGAGATCAAGGACCTCCTGTCGTACTTGCGGGTGCTGGTGAACCCGCTCAGCGACGTCGACCTCGCCCGCATCGTGAACGTACCGTCACGCAAGATCGGCGGCTCCACGGTGGACAAGCTGCTTGCCTTTGCGAGCGGTCGCGGCACGTCGGCCTACGAGGCGATCGTCCCGCTCTGTCAATCTAGCGAGCTCGCAACCGCACCGAAAAAGGCGCTGGCGCGCTTCTACACATTGATGGAAGAGCTGCGGTCCGACCTCACCGGTCTCTTGCCGCCGTCGCCGCGTGCGCTCGCCGACCGCGTGCTCGACGCGACGGGCTACCGCGACTGGCTCAAGGCCGATGGTTCGGCGGAGGCGGAAGCGCGCCTGCAGAACGTCGAGGAACTCGTGGGCTCCATCGCCGAGTACGAGATCGAGCTGGAGGCCGCGGGAGAAGTGCCGACGGTCGAGGGCTACCTCGAGCGCATCACCCTCGCCACCGCAGGCGACGACGCTGGCGACGCGCCGCGAGTCTGCTTGATGACGGTTCATGCCGCGAAGGGGCTCGAGTTCCGTCACGTGTTCATCACCGGGATGGAGGAGGACCTGTTTCCCTTCCGGAGCCAGGATCGCGAGCGTGACGACGACGACGAGGAGCGACGTCTGGCCTACGTGGCGATCACCCGGGCCCGGGTCGGCCTCGTGGTCACACACGCGCAGCGCCGCATGATCTTCGGCACCACCCGCTACGGGATTCCGAGCCGGTTCCTCCAGGACGTGCCGCGCGACGTGATCGAGAGCATGGCGACCAGCCTCTACGGCAGCGTGGGGGGTGGTGGCGGCGGGGGCAGTGGCGGCGGCAGCGGGATGTCTTCCGGCAAGTTCGGCGATCGATCGGGCTGGGGCAGCCAGGTGCAAGCTCCGCGCGCGCCCGCGCCTCCGCTGCCGACGTCGGGAGTCCGTTCGCCGATGCCGCTTTTCGCCGTACCGCTGCCGATGCATCCGCCCAAGGCGCCAGCGCCCCAACGTGAGCGGGAGCGTCAGCCGGGCGAGCGCTTCGTCGAGCGCGACGTCGACGCCTCGCAACTCTCCGGCGAGGTGGCGACGATCGGCTCGGTCGCGCCTGGGACGCGCGTCGCCCACGGAAGCTTCGGGATCGGCGTGGTGCGCGCCCTCGACGGCGGAAGCGATCCGACCGCGACGGTTCGCTTCACGGGCTGGGGCGACAAGCGCATCAAGCTGAGGTTCTTGCAGCTGGCTTGATCGCCTCCACCGTTTTCTGGGGCAGCCTCAGCGCGCGACCGGCTGGGCCCCCTGCTTGTCGTCGAGAGCCTTCTGCACGACGCGCTTGAACTTGGCGAGCGGCTGGACGCCGCTGAGCCGGTAGCCGTTGATCACCGACATCGGCGTTCCGCTGATGCCCTTGTCGGACGCGACCTTCTGGTCGGCCTCGACGATCGGCTTGTTGATGTGGTCATCGAGCGCCTTGCCGAAGCGCTTCGGGTCGAGTCCGATCTTCTTCGCGGTCTCCTCCAGGCCCTGACGATCGAGCTTGGTCTGGTCGGCAAACATCGCGTCGTGCATCTTCCAGAAGGCGGGGGAACCGCCCTCGCGCAGCGCCTCGGCGCCCGCCTCCGCTGCGAGCGCCGCGTTGGGGTGCATCGGCAGCGGCAGGTGACGGAAAACGATGCGCACCTTGCCCGGGAAGGCCTTCTCGACCTCGGCGAGGGTCGGCACCAGACGGGCGCAGAACGGGCATTGAAAGTCGCTCCACACCTGGATCACCACGGGGGCGTTCGCCGGCCCGCGCGAGGGGTTGTCCTTGCCGGGCGGCGGGACATCGAGCTTCTCCAGCTCGAGGCCAGGCTTCTTCCCGATGGAGACGATCTGCTCGTAGAGCTTCGCGGCGGGCGTGCCGCCCCGGATGAGCGACTCGGCCTTGGCGAGCTCCTCATCGATGATCGCGCTGAACTTCTCGAGGGGCTGTGCGCCCACCAGGCGACGGCCGTTGATGAAGAAATGGGGGGTGCCGGTGGCCTCCAGATCGTCGGCGAGGTCCGCGTCCTTTTCGATGCGCTGGGAGTGCTTCTTGGCGGTGATGGCGGCCAGCGTCGGAGCCTTGGCCAGACCCATCTGCGAGGCGATGCTCGCGTAGGTTTCGGTACCCAGCGACCTCTGCTGCGCGAAGAGCGAATCGCTCACCGTCCAGAATGCCTCGTTGCCCTTCTTGGCGAGCACCTCGAGCGCGAGCTCCGACGCAGGCTCCGCCTCCTTGTGGAAGGGCAACGGGCGGTGCTTGTGCACGACGCGAACCTTGTTGCCGTACTTGCGGCGAACCTCGGCGACGGTCGTGTTGGCGCGCGCGCAGAACGGGCACTGAAAATCGGTGAACACCACGATGGTGACCGGCGCGTCGGCCGGCCCCTGGAAGGGCGAGCCATCGACCGGCACGGCCCACACGGTGCGGTCGTCGGGCGGGGACGGTCGGTCGTCCTCGTCGTCGTCCACATCCCCGAGCTTGCCGGCCCGGACGTTGGCGGCGACGCGCGCGGCGTAGATCTGGTTGCGCGGCGTACCGCTCGCCAACGCTGCGGTCGCGGCGACAAGCTCGGCGTCGATTGCGTCCCGGAACTTCTCGAAGGGCTGCGCGCCGCTGAGGACCGCGCCATTGATGAAGAACGTGGGCGTCCCCTGGGCGCCGACGCGGTTGGCGAGCTCCATGTCGCGCTCGACCTTGGCGCGCCCGAACTCGGCGATCGCGCTGCCGAGCGCGCGGTTGCTCTGCCCGGTTTGCGTGTTCAGCTCGGTGAGCTTCTCTTCGTTGAGGGCGCCGTCCGCGTAGGCTCCGCGGTAGAAGCGCCAGAAGGCGTCGTTCCCGCCGAGCTTGAACAGCGCTGCCGACACCTCCGCGGCGGGTCGCGCCGCCGCATGGAAGGGCAGCGGCTGGTGCTTGTAGACGAGGCGGACCTTGTCCGGTCCGTACGACTCGAGCACGCGCTCAATCGTGGTCGCCGCCCGAGCGCAGAACGGGCACTGAAAGTCGGAGAACTCGACGATGGTGACCAGCGCGTCGGGGTTGCCCCGCTGCGGATCATCGGGACCGACCGGCAGCGCATCGGACGTCGCTGGGCCGCCCGCGAGGGACAGATCATTCGCGAACCCGCCCTTCGGCTTGGTGTCTGCAGGGCAGGGTGGTGGTGCGGGCGGCGGGGCGGCCGCGCAGGCGGCGAGGACGACCGTGCTCACGAACAGAAGGAGCCAGCGGCGCAGGGTGGA
>Ga0105046_10015816_pt1 | contig 11589 bp, 12 predicted proteins | sample MAT03_FD_78385 | JGI IMG/M metagenome (GOLD analysis project Ga0105046, IMG submission 78385) | Freshwater microbial communities from Lake Fryxell liftoff mats and glacier meltwater in Antarctica - MAT-03 (megahit assembly) | ecosystem: Environmental > Aquatic > Freshwater > Ice > Liftoff...
CCATGAAACGAAAGATTTATATGGCTGCATTGAAAGCCGCTTGGGGCGAAGTCCAAAACTTAAAATGTCAACATGTCAAAGAACTCTATTCTCCAAATTTTTAGGGGTGCGTAATGTCAGGTACTTAAGACGGCACTCTGCTTCAAATCCTTCGGTCGGGATAAAAATCATCGAGCCGTGTCCGCAGGTTGGCCTTGGCGCGTTGCAGCAGCGACTCGACTGCCTTGAGCGAAAGTTGCATCACGTCGGCAACTTCCTGTCTGGGCAGGTCTTCCACAAAACTTAAGAGGAAAGCCGTTTTTTGCTGTTCGGGCAGCGTTTCGATGGCTTTGAACAGGATGCGGGCGTTTTCCTGTTTTTCTAAAATCACGCCGGGATGGTCGAAATGAGGCACTTCGATACTGGGCTGAAGGCTGTCGCGCCGAAACAGGCTGCCCACCAATCCAAATCGTTTTTGCCGCTGACGATGCTGGAGGCGATCAAGCGATTGATTCACCGCGATGCGGTAAATCCAGGTACTGACAGAAGATTTGCCCTCAAAACGAGCGGCAGACTGGTATATTTTCACAAAAACATCCTGCATCACTTCCTCTGCTTCTGCGCTGTTTTGCAAATAACCCAGAGCCGTGTTGTACACCCGGCTGCTGAAATGGGCATACAAATCAGCCAGGGCCGATTCGTTCCCCTGTGCAATTTGGGCAATCAGTTGGTGATGCATAGCAGCCGGTACTTTACTGAAACACCCGCACATAATCTACAATCATCCGCTGCGGAAAATTCGTCGTGCCGTCCGGGCTGCCCGGCCATTGGCCACCGACCGCTACATTGAAGATGAAGAAAAACGGCTGGTTGAATGGGTAGGCAGCCGGAGCCACCAGTGTAGGGGTAATTTGATAAAACTGCACGTCATCCAGCAACCAGATGATCTTGTCTTGTTCCCAGACGATGGAAAAAACGTGAAATTCATCGCTGAACTTGGCCGTGCCCGCCAATGCTTTTGAATTGCCGATGTACTGGTGCTGGCTGGTGTTGGCTCCGTAATGGATCGTGCCATGCACCCGATTCGGCTGACTGCCAATCAGTTCCATGATATCAATCTCCCCGCAAGCGGGCCAATTGACCGTGCTGATGTTGCCGCCCAGCATCCACAAAGCAGGCCAGATCCCCTGGCCCTCCGGCAACGCTGCGCGGATGTCAATACGGCCAAACTTAAACTCTTCTTTCCCCTTCGTGATGAGCCGCGAGGACGTGTAAGCCGCGCCGCCAAAACCCTCCTTGCGGGCCTCGATGATGAGTTTGCCGTCGGAGAACAGCGTGTTTTCCGGGCGGTAGTATTGAAGTTCGTTGTTGCCCCAGCCGCCCGCGCCGAGTTCAAACGTCCAGTCGCTCAGGTTCAACTCCGTGCCGTTAAATTCATCGCGCCAGACGAGGGTTTTACCTGCATACATCTCCGGCGTGGAATAACCCTTGCCGGGGATGTTGAATGGATTATCCGCATCGTCGTTGCGAATGGTAGCGGTCGCCTTGTCGCGGGCAAGTGTAGCGCTCACGGGATTGAGCAGAATTACCTGGAAGGTTTCGTCCGGTTCTTTTACCCCATCCCCCAACACTGGAACCGAGATGGTTTTTTCGGTTTCACCGGCGTTGAAGACCATCTCGCCGTCTATCTTTCCGATAAAATCAATTCCCGCCTTGGCTGTACCGTCAAGCGTGGCGTAATTAACCAGCACGTTGTTTTTGGACGCCTCCGAAAGGGTGACTTTGAAGGAAATCGTGCCAGCAGTGTTGCCCTCCAACTCCGACACGTCGGCAATCGAAAGGGTCGGCAGGAGGGTTTGCCCGGGCTCCGGGTCTTTTTTGCAGGCAACAAAAGCACAGATGCTTGCCAATAAAAGGAGGATGGTATATTTGAAAGAAGTCATCTTGTCTGTATTTTTTATTCAGGTTAAATGCACTCAGTATTTCGGTGGTATCGGCGGTGTCGGTTATCTCGGTGTTCCATTTATTTCATACACCCGGACATAATCAACCTCCATGCGCCCCGGCCAGATCGCCTCGTCCACACCCTTCGCGCCACCCCAGTTGCCACCGACAGCCAGGTTCAGGATGACGTGAAAACGCTGGTCGAACGGCCACTCATCGGGGGTTTTGTGCAAGTTGCTGAACGTATGGTATTTCACATCATCCACGAAGTAGTCCAGCCGGTCGGGGTGCCACTCAATGGCATAGCGGTGAAAGTTTTTCTCTGCATCTGGCAGGTAAAATCCGCCCGTGCTCTGCGTATGCTGCACATGGTTGAATGCCTGCGTGTGCGCCGAAGCGTACACCGAATCGGACACATAACCGACGTGTTCCAAGATGTCAATCTCGCCGCTGCGGGGCCATCCGCCATACTTCCAGTCTGTCGGCAGCATCCAGAACGCAGGCCAGGTGCCACGCCCAACGGGGCATTTCAGCCGGGCCTCGATGCGTCCGTACGTCCAGTCGCCCTTGTTTTTGGAAACCAGCCGAGCGGAAGTGTAACCCTTGTCCTCCCACTTTTCGCGGTGCGCTTCGATGATGAGCGAGCCGCCCTCAACACGGGCGTTTTCGGTGCGGCGGGCAGTGTAAAACTGCAGTTCGTTATTCCCCCATCCGCACACGTTGGGGCAGCCAGTGCCGTAGTCGTAGCCCCATTTGGTGCTGTCGGGCAGCCCCGGCGCGTTGAACTCATCGCTCCACACGATGCGGCGTGGCGATGCGGCGGTAGCAACCTCTCGCGGCACCGAGCATTTCAGGCTCAACCCGAAAAGGGAAGCAAAAAGTAGCACTTTGAGCAAAAGATTCATATCAGACAAGTCATTTTTTCACCAACGTAAACTCAAACCACCCCGTGCCATGTGTGCCGTCCTTGTTCGTAATGGTCGAGCGCAGCACCAATTCTGTCTCGGTCAGTTTGGCGATGTCGTACACCGGGCCGGAATCCCAGGTGCCGATGAACGTGCCCGCAGGAAGTATAATCTGATCGAGCCCGGCATCGCCCGTACCTTTCGAGATGAGCCAATTCAGGTTCGTCGGTGGTGTGAATCCCACGGCAACATAGCCGTTCCAGGGGTCCACCGTCAGGCCGTTGTTCATGTACAGAAACTTGGAACCCTCGAAATAAAAGCAAAACTGGTCGTCGTACTGCGCTGATTGCAAGCCGTTGACCGGCGACTTGTACCACTCTTTGGAGCCGGGCACCGGACCGACGCGGATGGCTTCAGCAGCCTGCGTGAAGGTCCAGCATTTACCAGCAGCCTCGCAACTGCCCGTCAGCAGGCTCACCATCGGGTCGCAGGAAGCCTTCGCGTCCTGGGTGATTTTGACGATTTTGCTGCTTTTAGAAACACCGCCACCGCCTTCGCCGGCGGCGTACAGCGTCACTGCGAAGTCGCCTGCTTTGGTGTAAAAAACAGTATCCACCCCGCGTTTCGACGTGGCGGGAATGCCGCCGGGAAAGTCGAAGGAGTGATCAAAAAAGCCAGCGGAAGTATTTTTCACGACCACCCGGTTGGAGTCGCCGCTCAAAAATTCCATGGAAAAAGTGGGGGCCGCAGGTTGCGCGGGCAGTTCGATGTCGTTTTCCTCATAAGGTGCGCAAGCGGCCAAAGCCAGCAGGACGGCGAGGAAGGGAAGTGTTTTTTTCATATTTCATGTAACCCGGAACTCCGTTCCGGAGCGTAAAATATTGTGAGTGGTTAGGTATCTTGATGTAAATATTTAGTATCCCGGATTTTGCACCACCGCCCCGTTGGTCGCTTGCACCTGCGACTGCGGCACGGGGAATACATTGTGTGTCCCTTCCTTGTAGCCCAAAGCACCTAATGCCGTCGCTGCGCGGCCCGTGCGCACGAGGTCAAAAAAGCGGTGACCTTCCAAACCCAACTCAATGCGCCGTTCGCGGTAGACAGCCGTCAGCAGCGCAGCCCCCGATGCCGTGATGTCGGGCAGGATGTTCGTTGCGGTGCCGCGGGCGCGGACTTTATTGAGCGACGTGCGGGCAGCGGGTTCGTTGCCGTTTTGCGCAGCGGCTTCGGCGTGCATCAGCAGCACATCCGAAAAGCGGATGACGCGGTCGTTCGTACCGCCGTTCGGATTCGGATCACCGAAAGGCGCGTCCTCGTTTTTGAAACTGAAATACTTTTTCGGGTAGTAGTCGTAGGCAAACCCGCCAGTGGCTTCTTTCGTAAAAATACCCCGATTGCCCATCGCATCGCCCACCCGGAACACCGTGCTTTTCAAGCGGGGGTCTTCAAAGCCTTCTTTGAAAAACTCTTGCACAAAATCTTCCGTCGGATGTTGAATCCGAAGCCCTCAAACTGGCCACGCGCCCGCTGGAATACCGGTGTGAACGTGCCTTCATTGGCGTTGTTCTTGCCCCAGTTGCCACCCGAAGCATTCATGTACTGAATTTCAAAAATCGATTCCGAGTTGTTCTCACCTCCTTGATTGAAGATATTAGCATAGTTCGTAACCAACTGATATTCATTGGACAGCACCACTTCGGCAGCCGTTTTTTCGGCATCTGCCCAGCGTTTTTGCCAGAGGTAACTTTTCGCCATCAGGGCCTGCGCCGCGCCTTTCGTGATGCGCCCCAAGTCCTCCTGCGTATAGCCGCTGCGGAGTGGCAGACTGGTAGCAGCCGTTTTCAAATCGGACTCGATAAGCGCCCACACCTGTGATGCAGAAGCGCGTGGCAGGTTGTATTCGCTGGGGGCCAGCACATGGTCAACCAGCGGCACATCGCCAAACATGGTAGTCAAGTTGTAAAAAAACCAAGCCCGGATGAAGTGGGCTTCGCCCAAAATGCGGGCTTTCAGCGCAGCATTCATCTCAATAAGCGGCTTGCGCTCAAGGAAATCTTTTTGGCAAGCGCCAGGGAGCAGGGCAGCCAAAGCAATGAGGATGAATAAGTAATGTTTTTTCATGTTGTCGTATTTGTATCCCGGAACTCCAGTTCCGGGAAGCAATGTGCCCCGGACGTCCCGTCCGGGGTACAGGAATCAAAACGTCACATTCACGCCGCCCAGCAGCACCCGCGCTTGCGGGTAAAAACCCCTGTCCACCCCAGCATTCAACGCACCGCCATAGGCACCGATTTCGGGGTCCATGCCGGTATACTGAGTAAAGGTAAACAGGTTTTGAGCAGACATGTAGACCCTGAATTTTTCAAACTTTATTTTTTTCAGCACTGATTTCGGGACCGAATAACCCAACTGCACGTTTTTCAGGCGCAGGTACGAGCCATCCTCCACGAAGCGGTCGCTGACCCGTGCGTTCTGGTTCGGGTCGAGCAGGTTGACACGTGGTTCAGAGTTGGAAGTTCCAGGCCCCTGTTCTCGACGCTGGCGACGTTGCGCACAGGCGCAGCCGTACCGGGCGTGAGCGGAATCGGTGCAGCATAGAGCATATCCGAAGTGTTCTTCAGATAGTAGTCGCCCGTGAACGATACCCGACCGTTGAACAACTCGGCATCCACGCCGAAGTCCGTCTGGGTGATGGTTTCCCACTTCAAATCCGGGTTGGCAGCAGTGAGGGCTACGCTGCCGTTGGTGATGACCTGCCCAGAGCCGAAAGTGTAGTTTTGGCCGGAATAGACCACCGTCGTGAAGCTGTAGTTGCCGATTTTGTCGTTGCCGTTTTGACCCCACGATCCGCGCAGTTTGAGAAAACTGACTACGTTATCTTTCCAAAAATCCTCGTGGCTCAGCACCCAGCCCGCCGAAACGGAGGGGAAGTAGCCGTAGCGGTTATTCGCCCCGAAGCGCGAGGAGCCGTCGGCACGGAAGGCCGTGCTCAACAGGTATTTACCGTCAAACTCGTAGTTGGCGCGTCCAAAAAACGATTGCAAAGCCGACTCGTCTGCGCCTCCATAGGCACTTTGCGAGGCAATCGGGTCAATCGTGTTGGAGATGTAGGCATCCTTCGGGTTGTTGGACGGCAGGTTGGTGTTTGCGCCGCCGTTGTACTGATGGCGGTTTTCGAGGGCCGAAACGCCACCCGTCAGCACGAGATCATGTTGGCGGGCAAAAGTTTGGTGCCACGTCAACACGTTTTCCCACTGCCAGTTTTTCCAGGTGTTGTTGTTCACCGCGGTCAGAGTGCCATTGGTCGTAAGTCTGCTCGATGGCGTTCACCGGGTTGGTGATGTCAGTATCCGCATAGCGGGAGTAGGCAAATGTACCGTTGGCTTTGCGCACGGGCGTGACGGGATCCATATTCAGGGCCCTCACAAGCGGTGTAACAAACTCGTTATTTTCTGGCAACCCGTTGCGTGTCAGCGACGTAAAGCCAATATTGGTGCCGAGCGTGAGCCATTTTTTTACCGCATTGGAGCCGCTGGCCCGTACCGTGTAGCGCTGAAAGTCAGCTTTGTCACCGCCCACGATCCCGTTTTGGTTAAACACATTGCCTGACAAGGAGTAGGTACTTTTTTCCGAGCCGCCCGAGAGGCTGAGTTGGTGGCTGCTCATGGGGGCATCGGCGAAAATCGCGTCCAGCCAGTTGGTGCCTTCGCCCAGTGCGTCGGGGTTGGCAAACTCCGGCAGCGGCGTAACTCCGGCAGCAACGTGTGCCTCGTTGGAGAGGATCCCATACTCGCGAGCGGAGAGCAGGTTGGCGGTTTTCCACGGGCTTTGTACCCCGTAGTAAGCGTCGTAACTGATGCGGCCTTCCTGATTTTTTTGCCTGATTTGGTGGTAATGAGCACCACGCCGTTGGCTCCCCGCGCCCCGTAAATGGCCGATGAAGCCGCATCTTTCAGGACGTTGATGCTTTCGATGTCGTTCGGGTTGAGAAAATCCAGCCCGTCCACTGGAACTCCATCCACGATGTAGAGCGGGTCGGAGTTGTTGATGGTGCCAGTACCACGTACCCGTACGGTGAGGGCACTGCCCGGCGAACCGCTGTTTTGTGCCACCGTAACCCCGGCCACTCGGCCTTGCAGCGCTTGTTCGGCACGCAATATGGGCAGTTCGGCGATCTCGTCCGAAGTGATGGAAGACACCGCGCCGCTGATGCTGCTGCGTTTTTGAGAACCGTAGCCTACGACGACCACCTCGTTGAGTACGGAATTGTCTTCTTCGAGCAGCACAACGATGTCGCGCTGCTTGCCGACGGTGATTTCCTGTGCAACGTAGCCGGAGTAGGAAATGCCCAACACGGCATCCTCACCCGGCACATTGAAGCGAAAACGCCCTCCAAGTCGGCGGATGCGCCCAGCACAGTGCCTCTCACGGCGACGGTCGCACCGATGAGCGGCTCTCCATTGGCCGCGTCGGTGATTCGCCCAGTGATGGTGAATTGGGCAGCGAGGGCGTTGGTAAAAAAGAGAAACAAAATGGGTAGGATAAGCTTCATGGTGGGTGTTGCATATTTGATAATTGTCAATGAAAAAATCGTAGCAGATGATTCCAATCTAGTGCCGCGTTCCTAAGCATTCATCGTTCTATCAGGCTTTGATGAGTCGGAAAACACGGTCAGGCTTCCCTGTGATTTTCAAAAAATAAACCCCCGGTGGCAGTTCCGAGAAATCTGTGTCTCCCATGTTTTTTCCAAAAAAAACGACCTGCCCGAGGGGATTGGACAATTCGCAGACGGCGTTTTTGGGCGCGTTTTTCAAAAAGATATGATCGTTAAATGGATTGGGAAAAACGTCAACAGCGCTTGCAAGGGCTTCACCGGCATCCGAAGTCTCAAATTGAAGCACCGCTTGAGTGCTTGCCGTACAGCCGCCCTGCCCGTAGCCAATCGTTAACCGGACGGTGTACACTCCACCGGCAACATATTGATGTACAGGATTTTGCAAATTTGAAGTGTCGCCGTCGCCAAAATCCCAATGGTAAGTCTGGGCGGTCAGGTCGCCCGGCGTGAACGACCACAAGGCTTCGTCCGGTCCGTTTTGCTCTCCCGAAAAAACTGCCAGTGGGCGTTCTGCCTCCAACGTAGAGTCCATCCAGAGCAAGCGGCGGGTGAGGAAGGACTTCATCGTGTTGAGGTGCGCTGAATAAGTCAGGGCGCCGAGGTCTTTCCAAACCTGAAAGTTGCGCTGTTGGGCCTCATTCAAACGAAAGCCGAGCGAGTCAATTTGCCCCAGAAAAGCCTGGGTGGCCAGCGTGTTGGCCCGCAAATTTTGCCAGCGACAAGCCACTTGCTGGCGGAATGAAGGGTCTTCCCACATCCGCGACCACCAAAAGGGGAAAGGCCAAAAATCGTGCGTCCGTTTCCACACCCAAAGGCTCAATTGTTCAGGGTGGAAATAGTCCATCGCCCGGTCGTAATCCCAGGGAGGCCCGATTTTGAGGAGGCCGCCGTCGGTATCCTTTTCTTTATAGAGGTAGGTGCTGCGCCCGTAACTGTCGTAGTTGATGCTGAACTCGTTGACGATCAGGAAGTCAATGAACGTTGCCACGTCTGCCCATGTTCTGTAGCCGCTGTCGGGCTGCATAAAATGGAGACTGTCGCGCAAAACATCTTCAAAATGAGCCATGTACTTTTTGATGTATTCGGCCTGTTTCGGTTTAATTTTGGTACTTTTCGGATAGACGAGTTTAAATTCTACAGGCGCCTGGCAGGTAGCGGAATTGATGGGTAAGTAGGCCGAAACCCAGTCCGCCGGGTCGCCGTTGATGTTCATTTCGAAGATGTAGCCGCCCGTCAAATCCGACCCGGTGAGGTCCTCGGGGTTCAATTTGGCGATATCTACCCGATTTTTGTCCCGTTTTACTTTTTCTGTCAGGAAATAAAGGCCCATATACTCACCATCGAGCACGATTTCACACGGCTTGGTGCGGGGCGCGTAGCCGCCCATTCGACGGGCCATTTCGTAGGTAACCGTGTTTTTTATCAGTGTGCGGTCGAGGTATTCGGCCTTAAAAATCCAATCGCTTTCGCGGGGCATCCCCAGGATGGTGCTGTCCATGGAGTTGCCCAGACTGTCCGCCAACTCAAAATCATAGTTTTTCTTCTGGTAATAAACTCCTGTAAACCCCTGCCACTCGGCCATAATTTTGCCTTCGTAAGCATAGTTCGTCTGGTTGGGGAAATTCCGGATACCCGGCCCGTTGTCAATGATTTGCATCCAAACGGGCACTTTCGGGTCATCACCGATCGGCGTGCTCAGGGTCGTGAGTTTCACAATGGGCAGGTCGCTCGAATGATAGACAAAAGGTTTCGCCGGGCTGCTGCCAAACGTGATGTTCCAATCTATCAGAAAACCCTGGTCGGCGCCCGGATAGGTATCGTAGACCACCAATTTCCAGGTGCCGTTCGGATTCTGGCCCCGATTGAAATTGCCCAAAACGCCATAGGACTGAAACGTGCCCGAAAATGGAGCGGAACTCAGGGCAAAATTCAGCCCTTCCCCAGCCACGCAAGTGTTAGTGAAATTCTTTCCGCCCCCGCCGACTCCGGCGAACAGCACGATGACTTGACCGTTCGGACTTTCCAGTTTCACAGTCATGTCCTCGTCGTACGTGTGGTTGAGGTTCAGGCAAACCTGTTTGAGGCCAAACATTGTGTCCATTACATCGGGCAGGCCACTGACGGGAATCTCAAAAAAAACGGTGCTCCCATCGTCAGGGATGGTCTGGTTGACGGTGTCGAAAAATGTTTGTCCCTGAAGTAAACCGAGTTGGGAAAGAAGAAAAAAAACGACGAATGATTGACGCATGAAAGCCTTTAGGTTCAGATTTTAAATGAGGGTTTTTCGGGACAAGTTTACGACAAGGCCCGATTGATAGTATGTTTACCCTGTACGACACAATTACGCACCGGGTACGACATTACTACGACATCCTGAAAAAACCGTCTATATGACTCCTTGCTACTCTTCGCCAAGGTAAGGATTTATCTTTTTATCTTTTTAAACATGAATTTTTCTACGTTCGCCCTCTCGAATCGGAAACCTTGAATTTAAACCAGAGAACTAAAGGAATACTGGTCGTACCTGTACCAACTCTTTGGCCGCGTCCTCGAAAAACCCGACGGCTCCCTACCCCTCACCATCGCCGACCAACTCGAATACATTGACTCGGTGCAAGGCGTGGGCAAGGAAACGCGCCTGCCCACCGCGCTGCGCAACGCCATGCAGGACTGCGAAGCCTTCTTGTTCCTCGGTTTTGACTGCGAAAACTAGTACCTGCGGGTGCTGTTCCACATCCTCAAGTTTTCGGAAAAAACCCGCCTCGTGTTCGGGCTGCCCGAAGGCGCGTCCGACCGGATGCCGGGCGCGACTGAGGCTTTTTTTCGCCACCAGTTCAAGTTCTCGTTCCTCCAAGACAAACCCGTCGAACTGCTCCAGGGCATCCGTGCCCGCATCGAATCGGGACAAGCAGGCGGGCCATCCGCGACTACCGATGGTGGCCGGGATGTTGGAAAAACTAATCGCTGCTTTGACATGAACACCGAACTCCGCACCCGCTACCCCGGCCTCAGTTCTTTCACCACGGCGCAAATGAGCCGATGCGCTTCGTGTTCAACATCCGCTCCGATATGCTGCACTTTATGGACGAACTGAGCGAGCAGATTCCGTATATCCTGCGCAGCCGCTACCAACTTTTTGGGCTGAATGAGGAGCAGGCGACGGAGGCCATCGTCACGCCCGCCGCGCTCGCGGGCACAGGCTTTGCCAGCCCGAGCTTTGGCTACGATGCGGCCGCGCTCCGCGAAATTGTAGAGGTGCTGTCCAAAAACCGCGAGGTGGAGTCGTTTCAGCGGTAGAAAACACTAATCCTGCTTCACAAACCGCCCGCTCGCAGCCTTGTCAGCCGTTTGCACCAGCACGAAGTACAGCCCATTTTTCAAACCAGCGACCGGCATCAGATAACTGCCCGCCAAGTCGCGACGGATTTCGGACAATACTATTTTTCCGGCTGCGTCGAAGACCTGAATATTCACAGTGCCTATAGTCTGCGTTGCAAAAACCAAACGTACCGCGTCGGTTGCCAGCGAAGGCTGCAAGGTCAGCCAATCATTGTAAAGCCCGGGCGTTTTTGTTCCGGTAGTACAATCGGTGTTGGTAGCGCAGGAAGCGAAACAGGTATTGATGACCGTGTCTTTTTGCACCGCCGAGAGCCAGCGGTCGTTGAAGTTGGTCGGAACGGCGCATGATTGGCCGGCGATATTTTCCTTGCAGGAGTAGTCAGGGCAAGCACCGTTAGCAAAAGCATAGTAGGTAGCGTAGCCGCGTTGCCGCTCGATCTGAATGCTGTACACTTTATCGCCGTCCGGGTCAGCCATTTTGAAGTGCCCGCCCGGCGCGCCAAAATCCAATCCACCGGCGAGATAGACACCGCCAGCATCGGGGACAATGCCTCCCATGCCGAGGTTGACCGTGATTTTCACCGCATCGCCGCAGCCATAGCAGGAGTTGTAACAAACCGACCCGACCGTCGAATTGGCGGACAATACCAATTTCCGGTTGGTGAATGTGTTTCCCCCATCTACCGTCGTATTGGTGCAAGATGTCGTAGGCGAAAATTGCTCCTGCTGCGCCCAGTTGTCGAGGGTGAATTTATACTCGTACAAGCCCACGGGAAGGCTGAGTTTGGCTTCGTAAATTTTGTCGCC
>Ga0105046_10015821_pt1 | contig 11587 bp, 10 predicted proteins | sample MAT03_FD_78385 | JGI IMG/M metagenome (GOLD analysis project Ga0105046, IMG submission 78385) | Freshwater microbial communities from Lake Fryxell liftoff mats and glacier meltwater in Antarctica - MAT-03 (megahit assembly) | ecosystem: Environmental > Aquatic > Freshwater > Ice > Liftoff...
CTTGGCCGGTTGGCTGGTGAAGTGAGCCTGCCGCCGAATAGTTGGGCCACGTCTCCCGTAGGCATGGAAACTCGCTGGGCGATGAGCAAGCCAACGGCATCAAAACGGTGAATTGTTCTAACGCCGCTGCCCAAACCCGAGAAAATTCACTTCGCCTTGGGCTTCGGCTTGGCCTTCTTCGCCGCAGCAACGTTCGCTTGGCCGGTAGGGCATTCCGCGAGCAGCGGGCACGATGGGCAATTCGGATTCTCGGGCGTGCAGACCGCCGCCGCAACTTGAATCAAACGATCGGTGAAATCGCGGCCATTGGCCTTGGAAATGTAGTGTTCCATCGTGTGCCGCGTCTCGCGGACATCGTCGATTTCCGCCTCGATCACGTGCAACCGGGCTAACACGCGGAGGGAGCCATCATCCAAGGGCACGGCGTGCCCGCCGAAGGAACGCTGCGTGACCCAAGCGACGGTGAAATCGGAAACGCCGTGATCCTTGTAGCGATCGAGTTGCTTCCCGGCTTGCTTCAACCCCTTCTTTTCCAAGTCTTCGAGGGTAAAGGTGTAGGTGCGTTCGAAGTGTTCCTGCAAGAAGTCGATAATGCGTTTGGCCTTGCTGCCGGCATCGGGTAGTTCGGCGAGGGAGTCGGTCACTTCTTGAACCGAACTCACCCGCACTTCGTTCCAATCGTGAAAATCGGATCGGAGCTTGGCGTAGGCACTCTCGGCTTGCTGCGGCGGAACCCCTTCCCGCACGACCGCGTACAGCACCTCTTCGAGTACGGGCCGCGGCGCTTCCGGTGCGGGCGGCACCGCGAATTTCTTCTTCAAGATCGTGAGGACTTGGGCGAGCTGCTGTTGCTTATTCGTGGTGGCCGACATGCGCGCTCACTCGGGTGGTACTTTGGACGCTGGCGACAATCACGGAGCCGAGGTCGGGGTTGGGGTTTCCCCGGGGGCGTCCTGGCCGTCGGGTTCCCCTTCCTCTTCGCCGTCGTTATCTTCGGCATCTTCGGCACTATCGTCAACCGACACCCCGTTCCGCTCGTGCTCTTCGCGCAGAATCCGGGCGATTTCGATGCTCCGCTTGATGCCTTCGTCTTCCACGAACGTGATCACCGGGAGGAACCGCGTGAGCAACCGTTTGGCCAGTTTCGATTGAACGAACCCCGCGGCATTTTGTAGGCCGTAAAGCGCGCGCTTCTGTTCCCTTTCGGAACCCATGATCGAAACGTACACTTTAGCGTGTTGCAAATCGGCGGCCACTTCGGCGCGCGTGACCGTGACGCCCTTCACGCGCGGGTCGCGCATCTCGAACAGGATCGTCTCCGCCGCGACTTCGCGGATGACTTCGGCAATACGGGCCAAGCGGTGCGTCTTCATAAGGTTCCGGTGCGGAGCAATGGTTGCGGTCGGTAGCGTTGGAGCCATTCGGCTTGTTCGGGCGTTTCGGGAATCGGCCGGCCGCGCGCCGTACTTACGACACGCATCGCGGTGGTTGCGTTCGCGCCGAGGTGCATCAGGATGGCCGCACCGAATACGCCCGAGCGCCCGATGCCTTGGCGGCAATGAACCGCGATGCTCGAACCGCCGAACAATCGTTCGACGGCGTCTTCCACGGCTTCCTGAAACCCCGCTTCATCGGTTGGCAAACCGCGATCCGGAATAGGAAGCCAGTGGAAGCCGATGTCATTCGCTTCGCACGCCTTCGCTTCGCCTTCCAAACCGAGCTCGGCCTCCTCGGATTCTTCGAGGAAGGAAAGAACGTAGGTGATTCCGCTTCGCTTCCAGCCGAGAACTTCATCATCGAGCCAATCGTTGCCGCGCGGTCGTGCAACGATGGTCAACTTACCGGGGGTATCGGTGGGAATGCGGTAGAGCTCGGTTTTCATGCGGGTTCTCCCAATTCGTCCAACGCAGTTTTTGGGATCACTTCGCGCGGAAGTTGATCGACGTTGATTCCCCATTCTCGGAGAACTTTGATTCGGTGATGGCCATCGAGGATCAATCCATCGGGTCGCGTTTTCAATGATCCTTCTCGGCCCGGCATTAGTGAAACCAACAATATTTCGACATCGAGCTTGCGATAAGCATCCAATTTCAATTTCTTGAGTTGATCATCGGGGTGCAACAATCTCAAAGGCGGTTGCATAACACAGTCCCGGCTCGCCGGTGTGGTTGGTTTCGGTTCAAAAGTTCCAAATTTCCGCAACCACACTGGCGAGCCGGGAGCGTCAGCGACCGGAGCGATGATGGAACCGAAGCGACATTAACACCCGAACAACTCTTGATCGCATTTGTAATCGTGTCGGTTGGCCGACCCTCCGGTCGCTGACGCTCCCGGCTCGCCGGTGTGGTTGTTTAACTATGATCGCTACGCTTCGCGTCGCGGCTCACACCACCTCGTGGCCGAGGCTCAGTTCGCCGCCGAGGTACTCGGCGACCGGGTGCTTCCGCAAGGCTTCCTGGATCGTTTGCAATACGTTCCGCACCACTTCCATTTCCGGGCCGACGGCACTCACGCCGAGAGTCGCCAACTGGTGATCGTCTTGCGTATCGACTTCCGAAGCGCAGACATTGAATCCGCCGCGCAACCGATCCAAGATCGAACGTACCACTTGGCGCTTATCTTTCAGCGACCGCGATTCGCGGACGCGCAATCTCACGGATAAGAGGCCGATAATCATGGGGTATCGGGTGTGGGGTTTAGGGTGTGGAAGACATCAGAATCAACGGATTCTGCGATGAGAAGTTCCGTTACCTTCCATCATACCCCACACCCGATACCCCATCCCCCACTTAAAGTTTTCGCATCTTCGAATCGATGCGGAAGGCTTCGATCACGTCGCCGACTTTCACATCCTCGAAGCCGACAATCTTCAAACCGCACTCGTAGCCTTCCTTCACTTCCTTGGCGTCGTCCTTGAACCGTTTCAAGCTGTCGAGGCCGAGGGTGCGTTCGGAAGGCGGGTAGATCACGGTGCCGTCGCGGATTACCCGCACGCGGGCGCTGCGTTCGATCACGCCGCTGGTCACGTAGCAACCGGCCACGGAACCGACCTTGGTGATCTTGAACGCTTCGCGGACGACCGCGCGGCCCAAGTGAACCACTTCCTCGATCGGCTTGAGCCGACCTTCGAGCGCGGCGGTGATGTCTTCGACCAACTTGTAGATGATGTCGTATTCCTGCAGGCTGATGTCGCGCTCTTTCGCCAAATGGATCGCGGCGTCGTCGGCGGTCACGTTGAAGCCGATCACGAGGGTATCGGCGGGCGAAGTCAGCGCGAGCGTGACGTCCGATTCGCTGATGGCCCCGACGCCCGCGTGGAGCACGCGGCAGCGGATTTCCTCGTGCGTGAGTTTCTCCAACTCCCGTTTGATGGCTTCGATCGAGCCGCGGGCCTCGGCCTTGATGATGAGCTTGAGTTCGGTGATCTTCGTCCGGGCGTTGGCTTCCTTGAGCTGATCGAGGCTCTTGGGGCTGAGGTTCACCAGCGAGCGTTCGCGGTAGCGGTCGGCCCGCTTTTGGGCGATGTTCGCGGAGGTGGCCACGTCGTCCACGGCGTAGAACGGATCATCGGCGTCCGGCACCGGATCGAGGCCGAAGATCTTCACCGGCATGCTCGGGCCGGCTTCCTCGATAGCTTGGCCGAGGTCGTCGAACATGGCGCGAACGCGGCCGTGCGACGAACCGCAAAGGATGACGTCGCCTTTGTGCAGGGTGCCCTGTTGAACGAGCAGCGTCGCCATGACGCCGTGATCGGCATCGAGGTACGCTTCGAGGCAGGTTCCGCTGGCCGGGTGCGAAGGATCGGCCTTGTACTCGGCGAGTTCGGCGATCACCGCGATGGCGTCCAGCAAATCGCCGACGCCCGCGCCGGTGATGGCGCTGGTTTCCACGAACGGTACGTCGCCGCCCATGTTGTCGGGCAGCAGGTTGAGTTGGTACAACTGCCGGCGCGTCTTGTCGATGTTCGCGTTCGGCATGTCGATCTTGTTGATGGCCACGATGATTTCGACATCGGCGGCCAAAGCGTGGTTGATGGCTTCTTCCGTTTGCGGCATCACGCCATCGGTCGCGGCGACCACGATCACCACGATATCGGTGACCTTGGCCCCCCGGGCGCGCATCATGGTAAAGGCTTCGTGGCCCGGCGTATCGAGGAACGTGACGGGCTTGCCGTCCTTTTCCACCCGCCACGCCCGCAGCACCTGGGTAATGCCCCCGGCTTCGGTATCGACCACGTTCGATTCGTGGCCGTACTCGGCCCGGATCTTATCGAGCAGGCTCGTTTTGCCGTGGTCGACGTGGCCCATGATGGTGACGACGGGCGGGCGCGGCCGCAGGAGTGCGGGATCGACTTCGCGGGCGCGTTTCTCGAAGCCTTCGAGCAACAGGTCTTCGGCGGTGAGCACCCGCTTGGCGACGAGGGTGATGCCCTTGTTGATGGCGATGATTTCGGCGGCGTCGAACTCGACGACCGAATTGATGCCGTAAAGCTTCTGCGTCTCGGCGAGCAGTTGTTTGGAAAGGTCGCCGACCTTCATGCCGATGGCTTCGGAGAGCGAACGCACGGTCACGGGCAACGAGATTTCGACCGGGCCTTCCCTCTTGATGATCTGCTGGTTGTTGCGGCGCTTCATCTTTGCCAAGAGCGCGGCGCGCGGCCCGCGGCGGGAACCGGCCGCCTGTTCGATCAAATCGACCTGGCCGCCGGCGCCGATGATAACAGCGCCTTTAGCGGTGGTGGCTTTGCGGTCGCGGCCTTGGCGGGAAGCATGGCGGCCGTCGCGGCCGGCCACGGAGCCGGGCAGTTTCTTCTTTTTGTCCTCTTCCGATTCGCCGGTATCGTCGGTGCGAACCATGGGCGGGCGAATGGGCCGGCCGGCGGCGTCTTTCTTCTCGGGGACGTCGGGTTGCTGGCCGGTGATCTGCTTCGGCACGTCACCGATCGAGACCTTTTGACCGCGCTTTTGTTCCATCTCGCGCAGCTTCTTGATCTGCTCGACCGTGAGCTTCATCGACTTGCTGACGGGCGGGGCGACCGTCGGAGCTTTCCCTCCGGGGCCAGCAGCACCCGGCCCTGCCGGTGGGCGGGCCTGCATCGGATTCCCGCCGGACATCGGATTGCGGGAAGGCATGCCGCCGGCGCTGGAGCGGGGCGGGCGGGCGAAAGGGTTGATGCTACGGGTGGTCGGCGCTTGGGTCGGGCCGCTGGTCGGCATGGTGGCGCGCTGGGCGGGGCCTTGGCCACCGAGTTGCTGCGGCGCGCCGGGATTCTGGCGTTGTTGCGGCGGCATCACCGGACCGCTCGGCGGCTTCGGCGCGGTCGCGGCCGGTGCATGGGGTTGTGTGGGTTGGTGCTGCGGCGGATGCGGCGGATGCGGAACGACGGGCGGCGCGACGGTGGGGGGCGCCGTGGTGGGCCGGTTCGGGGCACCGCTGCCGATGGTGCGGGGCGGGCCTTGCGACGATCGATTGCCTACGGACGGCATCCGGTTCGGGTTGAGCAGCGATTGCACTCCCCGACTCTGTTGAGTCGGCGAGTGGCTCGACATCATCGATGTCGGCGGCGGGCCGGTGGATACGGGCGGTGCGGCCGGCGCTTCCGGTGCGGAGGCTACTTCGGCAACCGGTGTTTGCGGTGCGGCTTCCGACGGAGTCTCTTCGGCTTGGGCGGTGGGAGTCGGAACTTCCGCTTCGGCGGAAGTTTCCTCCGGTTCACCTTCCGGTTTCACCGGTTTCGGCTTCGCCGGGGCGATCGTGCGAACTTTATGATCGAGAACTTTGGGAGGGGCGAGGGGCGCGACGGGCTTCGGCGGGGCGAGATTCATTGAGGGCGCGTTTTTCGAAGGGCCATCCTTCAAACGCTTCTTCAATCCGACCACTTGTTCCGGCTCGACGCCGCTGAGTTGGTTCTTGATGCTTTCGTAGCCCAATTCCTTACACAATTCGAGTAAGTCCTTGGTTTCGAGCTTCAGCTCTTTGGCCAAGGTATACGCGCGGACTTTTTCGGTAGTTGCGGTCTTCGACAAGCGTCACCTCTTGGGGGTTGCGGTGGGCAACCCATACCCGCGCCGGCCGAAGTGGCCGGTGCGGCACGAAAAGAAAGAAATTCCGCAGCCTGCAAAACAATCGGTGTGGGTACTACGGCGGTCATGCCGTGACCCCATCGTTGCCTTTGGCAACCGGGGCGGTTTCCACCGCTTCGGTTTCCGGTTGCTTGGTATCGAGTTCCATCGTTGCATCCTCCACGGCGGCGGGTTCGCTCGGTTCGTCGAGCTCGCCCGCCTCGGGTGCTACATCTTCGGACACGGTTTCCGCTTCCGGGTTCGCCCCGGCGGCTTCCTCGGCTTCTTGCGCCGCTTCCGCAGCGACGGCTTGGCGTTCCGCCTCGGCCGCTTCTTCCGCGGCCCGGCGTTCCTCTTCGATGCTCGCTTCCATCCCGCGGGCGTTATCTTCAGCGTACTGAACCACTTCCTCCGCCTGTTCGAGCGTCAGGTCGGTGAACTTGATCAATTCCTCGCCGTCGATGAACGTCAGTTCGTTGTACGACAAAAACCCTTCCTCGATCATCGACTGCACATGTTCTTCCCGAATGTGCGGCAAGATGCGGAACCAGCGCTCGGCCCGTTCGAGGGCTTCGCCGAGTTCGTCGTGAGTCATGATTTCCAAATCGAGGCCGACCAACTTGGAAGCCAATCGCACGTTCTGCCCGCGGCGGCCGATGGCCAGCGAAAGTTGATCTTCATCCACGAGCACGATCGCCCGACCCAAACGCGGGTAGGTGAATACGTCCGCGATGGTGGCCGGTTGCAGGGCGTTCGGAATGAGCACTTGCAGCGAATCGTTCCAGCGGACGATATCGATCCGTTCGCCGTTGAGTTCTTCGATGATGTTCTTGATCCGGCTGCCGCGAACGCCCACGCACGCCCCCACGCAATCGACCTTCATATCGATGCTGGACACCGCCAATTTCGAGCGGTACCCGGCTTCGCGGGCCAATGCCCGAATATCGATTGTACGGTCGGCGATCTCGGGAATCTCTTCCTCGAACAGTTCTTTGACGAAATCGGGATGGGCGCGGGAAAGCACCACTTTCACGCGGTGTCCGGTCTTGCGAACCTCGAAAATCACGCTCTTCACGCGCTCGTTGACGTGGTGCGTTTCGCCGGGAATTTGTTCGGAACGGGGCAGCAACGCTTCGAACTTACCGAGGCTGACGATGGCGGTTCCGGCATCCACGCGGGTGACCATACCGACGACGAGATCGCCCTTCTTCGCCGAGTATTCGTTGAAGACTGTATCCGATTCGGCTTCGCGAATCTTCTGGATCATCACCTGCTTGGCGGATTGTGCGGCGATGCGGCCGAGCGTTTCCGGATCGAGGCTCTTTTCGCCGTGACGGGCGGAGATTTCGCCGGTGGCCCGATCGATCTGAACCACCACGCCCTCTTCGACCATGAAGTGTTTGAGCGCGGCCGTTTGAATCGCGGATTCGATGCCGGTGAAGATCACTTCGCGGCCGATCTTCTTCTCTTCGGTCATCATATCGACGAGTTTGAGAACCTCCTTACCGATGACCATCGGGTCCTTCGGCTTGGGGGCGGCTTCTTCGATCTTCTTTTTGCGGCTCACGGCCATTAGCGGAAACTCCCTGATGTCTGGCCCCCCTCTCCACCCGGGGAGAGGGGTTGGGGGTGAGGGGGCATCTCTGCAATACCCCCTCATCCGGTGCTTCGCACCACCTTCTCCCCCGAGGGAGAAGGGAATCTACAACCGTTCGCCCGTGGTTCCATCGAACCACAGGCCGCGTTCCGCAGCGATCACCCAATCGATTGGTTGACCAACCGGGGGCGGCGATGCGGTGCGCCACTCCGTGCGCAATCGGGTGTTGCCCCGTGCCACGGTGAGTAGCCATCCGCCGCCGGCCGGTTCGGCCGAAAGTGGGGGCCACCCGCGAAGTTCCACCGGCACCTCGAACGAGGGGGGTGGGCTTCCGGGCAACCTCGCGATGATGTCTTCGGGCTTGATGCCGAAGGTCATCCGGGGTGCCGGTTGCGTTCCCGATCCGCGCTTCACTGAAGGCGGAAAAGGAACCCGAACCAGCCCGCAATCCGAAACGAAGACCGGCGAACCAGCTTCGCCTTCGGAAGGCGTTTCGCGACGCCCGTGCGCCGCAGAGTCTTTCCATTCTACGAATCCATCGATTCTTTGGTAGGAACCGAGCGAAAACGCGACGAAAGAATATTCGGGGTTCGCCCGCAGCGCGTGGGGGGAACCCATTTGCAAGAGCTTGCCGCCGTGGAGAACGCCGTGTCGAGTACCGAGCGCCCAAGCGTCGGCGGCATCGTGCGTCACAAGGATCATTGTTGCGGACGCGCGTTCGAGCATCAAGTGGAGTTCGTGGCGAAATTCCGCCCGGAACGGCGAATCGAGGTGGGAAAAGGGTTCGTCGAGCAGCCACAGCGGGGCGCCGCGGAGCAGGAGCTTGGCGAGAGCGACCCGTTGGCGTTCGCCACCGGAAAGTTCGTGCGGATATTTGTTCAACAGGGGTTCGAGGCGGAGAAGTTGGATTGTTTCGCTGAACTGAGCCGCGACCGTTAGGGAGCGATGTGTGGCTTGGTCGCTCCATAACGGTCGCGGCTCAGACCGAGAAACTTCCAAATTCTGCTTCACGTTCATCTGCGGATACAGCACCGAACGCTGCGGAACGAACGCGATGCCGCGCCGGTGCGGTTGCAAACGATCGATCCGTTCGCCGTTCAAATGGATCTCGCCGGAATCGGGCGATTCCAAGCCGCACAACAATCGCAAGAGCGTTGATTTGCCGGAACCGCTGGGGCCGAGCAGCGCCAAGCGTTCGCCGCATTCGAGGGCGAAGCTCGTGGCGTGCAGCCCCACTGCCCCACCGGGATAAGTCTTCGCCACGTTTCGGAGTTCGAGGAAGGGCGATTTCATGAGATATCTGTCTAAAACGACAACTGCGGTTGGCCAATTGGAAAATCGAGGCCTAAATTCCAATTCGTGATTGCCTTGTGGAATTTTAGGCGATAATATCCACACGGCGACCACGAATGGGAGAGATTTTTATGAAAATCGAACGGTTCGGTGAATTCAAAACCGGGGAAATCGAGCCGATTTTAGTGGAGGGGAAGTTCCCCGACTATGCGTTTATACCCAAACGGCTCCCCCCTCTTTGGAAGATTCCGGAAAGGCTGTTCCAACTCGTGGCCGAGGCTCGCGACCGTGTGGGAACCCTCGCCGGCACCGGCAGCATCTTGCCGAACCCCGCGATGTTACTGCGACCGCTTCAAAAGCGGGAAGCGATCAAATCGAACAGCATCGAAGGGACGTACGTCAAAGCGCAAGAACTCTTGTTGTTTGAAGCGGAAAAAAACTACCAGGAGAATGATCAACCAATCAATCCGAGTGAAAAGCGCCTCGATTGGGGAGAAGTACTGCTGTATGAGCGGGCGATAAATATCGGTTGTGAACGAATTGCATCCGGTTCGGCGATCGACGTTGGGCTCATTTGTGACTTGCATCGACTCGTGCTCATGGGAGCCAGAGGCCAGCACAAGGATCCCGGGTTGATCCGTGATACGCAGGTATTCGTGGAAGCTGGCAGGAGATACATCCCTCCGCCACAACAGTATCTGGGAGAACTCCTCGAAGATCTTGTAAAATATATGACGACTGACCATCTCGATCCGCTGGTACGGGCGTTCATAACGCATTACCAATTCGAGGCGATCCACCCATTCAAGGACGGCAATGGTAGGATCGGACGAATATTGCTATCGCTCTGCATCCATAAGTGGTTGAGACATTCCCATGCGTGGCTCTACCTCAGCGAGTTCTTTGACAAGCACCGGACGGAATACTTCAACCGGCTCCTTTCTATCAGCACGAATGGCGAATGGGACGAATGGATCGAATTCTGCCTGTTGGGCACCATCGAACAAGCCGAGGTAACGCTGGCGAGGTGCCGGAAACTGATAGAAATCAAAAAGGATTACGAAGCCAAATTCAGCCAGCACAATTCACGAATGAGCACGATCATTAGCATGTTGTTCGACAATCCGATGATCGAAGTCGTTCAAGTCCAGCGAGAATTGAACATTTCATACAAGACCGCGAGAGGCGACCTTTTGCACTTATGCAAGCACAATGTTATTAGGGATATGGAGATGTCCCGTCCGAGGGTTTTTTGCGCGGATGAGATCTTTGAAACCGCGTACATGGGTTGAAGGCATACACGACGCGGCCTGTAAACCCGGGCGGATTTGGTAAACTCCAGTTACACACGAGGCGAACCCGATGAGCGCGACGATCCCGCAGATATTCAAAGAAACCCACCGCCTCCGCAAACACCTCCGCGAACTGAAAGACGAAATCGAGCGCGGCCCCCGGGTGATGAAAGCCCAGCTGGCCCGTCTCGCCACCGAGGAGAAGATCCACAAAGAACACGGCGAAGGCATCACCAAATTGAAGCTCAAAATCCGCGAAGACGAACTCAGCCTGAAGCAGAACAACACCCAGTTGGCGAAGTTCGAGAAGCAACTCGACGATGCCGGGTCGCCCAAGGAATACGAGGCCAAGCAATCGGAAATTCGCCAAGCGAAGGAACGCATCGAAGTGTTGGAAATGCAGATTCTCACGCAGATGGAAGACCTCGACAACCGCATCGCGGCGGTTCCCGCCGTGGATAAGCAATGGGCCGACGCCCGAGCGGAATTCGAACAGTACAAGCTCGACGCCAAAGAACGGCTCGAACGGATGCAGGCGGATCAGAAGGAATGCCAAGCGCTTTTGGCGAAAACCGAAACGACGATCCCGCCGGACGTGAAAGGCCAATACGATCGCCTCGTCAAGCAGTACGGCCCGGACGGCCTCGCGGCGGTCGAGGGCCGCAATTGCCAACAGTGCAATTTGTCCGTGACGGAGCAACAGAAGCAGGATTTGCAACGCGGCCAGTTCGTCTGTTGCGCGAATTGCGGCCGGGCCTTATACGTCGCGGGGTAGACAAAAAATTACATCAGCGTCGCAAACGGGCGACGATTCGCCTATCGCCGTTTTCATCGGCGTGCACAAGAACATGATGGAGGCCGTCGGCGAGGATCTCGCCGAGGTCTTCGTCCTGCATCAGGTCGTCGGGGCCGAGGAACTCGGGCGAACGCCGGAAATGCTTCGCCACACGCCAGTCCAGATATTCGGAACGCCGGGCTTACTTTCCACGGCTCTCGAACAGCCGCGCGACCTTGGGGACCGTGGCCAGAATCACCACTACTAAAAAGGTACTCAAGACGGCAGTCGCTTCGCGGCCCATCCCGGCGGCCACACCAATCGCCGCCGTCAGCCAAATGCCGGCCGCCGTGGTCAGCCCCTTGATCTCCTCTTCACTACTGCCCTTGATGATGGTTCCTGCCCCGAGGAAGCCCACACCTGCGACCAAGCCCTGTAGCACGCGAGTCAGGTCGGCGTCCAATACTCCGGCTTGTTGCGGAACGAGGACGAAGAGGGCCGCCCCGAGTGCGACCAACATGTGCGTCCGCAGCCCGGCCGCCTTCCCCTTCTGCTCCCGCTCGAACCC
>Ga0105046_10015824_pt1 | contig 11586 bp, 7 predicted proteins | sample MAT03_FD_78385 | JGI IMG/M metagenome (GOLD analysis project Ga0105046, IMG submission 78385) | Freshwater microbial communities from Lake Fryxell liftoff mats and glacier meltwater in Antarctica - MAT-03 (megahit assembly) | ecosystem: Environmental > Aquatic > Freshwater > Ice > Liftoff...
TTTAGACCACGCCACAAGTCCTGCGGCCAAGTAGGTCGTAAGTAACCACCAATTGCCAGAGAAATAATTACTACAAGCGCCAACGAGCACACCCGGGGATGGTCAACGATGCTTGCGAACGTACGAGAGATCCACGACTGGGGCGAACTACTTTCCACGTTTCGTCCTTGCCGCAGCAATCAACTCTTCGCGAGTAATCGAACCGTTTCCATCCAAATCGATTCGACCAAATGAATAGTCCTTCACGATGCGTGGAACTTCAGCAACGATGACCTTGCCATCTTTATTCAAATCAAATTTTGCTAAGAAATCGTCGGCGTACTCTGTTTGTCCGGCAGTCGGTTCATCCACTTCATTGCTGGCTGTTTGAACCACAGCCAGGCTTTTAGACCTTGCTGCCGCTTCAGAATCTTGCTTATGCGGCTTGGCAACCTCCAGAAATGCGAGGGACATTTCCTCCCATGTTTGATCGCCCCATACAACATACGCTTCGGGAGCTGGATTGAAGGGATTTCTTTTTGAATTATCAAAGGTCGTCGTTAACTCGAGTGACTTCAAGTCGCTGAATCGCAGCGGCTCGGCAAACTCGTAGGTGTGCTGCCAGTTGAAATCGTACTGCGGGACTTTCAACAGCGTGCTTCGATCCTCGGCTGCTGAATTGCGACCCGTCACAGCAACTATTTCGAACGATTTGCCTCGCAAATGCATGTGCGGTGAAACTGCTAGCAACAACCCGTCGTGAGGCAAACGATTGACGCTAGACGTGACCACATGATTCGCTTCACCTGGTGGTATCTCAAATTCTTGGTCGATGCCAATCATTGTGAAAACTTCATGCGTCACTTCGCTGGCATTCATAAACGTCATCCCGATCTGCGTAGCGTCGGTTTGTACTTGCCCATTAGGCGTGTAGTGCATTTGAAACACGAGCTTCGAACCTGCCGGGATTTTTCTGGCGAAGCCCGGCGGAAAAATCGTCGCTCGCTGCCCAGGCACATATGCCGTTAACCAACCAATCCCAGAGAAATCGACTCCATCCGGTGGCCGCACAAACACAATCGCATGATGCACAACCGATGGATTGCCCGGCACGATCTGCGCTGACGAAACCCAACGATCTTCAGTTATTTTTGGATCAACTACAAAATACTGATAATCCACCGAGCCGCTCGCAGGAATCGCGTAAGGCTTGTCGCGCATCGCTACAATCAAATCAGGTTCTTTAGCTAGTCGCCAGCCATCAACGAACTTTGGCGGCAGCGGCAAATCCGCTTTGTCACCATAGGGCGTCCCAGCTTTAACCCACTCTTTCAATACCGCGAGCGCACTGTCCGGCATGTGGCGTTCGTTCTTAAACGCACCAAAATTTGGATCAGCATGCCAAGGCGGCATTCGTTTTTGTTTAACCACTTCAATGATCATCTCCGACCAACCGCGAACTTCGTTGTAGTCCGTGATATCAAAAGTCCCAATCTCGCCCGCTCGATGACACTCCACGCAATGCTCATTGAACAGCGGCGCAATCGTTTTGCAGTAAGTGACATCTGTAGTTGATGCGGTCGCGACCGGTTTTTCAAAAGTGATCAAACACCCCACCGGTTCAGCTCGCGACTCGATCAATTCCTTACCAGCAAGCACCGCCTCCATCGCATTTTTCAAATGATTGGTGTTCGCAGTAGAACGTTTCACACCGGGCGCGTACTGGTCATCCACTCGACCGCTATAACGAATCCTACCTTGCGCATCGATCAAGAAAACTTCAGGCACTCGAATTGCCTTGAGCAGCCGCGCAATGGCTTGCTTTGCGTCGTGAATTTGTGGGAACGAAACGCCAAGTTCCTTCACGAACTTCTGAACATCCACTTCCGAATCGTGCAGATTGGGGTGAATGCCTACGAAGCCAACACCTTGAGCGGCATACTCCTTCGAAAGCTCATTCAATCGAGTCGCATAGAACCGCGACACCGGGCACTCCGTCCCAAGTACGCAGTACACACGCAACTTCGCTCCCGCAAACGAAACGGCCTCGCCGTCAATCGACTTCAATTCCAGCGATCGTAGTTCACTATTTTGTGGTTCGTCGGCATCAACCTGTGTCGACAAACTAATGAGTAAAAGAGTGCAAGTTGCAAAGGCTAACGAACGGCAGTTATTCATTGTCGATCCACTATATTTCCCGCCCGGGTTTAACGTGAACTCTATTTTAACTCGAAGTCGACCCCCACCAGCGGCTCTACCAGCGGCTCCATTTTCCCGCGCACCGGCGCGTTAATCCGGACAATCTTCAAATTCTTTCGGCCCCATGCCAGATAGTCTGGCATAAGCCCAGTTTTAAGAATTAGTTCATCCCTATTAGCACCCTAACCGTAGCGTCTCTCCACCGGTTAGCCGCCTTCGGCGGCTAACCGGTGGAGAGACGGGCGTTGAGAGAGGCGACCTAATTTCAAAACTCGTTCACCTACTAGCAAGCTCACAGGGGTCAGCAAAAAATGTGTGGTACAACAATCGCGCTAGCTAAAGAAAGGTTGGGGATGAAACCTACAGCCTAAACCCCTTCAGCCTACCGCCTGTTCACAAGTACTGATTGATCAAATTTTCCAGCATCTCTTGTCGGCCGCTAGCGTTCGCTGCTGCCTCACCCTTCGCCAACATATACTTTTCGAGCCCAGCCAAAGAAGACTTGCCGCTTTCGATCTCCTTACCAAGATCGCTATCCCAACTGCTGTAACGCTGCTTCACAAAATCGGCTAACACGTTATCAGCGCGAATCGCTGCTGCGATCTTCAAGCCCCGAGCGAAAGCGTCCATCCCACCGACGTGAGCGTAGAATAGATCGATCGGTTCAAAGCTCTCACGGCGGACCTTAGCATCAAAGTTCACACCGCCAGTCGTTAGACCGCCGTGCTTCAGAATCACCATCATGCACTGTGCAGTTAAATAGTAGTCGGTCGGGAACTGGTCCGTATCCCAGCCCAACAGCAAATCGCCAGTATTCGCATCGATCGAGCCCAACACGCCTTGATGACCCGCGTAATCGAGCTCATGCATCATCGTGTGGCCAGCCAAAGTCGCGTGGTTGGTTTCGATGTTCAGTTTGAAGTAGGGCATCAGATCATACGCTCGCAAGAAATTCAAACAAGCGGCTGCATCCGAGTCGTATTGATGCTTGGTTGGCTCTTTGGGTTTCGGTTCGATCAAGAAAGGCCCAGTGAAACCAATCTGCTTAGCATAGTCGACTGCCATGTGGAAGAAGCGAGCCAAGTGATCCAGTTCACGTTTCATGTCGGTGTTGTAGAGGTTCTGATAACCTTCACGACCGCCCCAGAAAACATAGTTCTCGCCGCCAAGTTCCTGGGTAACTTCTAGGCACTTTTTGACTTGTGCCGCCGCATAAGCAAACACATCCACATTGCAGCTCGTCGCCGCCCCGTGCATGAACCGCGGGTTGCTGAACAGGTTCGCCGTGCCCCACAGCAGCTTGACACCCGTCTTCTGCTGATGCTCCTCCAGCGACTTGGCAATCGTTTCAAAATTCTTATGAGACTCGGCCAGCGTCGCCCCTTCTGGTGCCACGTCGCGATCGTGAAACGCATAAAACGGAGCTTGCAGTTTTTCAAAAATCTCGAAAGCGACTTCGACGCGTTTGAGCGCATTGTCTACCGAATTCGAGCCATCATCCCACGGCCGGACAGCGGTTCCAGGCCCAAACGGATCCCCGCCAGTTCCCCGCATCGTGTGCCAATAAACGATACTGAACCGCAGATGGTCCTTCATGCTCTTCCCCTCGATCATTTCGCTTGGGTTATACCAGCGAAACGCGAGTTGATTCTTACTCTCCGGTCCTTCATATTCGATGCGGTTAATGTCTTTAAAGTAGCTCATCGCGTAAGCAGCCTCGGGTTGAAAAGGGGGGTGTTTCGGAGGAAAGAAACGGTCCTGGAACAGCATGTTTTACCGCCAAAAGCCGTTTTTCTCTAGGTGGTGGGATCTACCGGGCGATGGGATTGCGCGTCATCTAGTGTTGCGGCAAGTTATCAAGATCGAGCTGGTCTCTAGGACGCCCTGACGCATGCTTCATTTTGCGGAGCCAGTTCAGCGATGCGAATCGTCTGCAGTGGTTTTCAACTGCGGAAGCGAACAACTGGTCAACATCAACGCCAGCGTAGACCGGCACAAAATCGAAAAGGTCCAGAAAACCCAAGTCAGTGACGAGCATCATCAAGCGGCACGACTTGATGTTATGTTTCCGCAGAAGGTCGATCAGTTGCAAGCGGTATCCATTTCCCATCAATCACCTGAGCTCGTCGTGAACGCGTATTTCGCTTTAGGAAGTGTTGGTAACCCTCCGGAGAAGATCGCAGGAGTTCGAAAGCGACTCGTTGTAGGCGAACAAAACGCTCTAAACGCTGCTCGCCGGATTCGTCTGATTTGAGATATCGCTACAGATTCTCGCCGGCTTGCATAGCCTTGGCAATATCCGCATCAGCGCGACTCATCAAAGGACCTCAGAACGGCGATCTTGTTAAGTAGTTGAATATGCTTTTGCAAGCTAGACGGTTGATATGGGTGCCGCACCATCAGCATTATAGCATACTTGCTCGCTTGAACAATTCATGCATCTTAACGATCAATCGCTCCTTTGATCGGGGATACTCTGCGGCGACGGGATGCTCTGCGGCGATGGGCTAAGCAAGAAAGCGATTGCGGAGATGAAGCGACCGCAAAAGGAATTTGCAGAATCAATGACAAGGGTGAATTGGAGATTCTTGAAGCAAGGTCCGCGTCGTTTGATTTTCCGGCTGATTTCACCGACAAGTCGAAAGTAGAGGCGACATTCTGGAAAGCTCACCCCATCGGTAGCTCGCAGCGTTTCAATCGCTCGAGCGGCTAGCAACAGCTATGGAGCAACCAGAAAAATTCTGCATACACTCTGCGAAAGCGGATTTGATTGACTTTCAAGCCCCCTTGAGGGGCGGACGGCGTTGACCAATGTCTCTGTTGTGTTAAATTCTGAGGCTTGTTTTTGCGGGCTAAGTTCGCGATTCCGGCACGAGTGAACCCTGATTTTTGTTTCCAGTAGCGAGAACAACGTTTAAAGCTTCGGCCATGTTGCTCCGATCATTTCTGATTCTGGAATGAACAAAGTGAAGCAGGCTCAACGACTTCGGTTCAGTGGCACACAGCCATCGGCTCATGGGAAAAGGCACCAGTAACTGTGGCTGCTTTGCGAGATCTGATAACAAATCCGAAAGCGAGCTTGCCAGTCGTGTGTTTACGACAGGTGTTTCGGCTGGCAAGCTTGCCTTACTGGTTCGCGATCTCCACTCGAAATCTTGCTTATCAACTTGGCTGGAAACGATCTTTTCGTTCGCGATTGAAGGTCATCTCAGTAGGCAATCTTTCAGTTGGTGGCACAGGCAAAACGCCTACGGTGGCTTGGTTGGCTCAATGGCTGCGCGGGTGTGATCTACGAGTCGCTATTCTCAGTCGCGGGTACGGCCAACTTGATAGCGGTCAGAACGACGAAGCGCTCGAGCTCGAGTTGCAATTGCCAGACGTGCCGCACTTGCAGCACTGGGATCGAGTCGCATCGGCCCAGTTGGCTGACGAGGAACTCGACATGCAAGTATTGCTACTCGATGACGGCTTTCAGCATCGTCGTTTGGCTCGTGACCTCGATATTGTGCTCATCGATGCCAGCGAATCGAGGCTTGCGTTGCGGTTGCTCCCTGGCGGATTACTTCGTGAACCGTTTTCAAGTCTCCGTCGCGCTCAAGTCGTCATCTTCACTCGTTGCGATCAAGCGACCACTGGGGCGATCAATGCGCTAAGTCAACGTGTACTTCGCCACAATCCGCAGATCGAAATCGCACACGCCTCGCATCGTCCGGCCCGATTGGATGTGTATCCCTCGGACTCGGTTTCGCTCGAAGAACTCAAAGGCAAACGAGCTCTTGCCTTCTGCGCCATCGGCAGTCCCGGTTCTTTCTTCGCAACCCTTACATCGCTGGGCATTACGCTCGTCGAACAACGCACATGGCCTGACCATCACGCTTATTCTGCCGACGATGTGCAACAACTTGTCGCATGGACTGAGCGAACGAGAGACATCGAATGGGTTCTTTGCACACGTAAAGATTGGGTCAAACTGCAAATGGGTAAGATTGGGAGAGTGAGGTTGGGTGCGCTGGTCGTCGAACTAGAGATTACCGAGGGCGAAGAGAATCTCAAACAAAAACTGTCTGAAGTTGCGGGCAGTACCAGTTGAAGATTTTGAATCAAGAACGCAAGGATGCCGGTTTAGAAAGGCAACCGCTTTGAAATCGCCGACGTGCCTTCGGCTTAGGCTGAGGCTGATCCACCCATTCCCAAAGCGACACTCAGAAGCAACTTGGCAATTTCTCAGTGAGTTTGGCAGTTAAGGATCTTGGAGCATCGCGAGCCCTTTACGAAAAGATCGGATTTCGGGACCGTCAGCGGAAATTCGAAGAACTTTCTGATCATGCGCTAGACCAGGCTGGACGATGTGTTACGATCTAGCGAAAGATGGTGTGGCGTAGGGCTTTGGCGTCGCATTAGCTTAGTGGCATCGCTACTCTCCCGGACTACGTCAACTGCAGGGCTCGACTGGCCGAAAAAACGACCTGAAATTAGGCTGGAGATACCCTTGGCAGAGTTGCATGAGTTTGCGTTGGTGAATAGGATTTCTATCTCGGTATTCGAAACTCCTTTGTTAAGTCTAAGAGATTTATGTCTTCATCAACCCCAATTACTGTCGCGCACGGTGACGGCATCGGTCCGGAAATCATGGCAGCTACCCTCCAAATCTTAAAGGAGGCTGGTGCTCGTCTTGAGATTCAGACCATCGAAATCGGCGAAAAGCAATACCTTAAAGGCAATTTGGCAGGTTTCGAACCAGACGCTTTTGAGAGCCTTCGTCGGACCAAGGTTTTCCTAAAAGCTCCAATTACGACTCCGCAAGGCGGTGGCTTTAAATCGCTCAACGTAACCACCCGAAAGGCGTTTGGGCTGTATGCGAATATTCGCCCGTGCCTAAGTTACGATCCTTACGTTCGCACAAAGCATCCGAAGATGGATGTGGTTATCGTTCGCGAAAACGAAGAAGATCTTTACGCCGGTATTGAGCATCGCCAAACGATTGACGTGATGCAATGCTTGAAGCTGATCACTCGTCCAGGTTCGGAAAAGATCGTACGTTATGCATTTGAGTACGCGAGAGCCTATGCAAGAAAGAAGGTAACTTGCTTTTCCAAAGACAACATCATGAAGCTGACCGACGGTCTGTTTCACAAAGTTTTCGATGAGATCAGCGCCGAATACCCTGACATTGAAAACGAGCATTGGATCGTTGATATTGGGGCCGCGAAGCTCGCAGACACCCCAGAATCCTTTGATGTTATCGTAATGCCAAATCTTTACGGCGACATTCTGTCGGACGTCGCAGCCCAGATCGCAGGGTCTGTTGGCTTGGCTGGTAGTGCCAACATCGGTGATGGCTGTGCGATGTTTGAAGCGATTCACGGTTCAGCCCCTCGTCGTGCGGGTCAAAATCTTGCCAATCCCTCGGGTTTGTTCCTGGGCGCAATTCAAATGCTCGTACACATAGGTCAAGCGGATGTCGCTGAGCTTGCGCACAATGCTTGGCTGAAGACGATTGAAGATGGCGTGCACACGTACGATATTTTCAAAGAGGGTGTGTCTAAGGAAAAAGTTGGTACAAAAGAGTTTGCCTCTGCGGTATTGGTACGAGTCGGACTGAAGCCGGAATTTCTAAAGGCCGTTAATTACTCTAACGCACCCAAACGCCCGCTGACAACTCGGCCTCCATACATTCGTTCCAGCGAAAAGAAGGCCTACGTGGGCGTCGATGTTTTTATTGAATGGCAAGCTAAAACGGATGCACTTGTGGCCAAGCTTGAACCGCTGGCGGCAGACGGCTTGAAACTAGAAATGCTTTCGAATCGAGGCATGAAAGTATGGCCGGGAGGCATGGAAGAGACTTTCTTAGTCGATGTCTTCCGGTGCCGATTTGTGATGCCTGAAGAGGGTGGTCAAGCGACCACCCATAAAGCCACCCTAGCATTGTTCAATAGGATTGTCGAGTCGGGCCTTGATATAGTGAAGCACGAGGGGCTCTATACATTCGATGGCGAACCCGGTTTCTCGAAAGGCCAAGGTCAGTAGCCGCATGTCGCAATTTGTCCGGGATCAAGGGCGATGGTTCGGTTTTCTGGCCGTTCATGCGTACCTTCCTCTTGGCTAAGCGACAACGAAAACCAGGATTCCTTGCTTTTCGTGCTACTTGAATTCATCTTCATGATGTTGCAATGCGTCACCTAGTTGACACATAAAGAAGGACATCTCAGCATGGTTTTGTTTCGTCTGCTCGATCAATTGTTGCTCGGTCAGTTCGAATGCACGTTCGCCAATTCGTTCTACGGTAAGACGAGTACATTGAATCACAATGCGGCCGTTACGACACCGCTGTACCACTCTAGGTAAAGTGACTTGCGCAGCGTAGAAGGGGGTCGGTCCCCTAGGTTTACTCTTCGCACATACTCGGCAGGTGAACACTCGCAATGATGCAACATTTACTGAAATTGTTTCATCGTTGCGATTGCGTCGGATCTCACGGTTCCATCAACGTCGATTAGCGGTAGCGGATTTGGAACTCGGCCCAGCGGTCTACATCCGGGACCTATGCCTTCAGTCCCGAGATCTTTTTCCATCGTCTGAGAAAGTAACTGCAACTTCGCAACGACTGCGGGTTGCTCGCTAGCGACGTCGTTTTTCTCACCCAAGTCGTTGACTAGATGGAACAGTTGAGGGCGCGGCGTTGCATTTCTATTATCAGCCAACGCCAGATGCAACTTCCATGGCCCCCAACGAACCGCATCCAAGTTCAAGCCACGAAAGTAAAAAAACGTTTCGCGTGGTTGAACTTGCGGGTCGCCTGCCAGCACTGGCCAGATGTCAACGCCATCCAATTTTCGGTCTGTTGGAAGAGCTGCGCCGCTTAACTTGGCGAATGTAGGCAGCATATCCATCATGCTAGTCATCGCGTCCGTGCTCGTTCCAGCCGGTATTTTTCCGGGCCACCATGCCATCGTGCAAGTTCGAATGCCACCTTCGAAAGTCTGCCCCTTTGCTCCGCGCAACGGACCGTTGTGCGCGCCTTGATTGACTGGCCCACCATTGTCACTCGTGAAGATCACCAACGTTTTCGATTGCAAATTCAATTCATGCACCGTGTCCAACACTTGCCCTACGCTCCAATCGATCTCTTCGACCCAATCACCGTAAAGTCCGTTTGGCGACTTGTCTTTGAAGCCTTCGCTCGGATAGTGAGGAAAGTGTACTGCAGTATGCGGTAGGTAGAGAAAAAATGTTTTTTCCTTGTGAGTGCGAATGAACTCTACCGCTCGCTCGGTATAAAGCCGAGTGACTTCGGCTTGTTCTTTCGCGTTTACTCGACCAACAACTTTGTGATTCTCCAACAGTGGCAGAGGAGGTTGCGCGAAGCCCCGAATACCGAACTCATCCGTCTGTTTCTTTGCTTCAACGATCTTGGTCGGCGTAGTTTGCGGAAACGGTTCGCCTAAGCTGCTCTTCGACCCGTCTGCCGCTGGTCCCATATCGTTCGAGTATGGAATGCCAAAGTAAGTATCGAATCCTTGGTCCGTTGGAAGAAAACCGCGTTGGTCTCCCAAATGCCATTTGCCAATACAGGCCGTCGCGTAACCCGAATTCTTGAGCAACTCAGCAACCGTGACTTCGTCGGGATGCAAGCCTACTTCGCCTGCTGGAAACAGAACGTGTGGGATTGGTAGGGCCCTTTTGGCGTAGGAACCTGTCATCAGTGCGGCCCGCGAAGGGGAACAAACCGGTGCCGCATAGTGACTGGTCAAACGCCGTCCCTCTTTGGCCATACGATCCAAGTTCGGTGTCTTGTTCGTAGAACCGAATGGGCCGATGTCGGCATAACCAAGATCGTCGATGTTGATCACAATGATGTTAGGCTTCTGAGCAAAAGTCGCGTGACTTTGTAGCCATCCGCACATTAACGTTAGTGCAATCATGCATCTCAAATTGAGCAGACGTAGATGAAATTGTTTTCGGATCATTGATCGGTTCTCAATTGCAAGTAGCTTAGGCTTCTAGCCTGAGTCGGGTATGGCAAGCCTGAGTCGGGTATGGCAAGCCTGAGTCGGGTATGGCAAGCTGGAAGCTTACCCCACTGGACACTATTTAACACGATAACCTTCGATAACGCCATTTTCGTAAAAAACACCGACAATTTCAGCCGTGATTGACATAAGGGCAACAACTTTTTGTGATTGAAGCAGTTGACGATCAAGCCGCACAACGGCTTTCGAGTTGCCTTGGTAGATGTTGTACTATAATTGGCGCAGATATTTTTCGTACGCTGTTTAGACACCAGATTAGCTCGTTGAACCGAATTGTTTTATCACTTTTCGATTGGAATGTCCTGATGATGCGATACTTACCCGTTTTCTTGGCGGTTTGGCTTGCGGTCAACTTGCTCGGTGAGCCGCGTTTAGGTTGTACATTGGAACCGCCACAGTTTCGCGTACATGTGCTGAACCCGGAGTCTGAGTTCAGTTCGGCGACGGCAATCGATATGAACAGCGATGGAGCGTTGGATATCGTATGCGGTACGTATTGGTACGAGTCGCCGACGTGGACCAAGCATCTGTTTCGCGAAATCAAAAAGATAAACGGACGATTCGATGATTACTCGAATCTGGCGCTCGACGTCGACCGTGACGCTCATCTCGATATTGTCAGCGTGAACTATCGCAGCAAGAGCATTTACTGGTGTCGCAATCCGGGAAAACAAAGCGACGGAGCGCTGTGGTCAACTGAGTTGATTGATGAGCCAGGCGCCAGCGAAACTGGGCGGCTTGTGGATATCGATGGCGATGGGCAACTGGATGTATTGCCAAATGGAGCTACGTTCGCGGCTTGGTATGAGTTAAGTCCGAAAGCTGCGGCGGCTAGCGGAAAGCTCTTTGTGAAACACAATTTGCCGGACGAAGTGATGGGCCATGGAATCGGAGCTGGGGATCTGAATGGCGATGGCCGCGTTGATATTGTGGCGCCCAACGGATGGGCTGAGGCGCCGACAGATCCTCGTGGCGGGCGTTGGACTTGGCATGCCGAGTTCAAATTGGCAAAGGACTGTGGGCTGCCAATTCTGTGTTCCGATGTGGATGGCGACGGCGATATGGATTTGATCTGGGGCCGTGGCCACAACATTGGACTTTACTGGACTGAACAAGTATCTGCTACGGAGAGCCAGTTTGCCGTGCCGTCGGATTTACTCCCGGCTTGGTCGAAAGTGGCTGAGCATTGCGAACAGCGTAAGTGGAAAACGCATGCGATTGATACGAGTTGGTCAAACGCTCATACGCTGATGCTTGCAGATATCGATGGCGATGGCCGCGACGATTTGGTGACTGGAAAGCGTTTTCTTGGTCATGATGGAAAAGACCCTGGCGAGAACGATCCTTTGCAGACTCAATGGTACTCGTTTGATGGAAA
>Ga0105046_10015829_pt1 | contig 11584 bp, 9 predicted proteins | sample MAT03_FD_78385 | JGI IMG/M metagenome (GOLD analysis project Ga0105046, IMG submission 78385) | Freshwater microbial communities from Lake Fryxell liftoff mats and glacier meltwater in Antarctica - MAT-03 (megahit assembly) | ecosystem: Environmental > Aquatic > Freshwater > Ice > Liftoff...
AGCGTGACATAGACTGCTGCATCCATGTTGCCGGTACGCGTGAACGTGAAAGTGGCCGGGCCAATACTTTCCAGGGCATCGGTCGAACTGGTCACCGAGACGACCGGTAAATCCCGCGTCCCGTTGCCGCCACGCGGTTGAATTGCCTTGGCGGGTGTTGGATCGCCGGCGACGAATACGCCTTTGTTGAAATTCGCTCCGAACGGGGCGAGTGGTTCGAATTCGTTTTGGCCGTTCATGGCAAAGATATAGACGTTGCCGCCGCCCGGTCCTTCGGCGACGATCACGTCGAGCCGGCCGTCTCGATTGGCATCGACGCTGCCGACGCGAACGCCGTTCGAGAAATTCGGCATGGCCGGCAGGTTCCAGACGGAGGCGGTGTCGTTGCCGGAAAAGACTTTGACTTGCGTGCCGGACGCTTGGCTGACAATCACATCCGCAAATTGATCGCCCGTTATCGAGCCCACGGCGAGATTGACGCCGCCACGATCGCCGGGTCCGAAGGGGAGATAATCGTACAGCATCATGCCGTTGCCGCCATCGAACGCGGCGACGGTGGACACATCGCCAGCCGTGGAACCGACAATCACGTCGGCCAAGCCGTCGCCGTTCACGTCCCCGGCCGCGACGCGCACGCCGTTGGTGAGATTGAGATTCGACAGATCGAGCGAGCGCAAGACTTGGCCATTCGCGCCGCTGAAGATTTTAACTTGCGGATTCGCGCCGTCGGTGCCAACGACCAGATCGGCACGGCCATCGTTATTGACATCCTCGGCTGCAATGTAGAGACCGTTGGATTCGGTGCGCGTAAATGGCTTGAAATTGCCGAGCATGCCAGGCACGGGCCGGCGGGTGACGCCATCGTACACACGCAGCCGATTGGTGCCGTTAGCCCCTTGAGCGGCCACGATGTCGGCATGGCCATCCCCGGTGATGTCATCAATCGCCAGCCGCACGCCGCTGCGACTGCTGCCGAAGGGACTGCGGGTGAACAAGGTTGCATTGGTTTCAGGATCGACAACGCGAAAGCGGCTGATGGCCCCTGCATCGGTGCCGACGGCGAGGATGGTGTTTGCAGGCACCACGCGCTGTTCCAGGGTGTCGAAACGAAGCTTGGAATTCCGCGAACGATTAGGAGCCGCCGTGTGGCGAACGCGAGCAAGCAGCCGGGAGAGAAGGGAAGGGACGGTGCGTTTCATGGAGCGAACTCGGGTGAAGGGAGAACCGAGAAAAGACGCCGTATTTGAAAAACCGCTACATCATCAAGAACCTGGAAAGAGAATAAGTCCAACAGAGTTGAGAGAGGATACTAAACGAGCAGGTTCGGGGTTGCAAGCGAAAAATTCAGAAATTCCAATTTTGTTTTTTCGACACGATTACGCATTTCCAGGCGATGCGTAATCGTCGAATCGCCGCTCGGGTGGTGCATTCCGGGCCAAGTATGAGAAACGCGTATTTTTGCCTGTTACGCACAAACGCGGAAAGCGGATCACCTGCAAGGCTTTGGATTTGGTGCTGCGTAAGTTCGCCATTTCGTTTCATTTCATTGCACCGACTCACAATGCAACGAAAAGTGAGTGTGTGAAACGCAATGAAACGAAACGAAATCTACCGTTCGCCGAGCAGGCCCAACAGGGAGCCGGCTTCCTTGGCGGTTTCGAACTTCCAGCACTTGGCCAGCACGGCGTCCGCCGTGGCCTTGCCGTAACGGGGTTCCACCAGTGTGCGGAACTTGATTTCCACTTCACCGTCGGTCATGGGGTTGCCCGCGTGGCCTCGGGGGAATTCGACTTCGTGCGAGAATTGCCGGCCATCTTCGAGTGTCACGACAATGCGGTTCGGGATTCCACGAGGATAACGCGGCGTCAAGGAGTCATCGAGATGGATCTTCACCTTGGTCAGAAGTGCCAAGATGTCCGGGGCCATGAAGCGTTCCGGATCGAATTGCCGAAGTGTGACTTCGCCATCCATAAGAGCGACAGCCGTGCAATACGGCAGACTGTGATCGGCCGTCTCACGCGTTCGCGGTGCCCAGGCTTCGGCATATTTGCCAATGATGTTGTAGCTGGCTTCGAATGTATAGATATCGACGGATGTGATCCTGGAGACGTCGCCGATCTGGTTGCGAAGCAGAAGGGCCGCGTCGATGGCACTTTGCGAATGGTACTCGGCGGGCCAGAACTTGATGTAGGTCTTGTCGATCATGAACGGCGCATCGTTGTCGAACTCTGCTCCCATCGGGGCGACGCTGAACGGTTCACGCGTGACGAGTTTCATGAAACCCAGATCGCCTTCGAAGATCGGGGCAGGGCCGGTCATTCCTTCGGCAGCAAGCGTCGCGGCAAACACGCCATTGCGGGCAGCATTTGCAAAAGCACAGCCCTTCCACATGCTCAGTTCGCCGGATCGTGTTTGCCGCAGAGCAATGTTGCAGGCACCAGCGAGACCAATGGCATGTGTGGTTTGCACAGCGTCAAGTTTCATCAGCTTGCTGGCCGCGATGGCCGACGAAATGGCCCCATAGGTCACGTGGTCGATGCCTTGCTTGCGAAGTGAACAGGCATCGCACAGCCGGCACTGAATTTCATAGGCGAGCACGGCCGCGGTCAGAATCTCACGGCCCGATGCACCGACTGCTTCGCCCACGGCCAACACGGGAGCCAGGTTATCGCTGGGATGGGCGGGCTCTTTGGACAGGTAGGTATCGTTGAAGTCGAGATAACGGATGAGCAAGCCGTTCACAAAGGTGGCCCACTCAACGCTGGACCGCCCGCCACCCAGGAGAGTTGCACCTGGGGAACTGCTCAGCCGCAAGGCACACTTGCGCGCGATCGAAAAGGCCTCCGACGGCATGGCACCGACGGCCGTGGCAAACGAGTCGATCAGCCGGCGTTTGGCTTCGTGGACGGAGGAGGCGGGAAGCTGTTCGAATTGCAATCGCGTCGAGTACGCCGCGAAACGCTGGGCAAGAGTTTGCGAGATGATCATGGATGCTCCGCGTTGAATGTCAGGTGTTGGGATATGGGTTGCCGTCGATAGCGGCACGCTCCGTTGGCGTGTCGCGGCTTCACATGGTTATCTTGCCGAGTACATTAACCCCATGTTGATGCGCTACTGGTTTCCGATCTCGATTGCCGGGCTCTTCATTCTGAGCCTGCCGGCCGTCGTCTTGTTTGCGGCCGAGTTGACTGGCTACGGCGGCGAAGCCAACGCTCGGCTCGAAACAATGGTGGGCCTGAGTCATCACACCGCCCTGCCCTCTTGGGCGGCGATTCTGTTGTTTCTGGTGCCCATTGGGTTGCTTCTGCTCTACTTTCTCAAGCTGAAGCGCAAGCCACACGTTGTGCCAAGCACGTTCCTGTGGCAAAAGAGCATCGAGGACTTGCACGTCAATCGCCTGCTGCAATGGCTGCGTAAGAACATCCTCCTTCTTCTTCAACTGCTGGTACTGCTCGCGGCGATCTATGCCGTGTTGGCACCGCGAATTCACGGCACGGAAGCGTCGGGCCGGCACTATATCTTGCTCATCGATAACTCGGCCAGCATGTCGGCGACCGACATCGAGCCGACACGCCTGGAGTGGGCCAAGAAAGAAGCGTTAAAGGAAATCGATGGCGCAACGGATGCCGATTTCGGAATGGTCATTGTCTTCAACTCTTCCGCAGAGATTCGCCAATCGTACACATCGAACCGGGCTTTGCTGAAGCGAGCCGTCGAGGGGATTGGCCCGACCAATAACCCGACACAAGTGGATGAGGCGTTGAATCTGGCCGCCAGTTTGGCGAACCCGATGTTCTCGACGGAAGACGCGGCCGTGCGACCCGATAATCCCGAGCCGGGCAAGGAACGGACTTATGCACAGGCCGAAGGACTTCAGGCCGATGTGCATCTGTATTCCGATGGCCGCTTCGCCGATGTGCCGAATTTCGCACTGGCGAACTTGCAACTGACGTTTCATTCACCGGGCACGGATGTGGTTGGCCACGCGGACAACGTGGGCATTGTTCGTTTCGATGCCGTGCGCGATGAACTCGATCCGACACGAGTGCAGGCCTATGTACGCGTGTTGAATTTTCGCAACGTGCCCGTAAAAGTCGGCGTCGATCTCGACGTGCTTTCGGGGGGCAAGGCCGTGCAAGATGTTCGGCACCGCGAGTTGCCATTGGCTGCTCGGGTGTATGAAGCCCCCATTGCCGATGATCCATCGCCCACGAATGTTGGCAAAGACGCCCCGGGTGAATCGGTCGCTAAATTTGATCTGACTGGCATTGAAGAGAACTCGGATATCACACTTCACGTGCGATTGACCGGTCTGAAGGATGCGTTCGTCGCTGACGATCAATCCTGGCTCGTGTTGGGCATCGTGCGAAAGGCCCGCATCTTGATCGTTACGGGTGGCAATCCGTTGCTGGAGTATTTCTTTGAAGCACGTTCGACGAGGCAAGTCGCGGATGTCGATATCATCAAGCCTGGCCAACTGAAGGATTCCAAGAGCTACATCGAGCCGGCCCGCGAAGGCAAGTACGACCTGGTGATTTTCGACCGTTGTTCACCGGCACGCGAAGAAGACATGCCACGCTCGAACACGATGTTTGTTGGCTCTCCTCCGCCTCCGTGGCACATGGGAGGCGAGAACGATGGCTATCGCGTCGAGACCGTTCAATTCCCGCCAGTGCGAGGCTGGCAGGACGCGGACCCGGTCATGCGGGGCTTACGCGGTTGGCACGAGTTGGAAATCGCGGAGGCCTATCGCTTCAACAACTTGCCGCCGAAAACCCCGAGACTCGTCGAAGGCGATAGCGATCTGCTGCTGCTTTTCACACTGTCCAGGCAGGCATACAAGGATCTCGTGCTCGCATTTCCCCTGGCCACGGATGACGCCAAGTGGAACACGCGCTGGTTCCTCAAGCCGCTGTTCCCGCTGTTCCTTCGCAACGTGCTGTACTCACTCGGCAACGTCCGCGATGCGACGACCGAGGACACGGTTCGCCCCGGCCAGCCGAAACCGTTGCGACCCTTCGGCGACGTGAAGGAGATCAAGGTTCGCAGTCCTTCGGGAACGGACACGAAGCTGGAACGCGGCAGTCGTTCAATGTTCACGTTCGGGGAAACAGGAGAACTCGGCGTGTATCAGGCCAGTTGGGAAGATCAGAACCGTAGGTTTGCTGTAAACCTGTTCGACGCGAACGAGAGCAACATCGAGCCGCGGCCTAGCGTGAAGATCGGCGAAGTCGAGGTACAGGCCGGCCCGGCCCGCAAGCAGCCGCGTGAATTGTGGCGCTGGGTCGTGCTGGCGGCGTTATTCTTTTTGCTATTGGAGTGGTGGATCTACAACCGGCGGGTTCAGGTTTGAATTTGCATAGCATCTCAGTTACTGGCACGTGGGCGTCGTTCCTCGCAACTTTTATCCTCGTTTCTTCACTTTCGGCTTTCGCTTCGCCGCCGGATTATCCGCGTCGCGATTCCGAAAGTACTGTTGAACCTCCTCTTCGGTGAGGCCCGCCAGCCGAGTTGCAAGTGGAACGCCTTCCAAAGACTCTTTCTGTTCTTCCGGTGATAACATCGGCCACATCGCCTTGAAATATTCCCGCTCAAAATCTTGCTTTGTAAAGGACATCGTGAAACCCTCCTTATTCAGTGTACTTTGAAGCAAAGCCAAAACCCTGCGCGATGTTTGCGATTGGTGATCTTGCTGAAACGCCCCGAAACCGAAACCAACTAGTTCGGACGATGCACTAAACAAATGCAACGGTGCGTTCCGCGGTTCTTGTGCCAGTTCGCCTGCAACAATCACTCGAATCTCATCGGTTCCCCACACATAATCATACACGCCTTCCTGTTGCTTTTTCCAGGGGACCGCCTTCGACAAGTGCTGAGGAAATCGGGAGCAGACGGCATAAAGCCGAAACTGGTCTTCCGGCAACAGTTGGTTTCTCTTGCTCACCAGCTTGCGGTAGGCCACGTAATGTCCCACGAGTTCCTTCATGGCCCAAGGGTCCAAGCTCTCGTGGCGAGATTTGAACGTGATCAGATTGTGCGGCTTGAGATCCGCCATGCCGTCCGGGAGTTGGACAGTCAAGTGTCCAGGCCGGCTTCGGATGATAATCACGTCCAAGAACTGTTGCTGTTCTGAGAGGTCACGCTCCAGTTCGACAAGGTAAGGAGAATTCTCGAAGACCTCCATCAGCAATCTGCCGAAGATTCGGTGCCAACCAACTGGCGGCTCAGGTTCGGATGGCATGAACGGAATCCCTTTGAACTGAAGTCTACAATAGTTCTATGTTCGACGCCTCGACTGATGCCGCGTTTCTTCGTTCGATCATCGACGAACCGGACGACGATGCGCCTCGACTGATTTATGCCGACTGGCTCGACGAGCAGGGCGATGCAGACCGGGCCGAGTTCATACGCCTGCAAGTTCGGCTCTATCGGATGTCCCCCATCGATCCTGAATATAAGGCGATGCGCGAGCGGTCGTATGAACTCAGCCAGCCGCATCACGTCGAGTGGGTGCATCGCCTGCCGCAGTTCGAACACGTTCACTGGGAAAGTTTCGAACGCGGCTTCGTTTCAGCTGTCCGGTTCACGGAGCCCGACGTTTTTTTTCAACACGCCGGCAAGGTACGAAAGGCAGCCCCGATCGAGGAAGTTCGACTGCATCGATTCGGCTGGCCGGAGGCGTACCGGCTCGGCGAATCCAAAAACCTGGAGGGAATCCGGACTCTCGATCTGAATGACGGCAACAGCATCGGCAATCAAGGGACGGAAGGGTTGATGAAATCCCCCTATCTGCGAGCGTTGCATTCGCTGAAACTTGGCCACAATTCGCTCGGCTCGACGGCGGTGCGGGCAATTGCCTTCGCCCCTTACATGCGGCAGCTTCGCGCGTTGAAACTGGAACGAAACGACCTGTACGACGACGCTCTGAGTTTTTTGGCGGAATCGTCGAACCTGGTGCATCTGGAGGAATTAGACCTGGACCGCACGCGAACGGGCGATTCTGGCTTGAAAGCACTGGCCTCGACCAAGTACATAAAAACCCTGCGAATTCTGAACCTGAGCCACAATCAAATCTCCGCGAGCGGCGTGGAAGTGTTGGTGCAATCCCCCGTGGTGAAGCACTTGACAACTTTGTTCCTGCAAATGAATCGACTCGGTGATCGCGGAGCGAAAGCGATTGCCGAGTCGCCCTGGCTTCGGTCGCTGGAATTCCTCTTTCTTCGACAAAACGACATCGGCGATGAGGGAGCGTCGGCACTTGCGAACTCGCCGCAACTGTCGAGCCTACGGCACCTGTTCATTGGCGAGAATCATATCAGCGACCTGGCAGCCAGCGGACTGCGGTCGGCGCACGGCATGGGCGTGAACGTATATTGACCCGACCCCCGAGGATCGGGGTTCTGGGCGCTAAACGGCCAAGTGAAAGTCCACACTCGTGAGCGATTCAGGATGAAGGAATGATGACGATCGCACAGGGTGGTTGCGGTTGTAGGGGTCATTCCGCTAGAATTCGATTGAACCTGCCGGTTGAAATGCGCGTCGTTCCCCCAAGTAGCCGGGATTATCCCCGGAGAAAGGATGGCCGCCATGTCAGACCCCCATCAGCAGTCCCCGCTTGAGGCGAGCGTGCTGGTCCTGAACAAGATGTTCATGGCCGTGCACGTGATCAGCGTCAAGCGGGCCTTCTGCCTCCTCTTCAAGGAATTGGCCGAGGTCGTCACGCTCGAAGACGGGCAGTACATGACCTACGACTTCGCCACCTGGCGTGAGGTGAGCGAATTCAGGGCCAAGAATGTTCGCGAGGCAGACGAGGACTGGGTGCGGGCGGCGACGTGCGAAATCCAGGCACCGCGAGTCATTCGCCTGCTGGAATATGACCGCGTGCCGAAGCAGACGGTGAAGTTCAACCGCCGGAACATCTTTGCCCGCGACCACAACCAGTGCCAGTATTGCGGGAAGAAGTTCCCGACCAGCGAACTGAGCCTGGACCACATCATCCCCCGAGCCCAGAACGGGAAGACGACGTGGGAGAACATCGTGTGCGCGTGCGTGGACTGCAACGTTCGCAAGGGTGGCCGAACGCCACGGCAGGCAAGCATGGCGCTGATCCGCAAGCCGGAAAAGCCCAAGCGCAGCCCGCTGCTGGCAATCAAGCTGACCCAGCGGAAGTACCAGTCGTGGCAGACGTTCTTGGATTCGGCTTACTGGGATGTTGAGTTGAAGTAGTCCCGGCGAGCGGAACTCCGTAAGGAGTCCGATGTTGATGGCAGCATCGGGCTCCTTACGGAGCACCGCTCGCCTTTTTCCATTCATGTTTGAACCGGGGTCTTAGAGCACTTCCTTCCAAGGTCGTCCGATGCGAGGATTTGCCTCCGCATCAGCAAGACGGCGAGACAACTCCGCGACATGCCAATCGGGGATGTCGTCCGCACTGACTTCCGGAAGGCTATCCCATATTTGCTCGATCAGATCGAGTCGTTCAGAAACGCTAAGCCGATCGATGCCGAGTGATTCGAGAGTCACTGCCATGACATGATCTCCTTCTATGGCCTCGCAAGTATCACTTCCGCCCCGCCGACCGCTTTCTGAAAAACTCATCCACAATCGTCCCCAGCAGCAGCGTAAAACCGATTACCACCGGAATCACCGAGTCCGGGATCTCCTTGCCGCCAATTTCCACGAAGCTTATCGCGTTTTGCAATAGAGGCAAAACGGCCGCACCGAGGACGATGCCGATGGCCGTCCCTTCGCCCCCCTTCAGGCTGCATCCACCGAGAACTGCCCCAGTGATTGCAAACAGTTCCCAGTTCGTGCCGGCATTATTTGGGTCGGCGGTTCGAAGATCGAGCAACATCAGAATTCCGCCGAGACTTGCAAGTGTCGAGGAGATGACAAATGCCAGGATGCGATAGCGATCCGTGGCGATGCCGGAGTATCGAGCGGCCGATTCGTTGTAGCCGATTGCGTACCAATAGCGGCCAATCACGGACTTGTGCAAAATCAACCCAATCGCCAGGGCGAGCAACAGCATGACGAAAAGTTGAGCAGGGAAAATCAGTACGGATTTTTCGTCCTTCCCGATTAGCACCCAACGCAGGAAATCGATCGATTCCGTCAGTGAAGGATTGTCTGATAGGTTCACAGGCCGCTTGCTGATATAGCGCGCAATCCCACGGTAAATGAACAATCCGCACAGGGTAACCAGAAACGCCTGAAGTTTCAGCCGAGTTACGAGTAGACCGTGGGCGAGTCCGATCAGCATCCCCCCACAGAGAACGATACCTGCCGCGAGGATGGGAGGCACGCCGTCGCCCATGAGCAGCCCAAAGGTGATGGCCGCCAGGCCCGCAACCGAGCCGATTGAGAGATCGATCGCGCCAGTGACGATCAGAACCGCCACGCCCAGCGTGAGTACTCCGTAAAAACCTTGTCGATTAGCGACGTCGATTAGATTGCGCGAACCCAGGGCGTTCTTATCCGCCAGGCGAAGCGTGACGTAGAGGGAGATCAGAAGAGCGAGAACACCGGCGATGCGGAGCATGTGTGTTTACCGTGGTTACAAGGCACCTGTAGCCAGTCGCATGACGGCTTGTTCGGATAACTGTTCGCGATTCAATTCGCCAGCCAACTTTCCTTCGTGCAAAACAAGCACGCGATCGCTCATGCCCAAAATTTCTTCCAGGTCGCTGGAGATCATCCAGATCGCAACCCCCTCAGCCGCGAGTTTGTCCATTAGGACATAGATTTCGCTTCTCGCACCGACATCGACGCCGCGAGTTGGCTCATCCAGAATTAACACGCGTGGCGTTCGTGCCAGCCACTTTCCAAGCACAACCTTCTGCTGATTCCCGCCCGAGAGCAAGCCAACCACTTGATGGACACTCGGCGTTTTCACGTGCAGCCGCTCGCACAAGTCGTGGCTCGATGCGAGTTCTTTCCGCTTCGAGACGATACCGTTCTTGCTCAATCGATCCAAATTGGGCAGGCTGAGATTGAACTGCACGCTCTTCTCAAGCACCAGGCCATTGAGGCGCCGATCCTCCGGGGCCATCGACAGGCCGGCTTCGACTGCATCGGAGGGATGATTGAGATCGACCACCTTGCCATCAATCAACACCTCCCCGCCGGTAAGAGCCCGGATACCGAATATCGCTTCCGCGAGTTCTGTACGCCCTGCCCCGACTAGGCCGGCCATGCCGACGATTTCCCCGGCACGAACTGAGAACGAAATGGGTTGAGCAGGTCCGCCCACGAAACTCACGCTTTTCAGTTCAAGAGTCGGCGAGCCATCCCGAGCTACCCGCCCAGTTCGAGGATAAAAGCCCTTCAAGTCGCGGCCGACCATCATGCGAACGATGGCGTCGTGGCTGATCTCGCCTTTCGATAGTTCACCTGCATTGCGGCCATCGCGAAGCACGGTCACGCGGTCGGCACAGCGTTTCACTTCCGCGAGTCGGTGAGAAATGTAAATGATCGACACGCCACTTGCTCGCAAGTCGTCGATGACTTCGTAGAGCCGATCCGTTTCCGTCTGCGTCAGGCTCGACGTCGGTTCGTCCATGATAATGACGCGAGCGTTGAGCGAGAGTGCCCGTGCGATTTCGACCAGTTGCTTTTGGCCCGGGGCAAGCTGGCTGACCGTCCGATTCACCAGCGTTTCAGGCAGTCCCACTCGTTTCAAAAGCGTCCTGGCCTCGGCAGTCATCGGGCGTTCGCGAAGCCAAAGCCGGCCTGTGAGATGCTCGCGGCCGAGAAAAATGTTGGCCGCGACCGGGAGATTCTCTGCCAGATTCAGTTCCTGATGAATGAGGCTGATACCCGACCTCATCGCATCGTTCACGTTCGCGAATCGAACAGGCTGTCCTTCGAGGCGAATTTCTCCCGCGTCGGGTATGTACAGCCCGCCGAGGATCTTCATTAACGTGGATTTGCCCGCCCCGTTTTCGCCGACGATGGCGAGCACTTCTCCGGCACCAAGTTGTACGGATACGCCGTCCAGGGCGAGAACGCCAGGAAACTGCATGCGGACGGATTGGGCTTCGAGCCGGGGAGTGCTCATTCAAGTTTTGTAGGAAGAAGTCGCTCGGTGGGTTACGAAGACTCCACCCACCCTACAATACAAGCATGTTCCGCGTTACACGAGAATTCGAGTTTTGTTTCGGCCACCGTCTCATGGACTACGACGGCAAGTGCCGCAATATCCACGGCCACAACAGCAAGGCCTGCATCACGCTTGAAGGTGAGTCGCTCGATCGTCTGGGAATGATCGTCGATTTTGTCGAGATCAAACGCGTCGTCGGCAAATGGATTGATGACACGCTCGATCACACGTTGCTGCTGCACAGAGATGACCCACTGGTAAAGGCCTTGCAATCGGCAGGCGAAAAAGTGCTGCCGATGGAAGCCACGCCGACCACGGAGAACCTGGCGAAGTTCATTTTTGACTATGTTCTCAGCAGAGGGTTGCCGGTCGTGGAAGTGACTTTGTGGGAGACGCCCTACTCGTACGCGACGTACAGGCCGGGTGGTTAGGCGATCGGCAGATTGAAATTTACCCATTTAGGGCGTCGTGGACCAGGCGAGC
>Ga0105046_10015832_pt1 | contig 11584 bp, 11 predicted proteins | sample MAT03_FD_78385 | JGI IMG/M metagenome (GOLD analysis project Ga0105046, IMG submission 78385) | Freshwater microbial communities from Lake Fryxell liftoff mats and glacier meltwater in Antarctica - MAT-03 (megahit assembly) | ecosystem: Environmental > Aquatic > Freshwater > Ice > Liftoff...
GAAGCGACCCTCAAGGTCCATGTCCACACCGACGACCCCGAATCGGCGATGACGATTTTCGATGGCGCCGGAGAAGTAACCAACCTCGACGTCGCCGACATGCGCAAACAGGTAGCCGAACGTGAGGCCCGACTGGCCACCCACCGAACCGGCATCGTGGTAGTCGGCAGCGGCTCCGGCATCGAAGCCCTGTTCAGCGAGATGGGAGCCCAGGTGGTTCCCGGCGGCGACACCATGAACCCGTCGACGGCAGAGCTTCTGGCAGGCATCCGCGCAGTCACCACCGAGAACGTGCTCGTCCTGCCGAACTCCTCGAACGTGATCATGGCTGCCGAACGTGCCTGCGAACTTTCCGAGAAGAACGCGCAGGTGATCCCGACCAAAACCCAGCAGGAAGGGCTGCTGGCGATGATCGAGTTCGATCCGGAATCCGATGTACAGGTCAACCGGGACCGGTTCGGTGCGGCGCGTTCCGGGATCACCGTCGGCGGCATCGCTCCCGCCGCCCGAGACGACGCGCAGGGCCGGTTCAGGCGCGGCGACGCGGTCGGGTTTCTTGCCGGCGAGATCGTCGCCTGGGGCGGGGCGGGCTCGACCCTCGCCTCGACCATCGAATCGATGTCGGACGGGGCCGAACTCGTAACGGTGATCAGCGGCGAAGGTGCGCCGATTCCGCTTGAAGAACTCGACGCCCACGCACCCGACGGTGTTGAACTCGAACTTCATGAAGGCGGCCAGCCGAGCTGGTGGTGGCTGCTAGCGAGCCAGTAAAAGGGCCCCGGCCCTTCGGGGGCGGCAAGCCGCCGACCCGTAAGGGGCTTCTGGCCGCCCCGGTCCGGTGGCCACGCCCGTCGGTCCTCGACCAGTCTCTGTCTTCGATCCCCGGGATCGGTGCGGCATTCGAAGAGAAAGCCCGGGAGGCCGGGGTCGAGACGGTGTTCGACCTGCTCTGGCGGGTACCGAGGGCCTACGGTGACGCGCCGGAACGGGCGCTGCTGGGCGAGCTGGAGCCGGGAGTCACCGCGACCGTGCTCGTCGAAGTGCTTTCCAGCCGCCGGATCCGGGTCCGCAGGCGGGGCCTCACTGTCGTCGAAGCGAAGATCAGCGACTCCTCCGGTGAACGCAAGGCAGTCTGGTTCAACCAGCCCTGGATGGAGAACCAGTTGAACCCCGGCCGGAACTACGTGCTCGAAGGAAGACTCGAAAAGAAGGGTTTTGTCGTTTCCGCCCACGAGCCGACCGATGCCGGTCCGGATGAAGCACCCGTCACCGACGGGCCGGTCAGGTGGCAGACCGGCACGGACAAAGGACCACCAGGCCTGAAGGACGGTGGACTGCGGGGACGGCATCCCGGGTCCGGTGAGCTGAAGCCGTCCCGCTGGAGGAACTGGGCATGGAAGGCATGCCGCCTGGCCGGCGACCTGCCCGAACCGTTACCGGCTGAACTGCTGATGCGCCGGCGCATGCCAGGAACCACCGCGGCGATCCGTGAAGCGCATTTCCCCCGGAGCGAAGAGACATCGCAGGCCGCAATGGCCCGGCTTGCCTACGAAGAGCTGTTCCTCCACCAGGTGGTTCTCAAGCGCGGCCGGATCGAAGTGCGTGAGAACGGCCCGCCCTCGTCAGCTCTCGCAAACGGAGTTCGGGAATCCCGTACCTGGCTGGACGGATTGCCGTTCAGCCTGACCACCGACCAGGAGAACGCGGTCGCGACGATCGCCGCCAATCTCGCGCAGGAGGTGCCGATGAGGCGGCTGCTGATGGGGGAGGTCGGCTCGGGCAAGACCGTGGTCGCGCTCGACGCGATGCTGAGGGCGGCCGCCAGCGGCTCCCAGTCGGCGCTGATGGCACCGACCGAGGTCCTGGCCGACCAGCACGCCGCGACCGTCGGCCGGTTGCTGGGCGGGACCGGCATCAGTTTCGCCCTGCTTACCGGCTCGACCCCGAAGCCGGCGAGGCAGAAGATCCTTGGCGGACTGGCCCGGGGAGAGATCGACCTGTTGGTCGGCACCCACGCCCTGCTCGAAGAACCTGTTCAATTCCATGGGCTGGGGCTCTGCGTCATCGACGAAGAGCACCGGTTCGGGGTCCGGCAGCGAACCAGTCTCGATTCGAAGGCACCGGACGGCCGCTCAGCCCACATCCTCCACATGACCGCCACCCCCATTCCCAGAACCCTCTCCCTGACTGCTTACGGCGACCTCGACATCACCGAGCTGCGCATGCTGCCTTCGGGGCGCAAGCCGATCCGCACCGAGGTCGTGCCGGAACCGGCCCGGGCCCGGGCGTTCGAACACTTGCGCAAAGAAGTGAAGGCCGGCCGGCAGGCTTTCGTCGTCTGTCCCTTGATCGAAAAATCAGCCGCGCTCGAAGCCCGCGCCGCCGCCGACGAAGCCGAGCGCCTCCGCGAAGGCGAGCTGAGCGAGTTCGAGGTCGGGTTGATCCATGGCCAGATGAACCCACAGCAGAAAGAGCTGGCCATGCGTGCTTTCGAGGACGGCCGGATCGACGTCCTGGTATCGACCACCGTGATCGAGGTCGGCATCGACGTTCCCAATGCGACCGTGATGATCGTCGAAGGCGCGGAACGTTTCGGGCTTTCCCAGCTACACCAGTTGCGCGGCCGGGTTGGCCGCGGCGCGCATGGGGGCACCTGCTTCCTGATCACCGCCGGTTCGGGACCCGCTGCCGCCCGCCGGCTGGTCGCGCTCGCGGAAGAATCAGACGGTTTCCGACTGGCCGAGATCGACCTCGAGATGCGCGGCGAAGGCGAGATCACCGGCACCCGTCAGAGTGGCTTGCCCGGATTCCGGGTCGCCCGCCTGCCACAGGACCAGGAGATCCTCGAAGACGCCCGGGCCGACCTCGACCGGCTGATCGCCAGTCACGGCGGGCTCCATGCCAGGGAGTTCGGCCCGATGCTCGACCTGGCCGGCCGGCGGTTCGGCCCGGAAGGGATCCGCAGGTGAGGGTGATCGCGGGTCGCCTCGGCGGCCGCCAGCTGCTGGCGCCCAAGGGGTGGCAGGTCCGGCCGACCTCGGAGCGGGTCAGGGAGGCACTGTTTTCAGCTCTGGGCGACGTTACAGATTTCACGGTGGCCGACCTCTACTGCGGCACCGGAGCCCTCGGCATCGAGGCGATCTCCAGGGGGGCCACCAGCGCGGTCCTGGTCGACAACGACACCAGACCTGCACTCGGCAACGTGCACAACCTGCAGCTGACCGACCAGGTCGAGCTGGTGAGGGCCGAAGCAGCATCATGGCTCGCGTCGCAAAACGGCCGGCGGCTCTTCGACCTGGTACTGATCGATCCGCCGTACCGGATGGCGACCGACCTGGCCGCTGAACTCGACCGTCTGCTGCCGGGGGTTCTGGCACCGGGCGGACGGGTAGTTGTCGAATGTGCCGCCAAGCACCCGCTGGAACTTCCTTCCCTGGAAGTGGTCCGGGAGCGCCGGTATGGCCGGACCCTGGTTACATTCCTTAAACATCCCCTCGTCCAGAAATGAATATGGCTGAACATCAATCCAGAACCGCTGTCTGTCCGGGTAGTTACGACCCGGTGACCAATGGTCACCTCGACATCATCGCCCGCACCTCCCGCACCTTCGAACGAGTAGTCGTCGGCGTGGTCAACAAACCGATGCGAAAGGACAAGACGCTCTTCACCGCCGAAGAGCGCAAGGCGTTCATCGAAGGCGCGACCGGCCACCTCGACAACCTCGAAGTCAGGATCTTTTCCAACCTCGTGGTCGAGTTCGCCCGCGAGGTCGGGGCTTCGGCGATCGTCAAGGGCCTGCGCGCGATCTCCGACTTCGAGTACGAAAACGAGATGGCCCAGCTCAATCACAAGCTCGACCCCGGGGTGGAGAGCGTGTACGTGTTCGCACACTCCAACTACAGCTTTCTTTCTTCCACCGGAGTAAAGGAGATGGCGATCTTCAACGCCGACATCTCCGACCTGGTACCGGCACCGGTCGCAACCGCTCTGGCGGATAGACTGGGTCGCAGATAGTGTCAATGAATCACAAAGCAGGAGTGGGCGATCCCATGCAGAATCTTCTGGAAATGACCACTTTCCCCCCGAAAACCACGGAGACGCATAGGGTTCCCTGAGCATGGATGTCCTGGTACTCATAGACAAGCTTGATGATCTCGTCCACAACGCGCGGCCGGTCCCCCTTACGGATCAGGTGCGAGTTGATCGTGAGGAGATCTATGACCTGCTCGATCAGATGCGGGCAACCATCCCTGAGGAGATCAAGCAGGCCCGGTGGATCGTCAAGGAACGCCAGGAGATGCTCGAAGAAGCCAAGCGTGAATCCGAGAGGGTCATCCGCGAGGCACGTGAGCAGCAGGCCCGTCTCGTTTCCGACGAAGAAGTCACCAAGCAGGCCGAACGGGCCGCCGACGAGATCGTCGAAGACGCCCGTTCACGCGAGCGTGAGATCCGCCTCGGCGCCGAGGACTACGCCGACGAGATTCTCAACACACTTGAAGTGAACCTCCAGAAGTTCACCGCTGCGGTTCAGCGTGGACGCGACCGGCTTGCCGGACGCGACGAAGAGCCCCTCGGCGAAATCGAAGAGTAGGGCCTGGAACCGCCTGCGAGGCGCCTGGCTGCGCGGAGCACCCGGAATGGGCAGCTCACGTAGCTGAGTACTATCGCGGCCCATTCCGGGCGCTCCACTTGCCAGCCGTTCGCAGGCGGTCCCATGCCGGGAGCAAACGGTCGCGCTGTCAGCGGTAATCGGCGACGATGACCACGAGGTCATCTTTTGCCCAGGTGATTTTGCCGCCGCACCAGCCGGCTAGCTCATCGGCTGTATCCGGGTAGGCGGTTCCGTCGACCTGTGTGCCGCCTTCGCCCCGGGGAAGGGCGACGAAGTCACCGATCACCAGCGCTTTCGAGTTCTGGCGGGCGCGCCGGAAAAGAGTCTGCTTCTGTTCGTCGGTCAGCCGGTGGACCGAGAGCACCGAGATGATCAGGTCCCAGGGTCCGTCGGGGAGGGGGTCTTCCATGCGGGCCAGGTGGACATCGGAGATCTGTTCACGGGCCCGGAAGACCATCTCCGGATCGGAGTCGAGTCCGGTGATCAGCGCCCCGGGGAAACGTTCAAGAAGGCGTGAACTCGTCTGGCCGGTACCGATGCCGAGTTCGAGAACCTGACCGGGCGCGAAAGGGATCGCAGCGACCGCAGCGTCCTGAAGCTCGTCGTAGAGCGGAACCTGGGATCGGACCAGTTCCAGGTAGTCGTTGCCTGTCGGGTCCGGGGAGGTCATGTCGGTACTCTGGAGGTCAGGCCGTCATCGTAGACGTAAGCGTCGCGGGAATAAGGATCGGGGTGGATGCATGGTGATTGAAAAGGTTGATCTCGACTCGCTCGCCCTCACTTACGGTGACGCGAAGCGCATCGAGGGTGTTGTCAGCCCGGCAGACGTCGAACTGGGCGGTCAGACCTATCTCCCGGAACCGGCGGAAGTTCCTTTCGTGCTTGACGTCTCGCGAACCAGCAGCGGCTTCGCGCTCCGCCTTCGCTTCGAGGTCGGGCTCAAGGGCCCGTGTGTGCGTTGCCTCGATCCGGCTGTCGCCAGGGTAAGGGTCGATGTGCGCGAGGTCGATCAGCCGCCGGACCCGCTGCCCGGCCGCAGGGGAGGCAGCGTTCAGGAGAAAGAAGACGAAGACGAAATGACCGCCGCCGAACTGCTCAGCCCTTACGTAGAGAAACGGATTCTCGACGTCGAATCGTGGACCCACGACGCGCTGATCCTCTCCCTGCCGAACCAGATCGTGTGCAAGGCGGATTGCCTCGGCCTTTGCCCTTATTGCGGCAAAACCCTCAATGGGGCCGACCCTGAAGATCACGACCACGGCCAGGATCTCGATCCGCGCTGGTCCAAGCTCAGGCAGATCTAGGGAACAAGGGTTTCAAGTGACGTTCTCTCTCGGGGGCGCCGATCAGCCGAGGGAACTGACTTTTTCAGGGAAAGCCCCTTGAAATTCGAAGTAACTGTTTAGTGGTCGAGAGCCCTGTTGCCTCTCACATTGCCTCGGCGGCGGACCTTGGGACTTTCATATAGACTGCGCAGCCGCTATGGCCGTACCCAAGAAAAGAACTTCTCGTGCCCGTCGTGACAAGCGTCGCGCCACCCATACCGCCGCGAAGGCCCGCGTGAACCACTGCACCAAGTGCCACTCACCGCGCCTGCCGCACCGGATCTGCCCCAATTGCGGGGATTATGCCGGCCGCGAAGTTGTTGCCCAGCGCAACCCCGCCATCGGCGGTACCGCACCAGGCCAGTAGTTGCCTCGCGGCGGGACCACGGTCGCGCTGGACGGTTTCGGAGTCGAGAATGGCTTCGATGTATTCACTGAGGGCGTAGCTGCGGCAGCCGCCGACGGGCTGAGCATCCGTGTGTTCGGGCCAGCATCCGAACTCGACTTCTCGGGACTGTCGGGAGTCACCCTGATCGACACCAACGAGTCGATCACCAATAAAGATGACCCGGTACCAGCGGTCCGGTCGCGCCCTGACGCTTCGATCGTGCGTGCCGTGGCCGACGTGAAGTCCGGCAACTCCGACGCGGTTGTCAGCCTCGGCTCAACCGGCGCGACCATGGCCGCCGCCACATTCGGCCTGCGGCGCTCCAAAGGCGTGAAACGCCCGGCGCTCGCAGCCCAGATACCGCTTCCCGGGCGGCCGGTCCTGTTCCTCGATGTCGGGGCCAACCTCGACGTGCGTGCCCAGCACCTGGTTCAGTTCGCGTATCTGGGGGCCTCCTACTCGAAGTCGGTGCTCGGGGTCGAGGCGCCGACCGTCGGTCTGCTTTCGGTCGGTGAAGAAGCCGGCAAAGGCAAAGAGGAAGTGGTCGAAGCCCATGCGCAACTCAGTAAATCCTCCGAGATCGATTTCATCGGCAACGTCGAAGGTCGCGATATTCCGGAAGCGAAAGCCGACGTGATCGTGACCGACGGCTTCACTGGCAACATCGCCCTCAAGGCCATGGAGGGCGCGGCCAAACTGGTCGGCTCGGCGATCAGCGACGCGGCCCGCAAGAACCCGGTTTCCGCGATCGGCGGCCTGATGATGAAACCCGCGATGGGTGGCCTGCGCCGGGAACTTCACCCGGACACGACCGGCGGCGCGATGCTGCTTGGTTTGCGCAGGGTCACGGTGGTCGGCCACGGCAGCTCCGGGGCCGACGGTGTCGCCAACGCGATCCGGCTCGCGGCAAAGGCCGCGGCGGCCGATGCCCCGGGCCTGACCGAAGAGATGCTCCACCGGGTCGGGGCCAACCGTGGGGCCATCGACTCCGACTCGCATGCGTGATAGGAAAGGGACGATGAATTCCGGGAATCCGACGAATGGTTTTTCAGGCAATCGCGAAGAAGTGATGGATCTTGTCCGTGAGCACCTCGTCAACGAGCTCGAACTGAAGCCCGAACAGATCGCCGAAGAGGCCCGGTTCAAGGAAGACTTCGACGCCGATTCGCTTGACCTTTACGAACTTGTCATGGAGCTCGAGGACCGCTACGGGATTTCGGTTTCCGAGCAGGAAGCCGGCCGGATCAGCACGGTGGGAGACGCCGTTGACTTTGTCATGGCTAAAGCGGGCGCGTGACGGCCAGCCCGGGCGAAAGCCCGCCGGCGGCACCCTTTCCGAACTGATTGACGAGCTGCCCGAGCAGGCGAGGCTTGCCGCCCTGACCCATTCTTCATGGGCGGAGGACCGGGTTGGTTCCTACGAACGGCTCGCCCTGCTCGGCGACAGCGTGCTCGGCCTCGCGATTGCGGACGAGCTATACCGCAAGCTGCCGGACCTCGATGCCGGTGAGCTGACCAAGATCCTCAACCAGGCAGTCAGCGGCACCTCCTGCTCCGCGGTCGGCCGGAAGATCGGCATCCCCGAGATGCTTCTGGCGGCTGACCCGGGCGTCGGCGATGGCAAGCAGACCCCTGCCAGGCTGCTCCTGGAAGGGGAAAGGCCGCTGCCCGAGATCACCGAAGCGATGATCGGCAGCTGTTATCTCAACTTCGGTTTCGAAACCACTGCCCGCGCCGTGGTCGATGCTTTCAGCGGCAGGCTCGAAACAGTCCAGACGAACCGCACCGACTTCAAGTCTGCCCTTCAGGAGGCGGTCGCCGGGCGGGGGGAGACGGTCGAATACGTGGTTGTCGGATCGAGCGGTCCGGCTCACCAGCGCACCTACGAGGTGGCCGTGAAGCTGATCGGTGAAGAGATCGGACGGGGCCTCGGCCGAAGCAAGAAAGCGGCCGGACAGGCGGCAGCGGCAGCCGGACTCGAGTCCCTGGGGGACTGAACCCCGCAAATTGCAGCATTGAACGCCCTGTTCGTCCGATGGAATGGTCAGTTTTAATGACACATGTTTCTGCGCTCAGTGACCATGAAGGGCTTCAAGTCCTTTCCCGAGAAGACGGAGCTCAAGTTTTCGCCCGGCGTGAGCGTGATCGTCGGTCCGAACGGGTCTGGTAAGTCGAACATCACCGATGCCGTTCTCTGGGCGCTCGGCGAGCAGAGCCCGGGCGCGATCCGGGGGGCTTCGATGCAGGATGTGATCTCGGTCGGCGGCAGGGACGTAGGCGCCCGCTCCTCCGCCGAGGTCGAAGTCGTGATCGACAACTCCGACGGCCGGATCGACACCGAACTTTCCGAGATCGCGATAACCAGGCGACTCGACCGCAACGGCGAGGGCGAATACCGCCTGAACGGCGCCCGCTGCCGTCTGGTTGACATCGTCGAGATCCTCTCCGACGCAAACATGGGCAAGGAAATGCATTCGGTCATCAGTCAGGGCCGGGTCGACTCGATCGTCCATTCGAAACCGCGTGAGCGACGCCAGCTGATCGAAGAGGCAGCCGGTCTCGGCAAGTTCCGCAAACGCCGGCGCCGCTCCGAACTCAAGCTGAACGCGACCCGCGACAACCTCGACCGTGCCCTGGATGTCGAACGGGAAGCGCGTCGGGCCCTGCGGCCACTCAAGCAGCAGGCCAACTCGGCCGAGATCGGTGCCCGCATTGAACGTGAAGAACTCGGACTGCGAGCCAGGCTGGTCGCGGAAGAGCTGCGTTTCGGCGAGGACCGGCTCGAAGCCGCCCGTGCATCGGCCAAGAAGGCTCGCGGCATCCGTGAAGGACTCGAGAAGCAGTTGTCCGCCGTATCCGAACGGCGTCGCGCCGCCGAGGAACGTTTTGCCGAACGTGACCGGGAGCGCACCGCCATCTGGGGAATCCTCAACTCTCTTCGCTCCGGCCAGGAGAAGATCTCGATCGGCACCTCGGCGATCGTCGAACGTGGCCGCAGCCTGGAACGCCGGCTCGATGTTCTGAGAGTCGAGCTGGCCCCGTTGACCCTCGACCTCGGATCGTTCGGCAGCGCCAGCGCCCGGGCCAAACGGCTGGTCGAAGAACTTTCGGAGGTTGACACCGGCCTCGCGACCGCCGCCGAGGGCCTGCGCCGCGCCCGTTCGCAGGGGCCGGAAGCGGACCGCCTCGAAGCGCTGGCTGATGTCCACGCCGGTGCCGAACGGGCGACGAATCATGCCCGCCGGGCCGAAGGGCTGCTCGGTGAGCGCCACCGTGAACGCCTCGCTGAACGCATGGAAGTGGTCGAGAGCCTGATCACCCTGATCGGTGAGCTGCAGGCCGCATCCGAGGCGGTGGGTCAGGTGGTTCGGGACCGGATCAGTCGCGCCGAACGCACCGTGATCGGCGACCAGGGAGATGCAGACGAGATCGCCGCCGAACTGAAGCGCTGCTCCGACCAGGAAGTCGAGATCCAGGCGAAACTGCGGGCCGTCGCCGAGCAGGTCACCCAGGCCGAAGTTGAGGCCGCCCACCTCGGTGACCGGCGGACCGAAGCGGCAGGCGAGCTCAAACGCATCGCCGAGAAGCTCGGGGAAGAGATCGCCGAAGCCGAAGAACCGCTCGCCCAGGAAGAACGCGACCAGATCGAACGTCGGCTCAGCAACCTGAGGATGCGCCGCGAACGGCTCGGCCCGGTCAACCCGCTGGCCCAGAAGGAGTACGAAGAGGCGCTCGAATACGTCGAGCAGCTCGTCTCGCAGCGGGAAGACACCGAACGAGGCATGCGTGAGCTCGAAGGAGTCATTCGTGACATCGACAACGAGATCAAACGATCCTTCGACGAGACTTTCGCTGCCACAGCCGCCAATTTCGAAGAGATGATCGCCCAGCTCTTCCCGAACGGCACCGGCCGCCTGCGTTCGGTTGACCTGCGTCCGGCACCCGAACCGAAAGCCGAAGGTCCGGAGGGAGAGGCCGAAGCGGTCGACGAAGCTGTTGCCGAGGACACCGGGGACGACGACAGCACCCACGACTTCGGAGTCGAGCTGGAAGTGACTCCGGCAGGCAAGCGGATGCGCCAGATGAGCCTGCTTTCCGGCGGAGAGAAAGCGATGACCGCTCTGGCATTCGTTTTCGCCGTATTCCTCGCCCGGCCCTGCCCGTTCTACATCCTCGATGAGGTCGAAGCGGCGCTCGACGATACGAACATCAGCCGTTTCCTTGAACTGGTCCGCCAGTTCTCGGATCGCACCCAGTTCGTGATCGTCACCCACCAGAAACTCACCATGGATGCCGCCGACGTCCTTTACGGCGTGAGCATGGGTGGCGACGGTGTAACCAAGGTGGTCTCCCGGCGCCTGCCGCGTGATGTCACCTCGCTCGAGGGTGTGTCCCTCGAAGAAGCCGCCTGAGCGGCACCACCCGGACGCCGGCGATCCGTTTCGGTCAAGATCCGTCCGTGCCCACGACCTGGAACGACATCCTTGACCTCGGTGACCGTCATATCCCGGACGCCGCCGCGGCTCCGGCCCCGGACGCCGAGGGCGCACCACGGCGCCGAGGCGCCTTCAAGCGCCTCAGGGAAAGCCTTGCCAAGAGCCGCAAGGCCCTTTCGGAAGAGATCTCCTCGAGCCTTTTCGACCGGATCGACGAAGAGACCTGGGAACGGCTGGAAGAAGCGCTGATCCTCGCCGATGCCGGGGCCACAACAACAGCGCAGGTTGTCGAGAAGCTCGAGCACGAAGTCGACTCCGGCATCGTTCCGCCAGACGGCCAGGCGATCAAGGCCCGCCTGATCGAGATCCTCGCCGAGATTGCCTCTTCGAACCGTTCACCGATCGACCTGAACGGCGACCCGGCGGTGTTGCTGATGACCGGTGTGAACGGAACCGGAAAGACGACCAGCATCGGCAAGATCGCCTGGCACCTGAAGAACGAGTTCGGGCTGTCGGTGCTGCTGGGTGCGGCCGATACCTACCGCGCCGCCGCGGCCGAGCAGCTCACCACCTGGGCCGACCGGGCCGGCGCCGACATCATCCGCTCGAACGAAGGAGCGGACCCCGGTTCGGTCGCTTTTGACGCGGTCAACGCCGCCAAGGCACGAGGGGTGGACGTCCTGATCATCGACACCGCCGGCCGCCTCCACACCCAGAGCAACCTGATGGACGAACTCGGCAAGGTGCGCCGGGTGATCGAGAAGCAGATGCCGGGGGCCCCGCACGAAACCCTGATCTCAATCGACGCCACCACCGGCCAGAA
>Ga0105046_10015833_pt1 | contig 11584 bp, 10 predicted proteins | sample MAT03_FD_78385 | JGI IMG/M metagenome (GOLD analysis project Ga0105046, IMG submission 78385) | Freshwater microbial communities from Lake Fryxell liftoff mats and glacier meltwater in Antarctica - MAT-03 (megahit assembly) | ecosystem: Environmental > Aquatic > Freshwater > Ice > Liftoff...
ACACGGCGATGCATATGCACGAAATCCTCTGGGCCGATCACACTCAAGACCGTCCGAAACGGCTGTCGAAAGGCAGAGCGCCCCATATTCGTGTCGATCCGTTCAAAGGAGTCAATCTTATACTCCTGACTGCGCCAGCGAATCTCACACGTTCCAACGGCGAGAATGTTGCGATACCAATCAACCTGTGGACCATACGTGAGCACAATCACAAAGCCATCGTCTACGGGCTGCACAATAATCGGTGTCTCGTAGTGTGTTCCGCTGCGCCGCCCCACATGGCGAATGATGGCAAAGGGTGTGGGAGATGATCCCGCAAACGGCATGATCAAGCGATTGAAGAGGTATTTATTGAAGAGTTTTATCGGGCCAAACAAACTCTCTCGGATTTTCATGTGCTGCCCTTCTCTATTGGCCTGCCTGATGGAAATGTTTCTCTGATCATACTGCTGTCTTAAGACGAGACACTACTCCTGCGCCACAGTCTCACTATCCTTCAAAACCTCATTCAACAGCGCCAGGAGCACGGCTTTGACTGACTCTCGATCTGTGGCGACACACGGGATAATAGGAACATCATTGGCTATTCCTAGAGCAATCCGCAGCGCTTCCACATCCCAGGCGTCAGGCAAATCCTGAAAATTGGCGGCAATAACAATTGGTAGAGGGCTATAGGCTCTAAAGACTTGAAGCATAGAAAGCGCCTCCCGAAATGTTTCGGGATGACAGCTGTCAATCATAGTGATGCAGGCCAGGCATCCCGAAGCTACGACATCCCATATAAAATCAAAGCGGCGGGCGTTAGGTACTCCAAACAGATACAGGACAACCGTATTATCATCACTGGTGATTCGCCCAAAATCCAGCGACCGAAGCGGCCATTGGCTATCATCAGTAGAGGTGTCCTTCTCGCAAATGGAATAGATAACCAATGGTGCATGTCTCGCTTTTGCGATCATTTTCACCCGCAAAATCAAATTCCGAGGCTCAGTTTTTAATGGCGAAGAGTTTTTAAAGGGCCAAAGCGCTTTTGTAGGGGCGCAGCATGCTGCGCCCCTACGCCAATCCCGCCTCAAATTTACGACTTGCACCATTGGTTAGATAAAGGTCGTTTTTCCAGATGAGAATGGGCCTTGAATAAGGATTGTATAGCTTATATGCGAAGGCTCATCCATGCGGCGGCCCCTGCACAATCCGACTCTGAATCGCCTCAAGCGTCCATGATGTGCGCCAATCGTCACTAAAATAGGTCGGATTGAGTTCTTCAATCCACCATGTCGCTCCATTGGCCTCATAAGCGTCACGCATGGTATTGTCGGATTGTTTCTGCCCCATCCCAACAAGATCGAAGGGGCGATCATTCTGCCGATGCTGCCGAATATACAAAGTCATCTCTTTCAGCTGGGCGGCGATATTCTCCCCGGTCAGGAGCGGCACAACACCATCCCAGCGTGCGCCACGTCGGAACGGCGGTTTATTCGGCCACACGCCCGCGATCCAGATGGGAATGCGAGACTGCTGCACAGGCATCGGCAAAAAGTGCGAGTCCTTGATGTGATAATGCATCCCGTCATAATGGAACGGTTGACCGCGCCACAGCCCTGTTAGAATATCGAGCGCTTCATCGAGCATTTCCGCACGCTTCTTATGGTCCATCTCCTCGCCAAAGGACTCAAATTCACCGCTGCTATCGCTGCCCAATCCCGCCCCAAAGATCAATCGCCCCTTTGAAAGCTGATCGAGTGAGGCCGTTTCGCGGGCGACTTTCCAGGGACGGCGGCGGGCCAGCGGTGTGATCAGCGCCCCCAGACGGATCGATGTGGTGCGCATAGCCATCGCTGTGACGACAATCCAGGGATCAACCACCGCGCCAAATTCGGGCTTGCGGGCAATATGATCCCAGACAAACACACCATGCCAGCCTGCGGCCTCGGCCTGCGCCGCCAAATCCGCCAGCAGGCGCACATCACCCAGGATGCCAAAGTTGGGAAGAGAGAGGCCGTATTTCATGTCGATTCAAATCCTTATCAAGAAGATGATTCAGTATATGGATGTTCAAATCATTTTTGGCAGCAAATCAATATCACGGCGTATCAGGGCGAGTGATGTCTTCCAGGCGAATCAGATAGGTCATGGCCTCAGCGCGGGAGTGACCGCACATGTCCTCGCTGGGGCGCAGGCTGCTGCACACTGTCGGGCGATCAGGGTGACCAAACAATCGGCAGCGATTGTCCTCGGTGAGTTGGATGCAGCGCACGCCAGCGGGTTTGCCATGCGGCATGCCAGGAATGGGGGACGAAATCGAAGGGGCAATGCAGCACGCCCCACAACCCACGCGACACACCATTGCAACGGCCCTTCTTTAAATAATATGCGGAGGAATGTTAACGCAGAACGATAAAAAATGAGATTCTTTCTTAGACAGCGGGAGGATGAAAAGACTGGTTTCTAAATGAGGATCGATATAAGAGGAGTTATAGAACCAATGGGGCAAGTTGTAAATTTGAGTGGGATTCTTGTAGGGGCATCGCGTGAATGCCCTCACCTGAGATCGTTTCTTGTCTGTCAGGCGTCAATGAGTCAGAGTTTTTGGAGGGCATGGCGTGCCATGCCCGTACAATCTCGATTTTGCTTTCCGCCTTGATTGTGAGACGACCTCTACAGCTACAGCCGTTCCAGCGTCCCGGCGTAGAAACGCAGACTTTCCAGGGCATTGCGCGGCTCCTGCTGCTGCGCATCCAGACGCTTGCCCAGGCGACTCTCAGGCTCCAGGGCATTCACATCCCCTTCGTCCACCAGCATCTTGACCAGATCAGGGATGCGCTGGAAATCAATCGCTGCCCGACGCAGGCGCTCACGGGTTGCATCACTTGTGGGAAGCTGCCCTTGCAAGCTTTCAAGCTCATTTGTGATTTGCGCGGCGGTCCACTTCGTGGGTGAGGTCTTAAGGGCGCTTTCCAGAACGTCCGTCGCTGAGGCGACATATTGGGCCAGTGTAGTGGGCGTAAGACCTAACTCGCCCCAGGGTGAGACGTCTGTGCCAGGCGTCAGTTTGAGAGCCAGCAGACGACCTCGTGCGATCTGACCGCCCATTGCCTTCCATACATCAAGCGAGCTGCGCGGGGTTTGCGTGCCCTTGACAAGCGGATCAGCCTGCTTGGTGAAGACACCGCTGCGTGTCTCGTGCTGTTTGGTAAGCCCCACAAGAGCCTGTCCCATACGCTTAAGATCGGCAGACAAACTGTTACGAGCATGCCCGTCCATCTTGCCACGGAATACATCAAGGCTCGTTTGCAGACGCTTCAAAGAAGGTTTCTCGGCCTTCTTCATATAGGCTTCCACAAGGAGTTGCAGCACTTCAGCCGTCTGGTGCAGCGCATCGATATAAATATCGAAGGAGACGCGCCCCATAAAGCCGCTCAGGTTATACGCCATATTGAAGCGGCCCGTCGCCTCGTCGCCCAATTCTTTGCTGTAGAAGGCCAGAACACGTTGGGCGGGTTTCTCATCCGCGAGACGCACATACTGACGAATGATCTCAAAGGCAATCGACTGCCGGACAGTATCCAGGCGCATCAGCTTGTAGCTCTGGCTGATCGTTTGCAGTCCGGCTTTATCTTCCTGCTGCACAGCAGCATTCGTTGCAGCGACATAGCCTGCCTGCTTGAGTTTTGCCTCATCCCCCACTTCGTAGAAGTAGCGAACAAGATTGTAGGTCACTTCAGGCGGCATCATTTCATAGTAATCGGGATGATCGAGAACCGCTGCCAGGAGCTTTTCCGCTTTTAAGCGTAACTCAGGCGACCACTTTGCGCCTTCCAGAACACCGCTTTGCGCCGCCATGAACGGAATTCCGGTTAGCCCTGTCAGTTCAAGGGCCGTGAGCGCGGGGGATGCCTGATCAGGTGTGAGAGGTGTTTGCGCAAACACCTCTTGAATCATTCGCACATAATCGGCCTGCCGTTCAACCCCATAGACATCGCGGGCCATATTCATCATGCCGCGCGAGAGCATGTCGTAGCGTTCACCTGCCAGCATCAATTGCAGCACGGCACGCGGGGCAGGTGGCGGCAAACGATCCATGAGGGTATCGTGGGCAGTACGAGCGATACTGAGCAACGTATCGCGGTATTTACGTCCAAAGGGCGTTGGCGCAATACGGGCCAGACTTTCAAGCGTAGGGGTATCGAAGACCTCAAACTTGCCTGCATTGTAAGCCATCTCAGCAAAGAGCAGAGTGGCTTTATCCTGTCCCGACTCCCCAAATTGGGCCGCTGCCTCTGTGATAAGGCCCGGTTCTGCCGGATCATTGAAGCTGAGTGCACCCAGAAAGCGTTTCATCTCTTTGGGCAGCAAGCGCACGAGAGAGGGCAGCGCTAGAAGCCGCTGAACATCTTTCTTATCGAGATAGGTCATTGCAATGAGCGTGATTTCTGATGGGAAACGTTCATCCTCGCCCGCCAGCGGCATAATTTTTTCGAGCACGGGGCGGGCAATGCGCTCGGCTCCCAGGCTTGGGTCCTGGCGCTGGAGGACTTGCAACCAGTCATACACGCCATCGTAGTCGTTGGCCGCAATGCGCTGATCCAGATCGGCCAGATTGGCTTGATGCAGCAGTTGCAACCACTGCGACCCCTGGGGACTCAAGGGATTGTTCAGCCAGCGATGCAGCGTTTCGGCCACGAGTGCGCCGCGACCATCCTGCACCGCAGAAGTTAGCAGGCGATGGACTTCATCCCCCAGAGCAGGCGCATGATGAATCGCCACCGCTACCGCATCGGTGTTCTGCATATTGTTCAGGGCCAGCGAGAAATTCACGATATGGCGTACATAGGCAGCCCGCAGTTCATCATTGAGCGTCGGATCTTCCCCCAGAATATGCGCCAGTTCAGCCACTTCAACGGGCTGACCAGTTGTGACAGCGCGATCCAAACTGGAACGATGCGACGCATAAGCGAGGGCATCGACCAACGGTGAGCCCATGCGGAAACGCCATCCCGCTGTCGGCGTTAGACGATCCGTTTCCTGAATCACCAGTTCAGCATCGAGACGCAGCTGACTCAAGATGAAGTGGCTGTAGTTGTCTTTGCTCTCAACGCCGCTAATCGTACTCGTGGCCCAGTCGAAAATAACCGTATTTTCAGGCGGCTTGCCATCATAAAACTGAATCCGTGCCCGCAGATCGACCAGCGTATTGACATGGGTGGCAAAGGTGGTGTTAAAGCGCGTCGAGGAGGGCAGCAGCATGAGCAGGCCCTGCACAAATTTCAGACGCTCTTCAATGTCAAGCGGGGCATTAAGGACGATCAAGGGGATATTGCGCACCACCGCCGAAAGCAGCGGCTCGATTTTACGCGTATTGTTTCCCGTATCAGTCATCAAATCAAGCAGGCTGTCAACCGCTTCCGCTGTTGGCGGGGGACCAGGATTCTCAATCATGATGGGTGGCAAACGATCTCCCAGCATCTCAAACACGGGGATGTCCATCTCCACAAACGGGAAAATCTGGCGTAAATGACCGCCGAGGGCCCGCATTGTGTCGAGGGAGATTTGCGCAAAATGACGAGTCACCTGTCCGGCAGCGCCTGTTTGTGCCTGCGTCATGATGCAGTAGACCTCGCGCTCCTCACGCAGGATCGCCCATGAAATACCCTGTCCCCCAGACAAGGAGGGAATCATCGCACTCCGCAGCGATGCCGTAACAAACTCGTCCGTCACGCCGCCAGATTTTGCCAGCACGCGCGGGTCACCTGTGGGCTGCCCATGATGCACCAACTGTCCATAATAAAAGTGTTCCAGGGACGCCATCAATCCACCCCATTCTGTCCGTTATGCGCTAATGTGCGCTATGTGATGTCAATATCGTTCTCAATGTCACACAGTATAACGCGAATTGCTTAGGGGTGCGTAGGATCGGGGCCTTGCGGCATGCGTACTAAGGTCATGTCACGGGTGGTACGCCCATTTCGATTGAAAAAGCTCATCAGGGCACGATGCATACCTTCGGTGGCTTCGCTCGTGCCCCTACACCTCCATCATCTTACGGGTTACAAAGGCGCACCACGTAATCATGTCTTGCAACCGCAGAAGCGCGTTCTTACACATGACATTATTCCGCATACTGCGCCCAAAATGCACCTTTATTGAGGAACACAGCGCTTATCAGGCTCCCTACGCCTCCAGCGACTCAAGCGAGGCCCCATTGGTTGCCCGACACACATAGACGCTGGGATTGAGATTCGTGCTGCGGATATAGCACGCGGTCACCAGCTCGACAAAATTATCAACCTGATTGGCCTGCACGAGCGCCACCGCACAGCCCCCAAAGCCGCCGCCTGTCATACGGGCCCCATAGCACCCCGGATGCGACTGCGCACAGTCCACAATAGCATTCAGCGCGGGGCTGGAAATGTCGAAGTCATCGCGCATACTCACATGACTGGCATCCATCAATTCGCCCAGGCGCTTAATCTGACCGCTGCGCATGGCCTCTTTAGCATCCTGCGTGCGCTTATTTTCGGTGATGACATGACGGGCACGCTGGCGTGTGATCTCATCCAATTCATCGGCCTGCGCCTCAAAGGTTTCAAGAGTGACATCGCGCAGCATCTTCACGCCAAAATGGGCCGCCGCTGCTTCGCACTGTTCACGCCGTTCGTTGTAGGCGCTGCCGACCAGGCCACGCCGCGTGCCTGTATCGAGCACAACCACGAGGGCATCTGTGGGCAGTGGGGCCGCTTCGAGATCAAGCGAACGGCAGTCGATCAGAATAGCATGATCGGCCTGACCAGTGGCGCTGATCATTTGATCCATAATGCCTGTCTTGACGCCAATCCACTGATTCTCGGCCTTCTGCGAGAGCAGCGCCATTTTCTTGGGCTCCCACTCAAAGTCGGAGACAGCACAGAACGCCCGCGCCATCGCCAATTCAAAGGCAGCAGATGACGACAGCCCCGCGCCAATGGGCACATCGCCTTTCATCACGCCCTCAAAGCCTTTGAGGATATAGCCTGCTTCTTGCAGTGCCCATGCGACGCCTTTGGCATATTCGGTGGGAGTTTTTTCCTCGTGCCGCGCCATGCTTTCCAGCGAGAAGGTGATGGGGGCTTCAAAATCAAGCGAACTCACGCGCACAATCGTGTCATGGCGAGGGCGCAGTGCAATCCACACCGCCCGATCAATCGCCAATGGCATGACAAAGCCGTCGTTGTAATCCGTATGCTCACCAATCAGGTTGACACGGCCCGGAGCCCGTATGAGCAGAGTAGGGGCTTCGAGAAACTGTTTATGAAATGCTTCAATAACGTCTTGACGAATATCCATTTTTAAGACCTTCGGAATGAATAAGAGGGATACAATAACGATGGCACTCTATTCTGGCATATTTGCAAGGCATGCGTAAATAGCCGTATAGCAAACTGCTCGTCTGACTCACGTTTTGGAGACATGTCTATTTTCTTTGCGGCTCTCATTGGTGCGTCTCATAAATAAAGCCGCATTCAAAAGATGGAATCGTAGGGGCGACCTTGATATTGATAGGGGTCATTTGGGCGACCCAGCGGGTCGCCCCTACACACAAACATGATAACCGTTCACAAACCAGCCCCGCAGGTGAGCTTGCTATTGATGAGACACCCACTCATCGCAATGCTTCTTATGGGAGGCCAGAAAATCGCTGCAAAACACGATTTACCCAACAGACATTTTTCTTCTCATGCTCACATTTATTTACATGTGATAAGTAAGCGATTTTTGCTGTTCTCCCCCTGCATATGCTACGCTAACCGCGTCATTCAACATTACTTTGAAAGCAAGCCTCTATGAATACCTTTAATCCTGTCGATCATCCGCATCGTCGTTATAACCCCCTCACAGGCGACTCTATTCTTGTCTCGCCCCATCGTATGAAACGTCCGTGGCAGGGCAAGCAGGACATGCCGCCGCACGACAATCGGCCTCCGCATGATCCGACCTGCTATCTGTGTGCGGGCAACACACGCGCCAATGGGTCTGTTAATCCGCCCTATGAGACAACCTATGTCTTCACCAATGATTTTGCCGCTCTCCTGCCCGATACGCCCGCCTCGGACGTCTCGACCAATCCGCTTTTCCAGGAGAACAGTGCGCGTGGGACAAGCCGCGTGATTTGCTTCTCACCGCGCCATGATCTGACCCTGCCCGAACTGCCTGCGAATGAAATTCGCGCGGTGGTTGATGTCTGGGCCGAGCAAACCGCTGAGTTGGGCCAAACCTATCAATGGATACAGGTGTTCGAGAACAAAGGCGAGATCATGGGCTGCTCGAATCCGCATCCACACGGCCAAATCTGGGCCAGCAATTTCCTCCCCAACGAAGCAATCCATGAAGACCATCATCAGCGGGCCTATTATGAGCAGCATGGGCGGCCTCTCCTGATAGATTATGTGGCGCAGGAAACCGAACGTGGAGAACGCATCGTCGTGGAGAACGCGGATTGGATGGCGGTGGTGCCCTTCTGGGCCATGTGGCCGTTTGAGATTCTGCTGCTGCCGCGTCGTGCTGTGCTGCGTCTGCCTGATCTCACTGATGGGGAGCGTGACTCCCTCTCAGACATTATGAAACGCCTGCTGACACGCTATGACAATCTCTTCAATATCTCCTTCCCGTATTCGATGGGCTGGCATGGTGCACCATTTGGCCGCGAGGGTGATGAATCACATTGGCAGCTGCACGCGCATTTCTATCCACCGCTGCTGCGCTCTGCGAGTGTGAAAAAGTTCATGGTGGGCTATGAAATGCTGGCCGAGGGGCAGCGCGATCTCACGCCGGAACAGGCCGCTGATCGCCTGCGGGCCCTGAGCGAAGTGCATTACAAGCAGGGCTAGGAGATAGGATTGTGCTATCGTTAAAAGAGACCTTTCAAATTATATTCGTAGGGGCGATCCAGCGGGTCGCCCCTACAATATGATCACCAATTTGCCATACATCCTCATGTTGTGATAGATCGAAAGAATTACAGACACAATGCGATTGTGCTGTCTTAACTGCGCATCTGAAACACCTTCGCGCCCTTTTCGGATTCGCCGTAGGCTTGATCATAATCACGCACCAGCGTCAGCGGATACTCGCTCAACCACGCCTCGGCGATGCGCCGTTCATCATCACGGCCTGTATCGTCCATAATGATCGTCGCATGGGGTGAGAGACGTGAGCCCAGGAGCGCCAGCGTCGGATAACGCACCATCGCCTCCGATTGTGCATACTGTGGCGGGCCATCCACCAGAAGCAAATCAATCACAAGATCAGCAGGAACAGCCTCAAGATCGTACCACTGCCACGTTTTGCCATTGATCTCATACGCTTTGAGGGGAGCATGAAGCACCGTTGCATAGGAGGTCAGGTCGTGGCGTGCCAGATTCTCCCGTGTGCGATCCGCAAACACCTTGTCATGATCCAGTGCATACACATGCCCGGTGCCAAGCTGCTCCAAACAGTAGGCCGAAATCAGCGTTGTGTGTCCGCCGCCCACCTCAAAGATCGTGGTGGGTTTGGTATGACGGATGTGTGTCGCCAGGATCGCCGCCAGATCGGGCGACGCAGCCCACCCACGCAAATCGAGCAGGGGCGCACGGAAATTAATGTGATGATAAAGCGCAAACAACGCTTCAAATTGGCGATACAAGACGCGCTGCTCGCGCAGAATATCCTCCTGACGCTGCTCAATGTTCGCCAGTTTGGCGAAGATGGCCTCCAGGATGTGAGTGTCTGTCATAGGAAGTACAGTCCTTCTTGTCGTTCAATATCTTGTCGTACCATGAGAATACCGTACACATGTACGGACGCCTATCTGAGATGTCAGCCACTGTCTGCTTTCAGACAGAACGGGATTAAAATAGGGCTATTGCACAAAGCAGGAGAGACTGTATGTCAAGCGAAACCAATAAATCCTCCGATACTGGCAGCGGGAAGACGATCAATATCTTTGGTGGGCAGATTGGGGCGCTGAAGAATCAAGACCCGCTCAGTCATTCTAACAGCGTCCCCGCCATGCCACAGGAGATAGCGGACAGCAACACACATACCAATAGCAGCAACAATCATGTGGCCCCACGCGACTATCAGGAGATGATCGTCTCTGCATCAGACGATGTGCGCAAGCAGTTAGTAGCCCTGCTCGCTCAGATCAAGGTGGCAGCAGATGATTTCGCGGATATTGAAGCGATTGTTCTCGCGGCAGAAGACGCTGTACAAGAGGTCAACGCTTCCCACCCCGATCTCAAGCGCATCGCAAGCCACACTGAGACACTTAAGCAGGCCGCCGAGAATCGTCTCAGCATTGCAGCCCCTATCGCACGTATGGCATTGGCGATGGTGCGGTTGCTCGAACTCAATTTTTAGGGTGAAAGCCCTCACTGTTGGTGGTGAGGGAAATCATCCATCCTACGCCCCCTTAATCAACAATGAAATGCTCCATCCGATGGCTATGAGAAATCCAAACATGCCATGATGCTGTGCCGTTTGCCCCTGGGCGATGTGTAGGCGGGCGACATCCGTCTCGGTGTTGATGGTACGGATGAGACGGGCAGCCAGTGGCAGCGTGAGCCATGACATAAATGTTGTCATAGGATACCAGCCGATCAGCACAAGAATGATCTGCGAGACATAGGCCGCACCCATCAACACACCATATTCCTGTCGCGCGATCTGCACCCCAAAGCGAACCGCCAGGGTGCGTTTGTTTGCGGCCATATCCGCATCCCGATCCCGAATATTGTTCGCGTGCAAAATATTGGCACAGGTAAACATAATCGGGAACGCCATCAGCGAGAGCTGCAAGCCCTTCTCAGCGCTGATGAGAGGATTCATGACATAGTATGCCCCTAGCACGATCATCGGGCCCATGAAAATGCCCGCCGCCACCTCGCCCAATCCGTGATACGCCAGCGGGAACGGACCCGCCGTATAAGTGATTGCGACCAACACGCCGCCCAGGCCAATTGCCAGCAACCAGGGGCCGCTCTGGGTGAGAAAATACACTCCGATAAGACAGGCTGTCACACCGCAAAAGGTTGCGCCGTACAGCACTTCTCGCGGACTGAGGCCGTACTGCTTGATCGCCATGCCCTGACCTGCCTGTTTTAAGTCATCTGCACCGCGATAAAAATCAGCGTATTCATTCACAAGATTGGCAACCGTTTGCAGCAGCATCACACCAATCAGGGAGAGCACAAAGGCACTCAGCGAAAACACGCCATCTTGCAGCGCAATCACAGCCGCCAGCGCCATCGGCACAAAGGTCGCGACAAAGACGCGTGGACGGGTGGCGGCATACCAGGCCCTGAGCTTAGAGGGCGTTTGTGTGGATGTGGTTGAGGTCATCGTGGGAAGTCCTATAAGGAGAAACAAACAGCGTCTATTTTAACGGCTTTAACCACAGAGGACATGGAGGACACAGAGAATGATATGAGGAGTTTTTATATCCTGATCGCTCAAGAGAGTATTTCCAATTCAAGATGAATTTTTCTCTCTAAGAAGCCGTTTGATAATGCGGACCGTAATAGATTAATCCTGTTAAACGCATATCTTGGAGAGCGTTTTCCGTAGG
>Ga0105046_10015835_pt1 | contig 11583 bp, 7 predicted proteins | sample MAT03_FD_78385 | JGI IMG/M metagenome (GOLD analysis project Ga0105046, IMG submission 78385) | Freshwater microbial communities from Lake Fryxell liftoff mats and glacier meltwater in Antarctica - MAT-03 (megahit assembly) | ecosystem: Environmental > Aquatic > Freshwater > Ice > Liftoff...
CGCCCGTGCTGGTGTCGTACTTCATGTACTACGTGGTGCGGCCCGATGGGCGCACCAACTACAGCAGCTTGATTCAGCCCACGCGCAGCTTTCCGGCCATGACGATGACGCGGCTGGACGGCAGCGTCGTCACCCCGGCTCGGTTGCGTGGCCAGTGGCTGGTGGTGGCCGTGGGGCCAGCGGCTTGCGACACGGCGTGCGAGCAGCGCTTGTTCACACAACGCCAATTGCGCGAGATGCTGGGCCGTGAACGCGACCGTGTCGACAAGATCTGGCTGTTGACCGACGACCGGGCCTTGGCCCCAAGCTTGCGCGAGGCCATGGCGGCCCAGCCTGCCATGCAGGTGCTGCGCGCGCCACGCGAGCAGGTGGCTGCCTGGCTGCAGCCAGAAGCCGGTCGCACACTCGAAGAGCATCTGTATGTGGTCGACCCGATGGGCGAATGGATGATGCGGCTGCCGGTCAATGCCGAGCCAGCCCGTGCCAAAAGTGACCTCAGCCGTTTGTTGCGGGCTTCTTCGTTTTGGGACCAACCTGGCCGTTGAACGTGGTGCCTGAAGCTCAAGCCCTGATCGATCTGGCCCCCTTGGGTCGGCTGCTGTTGCTGGCTGCGCTGCTGGCGCTGCTGCCTTTGTCGTGGGTCTGGCTGCGCCAGCGCCAGGCTGGACTGCCGCAGCGGCTGGCTGCGTTGACGGCCGTGACTTTGTTTTTGACCTTCGATCTGATCGTCTTCGGCTCTTTCACGCGGCTCAGCGACTCCGGTCTGGGCTGCCCGGATTGGCCGGGTTGCTATGGCGAACTCAGTCCTTTTGGTGCCCGTGAAGACATTCACGCCGCCCAGAGTGTTGCGCCCGGGGGCCCGGTGACCTGGTCCAAGGCCTGGATCGAGATGATCCATCGCTACCTGGCGATGACGGTCGGGGCGCTGATTCTGGTGATGACTGCGGTGGCCTGGAAGGCCCGGCGCCAATTGCCGTTTTCACCCTGGTGGCCGACCTTGACGTTGTTTTGGGTGCTGGTGCAAGGGGCCTTTGGCAAGTACACGGTGACTTTGAAGCTGTACCCGGCGGTGGTCACTTTGCATCTGCTGGGCGGGCTGCTTTTGTTGGTGTTGCTGGCGCGGCAGCATGTGGCTTTCAACCCGCGGCCTTTGGCGCTGCCTGCTTCGGTACGCAACCTGGCCTGGCTGGGCGCCGCCGCTTTGGCGGTCCAGGTGGCGCTGGGCGGCTGGGTCAGCACCAACTACGCGGTGCTGGCCTGCACCGGGTTCCCGACCTGCAACGGTCAGTGGTGGCCGGCGATGGATGTGGCCCAAGGTTTCACGCTGTTGCGGGGCCTGGGAGAGGGCACGGTGCACGGCCCCCTGCGGCTGGAAGCGCTGGTCGCCATCCACATGGCCCACCGGCTGTTTGCGCTGGTGCTGGTGGGCGTGCTGTCGCTGTTGGCCTGGAAGTTGTGGGCAACAGGCACACCAGCGCCCAAGCGCTTTGCCGTGGGTCTGGTGGCTTTGTTGACTGCGCAATTGCTCAGCGGCCTGTCCAACGTCGTCCTGGGTTGGCCACTGGTGGCTGCGCTGGCCCATTCTGCGGGGGCTGCTGCGCTGGTCTTGATGTTGAGCCTGCTTTTGGCACGCAGCACACAGGCTCGCACCCAAGTCTTGCCTGGGTTGCAGGCCAGCCCCGCCTAAAATAGGGCAACTCAAGAGACACCATGTCACAGTCCCTCGCCGCCACACCCAGCTTCAGCACCCGCTGGTCGCAGTTTTATGTGCTGACCAAGCCACGGGTGGTGCAGCTGATCGTGTTCTGCGCCGTGATCGGCATGTTGCTGGCCCAGCCTGGGCTGCCCGACATGCAGCTGGCCGTGGCCGCCACGCTGGGCATCTGGCTGGTGGCCAGCGCTGCCGCAGCTTTCAATTGTCTGGTCGAGCAGCAGGTCGACAGGCGCATGGCGCGCACTGCCTGGCGCCCCAGCGCCAGAGGCGAGCTCAGCTCCAGCCACACTCTGATCTTCTCAGTCACCTTGTGCGCCCTGGGCAGCGCGGTGTTGTACTGGTGGGTCAACCCGCTGACGATGTGGCTCACGTTTGCCACTTTCGTGGGTTACGCCATGGTCTACACCCTGGTGCTCAAGCCGATGACGCCGCAAAACATCGTCATCGGTGGTGCTTCCGGGGCCATGCCGCCCGTGCTGGGTTGGGCCGCGATGCGCGGTGATGTCGGCCACGAAGCTTTGATCCTGTGCTTGATCATCTTCTTGTGGACCCCGCCACATTTCTGGGCCCTGGCGCTGTACCGCGTCGAGGATTACCGCCGCGCCGGCCTGCCGATGCTGCCGATCACTCACGGGTCCGAGTTCACCCGTCTGCAGATGCTGCTTTACACGATCGTGTTGTTTGCCGCTACGCTGTTGCCTTACGTCTTTCGGATGAGCGGCGTCATTTACTTGCTGGCTGCCGTGGTGCTGGGCGTGATGTTCATCGTCTATGCCTGGCAGCTGTGGCGCGAGTACAGTGATGCGCTGGCGCGCAAGACTTTCAAATTCTCCATTTGGCACCTGTCGCTGCTGTTTGCGGCACTGTTGCTCGACCACTACTTGAATCCATGGCTGCTGTCGGTGTTTTGATGCCCCGTCGTACAGTTTCCCGTCGTCTGATCTTGTGCGCTGGTTTCGTCAGCGCGGCGACCGTGCTGCTCTCGGGTTGCGACAAGAGACTGCTGCCGGCGCAGGCCTTCAGAGCCATCGACATCACTGGCGCCCCGTACGCTCTGGATTTTGAGTTGCCGGATACCGAAGGCCGCATGCGCCGCCTGGCCGACTTCAAGGGCAAGATCGTTGTGGTGTTTTTCGGCTTCACGCATTGCCCGGACGTTTGCCCAGCCACGCTGCTGGAGCTGGCAGCGGTCAAGACGGCACTGGGTGCGGACGGTGATCGTGTGCAGGGCATCTTCGTCACCGTCGACCCAGAGCGCGACACCGCCGAGGTGCTGCGCGCCTATGTGCAGAACTTTGGCTCAGACTTTGTAGCCCTGCGCGGTGACGTCGAGCAGACCAAGGCACTGGCCAAGCATTTCAAGGTCTTTTTCGCCAAGGTCCCCGGGCAGACCCCCGAAAGCTACACCATGGACCACACGGCAGGCAGCTATGTGTTTGATGCCCAGGGCAAGATCAGGCTGTTCACGCGCTATGGCACGGGGCAGGAAGCGCTGCTGCACGACCTCAAGCAGTTGCTCGGCTGAGGCGGCGGCGGCGCTGTACGGAAAGTCGCTCTGCAGTCCTGAGACTCTGAAGCGGCGACTCTGTACAGGCAAACGCCCTGCAGTCCTGGAGGACTGCAGGGCGTCGTCGCAACGGGCGCGCTTGCTCAGATCAGCGCAGCTCAGCGCGATTCAGCTCGGCGCGTTTCAGCTCAGCGCGTTTCAGCTCAGCGAAGCAGCGCTGTCCAGCGCCTTGCGCATCTTCTTCATCGCCGCCACTTCGATCTGGCGGATGCGCTCGGCGCTGACGCCGTATTCGCTGGCCAAGTCGTGCAGCGTCATGCCGCCGCTGCTGTCGTCGTTGACCTTCAGCCAGCGCTCTTCGACGATACGGCGGCTGCGCTCGTCCAGCACCTGCAGCGCGCTGCTGATGCCGTCGCTGGCCAACCAGTCGCGGTGCACGGCTTCCATGCGGTGCGTGGGCTCTTGGCTGTCGTCGCGCAGGTAAGCAATCGGCGCATAGGCTTCTTCGCCTTCGTCGTTCTGCGATTCCATCGCCACGTCACCGCCTGAGAGGCGCGTTTCCATCTCCAGCACTTCTTCCGGCTTGACATTGAGCGCCAGCGCCATGCGCTGTACCTCGGCAGGCGTCAGTGTGCTGCGGTGGGTGTCGCCGTTCTCCGCGTCTTCTTTCATGCCTTGCTTCAACGAGCGCAAATTGAAAAACAATTTGCGCTGTGCCTTGGTGGTGGCCACCCGCACCATGCGCCAGTTTTTCAGGATGTACTCGTGGATCTCGGCCTTGATCCAGTGCATCGCGTAGCTGACCAGCCTCACCCCATGCTCGGGGTCGAAGCGCTTGACAGCCTTCATCAGGCCTACGTTGCCTTCCTGAATCAGGTCGCCCTGCGGCAGCCCATAACCCAGGTATTGGCGCGAAATCGACACCACCAGCCGCAGGTGCGACAGCACCAGCCGGCCAGCGGCCTGGACGTCACCGGTGTCGCGCAAAGAGCGGCCCAGCTCGGTTTCTTCGGCCTGCGTCAGCATCGGCATGCGGTTCACGGCCGACACGTAAGCGTCCAGGTTGCCCAGCGAGGGCACCATGGACCAGGGGTCACGCAGTTGAATGGCAGTGGCGCTGGCGTTGTTCATGGGCTGTTCGAGTCTCCAGGTTTTCCCTAAGTTCCGGCAAGTTTAGCACTCTCGCGGCCAGAGTGCTGACAGGACAGCAGCGTGGAAGTGGATCAGATCACGCGATTGGCCAGACCCTGGGTTCCAGCGGCCCTTGCTGGATGACTGAGCCTATGAATGTATTCCATCAATTGGCAAGAATGTATACACTTTGCAGGTTGTGTCAACACCCACCCGTACCGTGAATTCCATTGCATGGTCAAGCCCTCCCTGCGCTTGAAGGTCGTTGCGCCGACCAAGATGTCGGGTCAACGAGCGCCTGCCGGCACCACCGAGCGCATCGTCGAATCGATCACCGGCGCCATCATCGAGCGCCGCCTGAACCCTGGCACCAAGCTGGTCGAGCAAGCCATTGCCGACATCTTCCAGGTCTCGCGCACGGTCGTGCGCCAGGCCTTGAACCAGCTCAGCCGCGATCGGCTGATCACGCTGGAGCCGGCGCGTGGCGCCTTTGTGGCCATGCCCAGCCTGGAAGAAGCGCGCCAGGTGTTCGAGTTGCGCAACATGCTCGAATCGGTGATGGTCAGGCATTTGTGCGAGCGCGTCAGCGATGCGCAGGTGGCGCAACTGCGCGCGCACCTGCGCGAACAGCGGCAATCTGTGGCAAGCGGTGACGTGGCCTTGCGCACGCGGCTGCTGGCCGAGTTCCACGTCATCCTGGCGCAATTGCATGGCAACATGGTGCTGGTAGACACGCTGCGTGATCTGCTCAGCCGCTCGCAACTGATCTCACTGATGTTTCAGTCTTCGCACTCGGCCGACGAATCGCAACGCGAGCACGAACATGTCGTCGACGCCATCGAGCGGCGCGACGCTGCCGCCGCTGTGCGCCTGATGGCCAAGCACATCGGCAACGTCGAGCGCAACCTCAAGACCAACCCCGAGCCAACCGATCTGGCCCAGATCCTGAAGGTCAAAACTTGAGACCTTGCCGTGCCCAGGCTGGAGCCTTCACTGACCGCCGCCCGGCGCTATGCCGCAGCGAGCCCCCTCACCTTGGACCGATCCCGTCATGAGCCATCCCGACCCCCAGACCCAGACCCAGACCCAGGCCCTGGCCCAGACCCAGACCCTGGACGCGCTCAATGCGGCGGACCAGAAGCTTTTCACAGCGATGCTCGAGGGCACCTGCGAGCACTCGCCCTGGATTGCAGCCGCCGCTTGGGCGCAGCGCCCATTTGCCACACTGGCGCAGCTCAAACGCGCCTTGGTGCAGGTGGTGCGCGAGGCCAGCCTTGAACAGCAGATGGCGCTCATCCGCGCCCACCCCGAGTTGGCCGGCAAGGCCATGGTCAGCAAGAGCCTGACTGCGGAGTCGAGCAACGAGCAAGGCAAGGCCGGTTTGACCGACTGCACGCCTGATGAGTTTGCAAATATCCAGCAACTCAACGCCGCCTACAACCTGCGTTTCGGCTTCCCTTTCATCCTGGCCGTGCGCGGGCCGCGCGGGCAGGGTCTGAGCAAGGCCGAGATCATCGCCACCTTCGAGCGGCGCCTGGCCAACCACCCGGACTTCGAAGTTGCCGAGGCTTTGCGCCACATCCACCGCATCGCCGAGATTCGCCTGGACGACAAGTTCGCACAGCCGCCAGAACTGGGCAATCTGGTGTGGGACTGGGCCGAGAAGCTCTCCATCTACAGCGACCCGGGTTACGCCGAACGGGGTGAGCTGACCGTGACCTACCTCACCGATGCCCATCGCGCCTGTGCCCAGCGCCTGGCGCACTGGATGCGTGCCGACTGCGGCTTTGACGAGGTCGAGATCGACGCGGTGGGCAACGTCGTGGGCCGCTACCACGGCAGCGACCCGCAGGCCAAATGGCTGTTGACCGGCAGCCACTTCGACACCGTGCGCAACGGCGGCAAGTACGACGGCCGTCTGGGCATCCTGGTGCCGATGGCCTGCGTGCGTGAGCTGCACCGCCAGCAGCGGCGGCTGCCGTACGGCATCGAAGTGGTGGGATTTTCTGAAGAAGAGGGACAACGGTACAAGGCGGTGTTCCTGGGTTCTGGCGCGCTGACGGGGCACTTTGATCCGCAGTGGCTGGCGCAAAAAGACGCCGACGGCATCTCGATGCGCCAGGCCATGGAGCAAGCCGGCCTGTGCCCGGATGACATCCCCAAGCTCAAGCGCGATGCATCGAAGTACCTCGGTTTTGTCGAAGTCCACATCGAGCAGGGCCCGGTGCTCAACCAGCTGGATTTGCCGCTGGGTGTGGTGACTTCGATCAACGGCAGCGTTCGCTGTCTGGGCGAGATCGTTGGCGTGGCCAGCCACGCCGGCACCACGCCGATGGGCCAGCGTCGTGACGCGGCCACCGCGGCGGCTGAATTGGTGCTGTATGCCGAGCAGCGCGCCGCTGCAGTGCCCCATGTGGTGGCCACGGTGGGCATGCTGCAGGTGCCCAGCGGCTCGATGAACGTGGTGCCCGGGCGCTGCAACTTCAGCCTGGACATCCGCGCCACCACCGACGCCGTGCGCGACGCCTGTGTGGACGATGTGCGCGCCGAGCTCGGCCGCATCTGCGAGCGTCGCGGCCTGCAGTTCAGCCTGGAAGAGACGATGCGTGTCGCTGCTGCGCCTTGCGCACCACCCTGGCAGGCCCGCTGGGAGCGCGCTGTCGCCGCTTTGGGGCTGCCGGTGTTCAAGATGCCCAGTGGTGCAGGCCACGATGCGATGAAGCTGCATGCGCTGATGCCGCAGGCCATGCTGTTCATGCGCGGCTTGAATGCCGGCATCAGCCACAACCCGCTGGAAGCCATCACCAACGACGACACCGAGTTGTGCTTGCGCGCCATGCAAGACCTGCTTGAACAACTGGCCACGGAAACGACATGACTGCCTCGATTGCCACTTCTTACGACGCCCTCGACACCTGGATCGACGCCCATTTCGAAGAACAGGTGCGCTTTTTGCAAGAGCTGGTGCGCGTGCCGACCGATACGCCGCCCGGCAACAATGCGCCCCATGCCGAGCGCACTGCGCAACTGCTGAAGGGCTTCGGTTTTGAGGCCGAGAGCCATGTGGTGCCGGCCGCCGAGGTGCAAGCCGCAGGCCTGCAGTCGATCACCAATCTGGTCGTTCGGCGCAAATACGGCCCCGGCCGCACCGTGGGCCTGAACGCGCACGGTGATGTGGTGCCGCCAGGAGAAGGCTGGAGCCACGACCCCTACGGCGGAGAGGTGGTGGACGGCAAGCTCTACGGCCGCGGCTCAGCGGTGAGCAAGAGCGACTTTGCCACCTACACCTTTGCCGTGCGCGCCATGGAAGCATTGGGCCTGCCGCTCAAAGGTGCCGCCGAGCTGTACTTCACCTACGACGAAGAATTCGGCGGCGAGCTGGGCCCGGGCTGGCTGCTGGACAGAGGCCTGGCCCAACCCGATCTGCTGATCGCGGCCGGCTTCAGCTACCAGGTCATCACCGGTCATAACGGCTGCTTGCAGATGGAAGTCACAGTCAACGGCAAGATGGGCCACGCGGCAGTGCCCGATACCGCAGTGGACGCGTTGCAAGCCGCCAACCGCATCTTGAGCGCGCTGTACGAGCAAAACACGCTGTACCGCCGAAACATCCGCAGCCAGGTCAAAGGCATCACCCACCCTTATGTCAACGTCGGCCTGATCCAGGGCGGCACCCACACCAACGTGGTGCCCGGCAAAGTGGTGCTGAAGGTCGATCGCCGCATGATCCCGGAAGAGAACCCGGTCGAAGTCGAAGCTGCCTTGCACCAGGTGATGCGCGACGCCGTCAACGGCATCGCCGGCATCACGGTGGACATCAAGCGTTTGCTGATGGCCCATGCGCTGAAGCCGCTGGCCGGCAATCGACCACTGGTCAGCGCGTTGTGTCAGCATGCCAGCACGGTCTTTGGCGAGGCCATCGAAGCCTCGGGCACGCCGCTGTATACCGACGCACGGCTGTTTTGCGAGCGCGGCATCCCGGCGGTGCTGTATGGCTGCGGCCCGCGTACGGTGCTGCAAAGCAATGCCAAGCGTGCCGATGAGCACATCGAGCTGCAAGACCTGCGGCGCGCCACGCAGGTGGTTGCGCGGGCCTTGCTGGATCTGCTGAACTGAAGGGTTGCGCATGTCTGCGGTTTGCGCCTTGCATCCCATCCCAAACCAGGGCGCGGACACTCGCGGGGACTTGTTCAGCGTGGCCCTAAACCACGCTCTCTGCCTGCAGCGCCTGTTCCACCAAATCCACAAAGCCCGCGCTGTCCAGCGGTGGGCTGACGCATTGGCTCGCGCCCAGCTCCAGCGCCTGGCCGATCAGCTCGGGGTTCTGGTCGTGCGTCAGCACCACCAGTGGCAAGTCCACCAAGTCTGCGTCCCGCCTGATGTGACGCAGCAGCTCCAGGCCATCGATGTCTGGCAGACGTATGTCCAGCAGCAGCAAGTCGGGCCTGCGCATGCGCACGGCGGCCAGGCCATCCAGCCCCAGTGTGGACATCGTGAGCAGCCAGTCTGGGCGCGTCGCGGCCACGCCGGGCAGGTGCTTGAGCAGCGCGGGGTGGTTGCCGATGCTGTGCAGGCACAGCCGTTCGGGCGACGGGCCAGGTTTTGGCTCGAAGGCGCGGGTCTGCGGTGGCGCGCCAGGCGCGGCGTTGACGATGTGTTCAGCGGGCTCAGCGGACCCAGTGGCTTCAGGGGCTTCAGGGACTTGAGAGGCTTCTTGGGCTTTGGTGGCTTTCGTGGCTATGGCAGGAACCATCGGCTGAGATTCAGCCAGCGGGCCCGAGTCTGAAGGCGCCGCAGCGCTGCGCTCAAGCAGCACTGCAAAGCCTTGCACACGACCTCGGTCGTCGCGCAGCGCCCGGGCCTGAAAGTCGACACAGAGGTTCAGCCCTGCAGGCAGGCCGATGCGGATGGACTGCCAGTGGCTGGCTGCGCCGGGCTGGCGCCGATGGTCTGCGTACCAGCGGCGTACCTGGCTCGCGCCTTCGGGGCTCAGCCAGTCTTTCAACTGACTGCCCACCAGCATTTCCGCCTGCAGGCCCAGGCGCTGGCAAGACTGTGGATTGCAGCTCAACAACCAGCCCTGTCGGTCCAGCCAAAGCAGACCCCAGGGCAGCAGATCAAGCATGGACTTGCTCGGGCGGCCTGGTGCCGGTGGGCTTGGAGGCCTACTGGCTTCATCAGGTCGGGTTGCCTGGGTGTCCGGCAGGCTCAGAGCCGGCAAAGCCTTCGAGGCTGCATGGGCCGCATCAGGCTGCGGCTCAGAGCTTTGGTTCTGGTGGCTGGGCTGCGGCTCGGCTGCGGCCGCACCGGTGGCGCCACCGGCCAGCCGCCGCCCGGGCAGGTGCAGCGCCCACAGCAGGCCAGCCACCCAGACGCAAAACAAGCCCAGCGCGGCTGCACCTGTGCGGCGGCCTGCGTTGTGCAGCAGCGGCTGCGGGTTCGGCGCGGACCAAAGCTCCAACCGCAGCGGCGCGTGCATCTCAGTCAGCGGCCGCAGCAGCCGAACGCTGGCTTGTGGACCGGCGGCCGCAGCCCAAGCCCCCAGAGTGCCGGCGGGTGGGCTGGCGGAGGTGTTGGCTGAAGTGCTGACTGACGCCGGTCGGCTGCGGTTGTCGAACACTGCCTTGCGGTCGCAATCCGCCGTCCCTGCCAGTCTGGTCTGGCCGGGGCCTGTTGCGGCGCCATTGGCGCCACTGGCGCCACTGGCGCTGTCCGTGTGCAAGCACCACCACCAGCGATGGGGCAATGCGGTTGGCGGCGCGACCTTGATCGTCAGCCACAGCACTCCGTCGGGAGGGGCAAGCGACGAGGGTCGATCTGGTGACGGACCCGTGCTGCGCTGCCGCCAGACCGGCTTGACCAGACTGATCAGCCCCTCTTCTGTCTGGCCAAGACCCGCCAGCATGGCGCCCGGCCACAGCCGGGGCTGGTTGCCTTCTTCTTTCAAACCTGGCGGCTGCTGCAGCAAGGACCGCAGGCGACGGTCGAGAATTTTGAGATTCGCTGCTGTGGACTGGGGGGCCGGCTGGGTAAGCGGCTGAATAGTGGGCTGGGCATCAGCCTGGAAAGCAGCCTGGAAAGCAGCCTGGGAAGCAGCCTGGGTGGCAGCCCGAAGTGGCCAGACCCATTGCGCAATGCTCTGCAAGGTGTTCTTTTGTGCTGGGTGGTCTGCCTCGTCTGCCATGTTGGCCCACAGCAAGCCCGCGCTGACCAGGCCTTGATCGGGTACGGAGGGCAGCAGAGAGGCATTCAGCGCGGTGTGCTTGCCGACGCCTACGCCAGGATCACCATCAACACCAACACCAACGCCGACACCAACACCAACACCAACACCAACGCTGGCAGCTTCGGTCAACAGCGCCGCCGGCCCGGCTGCAGCGGCGATGGCCCCCATCGCCTGCAGCGCAAACCAGGGTTGTTCCAATTGCCGGCTCAGCTGGTCAGCCAGGCCCAGGTTGTGGCCCTCCAGCAGCCTTTGCTGTTGTTGCCGGTCCCGTTGCTGCAGCCCCAGCACCGCCAGCGCCAGGCTCAGCACCAGCAAGCTCAGCGGGACGCTGAGCATCAGGCCTGAGAGGCTCGATCCTTGCTGCGTTGAATCGGCCAGCGCGTGGGGCGGCTGGCGCGGCCAACAGTGCAGCACCAGTGGTGCCACCAGCCAGACGCTGAGCGTGTTGCCCAGCCAGATGCTGAAAACTGTGGCCCACAAGCTTGCGGTCTGGACGACGCCAAAGTTCCACAACGCCAGACTGGCGATGCTGGCACCCAGCAGGCAAGCAACGGGACCGGCCAGCAGCGCGGCCAGCACGGTTTGGCGCAAGGCTGCGGGCCGGGTTTCTGGAAGTAACTGGCCCGGCTGCACCGGACGTTGCACCGGCCGTTGCACCAGACGCTGCACCAGGCCGGCGCCCAGGCCGGCTTGCACAGTGGCGGCAACAGCCAGACACAAAGGCAGCGCCACCGACATGTCCGGCCCCAACCCGCGCCAGTCGGCCCAGATGGCCTGCACGGCAAATGCCGCTGCCGCCACGCCCAGCAAGGCTGCGATGCCGCGCCTGAAGGTTGCTGCCAAGGCCAGGCCGGCGGCAGGTAGCCACAATCCGGGGTAAGGCTCGGGTGCGCTGACCCACGGCGCCACGGCGGCCAATACGGCGGAGGCCAAGCCGGTGGCGATGGCAGCGCGAAACTCGGGCCCTTGCCAGCCCAGCAAGCCCAGCACGCCAACCGTGTGCAC
>Ga0105046_10015836_pt1 | contig 11583 bp, 12 predicted proteins | sample MAT03_FD_78385 | JGI IMG/M metagenome (GOLD analysis project Ga0105046, IMG submission 78385) | Freshwater microbial communities from Lake Fryxell liftoff mats and glacier meltwater in Antarctica - MAT-03 (megahit assembly) | ecosystem: Environmental > Aquatic > Freshwater > Ice > Liftoff...
AGGGCGCTGGTTTTCGCCGATACCGCCCGCGATCCCGGCAGCGCGCGTGCTCACGTCCAGGAGGACGCTCCGCGCGACGCGCCACCGGCCTCGCTCGGTCTCGACGAAACCCAGGCGCCCTCCCATTCGGGAGGAGTTTCCCAGCGCCCTCCTAGCGCGACGCGGTGGGCTGCCCGCCGGTGGGAAAGCTCGGCGCGGTGCGCAGGCCGCGGGGCGCGTACTCGGCGTCGCTTCCCGGCAGCAGCTCCCAGGGCTTGGTCTTTCCGGTGCGTTCCGCCATGAGCCAGGTCCAGAAGACTCCGGCCCAGACCTCGCCGCCTTTCGGCGTCGGGTGGATCTTGTCGCTTCGTCGCTCGATGGGCTCGGTGAGGTGGCGGTCCGTCTCGAAGAAGCGGCACGGCGCGGCGTTCTTCTGGATGACGTCGTAGATGCCGGTCTCCTCGCGCCACAGCGGCGCCGTCATCCACACGCACGGACGCCCCTTGGTGGCGTTCACGATGCGTTTCACGAAGCGTGCGCTCGTCTCGGGCTGGGTGTTACCGATCTCGTTGCCACCCAGCGTGATGATGACGAGGTCGGGCTGTGTTGCGGCGACCAGCTCGTCCATCCGGCCGGCCCATGTCGAGGTGAAGGTGCTCTGCTCCCCGCGGACTTCGTAGCGCACATCGAGGGCCTTCATGCGCGGGCGCAGCGCCTGTGCGAGCCCCGAGGCGACCATCGAGTCGCCCACGTGCAGCACTGCCGTGCTCGGAGGAATGGGAGGCGCCTCGGCCCGAGTCGGCCCCGCCGCAGGCCCGCGCGCTGGGGGCGCAGACGTCGTCGCGCTCACGCTGGTCACCGGCGAGACGCTCGGGTTCGGCGTCGCGAGGTCGGCGGAGTCAGCCGGCTCGGGACGCCCGGCCGGCGAGCGTGGCGGCGCAGGCGCAGGCGTCGCATTCGATCCGCACGCAGCGAGCGAGGCGGCGAAGAGGGTTGCCGCGAGAGCGACTGCGGGGAGGTGCGAGCGCATGGCTCGCTACATACGAAACCGCGCGCCGCGCGGCCAATTCGGCGACAGAGCAAAGTCCGGTCCCGCGTGGACCGCAGAGGACGCCCGTGCAACCTTACGCGCAGGATGTCGTTTCGCCTCTTCGGTTTCGATGTCGTGATCCACGGGAGCTTCTGGATCACGGCCGTCCTGTTCGGCTTTCTCAGCTACTCGTCGAATATAGCGCTGGTCGTCGCCTGGGCGCTGGTCGTGCTGGTCTCGGTCCTGGTCCACGAGCTGGGCCACGCCGTGATGATCCGCCGCCTCGGCATCCAGCCGGAGATCTCGCTGCACGGCATGGGCGGCACGACGTCCTGGAACATGCCCCTGCCCGTCTCCCGTTTGCAGCACATCGTGATCAGCGTCGCCGGGCCCTTCTTCGGTTTCGGGCTCGCGCTCCTCGTCTACCTGGCGACGAAGTTCCTCCCCGGCAGCATCCTCTACCGGCATGTGCTGGTCAGCCAGGTGCTGTCGATGCTGTTCTTCGTGAACCTCTACTGGGGGCTCATCAACCTCCTGCCCGTCCTTCCCTTCGACGGCGGGCACGTCCTCGAGCACTCGCTCGGACCCAAGCGCATTCGGTGGACACTCCTCATCTCGACCATCGTCGGCGTCGCAGTCGCAGCCTTCTTCGGCGTCAACAAGATGTGGTGGGCCGCCATGCTCTTTGGCATGGCCGCGTTCGGGAGTTTCTCACGATGGCGCGCCGACTCTCCGGCGACCCGGGTCGACCCGGCGGAGGCCGCGCCGCGCGAGCCGCCCATCGATCCGTCGACGCGCAAGCACCTTGCCTCGGCGCGCGAGTCGCTCGACGAGGGCAATCCGATCGAGGCCATCAAGCGCGCCGAGGACGTCCTGGCCCAGCGCGAGATCGCTCCCGGATCGCGCAAGCGCGAGCCTGTGCCGCAGGCATCGCGCGAGGCGCTCGACATCATCGCCTGGGCGCATCTGGCCGAGGGGAATGTCGACGAAGCGGGCTTCGCCGTGGGCCTCCGCGCCCAGCTCGGTCAGCCTGACAAGGCCCTGGTCGCCTCGCTGGCGCTGGCCCGCGGCCAACGCGTCGAGGCGCGGGCCATCCTCGAGATCGCTCGAGCCGAAAACGACAACCGCAAGGACGTGTTCGGGCCGCTGATCCGCATCCTCCTGGAGGATGGCGAGACCGCGCGCGCCGCCGCCGTCGCCGTCGACTGCTTCGAGATGCTCTCGACCGACGACGCCCGCACCATCGCCGAGACCGCCGAAGGCGCGAAAGCCCATGGCTGGGCGGCCCGCCTCTTCGACGCCTGCTTCGCGCGTGACCATCTGCCCGAGGACGCCTACGCCGCAGCGCGATCGCACGCCCAGGATGGCGCGCTCGACCCGGCCCTCCAGAGCCTCACCGGCGCCGTCGCCGCGGGCTTCGGGGATCGCGCCCGAGCCTGGTCCGACGCCGCGCTCGCCCCGCTCCGTGCTGCTCCCCGTGACGAGGCGCTCGAAGCGCTGCTTCCGCGACCGTGACGGCGGACGGCTCCTTTCCGGCCGATGATGCCGTCCCGCCTTCGTCGGCGATTCGGGTCGAGGTCCGGCGACTCGTCACCCATGCCGTCCTGCCGGCCTACCAGACCGACGCCGCGGCTGGCGCGGACCTCTCGGCGGCGCTCGAAAGCCCGATGGTCCTGGCGGCTGGCGACCGTGCCCTCGTCCCGACCGGTCTGGCCATCGCGCTGCCGCCCGGTACCGAAGGTCAGATCAGGCCGCGCTCCGGGCTCGCCGCCAAGCACGGGGTGACGGTCCTGAACGCCCCGGGCACGATCGACGCGGACTACCGCGGCGAGGTGCGGGTGCTCCTCGTGAACCTCGGACGCGAGCCCTTCGTGATCGAGCCGGGCGCCCGGATCGCCCAGCTCGTCGTGGCGCGTTGCGAGCGCGCGGCATTCGGCTGGGCCGAAGATCTCGGCGAGACCTCGCGCGGCGACGGCGGCTTCGGCTCCACGGGTCGCTGAGCCTCTGGCCTGAGCGCCCGTCAGCGAACGGCTACCCCGCGAAGCGCCGCCCAGCGAACCGCTGCCCCGCACGTACGTTCGCCGCGCGGCCGCAGAAAGCGACGCTCGCTCCAACGCCCAGCCGGCTGACCCACCGGGGCGGTGACACCGATGTCAGGCGACACCGATGTCAGGGAATCTCCAGCGCGACGATCGGCGCATCCGTTTATTCACGCTGCGTACGAGTGGTGGCAGCGGCGGGGCGCCGCGTGGCACGAATGCTGAAGAGGTCCTGAGTCGAGCTTGCGCCCCGGGGGAATCGGGGCGCCAGTCCTCGTCCTTCTTTCGCTCCTTCCTTCTGGCGGGCTGCCACATCTTTGGTGCTCCAAGCACCTCTTCGGAGGCTCATGCACAGCCGTACCTTCGCTTCCTTGCTCTGTCTGTCGGCGATCGCGGCGCTCGCCGTCGCGTGTGGCGACTTCGGTTCGGTCGACGGCGCGCCTCCGAACGGTGGCCCACCGGGCGGTCCCGGGGGCCCTCCGACCACTGGAGGCAAGTGGGAGGGCCACGAAAACACCGACTCCTGTGGTCGAACCTCCATCGAATACCGCATCGTGGACGAGGTTTGCGCCGGCACCGACGCTGAGGACTACCTCGAGCACTTCCGCGCACCGATCATGCGCGACGGAGCCCGCATCGGCGGTCGGCTGTACGCGGTCGACGCCACCCATCTCTGGGTCCTCGACGTCGCCACGCCATCCACGCCCGAGCGCAAGGCGCTCCTCACCGGCTTCGGTCAGCCACTCGCCGTCGCCGCCCACGACGGGCGCCTCCTCGTCGCGGCCGGCGCCGAGGGGCTTGTCATCGCCGACGTCTCCAGCCCGGACGCGCCCGTTCGCATCGAAACCATCGCAACCGACCGCCCCGCGCTCGACGTATTCGTCGACGGTGATCGCGCCTACGTCGCGACCGGAGCCGGTGGCCTCGTGGTCGTCGAGCTCGAAGGCCGCCCGTCGGTCATCGGCGAAATCCCGATCGACGGCTTTGCCGCCGCGGTCGCCGTAAAGGATGGGATCGCATACGTCGCGGCCTGCGACGCCCTGTTGACCGTGGACACCGCGAGCGGCGAGGTCCTCGGCGAGACGTGGGTCGACGACGCGGTGGACGCGGACGGCGTGCTCCTCGCGCCCGCCAAGGACGTGTTCGCATCTGACGCCGGCGTCTTCGTCGCCGCTGGTCGCTACGGCGCGGTCCGCATCGACGCAAGCGATCCGAGGGCGCCGTCTGTGGTCGGCAACTGCACCCTGCAGTCGGAGGTCGGCTTCTACGCGAGCGGCGTGCGCGCCCAGGGCGACCGCCTCTTCATCGCGGGTGGCGAGTGGGGCATCCTTCCGATCGATCTCGACGATCCGGCGACGTGCACCGCTCTGGTCATCCCGGATCCCATCCCGGCTCCCCCGACCGGCGCAGTCGACGACGGCACGGGCGATGCGTGCACCACCGAGCCGCCCTGGGAGCTGGTGCAGTGGCAAGACGTGTGGCTGCCGCCGGTCCAGGCGGGGCAAGACCCCCTCCAGACCTTGCCCGACGGCGACGTCCTCTACGCCTTCGGCGATGCCACGCGGATCGGCATGCGAGCGGTCGATGTTCGCCTCCCCGAAGCCGAAGATCTGGAGAAGGTCGGTCGCTACGAGGAGCCACGGTTGACGACGGCCGTCGCGGCGAGCGGCGAGCGGGTCCTGGTGCTCGGCCGTCATGGCGGCGTCTTCTCGCGTGATGGTGCGAGCCTGGCGCGGGAGGCGGACAGCCCGATCGACGCACGAGACGCCCAGACCGGCGCCTTCCTCGACGACGGTCGCTGGGTGCTCGGCCTGGCCGAGCCGGCGCGCGTCGTCGCCGAAGGCGGACGTGTGGTGATGCTCGGTGGCGTGAGCGAGATGATCTGGCCGGGCACGATGGCCGCCGTCGGTCCGACCGTGGTCGTCTCCGACCATCTGGGCGCGGTGATCGCCGACCTGGACGAAGGCTTCGCCTTCACCATCACCAGCGGGCGCACCGCCCAGCTGCCGGCCGCCGTCGTGGGCTGGAACGATCATGTGATCGTCGCCGCTCCCGAGTGGACCGACGCGGTGGACATCGATTCCATTGGGGACGCGACGCCGCTCGCTGCGCACGAGATCTTCGGCGCTCAGGATGCCGCCAGCGTGAACGAATGGCGGGCCGGACTTCCCCGTCGGATGCTCACGCGCACCGCGGCGGGCGTGCTCGAGCTCGCGACGCTCGGCCGTCGCGCCGGCGTGGCCCATCACCTTGGCGGCGGCGCGGTCATCCCGCTCGAGCTGCCCCCTGGCGAGTACGTCGGTCTGTCGGCCTCGAGCGATCGCGCCTACGCGGTCAGCGTCGATCGGGGCACGTACCGCAGCCAGCTCGTCACCATCGACATCGCGGGTGGCGCGCCCCGCGTCGTGGCCGTCGAGGCTTGGACTGGCATGGCCGCCGGGATCGCCGCGACCGCGGACGGCATCTTCGTCGCCGACCGCGACGTGGGCGTGCGGATCTACGACGCCACCGCCGACGGGGTCGGCCTCGCCGCCGTCGTGGCGCTGTCGGGAGCCGACCAGTGAGCGCCGCAAATGGTTGGAGTTCAAAGCACTTGTCGAGGCGTTGGCGGACGTGGCTTTCGCGCGCGGTCCATGTGGTGGCGCTCGGCGGTACCGTCTCGACCCAGGCGGGATGCCTGGAGATCGCGCTGCTGATTGCGCTCACCAGCGAGGACGAGGCGGAGCCCGTCGCCGGGCCGGACCCGATCGCACCCGAGGTCGAGATCGACATCGCCGACTGGCCGCCGATCGGCCCGAACGGCGTCGTTCGCGCGCATGCGACCTCGCCCAGCGGCCTGGCGCAGGCCGATCTGGAGTTCGCCAACATGACGACCTTGTGGGCCCAAGGCGGGACCGAGGAGACGTTCGAGGCGACTGGCGCTCAGCTCGGCGAGGGGCTCGGTACGTTGTCGATCACCGTCGTCGGCAACGATGGCGCCAGCATCGAGCAGTACGTCGACGATCTGCTGGTGGACCTCACGCCCCCCGAGGTCCTGCTCGGCCCGACGACCTTGCCGGCGCAGGGCGCCACCTTCGATTTTTGGATGGGGGATGCCTGGGTGCTCGGCAAAGCAGAGCTTTCCTTCGGCGGGCGGACGCTCACCGAGACGTTGCCCGAGGGCTACCCGGCGACGCTGGGCACCGAGTGGGACTACTCTCTGGTGCGCTTCGACGTCGCAGAGCTGCCCGCGATCACCGAGGTTGCGACGATCACGCTCACCGACGCGGCGGGCAACATCACAAGCGAGAGCTTCACGCTCAGCATCGACGGCGCGCCTCCGTCGGCGAGCTTCCTCGCGCCAAGCGCGGGCGACGAGCTCGGCGGCACCTTCAACGTGAAGATCGAGGCCTACGACTCGCAGCCCGGGCCGCTGGTGATCGATCTCTACGCGGGCGGGACCATCGTCGCGACGGGCAGTGGCCCGACGTGCACGTTCGTCCTGTCGGGCGAAGAGCTAGGCGCTGGACCGCTGCAGCTGGAGGCCATCGCGACCGACGAGGCCGGCAACCGCAGCGTCGCCGCCCAGCTCTCCGTGGTCATCGCGCACGACGCGGGCGGGGCACCGGAGGAGCCGGCGCCCGACGGCGAGTGAGCAGGTGAACCAAGGATGAGCGATCAGCGCTTCTTCGGGGCGGTCGCGGCCGGCTTGGCTGCGGGCGCCTTGGCGACGACGCCCGCCGGGCGCTTCAGCAGATCGCCGAGCGTCCCGAAGTTGCGCGGAGCCGGTGGCGGGGCCTTCGCCTTCTTCTCACCGGGCTTGGCCGCCACGGCTGCCCCGGCCTCGGGTGCGGCCTCGGTGCTTTCGGTGCCGCGCGCGTAGGCCTCGAAGTTCTTGCGCTCGTCGTCGTCGGTGAGCCCACGCACCGACAGACGGATCTTTCCGTCCTCGGCGATGGCCAGGATCTTGGCGTCCACCGCCGAGCCGACCGGGAACAGCTTCTTGAGGTCCGCGCCGCGCGGCGTGTTGGTCTCGCTGACCGGGATGAGCCCGCGACCACCACGCCCCTGCGCCCCCTCGATCTGGACGAACACGCCGTAGCGCTCGACGCCAGTGACGGCGCCGCGGATGCGCGCGCCCTCCACCAGCATCGGCCCGCCGCGTGCGACCGGGATCCGCACCTGGGTGCCGCTGTCATCGGTGATCGCATCGCCTTCGCGTGCCGGGCTGCGCACGAAAACCGGCGTCAGGCGGACCTGCCCTGCGACGTCGTCATAGCCGGCCACGGTCGCCGAGACCGTCGAGCCCACCTCGACCATCAGCTCGCCCTCCCGGTTGGTCAGGTCCGGGCGCTCGAACAGCCCATCGACCTTTCCTCCGCTGTGAGCCTCGCCGAGATCGGCGAAGACGGCATTCTTGCCGATGGAGACGATCCTGACCTCGAGCCGCTCACCCGTCCGGATGCGCGGCTTGCCGCCGCTCCGACCCGATGAACCCTCGAACAGCGCCGCGAAAGATTCCTTGTCTGCCATCGATTTCTAGGCGCGAGCCTGTGGCAAGGCAGCGCCCGCTACAAGTCCGAAGGCCCGATGTCGAAGCCTTGGCGCCAAGACCGAAGGGCAATGGCGGGACCGGCGGACGCCCGAATGGAGCGCGGCGGCCTTGCGGGAGACAAGCGCCACCCGGCCGTGCTACGAAGCCGCCCGTTGGGTCGATAGCTCAGTCGGTAGAGCTGCGGACTTTTAATCCGTTGGTCCGGGGTTCGAGTCCCCGTCGACCCACCAAGCGAGAATCATTCAGGAAAAGCGCTCTCCGAGGGGGCCCTTTCCGCCCCGAGACTCGAGAGCGTTGCCAGCTGCGTTGCCAGCTGCGCCGCCCTGGCGTTGCCAGCGGCGGATACAGCGCTCGCGCAGGTGGCGCGCGAGCGCGACGCTCCCGTGCTGGATGTCGACGCCGCCCTGGCGTACGCGCTCGCCGCCGCCGCACGCGCCGGCCGGTTCGACGTCGTCTCGCAGCTCGCTCGAGAGCTGGAAGCGCGGCGGCTCGCCAACTCCAACGTCGTCGCCATCGCCTCGAAGCGGGGCGCGCGCAGCTGACGGGGGCCGGGCTCTCTCCGCGCGCACTACGCTCCCGGTTGAGGATACCTCAAGACGTGGTAGGCTCCCCGAAGTGAAGGGAGAGCCGTTCGCGCCGCCCGCCGCCAAGAAGCGGATCTTGGCCATCCTGGCGTCGGGCAGCGTGGCCTTCTCCAAGCACGCGGAAGAAGAACTCGAGAAGGACGGGATGAACATGGTGGACGCGAGCAACATCCTTCGGGGCGGCGTCGTCGAGCCCGGCGAGCTCGAACGTGGCTCGTACCGCTACCGGGTGCGCACGCCGCGGATGTGCGTGGTGGTGGCGTTTCGGTCGGAGACCGAGCTTCGCGTCGTGACGGCGTGGAGGATCAAGCCGTGAGGGCCCTCCGACCCTGCCCCGAGTGCGGCGCAGCCATGAAGGCGAAGAGCGGCAAGGCCTACCGGTACAAGGCCTCTGGGCTCTCCAACGTCTTCCTGACGGGCGTGGAGGTCCGGACGTGCGGCGCGTGCGGCGAGGAAGAGGTCGTGATCCCCCGGATCGAGGCGCTCCACCGGGCCATCGCGCGCGCCGTCATCGCGAAGCGCGATCGTCTCGCTCCCGAGGAGGTCCGCTTCCTCCGCAAGGTGCTCGGCCTGTCGGGCCAGGACTTCGCCGCGCGCATCGGCGTCGACCCGGCCACCGTGTCGAGGTGGGAGAATGCGAAGGACCCGATCGGACCGATCGCGGATCGCGCGCTCCGCCTCATGGTCGCGGTGACGCCCCCCAAGTCGGACTACTCGATCGACGAGCTGGCGGAGATCGGCGAGGGCTCGACGCCCGTTCACGCGAGCTTCGCGCCGAGCCCCAAGGGCTGGATCATCGCGGCCTGACACGAGAATCGCCCCGCCGGCTGGCAGGCCTCGGGGCGCGACGGAGAGGAGGACTCCCGTGGGGAAGACGGTAGCGAAGAAGACGGCGCGAGCCAAGGCCGCGGTGCGTGGATCCAGCCCTCGGGCTGGGGAGATCTCACGCGCAGTCACCATTTGCGCCGAGCTCCTCCAAGAGGCGGTTGAGGACCAGCGCCTGCAGGACGCGACGTTGATGGTTGACCGGCTCGAGGCGCAACTCGCCGGGTTTCGCGTGCTGCTCGGCGCGCCGGTTGATGCGCGGACCGAGCGCGATCGGATCTACCGGGAGCTTGTTTGGGCGCGCAGCCTATTGGATGAGAGCGAAGCGAGCGCCGAGGGCATGGCCTCCATCGCGGTCTTCGGCGTCACGAGCGCGCGCGGCACCACCGGCGCGCCGATCCCTGCCTGCTCGCCTGAAAACCTTCGCAAACTCTTCACTTACGCGATCGCGCGGCTCGGCAAGCGCGGTCAGCCGCCGCCGGGGGTGCTTTCGACACGGGCAGCACTCGAGGAGATCTTTCGGCTGCTCAGGATTTCGACCAGCGGCGCGACAATTGAAGCTGAACTGAAGGAGTATCGGCGACGCATGGTCGCAAATGGAGAAAACGACTCCCAATAGGCGAACGCAAACGCTGATGCATTGCTCGTGTGAGCACGAGCAAACCGACTGACTCTGCGCGCCGCGCCCCCCCTGGCGCGTCGTCCTCGCCCTGGCCGTGATCGCCCACGTCGATCCGAGGACGATCCAGCGTGCTGCGCGCGGGCTGCCGCTCCGGGGGGCCGCTGGCGCCCGGGCACGCGCTGCCGTCGAGAGCTGGCGCGCCGAGCAAACCGGGGCGCGATCGTGATCCGCGCTCCCGCCGTCGACGACGGCCACGTGACGATCCCGCTGCGCGTGCCGCGCGCGTCGCTCACCGTCGTGGCTGCGCCGCCCGAGTGGATCTCTCAGCTCACCGCGGAGCAGACGATCGGGGTGCCGCGTCGCGCGTACCTCGACCTCGCGCGGGAGTACGCCACTGCCGGCGGGGCCGTGCTCGCGGTCGGCAAGCTCCGGCTGACGGAGCGCACGCCGCTCCTCGCCTGGCTGCGCTCCCGATCAGCTGGCACCGCGACAGCCTTGGCCGCGGCGTCAAATGACGCTGCGACCGACGACTACGCGGCCTCGCTCGGTCTCGTGCCGGTGGCCGCAGCTCGGAGGTCCGCGTGAGCCATCGTCGGCAACCTCGGACGGTGGAGCAGCACCTCGCGTGGGCGCGCGATCTGCGTCAGTCGCGCGAGGTCGTGCTGTCCGTCAGCGTCGCCATCCACGACCTTCGGCCGGTCGTTCCCAAGACGACGGCAGGCGGTTTTTTTCCTTCCCGCCAAGGCTCACGAGGAGAGCCTCGATCCACGCCAGCGAATCACTGGCGCACGGGTTGGCCGCACCCACCGGGCTCGCAGGTGCTGGGAGGCATCTGGGCGAGCCACACGGGCATCGAGCGCCGCGACCCGCCCCGACTCTCGGGCGACCGCGGCGTGCGCAGGGCAGACGCGCCCTGGCCCCGTCGATGCGGCCCTGGGCCCTGGTCGTGTCGTCCCGTCGCGTCGCTGCCCATCTTGGGGCCGCTGTGCGGGACGACACGTGGGGGGCCACCTTTCCCCGAACGTTTGCAGGAGGTTGCTCGTGAGCTCCGACTTCGCCATCGCCCTTGCCGTCGCCCAGCACGCGAACCTGAGCGGCTGCTCGCCGTCGACGGCCTCCTCGTCGCGAAGGGGTTTCCCGCGCTCTCGCCGTTCTGGCGCCGGGCGCTCTGTCGCTTCCTCGACTCCGACAGGCGACAGCTCGTCGTCCGCGCCGGTCGGCGCGCCGGCAAGTCGACGTCGGTCGTGCGCGCGCTGGTCGTGCTCGCGATCTAGGGAGAGCATGTGCTCCCGCCGGGCGACCGCGGCGTGGTGCCGATCGTCTCAACGAGCCGCGACGAGGCTGCTCAGCGCTTGCGGCTCGTGCGCGCCATCCTCGGCGCGCTTCAGGTGGCGTTCAGGGAGGACAGCGACGCGATCGAGCTGCTGGACTCTCGCGGCCGGCCGGTCGCCTTCAAGGTGTACACGGCGTCGATCGCTGGCGTGTCCGGCTTCACCTCGGTTGGCGCGCTCTGTGATGAGGCCGCGAAGTGGCGGGACGCAGCGACTGGCGCAAACCCGGCGCGTGAGGTTCTCGCGACGCTTCGGCCGACGCTCGCCGGACAGCCTTCCGCGCGGCTCTTCTTGATCAGCTCGCCGCTCGGTTTGCAGGACGCGCACGCCACCGCCTTTGACCTCGGCGACACCGACTTTCAGCTGACCGAGCACTCGACGACGTGGGAGGCGAACCCGACGATCACCGAAGCAGAGACGCACGCGCTCGAACCGATGCTCGCGTTCATTCCAGGGAGTACGCGGCTCAGCCGCAGGCCAGCGCTTTGGCAGCCTTCGACTCGGCAGCGATCGAGCGCGCTTTCCTCCCGCGGGTGGCGTCGTCTCGCGCCCCCCGTGTCCTGGTGCTCGATCCATCGAGCGGACGCAGCGACGCGTGGACCTGGGCAGTCGTAGGTTGGTGCTGCGACGAGGACGGCC
>Ga0105046_10015837_pt1 | contig 11582 bp, 9 predicted proteins | sample MAT03_FD_78385 | JGI IMG/M metagenome (GOLD analysis project Ga0105046, IMG submission 78385) | Freshwater microbial communities from Lake Fryxell liftoff mats and glacier meltwater in Antarctica - MAT-03 (megahit assembly) | ecosystem: Environmental > Aquatic > Freshwater > Ice > Liftoff...
CCTTCCTCTTCTTACTAAAAATCTGTTATCTATGTTAGTACCGAAATTACCTCCGGCAAACGATTCTGTACTTGCAGTATCTGCTTTCTGATATTGTACTTGTATATAACCAGTAATTTTTAAGCGGTTCAGGATTAGTAAATCCGATTGAATCTTTTCTATAACTGGTCTCAAGGTGTCTTGTTCAATTAATGTATCCTGAGCATTAGATTTTAGACCAAAGCTCAATAATAAAACAAATAAGAACATAAAGAAATAGTTTACTCTAATTAAATTTTTAGCAATTCTCATTTACAATTATTAGTTTAAAAATTCACAACAAAGAAACTTCACCATTATAAACTCATTATTAATTCAATCTTAAGTTATTTGAATGAATTCAGCTTTTTGTTTAAATTATAATAACAATTATTTAACATTAGAATTTAAACAAAATAGATTGACTATCGGAGAATATAAATAATCACTATTGTACGGGGAAAATAAAAATAAAGATAAGATTCCTCACTACACTAAGTTTCGTTCGGAATGACAAGCGTTTATATAAAAGGAGGATTGGGGATGTTGGCGGCTGCGCCGCCAACATCCCCAATCCATTAACTCCATCAACTTACTGTCATTCTTCGCCTGCCTGCAGCAGGCAGGCAAAGTGAAAAACTTAGCGAAGCGATCTCACCGCAGGAAAATCTAAATAATTTTACCGGACAACAGTGATAAATAAACTATTTTTGGAATGCTTCTTTTATTATGCTTATGAACAGAACTATTTGCATCTTCTTATCAGTTTTAAGTGGCTTGTTGCTAAGTTTAGCCTGGTGGGATGGATTTTCAGGTCTTTTTTTGTGCATAGCTCTTATCCCGCTTTTGATTGTAGAGGATTTTTACGCTAAAAATATATTTAAACCATCCTTTGATATATTCTGGTTTTCCTTTATTAGCTTTTTTCTATGGCACTGTATTAATTTGTGGTGGCTTGCCATTGCAACGCTTGTTGGAGCTTTCACGGTTATTCTGACAAATTCGATTTTATATAGCCTGATATTCTGGTTTTTTCACTATTCAAAAAAAGTAACCGGATTAAAAAATGGTAACCTTTATTTAATTGTGTATTGGGTGGCATTCGAGTATCTCTATTTAAATACTGAAATATCATGGCCATGGCTTTATCTTGGAAATGGTTTTTCCCAATCGGTTAAACTTATTCAATGGTACGAGTTTACAGGAACATTAGGTGGAACACTCTGGGTTTTGATTGTTAATATATTGCTAGTCAACATCGTAATTGAGTACATCAAAAAAAGAAGCTTTTACAGTGTTCGAAAAAATATTGGGATTAGTTTAATTTTCTTTTTAATCCCAATTATGATTTCTTATATTATTTTTTATACCTGTCAGGAAAAAATAAATCCAGTCTCAATAACTATCATACAGCCAAACATAGACCCTTATAAAGATAAATTTGAAGGAATGCATCCTCAGCAACAATTAGATTTATTGCTTGATGAAGCAGCAAAAGCATCCGAATCTGATATAGACTATTTTGTTGGACCTGAAACAGCAATTCAGGGAATTAATTTTGAAAATAAATTAGATACGAACCTGGCAGTAAAAAGCATTCGCACATTTTTACAAAAGTATCCCAAAACAAATTTTGTTATTGGTGCCGAGACATCCAGGGAGTTTTTATCAGGAGAAATACTTCCGGTTACAGCCAGAAAAGCTAAAAACAAAGACATCTTTTATGAAGTCTACAATTCTGCATTGCAAATAGATACTTCCGCATTGGTTCAAATTTACCATAAGTCGAAGCTGGTTGTAGGGGTTGAAACAATGCCTTACCTTCGGTATTTCCAATTTTTGGAAAGATTTACTTTAAATTTTGGAGGAACTACTGAAGGCCTTGGATCGCAGGACTATAGAGGTACCTTTACTTCAAAAAGCAGTAACATTGTTGTGGGTCCGGTAATCTGTTACGAATCTATTTATGGCGAATTTGTTACCGGATATGCAAAAAATGGCGCCAACATTTTATTTGTAATTACAAACGATGGCTGGTGGGGAGATTCACCTGGTTACCGGCAACATTTAAATTATTCGAGATTACGGGCTATAGAATCCCGGCGTAGCATTGCACGAAGTGCAAATACAGGAATATCAGCGTTTATTAATCAAAAAGGGGAGATTACAGAAAAGCTTGGCTGGGGTAAGAGAGGTTATTTAAAATCGTCAATAAATTCCAATAATAAATTAACATTTTATGTCAGGTATGGAGATTATATAGGAAGAATCGCCTTATATTTTTCTTTGCTTACATTTTGTTATCTCTTCTGGTTAAAAGCAAGGCAAAAACATGGGAAAATAGAAATTTCAAGAAAGCCTATAAAGTAGGATTTCTGATACAACAGTTTCATTTATTTTTCCTTTTATGCGTCAAAAGTTAGGCGGCGCTAAGAAAAAATATAATTAACCATAAAACGATAATGGTTATTAAATTAATCAATCTTTCCTTCATGCTGGTATTTTTAGGAATGTATATATCTATAGATACAAAAACTATGAAAAGGTTGCATCAAAAAGAAAATTTTTTCAGCTTTTTTTTAAAACCCTCATCACATAAGGCTTCACCGGGTAGTGTTCTTTCGATTTTAAAGTTTCACTTCTCAAAAACTTCAATAACGTTAAAACCTTATCGCTTATGATAATTTAACTAAATGAGAATATTATAATTATTAACTTTGCCGACGAAAATTAATGCATGAAAATGATTTACTTAACACGCCGTGAAAGATTTAATGCGGCTCACCGAATGTTCAGGCCCGAATGGGACGATGCGAAAAATACAGAAGTTTTTGGCAAATGTTCCAATCCGAACTGGCATGGACATAATTACACTTTATTTGTAACCGTAAAAGGAGAGTTAAACCCCGAAACCGGTTATGTGGTGAATCTTAAAACGCTCAGTAAGATAATCAACGATGCCATTGTTGATAAAATCGATCATAAAAACATCAACATTGAAGTTAATTTTATGAAAGGGAAAATAGCATCGTCCGAGAACCTTGCAATAGCTATATGGGAACAGCTTGAAACGCCTGTTAAGTCGCTTGGAATTGAATTACATTGTATCAAAATTGAAGAAACTGAAAACAATATCATCGAATATTTTGGCTGAAATGGAACAGGATCATATATACAGAAGTGCAGGAATCATCGACGACGAAGGTTATGCCAAATACGAGAAGTACCACAAGGAAAACACTGAAAAGCTATCAGGGCTTTATCGGAGTGTTTTGGAAATAATTGACAGTGAGCCTCAAAGAGAAGGACTGAAAGACACACCTTTAAGGGTTGCAAAAGCCATGCAGTTTTTAACTCACGGATATAATCTTGATCCGAAAGCCATTATGAGTTCGGCAATATTTAATGAAGATTATAAACAAATGGTGCTTGTAAAAGATATTGAAGTGTATTCGATGTGCGAGCATCATATGATACCATTTTTTGGAAAGGCTCATGTCGCTTATATTCCCGATGGAAAAATCACTGGCCTGAGCAAAATTGCCCGCGTGGTAGATGCTTTTGCCCGCCGCCTGCAGGTTCAGGAACGCTTAACAATGCAAATACGCGACTGTATCCAGGAATCGTTAAACCCAATGGGAGTGGCTGTTGTGATTGAAGCAAACCACTTATGTATGATGATGCGCGGAATTCAAAAGCAAAATTCTGTAACCACAACATCGGCATTTACTGGTGTTTTTATGCGCGAAACCAAAACAAGGGAAGAATTTATACATTTGATTGGAGTGAAGTTGCATTAATATAGTCGTAAGTATATAGTCGTTCCGATAGTTATCGGAAGTCGTAAGATGAATGAAGTAAGAAGTAAGAAGTACGAAATAGAATGTAAGTCTGAGTTTCAACTTCCAACTTCACACATTCTCAACTTCACACATTCTCACTTCACAACTTCCAACTTCACACATTCACATATTCTCATATTCTCATATTCTCAAAAATATGTCCTGGTTACCTACATCGGCAAAAGAAATGCAAGCATTGGGCTGGGATCGTGCTGATGTAATCTTAATTAGCGGTGATGCATACATTGACCATCCTTCGTTTGGTATTGCAGTATTAGCGCGATTGCTGGAGAAAATGGGCCTAAAAGTTGCTGTAATTCCACAACCGAACTGGCAGGACGATTTGCGTGATTTTAAAAAATTGGGCTCTCCAAAATTGTTTTTTGGCGTATCGTCGGGAAGCATGGACTCCATGATTAACAATTATACAGGCAATAAACGGAAAAGAAGCGACGATGCTTATTCACCTGGAGGAAGAGCGGGCAGCCGTCCCGATTATGCCACCATTGTTTACACTAAAATACTAAAGAATTTATATCCTGAAACTCCGGTAATTATAGGGGGAATAGAAGCTTCGTTACGCCGTTTGGTACATTACGATTATTGGGCTGATACCATTAAACCTTCCATACTCACCGAATCTCAGGCAGACATGCTGGTTTATGGCATGGGAGAAAAACCACTGAAAGAGATTACGCAAAAGCTCCAGTCGGGAGGTACTTTTGATGAACTTAAAAGCATACCTCAGACTGCATATTTGTGCACTTCGAATGCTATTCCCACTTTTGAAGGAATTACCAAAACCATCGCCAGCTATGAAGATTGTGTAAAACAAAAAAAGGAATTTGCAAGCTCTTTCCGAACTATCGAAGAGGAATCCAATAAACTAAACAGCGCACGAATTATCCAGCTTCATGGAAAAATTGCTGTGGTGGTAAATCCTCCCTATTCGGTTTATTCACAGGAAGAAATTGATGAACCTTACAGTTTAGTTTATCACAGGCAGCCACACCCTCGATATCAGAAGAAAGATTCGATTCCGGCATTTGAGATGATCCGGCACTCAGTTAATATCCACCGGGGATGTTTTGGAGGTTGCAGCTTTTGCACTATTTCTGCGCATCAGGGAAAATTTGTTTTAAGCCGGTCGGAGAATTCCATATTAAATGAGGTAAAGGAAATTGCCAGTCACCCCGATTTTAAAGGTCACCTGAGCGATCTCGGCGGACCATCTGCCAATATGTACCGAATGAAAGGTATTAATTCCGATTTATGTGCTAAATGCAACCGGTATTCATGCATTTACCCAAAAGTCTGTAAAAATCTTAACACCGATCATACTCCGCTTTTAGAGCTTTATCAGAAAGTATCAAAATTAAGTGGTATAAAAAAAATCACCATAGGCAGTGGAATCCGTTACGATTTATTTCTGCAAAATCCTTATCCGCACCCCTCACACAAAAATTATCTTTCAGAAGTGGTTAAAAACCATGTTTCCGGCAGGTTAAAAGTGGCTCCTGAACACACTGAAGAGCATATATTACGAATGATGCGAAAACCATCGTTCAAATTATTCGAACAGCTCAAAATGCAGTTTGACCAGATAAATCAGAAATACAAATTAAACCAGCAACTAATCCCTTATTTTATTTCGGCACATCCTGCTTCCACAAACATCGATATGGCCAACCTTGCCAGTAAAACCAGGCAATTGAACTTTCATCTGGAACAAGTTCAAGAGTTTACCCCTACCCCCATGACTCTTTCATCGGTGATTTATTTTACAGGAATTGACCCATATACCCTTGAACAAGTTTTTGTACCTTATAAAAAGGAAGACCGGCAATTACAACGAAAATTCTTTTTCAGGTATAAACCTGAAAACAGACAGGAGCTTCAGTCTTTTCTCCAAAAAAGAGGTTTGAACCAATTATCAGCTTCTCTTTTTAAATCTGGTAAAACCTCCTATTGAATGTTTTATAATAATAAATTCCGTTTCTGTGATCATTTTATTAGTTTTGATGACTAGCAAATAAATGCAAGTTTTAATTAATTTTTAATGAAATGACAAAAAAGCCTTTTCTGATAAAGGATCGACTCAAAAGTTTTTCATATGCCTTTCAGGGTTTTAAAGTCCTTATTGGAAATGAACATAATGCCCGTATCCATATTTTTGCAGCAATTATTGCTATTATAGCAGGTATTGCACTAAAAATTTCTTCTCTGGAGTGGATTATCGTTATTGTATCTATTTTCCTGGTGCTTGCTGCCGAAGCATTTAACTCGGCATTGGAATACCTGTGTAATTTTGTATCACCCCAATATCATGAGTTAATCAAAAAAATAAAAGATTTATCGGCATTAGCAGCTTTATTTATTGCCATAGCTGCATTTGTCTCTGGTTTGATCATTTTTCTTCCAAAAATTATAAATATATGCGTGAATTATTAAAAAAATACCAACGCTATCACTTAACCATATTATTGATAGTGATGAGTATGATAAGCTTTGCCATGTCAGTTTTCAGGGTATTTATTACAAAATCTGAAATGTTCCTTTTTCTGAACTGGAACTTGTTTCTTGCCTTTATTCCCTGGGCATTCAGTACTATTTTATTATTAAAGCAAAATGCTCATTTTAAAACATGGTATGTGGCAGCACTTCTGATATCATGGTTGCTCTTTTTCCCAAATGCACCTTATATTCTTACCGATTTATTTCATCTCCGTCAGGAACTTACCATGCCCATTTGGTACGACCTCATCATGATCCTGTCTTTTGCGTGGACAGGACTTTTATTTGGCTTTGCAAGTCTATTCAATATTGAAATATTTCTGAAAAAATATTTAAAATCGAATATAATTCCTTTCATTTCTGTATTTCTGTTGTTTCTCGGAAGTTTCGGTATTTATATTGGCCGGTATTTGAGATGGAACAGTTGGGATGTTATACAGGAACCCATCAGGTTATTATACAATATTGGGAGTGACATAAAAAACCCATTTACACACCCGCGTGCATTTGGAATGACTATTTTAATGGGAATTCTTCTGAATATGTTTTACTGGTCGCTAAAAGCTATTGAAGCCGGAAATCGGGAAGACACGAAGTGAATGAAAAAAAATAATATTAAACAAAACCTGACAAACTAATATGACTAAAACCTGGATCAATAAAGAAAAAGGAGACGATTTAATTTTAGCCATTGGCAACAATAAACTTTATAAATCAAATCCTAAAGAAGGCAAAATTGACCTGTTTTTAAATAATATTGAAAACGATGTTAGTCACATTGACATCTTAAGTATACCGTTTTCCTATCTTCGATCCATCCAACTTCAAAAAGATAAAAAATACATTCAGGTGAATTTTGGAAAAGAATCTGAAGAATTCTTTCGAGTTAATGATGAGCTCAAAAGGGTCGAAATTTTTAAATATCTAAAAGAAAATATTCCTGCAATTAGTTATGAATTTGATAAATATACAATATTCAAATCTATTAAAAAACCTCTTATTGCCCTGATTGTAATTTTACTAATGTTTATTTGGACAATGTATTATGCTATTCAGTTATCAGCAGGTACTGAGTATGAACTAATAGGAAATGGAGCTTCATTGGGAAGTATAGCTTTTGCAGTTGCCCAACTTGGATATGTAAAAGTTTGTTTACTATTTGGGGCATTATTCTCGATTGGATTATACACTGCTATAAAAAAAGGGAAAAACACTCCAGAAATTCATAATCTTTTTCGAACCAAAAAATAAATAAATCCTTTTGCCTTTAATTCGATTATTCAAATGTCCGAATTGAGAAAATGAAATTCAAAATTTATTTTTATATTCATCCATCTGAAATTCAACCAATTCAATATATTTCTGTTTTTTAAAATCGAATCATTTTTGCCGGTATTCACCGGAATTATCCACCTGCCATTTAAAATTTCTAAAATATCAAACCAAAAACCTATATCACAGAACCAACAAATCCTTATTAAGTTTTTATTTTTCCTTCCACAATTTTAATTACCTCAGCTTCAATTTTATTTATTTTCTCAGCTATCAACGATCCTTTTTCTAAAATTTCCTTTTTGAAATTTTCGTCTTTCAAACCACTTGCATTTATTTTTACATTGAGCCAGGCTCCCAATACACCTGAACGGATAGCCAGGGCTCCAACACCAGCATCGGAAACAGAGTTTGGGTTACCAATCTCAGCCATAGCTTTTACTACTTCCATAGCTAATAATCCAGTTTCCATAACCTGGAACGGGACTTCCATGGCCTTTTTGGTTGCTACTTCAATGGCTGCAGTGCGCAACTGCTTTTCCGTATCATTCGATTTTCCCAAGGCATAAGCATCCATAATCCGGTTGAAAGCTTCGGTATCTTCATCTACCAGTTTGATAAGTTTTTTCTGCAACTGCATCCCTTTATCAGCCCAGTTTGAAAATTCTTCCCAACGATCGTCCCAACCTGCTTTATGCGACGAAAGGTTTGCCACCATGGTACCCAGCGCTACACCCAGCGTGGCCATGTAAGCAGCTATGGAACCTCCTCCGGGAGCAGGAGATTCGGATGATGTTTCGTTGGCAAAAGTTGTAAGATTCATCGAAATAAGCTTCTTTCCAGTATTCCCTTCGAGAACATATTCAATGATTTTTTCTTCCGGCTTAAATTTATAGAGATCGTCCAAACCCAACGATTTGATGGCAATTTTTATCAGCTCTTCGTCCGATACTCCTACCGACCGGTTTTGCTTTTTTAAAAAATATCGTCCAGCTTCCAGCATTGAATTCAATGGAACCAAACCCACAATTTCAGAACCAGTGACCCTGATTCCGCGTGCTTCTGCTTTCCGGCAAACTTCATCGAAAGCAACATGCAATGATGTAATGTTAATGTTGGTAAGGTTCATAGAAATTTGAGCTATGCCAAATTCCTCAATATACCAGCCAATTGCCCGCACACTCTTCAGGGAACCGGGAATATAATCGGGATTACCTGATTCATCATTTATAATTTTCCCGGTAACACTATCACCTTCCCGTTTGGGACGACCTTTTTCCCTTACATCAAAAGCAATAGCATTGGCACGGCGCGTAGACGTGGAATTCAGGTTGACATTATAAGCGATCAGAAAATCACGTGCACCAACAGCCATAGCTCCCGAACGGATATTCATAATGGCAGGGCCACAATCAGGTTTCCATTCCGGTTTTTCGAGTTTTGATTTCAGTCCTTCGTACTCACCCGAACGACAATAAGCGAGTTCTCTCCGTGGTTCAGAATAAGCGGCATTACCATAACAATAAACCGGAATTGCCAGTTCTTCACCAATACGTTTCGCTAATTTTCGGGCGTATTCCATTGTTTCATCCATGGTAATTCCCGAAATTGGAATTAATGGCAAAACATCTGTTGCCCCAAACCTGGGATGCTCCCCAAAATGTTTGGACATATCGATTATCTCGGATGCTTTTTTTGCTCCACGAAATGCGGCTTCGATGACATCGTCGGGATCCCCGGCAAAAGTTACAACGGTGCGATTGGTTGCTTTTCCCGGATCGATATTCAAAAGTTTAATTTTTTCAACGGAAGTAATAGCAGACACAATCTGATTAATAACTTCCATGTTTCTGCCTTCACTGAAATTAGGCACGCATTCTATAATTCTTTTCATAATGAAATGATTTACCTTCAATCTCAAGAGATTTGAAGAATTCGTTTTTGTTCTGATTAATTAAAAAATCACTTTATTTTTTGACCCTTTTTCCAAACATGATCAGGTTTTAGTTTTCCCTGCCGATAAATTACTTCACGGTAATCGGACGTTGGAAAAGCAATCATATCGGCAATACATCCTTTTTTCACGATTCCCCTGTCGTTTAAATTCATTGCTTTGGCTGCCCTAAAAGTAATGCCTGCTAATGTTTCGGCCAACGACAGGTGTTCATATGCCCCTAAGACTGAAGCCTGCAACAGTAAATCGCCCATTGGGGCTGAACCTGGGTTCCAGTCGGAAGCGATGGCTACCGAAGCTCCTGCATCGAGTAATTTACGGACAGGTGCAAAAGGCAGTCCCAAACCCATGGATGCTCCCGGCAAACATACTGCAACAGTATTGCTTTGAGCCAGCATGGAGATTTCATTTTCTAAGGATGCCTCCAGATGATCAGCCGATAAAGCACCTGCGTTACAAGCCACTTCTGAACCGCCAACAGTGAATTGATCGGCATGCACCGTTATTTCAAAACCCATTGATTTAGCATTCTTAACATAGAACAAACTTTCGTCCATTGTAAAAGCACTTTTTTCTACAAAAACATCAACACGCTTACACAATTCGCGGGATTTAACCATTGGAAGCAGTTTCTCCAAAAGCATTTCCAGATATTGAAGATTGGTCCCGGTAAAATCTTTGGGCTTTATATGTGCAGCCAAACATGTAGGGATAACATCAATGGGAAGCAGTGAATCTGCATTGGAAATTACTTCCAACATCCGCAATTCATCGTGAATATTTAAACCGTAACCACTTTTGACTTCAACACTGGTTATTCCCTCCGATTGAAGGACTTCCAATCTTTTTAACATTAAATGAAGCAACAAATCATTGGAAGCATTTCGGGTTTTCTGAACAGTACTCCAGATACCTCCACCCATTGCAGCAATTTCCAGATAGCTTTTGCCGGCCAATCGCATAGAATAATCAACAGCCCGGTTTCCGGCATAACAAATATGTGTATGGGCATCAATCATTCCTGGCATCGCTATATAATCGCCCTGAATAAAATCATAGTCGTAGCCATACTGCTGAGCTTCATCTTCCAAAAACGGGAAAAATCCTGTTTTTAGAATCATGCCATCTTCAACCAGGATTCCGGCATCCTGAATTATTTCAAGTTGCTCGTCGTGCAGGCTCCCTTTGTGAGGAAGACCATCCATGGTAAGCAACTGCTTAAAGGGGCCAATGAGTTTCATTTAAATATAGTATTTAGTATTTAGTATTGAGTACTTAGTACTTTTTTATTCCGCGGAGCGGTTAAACATGAATAGCGCCGGGTGGAACCCGGTGTTATTTGATTGACGTGTCTTTAACAACCGCTGAGCGGTTGAATATTTCATAGCAGGTATTTTTCATCAAACTCAATCCCATGTTCATTTCGTAATTTAATAAATTCCTCCCTGAATGATTTACTTTTATGATGTTCTTCCTGGGTTTTAACATATTCTATTAGTTTATCTTTGTCTTTAAATGAATAGGTGAACCCTCCTGTTTATCCATCCTGCCATCCGGGAAACCTTGGAAAAAGATTTTTATCTTTTATGTATTCTGCACTCGCTACTTTAATATCTTTCACTAAAGATGCCAATGAAACTAGTGGGTATATATGAGTTACAATATGGATATGGTCCGACATTCCTCCAATACGATATAAATGACATTTCTTATTTTTAAGAATGCCCCAGATGTATTTATATAATTGCTGCCGGTTTTTAGTGGCAAGGGTTTTTTCATGGCCATAAATACAATTAAAATTTAAGAATTTATATGAATAACAAATACATTAGCCTTTTAAATCAAGGCTGATTTTTTCCGCTTCTTCGTATCCAGCATCGGCATGTCGGAAGATTCCCATGGCCGGGTCGTTATACAACACCCTTCTGATGCAGCGATCTGCCCTTTCGGTGCCATCAGCCAGCACCACCATGCCGGCATGC
>Ga0105046_10015839_pt1 | contig 11581 bp, 10 predicted proteins | sample MAT03_FD_78385 | JGI IMG/M metagenome (GOLD analysis project Ga0105046, IMG submission 78385) | Freshwater microbial communities from Lake Fryxell liftoff mats and glacier meltwater in Antarctica - MAT-03 (megahit assembly) | ecosystem: Environmental > Aquatic > Freshwater > Ice > Liftoff...
CCGTCGGAACCGTGAGGCTGGCATCCATGTTGGTCGCGAGGCTCTTTGCCGGACCCTTGAGCGTCGTCACTACATTTTCGGCCTCGACCGGCTTGGCGGCTTCATCGACGGGAATGGGGGATGTCGCGGGTGCATCTGCCGGAATCGGCTGCGGCTTGGCCTGCACCGAGGTGGTGCGCGCGATCGGCTGGCTGCCGGTTGGCGGGTTGGCCGCGGCAGGTGCCGTCTCGGCGATCTGCTGGGCCGCGGGCTGCGGTGGGAGAGTGATCGTCTCCGTTGGTGTCGGGTCCGTGGTCGCAGTCCGGTGGTAGCTCTCCAGCGTTGGCCACCACGACTGGTCTACCGAATTCTTGTCGACGAGGTACCTCTCGTACATTTCGTCAACGAGCCACTCGTTGGCTCCGAATTCCCCTGAAGAATCGCCCTCGGGAGCAATTCCGGTCACTTGGCTTGACACAGCCGACCGCCCACTTTCACGTCTCTAGTTTCCGTCGCGTGCGCGCATCCTCATTGGAACACACCGGACACAAGCTTAATCGAAGTTTCTGAATACCCGCTCCGTCCCGGTCGGGCGAGATAGCGTTAAATTCATGCGCTTTTACGAGACCAGCCCGACTCACGATCTCACCTACTCCGATGTGTTCCTCGTCCCCTCGCGATCGGCGGTCACCAGCCGTCTGGATGTCTCGCTTGCCCCCCGCGACGGCACGAGCACCAGTATCCCGATCGTGTCGGCAAACATGAACTCGGTGACGGGCCCGAGACTGGCTGCGACTCTCGCCCGCCGCGGTGGCCTTGGCGTACTCCCGCAAGACCTGCCAAGCGACGACCTGCACGCGGCGATCCGCTGGGTGAAAGGTCAGCCCGTCGGATTCGACGCCGCGCTTGAGCTTCGTCCCGAGCAGACGGTCGCCACGGCACTCGCCCACCTCCCGCCGGTTGAAGGCCACGGCATCGTCATCCGCGATGAGCACGACGACTACCTCGGTGCGATTCCGGCAGAGCGACTTGCCACTGCGATGCCGGATGCCCGCCTCGGCGACCTCCTTGGCAAGCGGCTTGTCGAGCTCGACTTCGATGAACTCGACTCGCCGCGCGCCGCCTTCGACGTGATGACGGCGTCCGGGCTCGAATTCGCCCCAGTGCTGCGCGACGGCAAGGTGGCGGGCACGGTAAGTCGCAAGGGTGCCCTGCGCTCCACCCTGTATGAACCGGCCTTGGATGGCTCGGGTCGACTCCTGGTGGCGGCCGCCCTTGGCATCAACGGCGAGGTCGCGAGTAAGGCCAAGGCCCTCGCCGCCCATGGCGCCGATGTGATCGTTATCGACACCGCCCACGGCCACCAAGACGGCATGATTCGCGCGATCCAGACGGTGGCAGCGCTCAACCTCGGTCTGCCGATCGTTGCCGGCAACATCGTGACGGCAGACGCGGTGAACGATCTCGTCTCAGCGGGCGCCACCATCATCAAGGTCGGGGTGGGCCCCGGCGCCATGTGCACCACCCGCATGATGACAGCGGTCGGACGTCCGCAATTCAGCGCGGTGCTCGAGACGGCGCAGGCGGCGCGGGAACTCGGCGCCCACGTGTGGGCCGACGGCGGTGTGCGCTACCCGCGCGACGTTGCGCTTGCTCTGGCGGCGGGTGCGGCATCCGTGATGATCGGATCGTGGTTTGCGGGAACGATCGAGGCGCCCGGATCACTCGCGGTCGATAGCGCCGGCCGTGCGTACAAGGAAAGCTGGGGCATGGCCTCGACTAAAGCGGTGAAAGAGCGCTTCGATGGGTTGGAGGCCTACGAGCTAGCGCGCAAGACCCTCTTCGCCGAGGGCATTTCGAGTTCGAAGATCTACCTTGATCCGCTGCGGCCATCGCTCGAAGACCTGCTCGACATGATCACTTCTGGGGTGCGGAGCTCACTGAGTTACGCGGGCGCGACCACTCTGGCGGAGTTTCAGGATCGAGCCCTCGTCGGCATCCAATCGGCCGCCGGGTACGAAGAGGGCAAGGCTCTGCCGGTGAGCTGGTAGCGAAATCGGGACCGGTCTGGTGACATTATTCCGCTAACATTGGGCCAATAATGGACGACCCTCCCCATAGACCCTCGCCGGCGGTAGCTCATGTATGAGTGGATCATGCTGGGCATTGGCATCTTGCTCACCGTCGGCACAGGCTTTTTCGTCGCGAGCGAATTCGCTCTGGTGAACCTCGACCGGTCTGACCTCGAGGTTCGGCAGTCTCGCGGCGAGACCAGGCTCGGCATGGTGATCGCGGCGCTCAAGAAAACGTCGACGCATCTCTCGAGCGCTCAACTCGGAATCACTCTCACGACACTGCTTGCCGGGTACACGCTTGAACCCGCGATCAGTTCGTGGCTGGCCAATCCGCTTGGCGGGCTCGGGATGCCCGAGGGGGTGGTCGGCGTTGTCGCGAGCATCCTCGCCATCCTGATCGCCACGCTGCTCTCTATGATCATCGGTGAACTCGTTCCCAAAAATCTTGCGCTGGCAGTGCCCCGCGCAGTCGGCAAGTTCGTCATCCCGTTCCAAGTGGTGTTCACCGCCGTCTTCAAACCGGCCGTGTTGGTGCTGAACAACACCGCGAATGCGATCCTGCGGGGAATCGGTATCGAGCCCAAAGAAGAACTGTCGGGCGCGCGGACGGCGGAAGAGCTCACCTCGTTGCTTCGCCGATCCGCTCGTGAGGGCAGCCTGGATCGCGATACCGCCACGTTGCTCGCGCGCACTCTCGCGTTCGCCGATCACACCGCGCAAGACGTGATGACGCCCCGACCGCGCCTTGCCAGCGTCGACCGCACCGATAGCGCCCAGGAGGTCATCGACCTCGCACGCCGCACCGGTTTTTCGCGATTTCCGGTGATCGACGACTCGATCGACGACGTCGTGGGAATCGTGCACATCAAGCAGGCTGTCGCGGTGCCGCGCGAGAAGCGTGGCGACGTGCCCGTGTCTGCCCTGCAGTCGGATGCCCTGCGAGTGCCCGAGACGATGAAACTCGACGGGCTGCTGGCCGAGCTCCGCGGCAAGGGGTACCAGATGGCCGTGGTGGTCGACGAGTACGGCGGCACCGCCGGGGTGGCTACCCTCGAGGATCTCGTCGAAGAACTCGTTGGCGAGGTATCCGACGAACACGACCGCACGAAGGCGGATGTGGTGCGGTCCCGCGACTGGTTCACATTCCCGGGCATCCTGCGACCTGACGAACTGCTTGAACGAACAGGTGTTTCGGTTCCCGAGGAGGGGCCGTTCGAAACGGTCGCCGGGTGGCTAATGAGCGAGCTCGGTCGACTGCCTCAGGTGAGCGACGTGGTCGAGATCGAGGGCGGCGTATTCCGCATCGAGCGGCTGGACGGGCGCCGAATCGATCGCGTTCGATACACGCCGCGATCGACAACAGCCGAGGGGAGTGAGAACTGATGGACGCCTGGGGAATTGTCTGGCTCTTCGTACTTCTCGCGGTCAACGCGTTCTTCGTTGGGGCCGAATTCGCCGTCATCTCGGCTCGGCGCTCGCAGATCGAGCCCAAGGCCGAGGCCGGGTCGCGCGCAGCCAAGACCGCGCTGTGGGCGATGGAGCACGCCACCCTGATGCTCGCGACCTGCCAGCTAGGCATCACCGTCGCGTCGCTGCTGATCCTGAACGTGTCGGAGCCGGCGATCCACCACCTGCTCGAGATCCCGCTGCACCTCACCGGTCTGCCGCACGAAGTCATCAGCACGATCGCCTTTGTGATCACGCTGCTGCTGGTGTCGTTCCTGCACGTGGTGCTGGGCGAAATGGTTCCGAAGAACCTGTCGTTCTCCCTTCCCGACCGTGCGGTGCTGCTCCTCGCGCCGCCGCTCGTCTTTATTGCGACGGTGTTCCGCCCGATCATCGTGGCACTCAACGCGATCGCGAACGGCGTGCTGCGGCTGTTCGGCATTACGCCGAAGAACGAAGCGAACAGTGTTTTCACCCTCGATGAGGTGGCCACGATCGTGGCGCAGTCCACAAGGGAAGGCGTGCTCTTCGACACCTCCGGCACGCTCAACGCGGCATTCGAATTCTCTGAGAAGAAGGTGCAGGATGTCGCGATCGGCCTGGCCGCTCTCGTGACCCTGCCCGAGGATGCCACTCCCGCTGACGTCGAACGAGCGGTCGCCCAGCGCGGTTTCTCGCGCTACATTCTCGTCAACGACGAAGGGGAGCCGACCGGGTACCTGCACCTGAAAGACGTCATCGACCTTGACGACGAAGACGAGTTTGACGAACCGGTGCCACCCAAGCGAATCCGGCAGCTGATCTCGATCTTCCGCGGAACAGACCTGGAGGATGCGCTGGCGACTATGCGTCGCTCAGGGGTTCACGTTGCGCGCGCGTTCGACGAGAACGGTGCGACCCGCGGCGTGCTGTTTCTCGAGGACATCATCGAGGAGCTCGTCGGCGAAGTGCAGGACGCGACCCGGCGCACCTAGCACCAGGGCGGTGCGATCACCGATATCGCGCGCGTTCGTACTGCGGCGGGTACTCGATGGCGACGCCCAGCTCGTGGGCGGCCCGCCAGGCGAAGTGCGGCTCACGCATCATTTGGCGGCCCATCATCACGGCATCCGCTTCGCCCGAGGCCACAATCTGCTCGGCCTGCTGCGCGTCGGTGATGAGGCCGACGGCGCTCACCGGTGCGTCGACGGCGTCGCCGACGAACTGGGCGAATCGCACCTGGTAGCCCGGGCCAACCGGAATCGTCACGCCGCTGATATTGCCGCCGGTCGAGATGTCGAACAGGTCGGCGCCGGCGGCCGCGGCCCAGCCGGCGACGGTAGCGGTGTGGTGTTCGTTCCACCCGTCGTCGACCCAGTCGGTGGCCGAGAAACGCACCAGCAGCGGGATGCCCGTGCCGACCGCCCCGCGCACGGCGGCAACAACCTGCAGCAGCAGCCGAGCCCGGTTCTCCAGGCTGCCGCCAAACTCGTCGTCGCGCAGATTGGAGAGCGGGGAGAGAAACTCGTGCAGCAGGTAGCCGTGTGCCGCGTGAATCTCGAGCACCTCGAAGCCAGCCTCGAGCGCGCGCAGTGCGGCAGCCACAAAGTCGGCGACGATCCCGGCGATCTCTTCCACCGTGAGTGCGCGAGGAACAGCGTAGTCGTCGAAGGCAATCGCCGACGGACCCACCGCCTGCCAGCCACCGTGGGCGGCAGGCACCGTGCCCGACCGCGAATCCCAGTGCAGCCAGGTCGAGCCTTTGCGGCCGGCATGGGCAAGCTGGATGCCGGCGACAGACCCCTGCGACCTGATGAAACCGACGATGCGCGCCCAGGCATCGCGTTGATCGTCACTGTAGATACCGGTGTCTTGCGGCGAAATGCGTGCAGCGGCGTTCACCGCGGTGGCCTCTGTCATCACGAGACCGGCGCCGCCAATGGCGAAGGATCCGAGGTGCACGAGGTGCCAGTCCGTCGGCACGCCGTCTTGTTTATCGACCGAGTATTGGCACAGTGGTGCGACCCAGAGTCGGTTACGGAAAGTGGTGTTTCGCAGGGTGAGCGGCGAAAAGAGGGAACTCATATCGCAAGTAAACGCAGGAAGGCGCCCAGACCTTCCGCATCCGTGAAATGGTGCGTGGTGATGCCTAGTGCGGAAGCGGCATCCGTGTTCACAGATTTATTGTCGATGAAGACCATCTCGGCCGGCGTGATGCCCAACTCGTCGGCGACCTCGAGGTAGATCGCTGGGGCGGGTTTCACGGCGTCCATCTCGGCACTGACGAAAACGCGTTCCCAGTACGAGCCGATGGGGGAGAAGCGGAACGGGCCAGCAAAGTCGAAACCCGCATTCGACAGGATCGCCAGGCGGGTGCCGCCGGAATGTAACTGTGCGATGAGATCGACGGTGCCCGTGTTCACACTCAACCAGCCGCGGAAGTCGGCAACCCACAGCTCGTACACGGTCGACACGCTCCACCCGGTGCCGAGGTCGCGAGCAAGAAGTGCCCAGTACTCGGCCACCGAGATAGTGCCCTGGTCGAGGGGATCGCGGTGCTGCCAGTAGGCGGCCCAGAAGGATTCGGCGTCGCATCCCGAGATCGACAGGACCGCCGCCATGTCGGCCTCGGAGGGAGACAGCGATATGACCTCCCCGTAATCGAACACAACAACGCGACCGGGGATGCTCAAAGCCATGGCATCAAACTATCGTGAGTGGCATGAGCAAGTTCACACTGTGGTCGGCGGATGACGCAGCTCACCACCTCGCGGAGCCGGGGGTCGGTGACGACAAGTACAGCCGCGGGGTGCTCGGGGTCATCACGGGCAGCGACCGTTACCCGGGGGCGGCCGTGCTCGGCGTCGAGGCAGCGCTGCGCACGGGCGTGGGAATGGTGCGCTATCTCGGACCCGACCGACCCACCGACCTCGTGCTGCAGCGGCGCCCCGAAGCTGTCACGTCGAACGGTCGTGTTCAGGCCTGGCTTATCGGGTCAGGGATGGACCGCGCCGATCGTGAGGCCGACCCCACCGTGCAAATGGCAGAGGCGGTTGCACAGCAGGTGCCGATCGTGCTCGACGGCGGGGCGCTAGACCTCCACGATCGCGCGGCCGGCCCCGTGGTCATCACGCCCCACTACCGTGAGCTCGCGCGCCTGCTCGGTGTCACCGCCGACTCGATCGTCGAAGACCCGGCCGGCTGGGCGCGCACCGCGGCCGGCGAGCTGCGCGTGACCGTGCTTCTGAAGGGCCATACGACGTTCGTTGCGGGCCCCGGAGTGTCACTGCGAGTGCAGTCTGCCCCGAGCTGGCTCGCGACCGCGGGGGCCGGCGATGCGCTCGGCGGCATCCTCGGGGCACTCGTAGCCACGCATTCAGCGCAGATCATGGATGACACGGCGCTCCTGGCACGCCTGGCCGCCACCGCGTCGCTCATCCACGGTCTCGCCGCAGAACGGGCAAGCGGCGGCGGACCGCTCACCGTGCTCGACGTGTGCGCGGCCGTCCCGGCGACGATCGCGGGCCTGCTCGCCGCGGGCTGACCCGGTGATCGAGCGGTGCCGAGATCTCGACAGGCTCGATCCCCGGCCCCCCTACGGGAAGGTGCGACCCAGAAACTCTTTCGTGCGCTGCTCGCGCGGCGCGCCGAAGACCTGGGCGGGCGGCCCCTGTTCGGCGATGACGCCTTTGTCGAGAAACACCACACGGTCGGCGACGTCTCGCGCGAACGCCATCTCGTGGGTCGCCATCACGATCGTCGTGCCCTCGGATTTCAACTCGCGAACCAGGTCGAGTACTTCGGCCACCAGCTCCGGGTCCAGAGCGCTCGTGACCTCGTCCAGAAGCAACAGTTCTGGCGAGGTGGCGATCGCCCGAACGATCGCGGCGCGCTGTTGTTGTCCCCCCGAGAGGCGGTCGGGAAAGGAGCGTGCCTGCGGCGCGAGCCCGATGCGCTCGAGCAGTTCGAGACCTCGAGCTTCAGCGACATCCTTCGACTGGCCAAGAACGTGCCGCGATGCCAGAGTGACGTTATCGAGCACCGACATGTGAGGAAACAGGTTGTAGTGCTGGAAAACGACGCCGATGCGAGCGCGCACCGCATCGGCCTTGATAGCCGGATCGCTGATATCGGTGCCACGCAGCATGACCTGGCCGTCGTCGATGCGTTCGAGCAGGTTGATGGTGCGCAGCAGTGTCGACTTGCCCGAACCGCTGGCCCCGATCAGGGCTACCACCTCGTGCGTGTTGACCTCAAGGTCAATTCCGCGCAGCACGTCGACGTCACCGAAGCGCTTCCAGATGTTGCTGAGGGTCAGAACGCGCTCGCTCATACGATGCCGCCGATCTGTTCACGCGAGCGCAGTCGGGCGGTGTACCAGTCGGTGAAGCGGATCATCGGTAGCGCCAACAGTACGAACAGCAGACCGGCGACCACATACGGCGTGAAGTTGAAGGATTGTGCCGTTTCGATTTGTGCCGCGCGCACGGCGTCAATGGCGCCGAGCACCGAGATTAGTCCCACGTCCTTTTGCATGGCGATGAAGTCATTCATCAGCGCCGGCGTGACCTTGCGCACCGCCTGCGGCAGAATCACCAGCCGCAGCGCCTTGCCGTGGCTAAGCCCGAGCGAGCGGGCCGCCAGCCGCTGGGACGGGTGAACCGCCTCGATGCCGGCCCGGAAGACCTCTGAGACGTACGCCGAGTAGGTGAGGATGAGCGCGATGGTGCCGAGCACGGCCGACGGGATGCGCGTGCCGTCCGCCCCCTGCAGCCCGGGGATGCCGTAGCCGACGATGTACAGAACGATGATGAGCGGCAACCCGCGAAACAGGTCGGTGTAACCCGCGGCGAGGGCACGGAGAGGAAAGAATACCGGGCCGCGCACGGTGCGGATCACCGCAAGCAGGATGCTCACGATCAGCACACCGATCACCGCGAAGAACAGCACTCGAAGGTTGAGAAGAAAGCCATCCCACACCCGCGGCAGCGACTGCCACGCGATCTCCGGGTTGAAGAAGGTCTGCTGCACGCGCGCCCAGCCGGGCGTGTTTACTACCGTGAGCCAGGCGATGATCGCGAGCGCGATCGTACTAATGATGCTCAGGATTACCGAGCGCAGGCCCTGGCGACGACGAAAGGCCCGACGACCAAGCTCAATGGAGCTGGGCTGTCGGGCCGTATCGTCGTGCGAAGTCACTCCTGAAAACTACTTGAGCACCGGCGCGTTTGCCGCATCCGCGAGCCACTGGGCAGCAATGTCCTGCAGCGTGCCGCTGTCGCGCAGTGCGTCGACCGCCGCGGTCACGGCTGCGGTCAGCGGGCTGCCCTTAGCCAGCACGAGGCCGAACTCGTCACCACTCTTGCCGTCGGCCGTCGGTAGTTGGCCGATGATAAGTCCGCCGGTGAGCTCTACCCCGGTCAGGTAAAACGCGGTCGGCAGGTCGACGACCAGCGCATCCACTGTGCCACTCTCGAGCGCAAGCTTGGCGTCATCGTTGGTGTTGAACACTTGGGCACCAGCAGTCGGGGCGATCTCCTGTTCGATGGCGTCGAAGCTGGTGGTTCCGGTCTGTGCTCCGATGAGGAGACCCTTGAGGTCGTCGAGCGATGTCGCGCCCGCCGCGGCAGACCCTTCGGTCGTGATGACCACTTGGGTGGTCTCGTAGTAGGCCGACGAGAAGTCGACGCTGGCTTTGCGCTCATCCGTGATCGAGAACTGCTGCAGGTTGAAGTCGAAGTTCTTGGGGCCAGGGGCAATCGCCTCTTCGAAGGTGCTGCGCACCCACACGACGTCTTCCTTGGCGAAACCGAGCTCGTCGGCTACGGCGTATGCGATAGCGGCCTCAAAGCCTTCACCGGTCTCGGGGGCGTCGTCGATGACCCACGGGTAGTACGCCGGCTCACCCGTGCCGATGGTGAGCTTGCCGTCAGTGACGTAGTCGCTGGTGCCAGCGCCGGTGTCAGCGGTTGGCGCGCACGCGGCGAGCGAGAGGGCAAGGGTGGCCGCACCGAGCACGGCGATGGATCGAAGGGTTGTGGCTTTGCGAGTCATGAGTTCTCCCTAGAGCGACGATGTTCACTAATCATCCCGCAGCATGGGCCCGCCGCATGGCACGGCGACGAATTGTTACCCGGTTACGCTTGTCGAATGACGCCCCCGGATGCCGTGCCGACCCGCGCGCGCTCGGTACTTCGCGCGGTCTTCCGTAGCCCGATTGCCGTTTGGGCCGCATTCGTGCTGGTGCACCTCTGGCTGGGGCTGGCGAACCTGTACGCGCCCGGTCTGCCGCTCGGCGACGTGACGATCGTCTACAAGTTTTGGATGGAACAGGCGCTCGTCACCAATTTCTGGGTGGGGATCGACAGCGTCTGGGTTTACCCGATACTCGCGCTTGTGCCCATGCTCGCGGCCGGGGCTTTCGGGCCCGAGCAGTTCGCGAGCACCTGGCTCACGATGATCATGCTGCTCAACGCGGTCGCTTTCGGTTTCGTCACTGCGTGGGGTCGGTCGCGCGAGAGAGTGTCCCTGGGGTGGTGGTGGGTTGCCTTCCTGCTGTTGCTGGGGCCGATCGCGATGGGGCGTATCGATGCCGTGACTGTTCCGCTGGCGCTCATTGGTGTTTTACTGGTGGCACGACGCCCGGGAGTTGCCGGCGTGATTCTGGCCGTCGCCACCTGGATCAAGGTGTGGCCGGCGGTGGTGATCCTCGCCGCCGTAATCGCGCTGAAGGGTCGGCTGCGCATTCTTGCCGCCGCCGCGATCGGATCCGCGGTCATCCTGATCACCGCACTGTTTATCGGCAGCGGCGCCAACGTGTTGAGTTTCATCACCCAGCAGACGGGCCGCGGATTGCAGATCGAGTCACCCGTCAGCACGGTCTGGATGTGGCTGTCATTTGCGGGGGTACCCAATACGTTCGTGTACTACGACAGTGAGATTCTCACCTACCAGGTGCAGGGGCCGGGGGTCGATATCGCAGCCGCGGTGATGACGCCACTGCTGGTGGTCGCCGTGCTGGTGGTGGCCGTGCTCGGTTTACCGGCGGTGCGCTCGGGGGTGCCCGCAGGCGAGCTGTTCCCGCCGCTCACCCTCGCATTCGTTACCGCTCTCATCGCTGTCAACAAGGTGGGTTCGCCCCAGTTCATCAGCTGGCTGGCGGTGCCGATTGTGCTGGGGCTTGCAGTAAGCGCCGCGGGCCTCGGGCGGTCGTTCCGCACCCCTGCGATCTTCGGGCTGGTTATCGCTGCGTTGACGCAGGTGATTTATCCGTATCTGTACCTCTACCTGCTGTACGTCAACCCACTCATGCTCACCGCACTCACCGCGCGAAACGTGCTGCTGTTCGTGCTGTTCGGGTGGGCGGTGCGGGCTGTGGCTAGTGCCCATCGCTTCTCGGACACCGAAGATGACCTCGAAGAATCCTGGCAACCATCCGTGTGGCCCTTGCAGTCCGTAGCCAAGCAGTAGCCAGGCTCGTCGCATTTCCCGTTGCACCCTGGGGCGGCCCCGACGGCTCCGCTTCTGTGCCGGATGCTGGTGCCACCGCCGCGCATCATGCGCGAGTCGAGGCTGCCCAACCACACCGACTCATGGTCACCGCGATCGAGGGGTGGAGCGAGGTCTTCGACGTGGTCCGCCGCGAGACAGACGCGATGGGAGCCCACGGAACGCGGGGATCTCTCGCGCTGAAGGCCCACATCCGCCCCGCTTTCGGGTGTCGCGCGGTTGGTAACTCCTGCAATTTCGCGGGTCCGCGCCCCTGCGCCCCTGCAACTCCACGGCGGCAAAGCCCGCCCCGCATATTTGCAGGAGTTGCCAACTGGTGGCAGCCGGCAGAGAGCCTGAGGCGCGATGGCGGCGCGCACCGAACTCGAGTCTGCAGTTGTGACTAGTGCAGCTGCGGCGGACTAGTCGAAACTGCAGTCTCGGCGCGCGCAGTGACGTCGATAGTGCCGATTTGGTGGAGCCGCTTCGGAAACGGGAGCCCGCGGCGCAGGTGGAACTGATTCACAAGCGGGTGTCGTGTCGCTTCCGGTGGGAACAGGGACTACCCCCTTCCAAGCTGAGCCCGACCCCCGCGCGTAGACTTAACCCGCTCG
>Ga0105046_10015840_pt1 | contig 11581 bp, 6 predicted proteins | sample MAT03_FD_78385 | JGI IMG/M metagenome (GOLD analysis project Ga0105046, IMG submission 78385) | Freshwater microbial communities from Lake Fryxell liftoff mats and glacier meltwater in Antarctica - MAT-03 (megahit assembly) | ecosystem: Environmental > Aquatic > Freshwater > Ice > Liftoff...
CATGGGCGTGTACCACGTGCGAGCCGGCAATGCCATTGGCGGCCATCGTGCGTTCGGTGGCCTGCACCGACGGCAGCGAACGATCCGAGCACCAGAGCACCGATGCCCCACCAGCCACCGCTGCCGCCGCCGGCACCATGCCGTTGCCGCAGTTCAAATGGACCGACGTGCTTCGGGAAAGCGACGCCACCTGTTCGGCCAGCATCATCGACGCCGGATCGACCGTGCCATGCGCAAAGACCCCGGGCTTGGTAGCCACCAACACCCGCGAGCCCGTGATGGAGAGCGGGGCGTTCTGCCAGAAGGCGTAGCGGTCAGGGGCGGTTTCGGTCGGTGTCGTCATCTGTGAATTCTAGCGAATCATGACGGCGAGATCGCGTCGTGAGAGGATGCAAAACGGCGACCGTATCGAGTGTCCGATACGATCGCCGCTATTGAGTGGGCCTTGTAGGAGTTGAACCTACGACCTCACGCTTATCAGGCGTGCGCTCTAACCACCTGAGCTAAAGGCCCGAAGGAGATTTTATACCTCCGCCACAGCCGCGTAATGTATCCCGCCCTGGCACTCCGGGCAAGGGCGACCCGAACGCCAACGGGCGACACCATGAAAGTGTCGCCCGCCAGTTTCACTCACGCGTCGGGATCATTTTCGTCGAAGCCATCGGCGTCGTCCTCCGAATCCTCGTCGTCATCATCATCGTCGTCGTCCTCGTCCTCGTCGTCATCATCGAGGTCGTCATCGTCGTCATCATCATCATCATCGTCGTCATCGTCATCGTCGAAGTCGACGTCATCATCTTCATCGTCGTCTTCGTCGTCGATACCTTCGTCGTCGAAATTCTCATCGTCGGCAGCCAGCGCAAAAACCGACAACGGTAACTTCTCCTCGAGCGCGTCCAGCGACGACGACCCGAACTGCTCCAACATGGGACGATTCTCCTGCGAGTGGTGATGGGGTTCCGCGCACGAGCTGCGGATGGCCGAACGGCAACGAGATCTTGAAGACGGCGTGAACGGGAGTATCGGCAGACGCTCGCCGCTACGCAACCCGAAAGTGCGCACGCCGTACCAAAAAATCGCACGAACACGGGCGGAACGGTACGACACCGAACCGTTCACGCCACGCCACTGATCAGACCGACGTCCGTTCCCGCTTCGTTTCGCGGCTCGTGCGCTTGCGGTCGCTCGTGGAGAGCAAACGCTTGCGGAGCCGGATGCTGAGCGGAGTGATCTCGATGAGCTCGTCGTCTTCGATGTACTCGAGTGCGCTTTCGAGGGTAATCTCCCTGGGCGGCTCGAGGGTGATGTTTTCGTCGGTCGACTTGGTGCGGATGTTCGAGAGCTTCTTTTCCTTGGTCGGGTTCACGTCCATGTCGCCCGGACGCGAGTTCTCACCGATCAGCATGCCCTCATACACCCCCGCGCCCGGCTGCACGAACAGCGTGGACCGCTCCTGCAAGCTGAACAGCGCGAAGGCAATGATGGTGCCGTTTTCCATCGACACGAGCACGCCGCGCGAGCGACCCGACAGGTGACCCGCCCACGGCCCGTACTCGAGGAACCGGTGGTGCATAATGCCGGTGCCGCGCGTGTCCGTGAGGAATTCGCTGCGGAACCCGAACAGGCCACGCGCCGGCACGCGATACAGCAAACGCACCAACCCCTGACCCGGGTTCTTCATCTCGATCATTTCCGCCTTACGGGGGCCGAGCTTCTCGATCACGGTGCCGAGGTATGCCTCGGGGACGTCGATCGCAAGCTCTTCGAACGGCTCCAGCTTCTCGCCATCGTCACCCGTGCGCAGAATCACGCGCGGACGCGACACCTGGAACTCGAAGCCTTCGCGGCGCATCGTCTCCATGAGAATGGAGAGGTGCAATTCACCGCGCCCCGATACGGTCCAGGCATCGGTGGAATCGCTGTCTTCGACCTTGAGCGCCACGTTCCGCTCGAGCTCCTTGTACAGGCGCTCGCGCAGCTGACGCGACGTCACGAACTTGCCCTCTTTCCCGGCGAACGGTGAATTGTTCACCACGAAGTCGACGCTGATCGTGGGCGACTCCACGCTGATGCCGGGGAGCGGCTCCTGGTGATCGGGATCGGTGAGCGTGCTGCCGATATCGACGTCTGCGAAGCCGGCCAGCAACACGATCTCGCCCGCCGACGCGTCCTGGATTTCCACGCGCTCGAGGCCTTCGTATCCGTACAGCTTGGACACGCGGCCGCGCTGAATCGGTTTGTCACTTTCGAACGGCAACAGCGTGACCGAATCCCCGAGGTGCACGATGCCACGCTCTACGCGGCCGATCGCCATGCGACCGAGGTACGCCGAATACTCGATGGTGGACACGAGCATCTGGAACGGACCTTCCGCATCCGACGGCGGCGGCGGCACGGTGTCGACGATCGTCTGATACAACGGCGTCAGATCGACCGGGGTGACATCCATGTCCATCGTGGCGAGCCCGAGTTTCGCGCTGGCGTACACGACCGGCGCATTCAACTGCTCTTCGGTCGCTTCGAGTGCGATGAACAGCGACAGCACTTCGTCATGGACGCGCATAGGATCGGCGCCGGGGCGGTCGATCTTGTTGATCACGATAATCGGGGTGCATCCGAGTTCGAGTGCCTTGCGCAACACGAACCGCGTTTGAGGCATCGGACCGTCGAACGCGTCGACGACCAGCAACACGCCTTCGACCATGCGCAGAATGCGCTCCACTTCGCCACCGAAATCGGCGTGGCCCGGCGTATCGACGATGTTGATCTTCGTGTCGTTCCAGCGGATCGACGTATTCTTGGCGAGAATGGTGATTCCGCGCTCTTTCTCGAGCGGATTGGAATCCATCACGCGTTCTTCTACGACCTGATTTTCGCGGAAGGCTCCCGCTTGGCGGAGCATCTTGTCGACGAGGGTGGTCTTCCCGTGGTCGACGTGCGCGATGATGGCGACGTTACGAATCTGCATAGCCTTAAAAGTTAGTGGGACTTGCAGTTACAGACAATGGGGGCTCCGTCACAGAACCGCGACCGCGCTCAACCGGCGCGCCGTCTTTTCACCATCTCCACCGCTAACCGCATGGCCGCCACCAGACTCTCGGCGCTGGCCACCCCTTGCCCCACGATGTCGAGCGCCGTGCCATGGTCTGGACTCGTGCGCACGAACGGGAGCCCCAGCGTGACGTTTACCGCACTGCCGAAGCTCGCCACCTTGATAGCCGTCATTCCGACATCGTGATACGGTGCGATCACCGCGTCGAACTCGCCGCGCATGGCCCGCACGAACACCGTGTCGGCCGGGTACGGCCCAGCGATACCGGCTTCCCGGGCCACAGGGGCCAGCAGATCGTCGTCTTCCTGCCCGAACCGCCCACTGTCGCCGGCGTGCGGATTGAGGGCGCAGAGCGCCAATCTGGGCTCCGCGATGCCGAAGTCGTGATGCAGCCCCTGCCGAGTGGCATACACGGCCTGCAGCAGCGCCTCACGGGTTACCGCCGCCGGCACGTCACGCAGCGCGATGTGCGTGGTGGCCAGCACCACCCGCAACCGATCGGAGGCCAGCATCATCGTGGTCGGCACCCCCGCGATCTCGGCCAGCATTTCGGTGTGCCCCGGGAAATCGAAACCGCCGGCCTGTAAAGCGGCCTTGTCGAGGGGGGCGGTCACGATGGCGTCTACCTCACCCGCCAGCGCCATGCGAGCGGCCCGCTCCACCGCCAGCCCGGCCAGCCGCCCGGCATGGGCGATGTCAGCGGCCGCATCCCCAGTGGGCGCCCACAGGCCGATGGACTCGTGCACCGGCACTTCAGTGCCAGTTGGCCCGATCACATACCACGAAGCGCCCAGTGCCGCGATCCGCGGGTCACTGAGCGCCTTGGCGGCGATCTCCGGGCCGATGCCACGCGGATCGCCCAGGGTGAGCGCGAGACGCATCACAGTCGTCGCCTTACGGCGTCACCACTTGCTTCGTGGGATCGTAGCGCACCGACACGTACGTCTGCTTCTTGAGCGTGTCTATGAGCCGACGCATGCTGCGCTCTTCGGAGAGCTGAGATCGCAGACGCTCACGTACTTCCTTGAGCGTGTACTCGCCGGCCTCGTCGAGGAACGTGACTTGGGCGACGATGTACTTGTTCACGCCGGCCGACGGATCGGGCATCGGGAACGGATCGATGATATCGCCGAGCTTCTTCTCTTCGAGGGCGTTGCGGTACGGCTCTGGCAGCTCGCTGCGCGGATACTCGGGGATCGCCTTGTCTTCGCCACCGGCCGCGTCATGGAACTTCACGCTGAGCGAATCGAAACTGCCGCCGGCTCGCCACGCCGTCGCGATGCTGTCCGCCAATAGCTTCGCGCGACGCTCATCGGCCGTGTCGACCGACGGACGAATGAGAATGTGCCGCGCCTTCACTTCCGCCGGCTGCACGCGATCCACGCGGATGATGTGATACCCGAACGCCGTCTCGATCACCGGACTGATCACGCCGGGATTGAGCGCGAACATCATGCGATCGAACTCCGGCACCATGCGACCACGACGATTCCAGCCAAGGTCACCGCCAAGTTCCTTCGTGCCGTCCATCGACTCCTTCTTGGCGATGTTCTCGAAGTCCTCCGGGTGCTTGTCGAGCTCCGCGTGCAACGAATCGATCTTGGTGCGCGCCCTCGTCCTGGACTCTTCCGACGGCTTCGTGGCGACGACCACCTGCCGCAGTCCGACACGCGCTTCCTTGCGCGGCAACTTGGCGCGATTCGACTCGTACGCCTCGTTGACTTCGGCTTCCGTTACGTTGATCGCCGTCATCTTGCCGTCGCGCTTGAGCTTACCCACGACTTCCTGCTGGAGGTTGCGACGCTTCAGCTGATCGTTCTGCAGCTTGCGCCACTCGTCGACCGTGCCGAAGCCTGCTTCCTTGAGCGCGGCCTTGAACTCGGCTTCCGTTTTGAACTGCGAGCGGATCTGCTTCTCGTTGTCATCGACGGAGCGCTGCAGTTCGGCCTCGTTGGGTTCCACCTTCAGCTCTGTCGCTTTCTGCACGAGCAGTTCGGCTTCCACCAGCTGCTGCAGAATTTCCTGCTCGAGCTTCACGAGATCCTGCGCCGACGCGATCTTGGCACCGGCCGAACGGGCCGAGTTGACGGCGGCCAGTAACTCGGACACCAGCACCACCTGATCACCAATGACCGCCGCGATGCCGTCCACGGGGAGGCCCACGAGAGGCGTCGTATCGGCAGCAACCTTGGCGGCCGGCTTGGGCGCGGCCTTCGGCGCGTCCTGCGCCAGCGAAACCGACAACGGCGCCGCGATAATCGCGGCGCCGGTCAGCAGAGAAAGCAGTCTGGGCATCATTCCGTATAGTACCCGGTCGGACGACCAGGGGTTCGTTAAAAGACGACGCGCTTACTTCTTGGTCGTATCGGGCGTCGGCATCGGCATGGGCGCGGGAGCACCACCCGGGGCCGGAACGCCAGGAGCACCCTTGCCGGCCTTCAGCGAGTCGGATGTCGCGCGCACCGTCTTTGCCTTCTCCACGACCTTATCGAGCCCTGCATCGTTGATCGAGAACGTGAACTTCTTCTGCAGCGCGCGGGCGACGGGGTACGGCACGTCCACGAACGGCGTTTCATTCTTGATCAGCTTGCTGAAGAACGTTTCGATGCGGGCGGCGGCGATCTTCGCCTTGTCGCCACCGGCCTTCGCGCTGTCGGCCAGCTTGGAGGGCTCGACGTTGAGCGAGGTCCACGTGGTCGTGACGGCCTGCTTGAAGTTCAAATAGAGGTTCGACATCTCCGCGGTGTCGAGCACCGACTTGGCGCTATCGGCCTGACCGAGCACCAGCTCGTTGCGGACGATCTGACGCACGAACTTCTCGACCAATGTGTCCGGCGCGTTCAGCAGCTGCGGACGGATCTGCGAGTTGGGCGGGTAGGCCGCGACCCAATCGGCAAATTCAGATGCCGTGAGTTCGCCGCTTTTGTACGTGGCGAGCTTGCCGTTGTCCTTGGCGTACCCCAGCGGGTTACGCGCAATCGCTTTCGCCTTCACCGCCACGCCCGAGGTCAACTCGACGCCATTCGAGGTCTCGACCTTCGCGAGATAGGTGCTTTCGGCGATCTGCACATTCCGCTGCTTGGCGATCGGCGCGAACTTCTCCGCCACGTCGGCATAGGGCGAGCGGTAGATCACGTGGAAGCCGAACGACGTGGCGCATACCGGCGAGATCTCGCCCGGCTTGATGGCCATGACGCACTTCTCGAACTCGGGCACCATCATGCCCTTGCCGAACAGACCAAGGTCACCGCCACGCTCGCCAGCGCCCGGCTCGTCGCTCTTGGCGGCCAACTTGGCGAAGTTAGCCGGTGTGGCTTCGGCACGGATGCCTTCCGCTTTCTTCTGCGCCGCGGCCTTCTGCTCCGGCGTCGCGTTGGCCTCGACCTTCACGAGAATATGTCGCGCGGCCATGGCCTCGCCGTTCATGTAACGCTGCTCGTCCGGTCCCGGCGTGAGCGAGTCCCAACCCTTCGAGACGTTGTCGTAGAACTTCTTGACGCGAATGTTGTCGATATTCGACCACAGCGCGGCGTCCATCGTCGCCTTGTCGGCGAGCGAATCGCCCTTGGCGGCCGAGACACCGACGAGCTGGTAATTCACCCAAAGCTCGGCGATGGAACGGGCGACGTCCTTCTCGAGCGGGGCCTGCGAGGTGCCCAGAATCTCCGCCAAGCGCGTCACAGAGAGCTGTTCGTCACCGGCCGAGGCCGCGACGTCCGGATTGGAGGCGGCACCACAGGCAACGGCGAACGCGACGGAAGCGAGCACGGACAAACGATACGATTTCATCAGGTCGAACTCCGGCACCGGAGTGAAGAGAAGTGTTGGCGGGTTGCCATCAGGGAGCGAGGGCACGCAGTGCGCGCACCAACCCCTCGAGCATTTCTGCCCCGCCCAATCGAGTCAACTTAAGCGCCAACGGCTGAGTCCGACGGACGTCCACCTGAAACTGGACCCCATGGAACGCCGCTGACAGACCCTTCAGGCGAGGAACTGCGTCAGCCCTGAAACTAACACGGGCTTCGGAGGCCCGCACAAGCACCCCCTCCACACCCAGGGCCGCACCGAGCACGCGCAGCATGGCGCTGGCAAAGAGCGCCTGGGCGGCCGATGGCATCGGTCCGAACCGATCCCGAACCTCCAGCTGGAGCGCCTCGATGTCCTTGGGTTCGCGTAACACCGTGAGGCGGCGGTACACGTCCAACTTGGCTTCCTGGGACGTGATGTAGTCGTCGGGCAGGAACGCCGGGAAATCCAGAGAGACGTCGGCCGGGATCCACGCCATCTGGCCACCGGCGTCCGACAGGTGCCGCACGGTTTCGTCGAGCAGTCGCAGGTAGAGGTCGAATCCCACGGAATGCACGAACCCGGACTGCTCCGATCCCAGCAGATTGCCGGCACCACGCAGTTCGAGGTCCTTGAGGGCGATGCGGTACCCGGCGCCGAGCTCGGTGTGGTGCTCGAGCACAGCCAAGCGACGCTCCGCGTCTTCATCCACCCGATCGGGCACCAGCAGGTAGCAATAGGCCCGACGGTGTGAGCGTCCCACGCGTCCGCGCAGCTGATACAGCTGGGCCAGCCCCAGATGATCGGCCCGGTTCACGAACATGGTGTTGGCGTTCGGGACGTCGAGCCCGCTTTCCACGATCAGGGTGGACACCAGAATATCCACCTCGTGATCGACGAACTGCCGCATGACCGCTTCGAGCGCGCGCTCCTTCATCTGGCCATGTCCCACCGCCACCCTGGCGCGCGGGACGATGCGACGGAGATGATCGGCGATTGCTTCGATGGTCTCGATGCGGTTGTGCACGAAGAATACCTGCCCGCCGCGGTCGAGCTCGCGCGAGACCGCTTCCTCGATCAGCGCGTCGTCGAACGGTTCCACGAAGGTGAGCACCGGCGAGCGATCACGCGGCGGCGTCTGCATGAGCGTGAGATCGCGCAATCCCGCCAGCGACTGATGCAGCGTGCGCGGAATCGGCGTCGCGGTCAGCGTGAGCACGTCGGTCTGCAGTTTGAGCTGCTTGAGCCGTTCCTTGTGCTTCACACCGAAGCGGTGCTCTTCGTCGACCACGATGAGACCGAGGTCGGCGAACTCGACGTCGGGGCTCAGCAATCGATGCGTGCCGATCACGATGTCGATCTGCTTTTTCTTGAGCTTCTCCACCACGACGGCCTGTTCCTTGGCCGTCTGGAACCGGCTCATCACTTCCACCGTGACGGGGAAGTCGGCCAGGCGATCTCCGAAGCTGCGCGCGTGTTGTTCGGCCAGAATGGTGGTGGGCACCAACACCGCGACCTGACGACCGCCCTGCACCGCTTTGAATGCGGCGCGAATGGCGATCTCCGTTTTGCCGTAGCCCACGTCGCCCACGAGCAGACGATCCATCGGGCGATCGCTCTCGAGATCGCGCTTCACATCTTCAGTGGCTTTACGCTGGTCGGGCGTGTCCTCGAACAGGAACGAACTTTCGAGCTGACGCTGCCACGCCGTATCGACGCCATGCGTGGGACGGGTGGCCACTTTGCGCCGCGCGTAGAGATCGAGCAGCTCCTGCGTCATCTCGAGAATCGCCATGCGCGTTTTCTCGCGCTGCTGCTTCCAGCGATTGCCACCCAACTTGTGCAGACGCGGTGCGGGTGCGTCTTCCGACACATCGCTGGCGCTGCGGTACCGTTCGATCTGATCGATGCGATACAGCGGCACGTTCAGGCGATCGCCGCCCTCGTACTCGATGACCGCGGCTTCGATCGTGCTCTCACGCACGAAGATCTTTTCGATGCCGCGATAGATGCCGATGCCGTGCTCGAGGTGCACGACGTAGTCACCGGGCTTGAGCGCGCCGATGGTATCGAGGGGCGCACCGGTGCTGTACTTGCGCGTACGACGCAGACGGCGATCACGACGAAAAATCTCGTGATCGGTGAGCACGCGCACGACGTTCGGAATAATGAAGCCGCCGCCGAGTACGCCGATGGCAAGCGATGCCGACAGCGGTCCGTCTTCGCCGAGCAGTTCGTCGAGACGTTCCACCTGTCCGGCGTTGTCGCACAGAATGACCGTGTGCAATCCGTCGCGTTGCAGCTTGCGCAGCACGCGCAGGTCACGTGAGATCGATTCAGGCGGACGCGTCGCAAACGCGACATCGGGCTCAGGGCCCTGCGGCTGGAGATCTGCCGCTGAGGCACTGACCGCGCGCTGCGGCGGCGGCGCGATGCGAATGGTGCCGAAACGCGCCAGCGTCGAGGCCATCTCGGGCGGCGGCACGAACAACTGTTCGCGACGCACCCACTCTTCCCCGCGACGACGCGCCAACTCGAGATGATGCGCGGCTTCATCCCACGTGCGCACCAACTCCGGCAGCACCGACGTCCCCGCGGGCATCACGACCACGGCGTCGGGCGGCCACAACGACGGCAACGACACGCGCTCCGCCTTCCCGTCGTCGTGGCGCACGCGTCCATCGACCGGAAGTATCAGCGCCAGTTCGGCATCGCGCGTGCTGCGCTGCGTGTTCAGATCGAAGTGGCGCAGCTCGACGATGTCGTCGCCCCAGAACTCGAGGCGCACCGGCTCGGCCATGCCGAACGAGTAGATGTCGATGATGCCGCCGCGCACGGAGAACTGCGCCACGTCCTCCACCATCGGCACGCGTTCGAAGCCGATCGACTCGAGATGCGCCGTGAGATCTTCGAGGCGACGCACGTCCCCCTTGCGCAGTTCGAGACGTGCGCCGGCCAATGCCCGCGGCAACGCAGTCTGTTCGAGCACCGCGCGCGCGGTGGTGAGCAACAAGCGCACGCCGCTTCGCCCAAGTTTCTCGAGCGTTTCGACGCGTTCACCGGCCACCTCGGCGTGCGGCTCGACTTCGCCAAAGCCTTCGCGCGGCGGATACAACGCGACCGGGATGTCGTCTACCAGCGATTGCAGGTCGGCCAACCAGCGTTCAGCGTCACCCACCTGGTCGGTGATGACCACCACCAAACGTTGCGGCAGTGCACGGGCGAGCGCCGCCACGAACACCGCGTCGGCCGACCCGGCGAGTCCACCAACGCGGAGACTCTGACCGGGACCGGGCATCGCCTTGAACACGCGGGCGAAGGCCGGCAGCGCCTCGATCGCATCGAGCAGTCTGGGAAGGCCCATCAGTGTCTCGCCAACCAGGCTTCGGCCAGCAGGGCGGCCAGCGCCAACGCGACCAACGGCACCAACAAGCCGTGACCCGCGGCGCGATCGAACACCAGTGTGCGCCACGCACTCACGCTGGCGGCAGGCGTGACATCGCGCCCGGTGATGTGGGTGCGGATCATGGCGACCGCGCTATCAGCTGCTCCCTGCCCCATCCCCACCACGTCCGACTCCTCTGGCTCCGGATTCACCACCAACGCGCCGATGCGCGCGGCCTGCCGACGGAGGTAGTACACCCCCGTCTCATTGGGAACGGTCAGACGGTCGCTATTCGTGCCCACCACTTTGCCATCGGGGCCTTCAAGGCCGGTCACGCCGCGCAGTCCGGCGATGTGTGCACCAGGTACCGCTTCGATGACTCGACCGTCTTCTCCCAACCGGCGCGAGAGCGCTTCCAGCAGCCACGGCACGAAGGCGGCGCGCAGCGGCAATTCCGTGGCCTCGGGCACGAGCGGTGAGCCGATCAGCACGTAGCCATCGCCCGCCACCGCCCATGCTGATCCGCCGGCTGTAGCCAGCGTATCGGGCATGGCCAGCGCACTGGCGCCGTTGGCCGTTTGGCTACCGCCCGGCGAATACACCAGAGGATAGCGCAAGCGCACGGACGTGCCTTCGAACACGCTGACGGAGGCGGCGGTGGTATCGAGCGGCGCACCATCACTCCTGGCGGCGCGGGCGAGCACGAGGTTGCGCGCGATCGCGCCGAAACGCCACGGAATGCCGAGCCGAGTGAGGGTGCGATTCGCTTCACCGATTCGCACGGGATCGAGTGGTGCCGTGAGCAGCACTGGCAAGCGTACACCGGCCGCGTCGGCCCCCGACACGGTCACGCTACGCGCCGCGCCCTCAGCACCACGCTCGAGTCGCTTCTCCTCCACCAGCGTAGAAAGCGCGGCGGCGAGAAACGGTCCGCCCTCGCCGCGCACGGCCACCAATGGCGGCGGCGCCACGCGCACCGCGAACCAGCGCGCGTCGTCGGCGCGTAGCGCGTCGGCATCGACTTCCACCTTGCCGCGCACCCATCCAGTGGTATTGCTGGCCAGCCGTTGGGTGAGCCGCACGGGCGCGCCAACGGGCGCACTCGCCACCGATCCGCGTGCGACGGTACGACCATCCAACAGCAGACGCCAATCGGCGGAGTCGGGCGCGCTGATCGCAAAATTTACGGTGCCCGACGGCGTCCACCGGGCGGGCTCGGCCCGTGCCGCCAATACCGCACGATTGCGTACCACGCTCGTGCCATGGGCCAGGATCACCACGGGCACGGCGCCCGCATTCACGACGCTGTCGGTAGCGAACGCATTGCGTTGTCCGTCACTCACGATGGCGACCACGGG
>Ga0105046_10015841_pt1 | contig 11581 bp, 7 predicted proteins | sample MAT03_FD_78385 | JGI IMG/M metagenome (GOLD analysis project Ga0105046, IMG submission 78385) | Freshwater microbial communities from Lake Fryxell liftoff mats and glacier meltwater in Antarctica - MAT-03 (megahit assembly) | ecosystem: Environmental > Aquatic > Freshwater > Ice > Liftoff...
CTTCCAGTGAGAGCGTACGCTTAGGGGTCGAGAATGCCGGTCGAATCAGGGCATGTCATCGCCGAGCGCTACCGGCTCGTGCGACCCATCGGCAAAGGGGCGCAGGCCGCGGTGTGGATCGCGGACCACCTCGCGCTCGGGTCCCAGGTCGCCGTCAAGCTGATGGACCCGGAGCTCGTCGAGCAAGGCGACGCTCGCGAGCGGTTCCGCCGCGAGGCCACCGCCGCCGCGCAGCTGCGCAGCGCGCACGTCGTTCACATCCTCGATCACGGCATCGACAACGGTCAGCCGTTCATGGTGATGGAGCTCCTCGACGGCGAGGACTTGTTCCAGCGCCTGGAGCGCAAGGGTCGCCTCACCCTCGCGGAGGCGAGCGTCATCGTCACGCAGATCGCGCGGGCCCTGGCGCGCGCCCACGCCGCGGGGATCGTGCACCGCGACCTGAAGCCGGAGAACGTCTTCCTCGTCCCCAACGAGGATGAAGAGGTCGCCAAGGTCCTCGACTTCGGCGTGGCGAAATTCCTCGAGGCCGGAGCGGCGCAGCGACGAACGTCGGCCGGGACGCTGCTCGGTACGCCGCACTACATGAGCCCGGAGCAGGTCCGCGGCGTCGGCGAGATCGACCATCGATCGGATCTGTGGTCGCTGGGCGTCATCGCCTTCCAGCTCACCGTTGGCGACCTTCCCTTCGAGAGCGAGGGCGTGGGCGATCTTCTGATCAAGATCACGATGGAGAAGATCCCGGTCCCGTCGAAGGCCTACGCGCCGCTGCCGAAGACCTTCGACGATTGGTTCGCGAAGGCCTGCCACCGGGATCCGGACCTGCGCTTCCAGACCGGCCGCGAGCTGGCCGCAGCGTTGGCGCGGGTCGCCGGTCTCATCCCTGCGGCGGAATCGCTGCGCGGCCTGGTGGTCCCGGTGAAGGGGCGCAGCGAGCCGCCCGGCTTCGACGTCGACTTCGACGAGGTTCCTTCCATCCCGCCGCCGGCTCCGCCTCCGCCGGAAGTTGTCGTGCCCGCCGTGGTCGCCAAGCCCGCACCGCGCGCGGCCACACCGCCCGCGGTCGCCAAGGCTGCGCTTTCGGCCGTCGCAGCCGCGCCGACGGAGATGCAGTCGGAGGACATCGACGACGAGTGGCCGGACGAGCCGCCGGCGCCCAGCATTCCGCCTCCGCCCGTCGCTGCAACGCCGCCTCCTCGTCCAGTGGGTGCCGTTGTGGGCGCGAAGCCCGCAGCCCCTGCGAAGCCTGCTGCTGCGCCGGCACGTCCGGCCGTGCCGCCTGCCCGGCTGGCGATCCAGCCTGCGAAGCCCGCCACCGCCGCGGCTCCCGCAGCGCGCACCGCGACGCCTCCGCCGCCTCTTGCAAAACTTGCGAAGACGCCGAGCGAAAGCGCCGAGTCGGTCCGCACAGCCGCGCCCGCAGCAGCCGTCAGCTCCGCGATCGTGTCGAGCGACGCGACGGCGGATGCGAAGACTGCGCTGGCAAAGACTGAAGCCGAGACTGCGGCACGCGCCAGCGATCCTGCCCCGGTCGAATCGGCGGCAGCACCTGAGGCCGCGGTCGTGCGGGCAGCGCCGACGCCAGCGCCGCGCGTCGAACCAGCGGCAGCACTTGCCGCACCACCGCCGCCCCCCCGGCCGAGCGCAACGCGGACGTCGTCCCCGCCGAGCTCGGCGCGCGCAAGCGATCCGCCGCGCTCGAAGAATCAGCTCAGCTCGACGATCAGCGGCGCTGCTGGAGACGTCATCCCTCCGCCCGAGCTCGACGGCTCGCGCAAGAAGCGCGCGGTCTTGTGGGTCGCCGCCATCGCGCTGCTCGGGGCCGGCGCCATCGCCGTCGCCGTGGTGCAGTCGCAAGGCACCAGCAAGCCGGCGCCCGGCAACGCGCAGCCGCAGAGTCCCACCGCCCAGCCCCGTCCGACGGTCGCCACACCGCCCGCCCCCGCCCTCGCCCCCGCCCCCCCGCCGAGCTCGTCGGCGTCCGGCGCGTCGAGCTCGAGCGCGGCAGTCGATCCGGGAACCTCGAAGCGACCGATCAAGGGTGGCTCGACCGCCGCCCCGACCGCCCCGCGCAGCGTGGGACCGCGAAAGCAGCAGCCCGCCAAGGACGGCGAGATCGTGATCGACGTGCCCCTACCCGACCGCGAAGTCCCGGTGCCGCCGGCGCCCTGAGGCGCCTCAACCGCCCTTGTTGGCGCGCCGCGAATTCATGGCATATTGCAATGTGCCCTGGACCCGATCGTAGACCTCCCCATCAGGCGCATCGAGCTCGACACGCGGGATGGGTGGCAAGAAGTCGAAGCCGATCTTCGCTGGAAGAGGCGGAACGATCGTCGCGACATACATGCTGGCGAGGGCGGCAGCCGCTGAGACGGCGTGCGACGCGCCGCGCTTGCGGAGGGCGCGGCGTAGGAGCGCAGCGACTGCGAGCGAGTGGATGGGCAGCGGCGCGCGCTTGATCCCGAGGAGGCGCGCGCCGGTCAGGTAGGCCGCGATCTTTGGAGGGAATGGCAAGAGCGGCATCGTCATGTGGCTGTTCGAGATGGCGAGCGGAACGATGTCCAGATCGTGCTCGCGCGCGATGCGGATCCACCCCTTGCGCTGCTGCAGATCGACCTGATTCCTGCGGTAGAATGGGCGCATCGATTCGGCGTCGCCCCCCGGGAAGAGGAGCAGCGGCACGCCGTGCGAGCGCGCCCAGGCCGCGCCCTTCTTGGTGGCTTCGACCGCGCCGTACGCGTGGAGGATCGGGCGCAGGAACGGCAGGTGAAAGGCCGACGGGTGCGCCATGCTGGCGAGCGGCTTGTCGTCGCCGAAGCGCTCGGTCCAAAAGAGCAGCATCGAGAAGAGCTCGGCTGGCCCGAGCCCGGAGTGGTTTGCGATGATCACGTAGCGATCGTGATCCGGCAGATGCTCGAGACCGCGCACATCGGAGGGCCACATGGCTCGACCGACCGGTCCGAGGATGCGCTGGAACGGATCGGCGATCGATCGAATGAGGTGGCCAGGTCGCGCCGCCGACCGACCGCGCGAAGCCGCTTCCGAGGTGTGCGTGCTGTGCCGCTGATCCATGCTCCCCGCTGACGCTACTCGGACTTGCCGCGAGCCTTGACCTCGAAGATCGTCGGCCCATGACGCACCCGCTCTCGGAGACCGCTCGCACGGCGCTGCCGCTCCACGGGACCTGGCCCGCGCTGGTCACACCCTTCTCGGTGGACGCCGAGACGATCGACGCTGCCGCGCTCGACGCGCTGGTCGATGCGCAGATCGCTGGAGGCGTCAGCGGCCTCGTCCCCTGCGGAACGACTGGCGAGTCGCCGACGCTCTCCGAGGACGACTGCCTCGATGTCATCCGTCGCGTGGTCGCAAAGGCCGCAGGAAGGGTGCCGGTCCTGGCCGGCACCGGGAGCAACTCGACCAAGAAGACCGTGGCGGCGTCGAAGGCCGCGGTGGCCGCCGGGGCGCACGGCGTGATGGTCGTGATGCCGTACTACAACAAGCCCTCGCAGGACGGCATGCGCGCCCACGTGCTCGAGGTGGCGGCCGCCGTCGACGCGCCGATCATCGTCTACAACGTGCCGGGTCGCAGCGTGGTCGACCTCGCGCCGGAGACACTGGAGCGCCTCTGCAGCGAGGCGCCGCGGGTCGTCGGCATCAAGGAGGCGACCGGCAACGTGATGCGCTGCCAGGAGATCGTGCGGCGTATGGGCGATCGCATCGTCGTGATGTGCGGCGACGATGCGCTCACCTTGCCGATGATGTCGGTCGGCGCCAGCGGCGTGATCAGCGTCACGTCGAACGTACGACCGCGCGAGACCAGCCTGGTCACGACGCTGGTGCGCGAAGGTCGCTGGGACGATGCGCGCAAGCTGCACATCGCGCTGCTCGAGGTGCATGGGCTGCTCTTCGCCGAGCCGAACCCGTCGCCGGCGAAGGTTGCGCTGGCCGCCGAGGGCAAGATGAACGCGTCGGTGCGCGGGCCGCTCCTGCCGGGGAGCGATGGCTTGAAGGGTCGGTTGGTCGAAGCGCTGGCTCGCCTCGATGCCGCCGCAAGCAAGCTCGCCGCGGGGCGCAAAGCGTGAGGATCGCTATCGCCGGCGCCGCCGGCCGCATGGGTCAAGCGGTGCTGCGGGCAGCCCGCGAGGAGGGGCTGGAGGTCGTCGGGGCGATCGAGCACGCCGCATCGACGTCGCTGGGCCGCGACATCGGCGAGATCGCTGGCGTCGGTTCGATCGGCATCATGGCCTCAGCCGATATCGGCTCCGCGCTGCTCGGCGCCGACGTGGTCATCGACTTTTCGCGTCCCGAGGCCCTTCGCTCGCTCGCTGCGGTGGCGGCGCGCGCCGGCGTCGCCATCGTGAGCGGCACGACCGGGCTCGATGCAGCAGCCGAGCGCGCGCTCGACGATGCGGCCGCCAAGGTTGCGGTCCTGTGGGCGCCCAACACCAGCGTCGGGGTCTTCGTGCTCGCCGAGCTGGCGAAACAAGCTGCCAGATTGCTAGGTCATGGCTTCGACATCGAGATCGTCGAGACCCACCACCGCGCCAAGGTCGACGCGCCGAGCGGTACCGCGGCGCGGCTCGCCGACGCGATCGGCGAGGCGCGCGCGGGGCTCACGCGAACGACGGGACGCGACGGTCAGGTCGGCGCGCGAAAGGCCGAAGAGATCGGTGTTCTCGCGATGCGCGGCGGCGACGTGGTGGGCGATCACAGCGTGCACTTCCTCGGTGCGGGCGAGCGCATCGAGCTTACGCATCGCGCGACGAGCCGCGATCTGTTTGCCCGTGGAGCAATCCGCGCGGCGCGCGGGATCGTTGGCGCGGCGCCTGGGCGCTACACGATGAAGGACGTCGTGGGCGCGGCGGCGGGGAATGGGGGGGCGGGGAGCGCTTAGCGCGTGGTCCTGAGCCGCGGCGTGGGCGCTCGCCGGGCCGAGCACCTGCTACCCTTTGCGCCGTGACCTCCACCGCGATCGCGTCGGTCTACCGGCTCACGTATGCCGACTGGCTGCAGTCGCCGGACGACGGGCTGCGCCGCGAAATCATCGAAGGGGAGCTCTACGTGACGCCGCCGCCCAGCATCGCGCACCAGCGTGTCTCGCGTGAGATCGAGTTCAAGCTCCTCACGTACTTGCGAGAGCGAGGTACCGGCGAGGTGCTCAATGCACCGGTGGGCATGCGCCTCGGCGACGAGGACGTGTTCGAGCCGGATCTGCTCGTCGTGCTCGATGCGGGGATCGCGAAGCTCGACGTGCATGCGGTGATCGGCCCGGCGGACCTCGTCGTCGAGATTCTCTCGCGCGGCAATGCGCGACGCGATCTGGTGGTGAAGCGGCGCGCGTACGAGCGCGCCGGAGTGCGGGAGTACTGGATTGCCGATCCGGCCGCGCAATCGATCGAGGTCCTGGCGCTCGAGGGCGGCGCGGGCGTCGGCGATGGCGCCTACGTGAGCCGCGGCGTCTATCGATGTGGGGAGAGGCTGACCTCGGAGGTGCTGGACGGGTTCGACCTCGAGGTGGGCGAGGTGTTCGCGGGGCGGTAGGCGCCGAGGGCGAGGGCGAGGGCGAGGGCGAGGGCGCTCCGCCCTGGGGCACGACCTTCCAGGATCGACGTCCCTGCACCCCTCAAGCCCCCCGCCCTGCACTGTCGCGCACTCTCACCCTGCCATTCACTCGTAAGCGCCCCCGTCCCCCTCCACCACAGCCGCCGGCTCCTCCCCTCCCCCGCCAGCTCGCTTCATCGCCTTGCGCACGTCAGCATTCGCGGGCCACAGCGTCCCCAGCTGCTTGAGGATCGGCCTGGCGTTGGCGCCCTCCCCGGTCGACGCGAGCGCGAGCGCCGCAATCATGCGTAGGGTCGTTGCGGCCTCGGCGTCGGGCAGCGCGAGCCCCTTGGTGATCTTCTTCGCGGAAGCGGAATCCTTGGCGGTCGCACGCTCCAGCGCGCTGAGCCACGCGCGCGTCGCTTCGGGCGAGGTCTCGACGCGGGCGCGCAATGTCGCGGCGTCGGACTTGTCCCGCACGAGGATGGCTTCCAGCAAGGTTGCGGGCGACATCGAATTGGCTGCGTCGCGCAGCGCCACCCGCGCACCTGCGACATCGTCGCGCAAGCGCGAGAGCCGCGCCGCGCGCGCCGCCCGCACTGGCCCACGCTCGTCGGTCGGCCACTTGTGAAGGATCGCCGCCGCTGCATCGAGATCGGCGCGGTCGCCGCGATCGAGGCTGCCGTCGATCGACACGATCTGCCCGAGAAAGCCGTGTCCCTGCGCCAGGGAAGCGAGCTCGGCCGTCTCCAGCGCCCGTTCGCCGGCGAGGCGGGTCACTGCGAGCTGCAGCGTCGATGCGTGAGTCGCCGCCACCTTGGGCAGCGCCGCGCGCAGCGCCGCGAGATCGCTGCCCTCATAGGCGAGCAGCGCGCCGCATGTCGCGGCGAGCCGCTCGGGAAGTCGCTTCGCCGTCGACTCGACGCGCGCCAGGTCGCCGCTGACGTAGGCGACCAGCGCAGCCAGGTAGGCGCCGCTCGGATCACCTGCTCCCAGCTCGGCGGCGCGCGACGACGCAAAGGCAGCCGATCCGGTGAGGCCCCGGCGCAGAGCGACCAGCCCCAGGAGCGCCGCGTCGGTCGCCGTCTCGGTCGAGAGGATCGCAGCGCCAAACATGGCAGACGTCTTTTCGGCATCTGACGAGGCGAGTGCAGCAAGCGCGAGATCCACGCCCTTCAGCGACTTCGGCAAATCGTCGCCGAGCTTCGGCGGCGGTGCGCTGGTGGCGACCGCGCCGCCCAATGCCAGGCCAGTTGCGCGGGCCAGCGTCTCGAGCGCCGATGCCAGCGGACGCTGCGTGTCGCCAAGCGCAGCGATCGTCTCGATGGCCTTGGCCGCGCCCTCGGCGTCGCCCTCCGCGATGCGCGCGCGAGCGATGCGCAGCGCTGCGGCGACCGCCTTGGGCTCCGCGGCGAGTGCCGCCTCGTAGGCTGCGATCGCCGTCGCGTCCGAGACGCGCTCGAGGACGATGCCGCGCACCAGGTGCAAGGCGACGGCGTCGATCGGACTCCCTGCCGGCTCTACGCCCTCCAGTCGGGTCTTGGCGCCCGCGGCGTCGCCCCGCAGGAGCAGCGACATCGCCTCGCCCGAGGCCACCTCCAAGGCTGAAGCGCCGCGGGCCTTGGCCTCCTCGATCGCGGCGTCCAGCCCTCCGGTCGACTCCTGTCCGTCCAGCACGCTCAGCACCGCGACCTGCATCGCGCGCACGCCAGCCTCGCTCGACCGCGGTGCGCCCACCAGCGCGCGACGCAGAAGCGCCGTCGCCCGATCGAGCTGGCTCGGCTTCGCAGTGAGCATCGCCTCGACCGCGAGATCGACGACCGCGTGATCCAGCCCGATGCCGTCGCGGAAGGCCCGCACTGCGAGCGCTCCGCCGGCGCCCAGCGCGAGGACGCCGGCGGCCGCGCCGAGCATCCATGTACGGCGCGAGAAGACCGGCTCCTCCACCCTTGCGCGAAGCAGTGGCATATCCAGCGCCGGCGGCGGAATGGAGCCGCTCGGCGCGATCGAGCTGCGGGCTGGTGGCGCGCCCGAGTTCGGCAGGCTCGGCATGGCGGGACCGGTGATGGCGCGCGGGCGGTAGCTGGCATTGCGCGACGGGGTGGGCAGCCGCCCCGGCATGCCGTCCACCATGCTTCGCACGTCGTGCAGGGGCGTCTTCTTGTCAGATAGGCCGCGCCTGCGCACCGCGAGCGGCTCCGAGGCATCTCCCAGGATCTCGCGCGCTTCGGCAGCGGTCGCCTCGGCGCCGCGCACATCCTGGGTGCGACCGAGGACGCGCGCCTCGACCAGCACCTCCTCCACCGCGATGTTGGGCGCGACAGTGAGCGATCGCTCGAACGCGATGACCGCGCCCCGCGCATCGCCCATGCGCATCAGCACCTCGCCGAGCAGCTCGTGGACGTGATCGTCCTCGGGGAAGGCGCGCTTGATGTGCCGCATCGTCTCGTGCGCCTCGCCGAGCGTCCCCGAGCGCAGGAGCATCGTGCCGACGGCGATGTAGAGACTCGCGTCGTCGGGGAAGCGCTCGACCAGCTTGCGCGCGAGACTGCGCAGTTTCTCGCGGTCTTCGCCCTTGCGAGGCTTGCGCGCGAGAGCGCGGCAGAGCGCTATCGAGTCGTCCAGATCCGCGGCCTCCGCGAGCTGGATGAGGGTGTCTCCGATTTCGACTTCCAAGATGGCCCTTCGAGGATGGTCTTGGCGGCGGCGCGGCCGCAAGACGTCCTCGCCCGGCGACGGGGTATGCCTGCAAAAAGCGGACGCGGCCCCGCAATGCCCGGCGACGTCAGAGCGCGCCGAGGTACCGGGGCAGCAACCCGATGCCGTCGTCGATCTCGACGACGTCCGCGGCGCTCAGGGCCCCCGCCCCATCCACGGTGAACCTCCGGAGCGCGACCGCCTCGGCGTCGGCGACGAAGCAAGTGCCGCAGCTCGCCGCGCAACGGACGTCACCCAGCATGAAGGCTTCGCCCGTCGTGAAGAGCACCCGCGACGATCCGTCGGAGATGCGCAGCTCCACGAGATCGTCGCCGTGCGGCGTGCCTTCCGCCCCATCGATACCGAACGTGGGAAACACGACCGTGTCCTCGGACGCGAACGCGATCGTGAACTGCGGCGAGCGCCCCAAGGCGGCCGCCGCATAGCGGGCCGACACGACGGAAGGCGCGCCGTCCGTGCCGAGCGTCACGATCGCGACGCCCGCATGATCGATGTCCGCCTCGAAGTCGAGGCCGATGAGGCCGGTACAACCGACGGCGATCCGAGCTCCGGTCGGAGAGAGCGCGATGGCCTGGCAGTTCTGCAGACCCTCGATACGGATGGTCTCGACGATCGCTTGCGTGGACGGATCGATGACCACCAGACGAGCATCGCCCGCCGACTGGAAGTTGCTAGAGAGCACGCCCAGAAGGACGACGATTTTTCCCTGCGCGTTCAGCATGCGCGCCGGGGTCGCGACGAGACTGCCATCGTCTCCGTCGAGCGCGCCTGCAAGGACGATGCGACCGACGATCTCAGGCCCCCGCGGGTCGACGACGAGCAGATCGCTGCCGCCGTCGAACGGCTCGCGGCCGGGCTGAGGGTTCGCCTTGTGGCGGGTGACGAAGCCGAGATCGTCAGCGACTTGTAAATAGTCTTGCGCATTGGCATCGAACCCGGTGCGCACCGACAGCTGCGCGCGCGGCGCGCCGGTCGAGAGGTCGAGCCAGGTGAGAACGCTCGCCGGAAAGCGGTCGATGATGACCGTCTCCGCAGTCGAAGTGGCGACGTTGGGCGGAACCACATCACCGGAGAGCGGCGCGCTGAGACCGACCTCCGACGAGCCGGACGTGATGACGCGCGGCGACAGGACCTCTCCGTCCCAGCCGACGAACGCGACCGACGTCGATTGATACGCAAGATCGGTCGAGATGACCGAGATGCCGCGATCGCACTCGTCGGCTCCGACCTCGCCGCCGAGGCCGCCGGTGTCATCCTTCGGATCAGGCACTTCGCAAGCCGCGGAGGCGACCAGCGCGCTCATTGCGCCCATTGTAAGGACCCCACGTATCGCTCGACTCAGTTCCACCACGCCTCCGCTGCCACGTGAAAGCTCCGTCCCGGCAAGGGAAGGCCGACGGTGTCGGTCGCGTCGTCGCCCAACACGTTGGCGAGGCGCGTGCGAATGGCGATCCGGTCGTCGGCCAGCGCCACCGTCGCCTCCACATCGAGCCAAGTCTGCGCCGGCAGCACGATGAGGCCCGCCGGATCGGCGACCCGCTCGCCGCGCGCCACCAGCCGGGCCGCCAGCGACGCGCGATCGATGGGCGCGCCCGTAATCGGATCGTCGGCGTAGATCTCGAGCCCAGGGGCGATGACCAGGCGGGCCACGTAGGGGAGCAGATCGCTGGTCAGCTCGGAGTCGGTGTCGCGCGGATCGAGCAAGGTGAGCGCAAGCTCGGCGCGCACGTGGCGCAAGACGTCGAGAGCGCCCTCGACCTCGCCGCCCAGCACGCGCGCTGTGCCCACGTTGAAGGGTCGCACGCCACCGATCGAGGTGCGGCGGTAGGCGATGAGATCGTCAGCCAGTCGCACGAAGCCGGTCACCGCGCCCGACGCGCGAACCGGGTCTCCCGCCGCGCCGCCATCGGCGCGCGCGCCGAGCTCGAAGGAGACGCCGGTCTCAGGCAGAAGGTCTGGATTGCCGCGCAGGACGGCAGAGGCGCCATAGGCCTCGCCCAGCGTCGGCACGCGGACATAGCGGGCTGCGCCGGCGGTGAATGCGAGCCATGGCGTGGCCGCGATCCGCGCCGCGACGCGCCCCATCGGTCCGAGCACGTCGGTCGCGGCCTGCCCCGGTCCCTCGGTCGAGTCATTGGTGAGGATCCCGGCGGCGCGCAGCTCGAGCGGCGCCCATGGCTGCACGATCGCCTCGGCGTGCGCGCGCAGCGATGCGCGGCGGGCGCGGGTCGCGGTCAGCCCGATCGGCACGACGTTCATTCCCTCCGACGAGACGCCGGCGCCGGTCTCGACGCGGAGCGCGTCGAGCAGGCGCAACGCCAGGCGCGCGTCTTGACCGAAGCGCTTGCCACGCGTGATCTGCGTCGCGGCGCCGAAGCCCAGCTCGCGCAATGGATCCGACAGCTCGTAGGCGGTGCGCAGCGCGTGGACGTGCACCTCCACCACGCAATCGTCGGGCGCTCGTTGCGGCCCACATTGCGACGAAGTCGAGAGGATGGCGAGCTCGCGACGGCTGACCGCGCGTGCGTTGCGCGCCGGGATCACGCTGAGACCGGTGACACCTTGCTCGCGCAGAAAACCATTGAGGGCAAAGCGAACGGTCGAGCGGGCGCCCACCGCGTAGCGGCCGAGCGCCCAGGCGTCGCCGCTGCGGAGGTCGGCGTTGGACCGCTCGCGGGTCACGTCGTCGGCTTGGTCGAAGCGGGTGCCGCCGTCGTCGAGGTAGTCGTAATCGTTGTCGGCCTTGTCCCCGCGCACCGAGAAGGCCGCGCCGGCGCGCGCATTGCCGACCGACCCGCCGGCCCAGGCGAAGCGCTGCCCAAAGCTGCCCGCGCCGGCAGCCACGCCGAAGCGGTTGCCCCGCGGGATTTCCGGCTCGAGGAGGATGGCTCCGGCCAGGCCCGGCCGATCCACCCACGGGGGGCTGGCACCGCGCCATACTTCCACGCGGCGCAGCGAAAACAGCGGCAACGTCGCCAGATCGGCGGTGCCGGTCACGTCGTCATTGAGGCGGACCCCGCCGAGGTAGACTGGCGTCTCGGCGGTGGTCGCGCCGCGAAGCGATGCCGTCGCAAGCTCGCCCATCGCGCCGCTCCGTGCGATCTGCACGCCGGGCGCGCGCGACAGGGCCTCCGCCGTGCTCTGCCCGGGCACGCGCAGATCCTCGCCCTGCAAGACCGTGGTGGCCGCCGTCGGATCGGCTGCAGAGCTCGGCAACAGCGAATCGCCCTGCACCAGCACGTCGATGCCTGTGCCATCGCGTGGCGTCGCATGACCCTGCGCCCTGTCGTCGTGCGCTGCTTGGCCACGCACGGCGTCGCCC
>Ga0105046_10015845_pt1 | contig 11580 bp, 9 predicted proteins | sample MAT03_FD_78385 | JGI IMG/M metagenome (GOLD analysis project Ga0105046, IMG submission 78385) | Freshwater microbial communities from Lake Fryxell liftoff mats and glacier meltwater in Antarctica - MAT-03 (megahit assembly) | ecosystem: Environmental > Aquatic > Freshwater > Ice > Liftoff...
AGCGCTCTACCGACGAGAGACCTCCCGGCGGGCACTGTATTCTGGCGGTTGTTTGGTCGCGCGGGCGACCTCGTTGGCGAGATGTCTAGCCCGACCTGGCAGGTCACGATCGGCCATCGCACGGCGCCCCGCGATCGCTCCTGGGGGACGACGCTCGACGTCAACGGAGACGGGTTCTCGGATCTCGCGGTGGGCTCGTACGACTTGGGCAGAGTCTACGTGTACCTTGGCTCGCCTTCAGGTCTCGCCACGACTCCGACGACGACCATCGTGGGACCGGATGCCGGTATGGGCCTCAGGGGCTCCTTCGGGGCTGCGGTGGCAAGCGCCGGCGACGTCAACGGCGACGGATACGGCGACCTCGTGGTCGGCGCACCGGGCGGCAACGGACACGTTTCAATCTTTGCTGGCGGCGCTGGAGGCCTGAGCACGACACCACTAAGCGTGGTCGAGGGCAGTGGTGGCGCTTTCGGTTCGGTCGTGTCGAGTGCGGGTGACACAGACGCCGATGGCAATGCTGACGTCGTCGTCGGGGCTCCGGGTGAGGGCCAGGCGTATGTCTATCGAGGTGGACGCGCGGGTCTGAACCCCACTGGATTGATGTTGTCCACTCGACCCTACGCCAGACTTCCGCCGTTCGGCGGCTCGGTGACGGAGGTCGGTGACACCGATCTCGACGACCGGAGCGATATCGCGGCGGGTATCAACGACGCTAGGCCGCTTGGCGACCGGCGCGTCTACGTCTATCGTAACGCCGGGTCAGAGCCAGTTCGGATTCTCGAGGATCCGGACCCGACGATCATTTCTAGGTACTTTGGCGGCTCGCTAGCGGGTGCGGGGGACGTCGACGGAGACGGATACGCCGACCTTGCGATCGGCGCCCGCAATGCCGAGAGCGGTGTCATCTACCTCTACCCCGGCGGGGTCGCGGGGATTGAGGTCTACGCGCAAACGACTCTGACGAACGCAACCGGCGAGCGCCTCGGCTTCTCCGTCGATGGTGCAGGGGACGTCAACGGCGATGGATACGCCGATCTCGTGGCGGGCACCACCGTCGCCAAAACGGGAAGAGGCGGTGTGAACATCTACTCGGGCGGGCCCGCGGGCCTCGATATCACTCCTTCAGCAACGGTCACGCCGGTCGGAGGGACGTACGACGGTTTCGATGACGGAACCGGATATCGGGTAGTTGGCGTCGGGGACGTGAACGGTGACGGATATTCGGACATCGCCTGTTCCTTGCAGGCGAGAGCCTCAGATGGCGCCCGGGTCTTCGTCTATCTCGGCGGTCCTGATGGACTCGAATCGAGCCCGGCCAGCACGCTGATCGATCCCGACGACAGTATGTACTTTGGAGCCTCGCTCTAGGCCGCCGTCGGTTCGGACGGAGCAGCGAGGCCAGCGCGATGTCCTCTCGGAACGCTGGCCGACCGGCGAGCGACGCGGCATGCTCGGCGGATGTTCACTCATTCTGGTTGTCGCCACCGTCTTGCATTCCTCCTCTCCGCACTTGCGCTCGGCGCGTGCGCGACATCACGTGCGCCCGACCCGGCTACGGTCGACGCGTCGATGCCTGATGCTGGTCCCGCAGACGCAGGTCCACCGGACGAGGGCGTGCTCGACCCGTCGCGCATCGGCGCGCCACGACCGCTGGCTCCGCTCTCCACGTCGACCGCCACCTCTCAGCGCCCAACATTCCGCTGGGAGCTGGGCGCACTGAGCGCCGGCGCCCGGCTCGAGCTCTGCGAAGACCGCGCTTGTACGCGCATCATCGAGACCATCGACGCCAATGGCTCGAGCGGTGTACCGACGAGAGAGCTGCCGGCCGGCACTGTGTTCTGGCGGGTGTTTGGTCGCGCGGGCGACCTAGTCGGCGACGTGTCTAGCCCGACCTGGCAGGTCACGATCGGCCATCGCACCGCGCCACTCGACGGCTCCTGGGGAACGACGCTCGACGTGAACGGAGACGGGTTTTCGGACGTCGCCGTGGGCTCTTTCGAGTCGGGCAGAGTCTACGTATACCTCGGCTCGCCGTCAGGCCTGACCACGAGTCCGACAACGACCATCGAGGGTCCCGATGTCGGTATGGGCCTTAGGGGCTCATTCGGGGCTGCGGTGGCAAGCGCCGGCGACATCAACGGCGACGGATACGGCGACCTCGTGGTCGGCGCACCAGGCGGCAACGGACACGTTCATATCTTTGCTGGAGGCGCTGGAGGTGTGAGCGTGATTTCGCTCAGTGTGGTCGAGGGGTTCGGTGGAGTGTTCGGTTTGGTCGTGTCGAGCGCAGGCGACGCAGACGCCGACGGCTACGCGGATGTGGTCATCGGCGCGCCAAACGAGAGGCATGCGTATCTGTATCGAGGTGGACCTTTGGGCCTGATCGACGCGGGAAGCGCGTTGTCCACTCGACCCTACACCAGCTTTTTGCCCTTTGGGGGTTCCGTGACCGAGGTTGGCGATGCCGACAACGACGGTCGGAGCGAGATTGCCGTGGGTATGAACGACACAACGTCGCTCGGTGACAGGCGCGTCTACGTCTATCGAGGGACCACGCCAGAGCCGGAGACGATCCTCGAGGATCCAGACCCAACGATGCTCACGAGGAATTACGGTGGCTCACTCGCGGGTGCCGGCGACGTCAACGGCGACGGCTACGCCGACCTCGCGATCGGCGGCCGCAACTACATGAGTGGCGACATCTACCTGTATCCGGGTGGCCGCGCTGGGATCCGCATCTACGCGGAAACGACCCTGACGAACGCAACCGGCGAGCGCCTCGGCTTCTCCGTCGATGGCGCAGGTGACGTCAACGGCGATGGGTACGCCGATCTCGTCGCGGGCACTTCTGTCCCCGAAGCGGGACGAGGCAGTGTGAACATCTACTTCGGCGGGCCCACGGGACTTGATCTGAGCCCGGCGGCGATGCTTACGCCTTTCGGTGGGACGTATTACGGCTTCGATGACAGGAGTGGATACCGCGTGGTTGGCGTCGGGGACGTCAACGGTGATGGGTACTCGGACATCGCCTGTTCCTTGGACGCGCGAGCCGTAGAAGGCGCCCGCGTCTTCGTCTATCACGGCGGCCCCGATGGACTCGCATCGAGCCCCGCGAGCACGCTGATCGATCCCGACGGTAGTATGTACTTTGGATTCTCGGGCTGAGGCTTGCCAAGCCGAACAACTTTAGGCCTACTTCGTCAATTCTCGTGCTGAGCAGTCACGGCGCTGAGTTGTTCTATCGCCGTTTGTAGCGAGGCCGCATCTCGAGACCACCAACTGGCTCCACGGCACTCTTCCAGCACCGTAGTCGCGGCGGCGATGAGCGCGTTCGACAGCGTGGCGAAGGACATGTCACTCGCCCCTGGCCGACGCACGTCGAGCTTTCTGCGCTCCACAGCGCTGACACGAAACGTCCCGTCGGCGAGTCTGCGGATCTCGACCTCGAACGGGCCCTCCATGAAATGAACCACCTCCATATCGCCCGCTTGGGCGTTTAGTCGAATGAGCGCGTTCGCCCACCACCCCAAGACCACGACGACTGCGTCGCTCCACCCCTCCATGGGGAACGGTTGCTCGCCAATAACGCACCAGAATCTGCCACTGGCTGCCCGAGGAGAGGTGTGCAGAGACCCAGGGACGAACACGATGGGCGGTGAGTGCGTCATGGTGGCGGATACGTTGTCTCGATGTTGGTTTTTGCTGAGATGGTAGTGGCGTGAAGTCGTCATGTCGTCGTGTAGGTCGAAGTCGTTCATCGCACCGTCAGCGCGCGCGTCATTGCGAACCATCGCTGGGACCAGAGTTCGTCGGTACGCCCCACGCGAAAAAATCTTCGCCAAAGTCTACTGAGCTTAAGACACGCACCCCCGCCGCGCCGGATCGCGCGCGAAACCAAATCAACTCGAGGCCGGGGAACGGCGGCTCCATCGCGCGTATGTTGTCGGTGAGCGACGTGCGCGCAGATGCGACCACCCACCCGCGCCATTCGATAGCGAGGTCTATCGATCGAACCAGCGCACCGTTTGCGCAGGGAACGGATCGCCCGCGGTACGTCATCCTCCCCAGGGCGTCTACGCGGATCGCAGTCGTCACGGAATGCTCAGTCACCCAGTTCAGAGTCCTGGCGCGTGAGGCGATGTCCATAGCGCCAGTCGGGGTCCTGAGCACGGTGAGTTGGTCGGTTCCATGCGCATCCTGCCAGACCAGTTCACCCTGCGAGTCGAACGTGGCCATGAGTGGCCCAGCTGGCATGACAAAAAGCGCCCCCTCATCGAGCGCCTCGTCGCTCACAGCGGGCGCGACTGCCTTCGTGGGTTCCTGGGTGTCGACCTTCCAGAACTTGGGTCGCCGCGTGTCGCCGTCGCATGCGCTCAGCATGAGAGCACCGGAAGCAAACCAGAGCGCCGCGAGGTGAACCCTCAAATCGCGTCTTCGCCGCGCTCTCCGGTGCGGATGCGGACGGCTTCTTCGATCGGCGTGACGAAGATCTTGCCGTCGCCGATGCGGCCGGTCTTGGCGGCCTTCTCGATCGCCTCGAGTACGGCGACGACCAAGGCATCGGGGACGACGACCTCGATCTTCACCTTCGGGACGAAGTCGACGACGTAGGCACTGCCTCGGTAGACCTCCTTTTTGCCGCCGGTGCGGCCGAAGCCTTTTACCTCGGACACGGTCATTCCCTGCACGCCGACCTCGGAGAGCGCGTCCTTCACCTCGTCGAGCTTGAACGGCTTGATGATCGCTTCGACCTTCTTCATCGCTCGGCTCCTCGCGCTGCTGGATGGTACACGAACGAGCGCGGGCGAAGTTTCGCCGCGATTTCGCAGCCGTAACTTTTGACGGGAGTGCTGTCGCGATCAGTTGTCGCGGGGCGCTGCGGGTCGCCGTTTCGTGGACGATCTTCCGCGACGCGCGGCGCTTCCACCATGGCATCCTCGGCGCGCCGCCATGATGGTGAACTATCGGAGCTCGGTCTTCTCTCTGCTCGCCTGGCAGTGGCAGCGCGCGCTGCTGTTCACGTCTGCCGGGCTGGTCGCGCAGGTGCTGCACGGTGTAATCGGCTGGGATCACTTGGTCCTGCCGGCGCTGCCGCTGGCGGTCATCGGGGGCGCGATCGGCATCTTCGTCAGCTTCCGCACGAACTCTTGTTACGCGCGCTGGTGGGAAGGCCGGCAGCTGTGGGGGCGCATCGTCAATGCGTCACGACAACTCGCGTCGCAGGTAATCGCTTCTGTGCCGGCGGAAGAAGCGAAGCAGGTCGTGCGGCTGCAGATCGCGTACGTGCATGTGCTGCGATGCGCGCTCCGCGATCAAGATCCGTTCGCTGACGAAAAGGTGATCGAATGGACGGACGAAGAAGATCGCGCGACGTGGAAGCGCGATCGCAATCCGGCCTCGGCGATCCTGCATCGACAGCGCGAGATCCTCGTGCGCGTCGCCAACGAGGGCAAGCTTCCCGAGCTGCGCCTGCTGGCGATCGACAACTCGCAGGCGGCGCTGCTCGATGCGCAAGGCGGCTGTGAGCGCATCAAGAAGACGCCCTTCCCGCGCGGCTACGCGTTCATCTCCGAGCGCCTGGTGGTCGCGTTCGGCATGTTGCTGCCGTTCGCGATGGTGAAAGATCTCGGCTGGTTCGCGCTGCCGATCAACCTGCTGGTGTGCGGCGCGTTCGCGCTGATCAGCGAGGCGGGGCGCGTGCTCGAAGATCCGTTCACGCTCTTTTACAACGGGCTCCCGCTCGCCGCGATCTCGACCACGATCGAGCTCAACCTGCGGCAGCGGCTCGGCGAGCTCGACGTCCCCGCGATACCCGGGCCCGACGCGCGCGGCATCTTGATGTAGCGGCGCGCTCAGCTCACCGCACCTGCGACGGCGCCGCGGGCCTCGACGTGCGGCGCGTGGCCGACGAACGTCACTTCGAACACGGGCAGCCCCGCGGCGAGCGCGGAGAGCGTCACGCCGAGCTGCTTGCCGGCGAGCTCGTCGATGGCGCTCCTGAGCGCCGCTTCACCGCCGCTGCCAAGCTTGACGACGTCGCGCTGCACCGCGAGAAAGCGCACCAGCTGGCCACGCAGATAGTGGCTCACCTGCGGGTGATTGATGAACATCTGCGAGCCGTGCGCCATCGGCGAGACGAGCGGGATGCGCGAGAACGCCTCTGGGTCGTCCTCGAGCATCACGTTGACCACCGCACCCTCCGCGTGGCCGCCGGGCAGCACCGTCATCTCGTTCTGATCGACGCCCTCCCAGCGCAGCGAGAAGAAGGTGCGCAAGAAGCTCTCGACGAGCTCACGGCGCACGCCGTACTCCGCGGCGCGCAGCATCGACAGGCGTAGATGACCGCAGCCGATGTGCGCGGGCTGGACCATCTGCTCGAGCAGCGCAGCGTGGATCTCGGGCGGCGGATCGCTGAGAAATTTACGCCACTCGAGCGGCTCGAACACGTGGGTGAGCGGCGCGTCGAAGCGTCGGTCGGCGCGCAGCTGCGTGATCAGCGCGTTCGACGCGGTGATGTCGGAGTGCATGTAGAAATTGCCGAACGCATCGAGGCGCCGCAGCAGCAGTGTGCGCAGCGTGCGATCGTCGAAGAGGACACCGGCAGTGCGCTCGAGCGAGGCGAGCGCGAGGAGGAACTCGCCGGCATCGCCGCCCGGCGTTCCGACGATGCCGCTGTCGTCGCGACCATCGACGCACGAGAGCCGACCGCTGACGAGCAGTGCCGCCAGCTTGATCCAGCGGATCGACTGCGAGTCGCCGACGTGTTGCGCGATGTCGTCCTGGGCGAGCACGCGCTTCGACGCCTCCCAACGCGCGCCGATCTCGCGGAGCGTCCCGCCGCGCTGCACGATCGCGTGCTCGCGCACCGTGGAGAAGCCGAGCTGGCGCCACGCGACGATGCCGCCCATCAGCGACGAGACGTAGCGAAAGCCGCGCTCTTCGAGGGTTTTTGCGATTGTACCGGCGCGCTCGCCGCCGCGCGAGACGAACATCAGCGGCTCGTCCGGGCCGAGCGTCGACAGCGCTTCGATCGCGCCCTCCGATGGAATCCAGTCGGAGCCCGGGATGTAGCCGAGTGGCCCGAGCAGCTCCTCTTCCGTGCGCACATCGACGATGCGCGCGGCGCGTCCAAGGCGTGACGCATAGTCCGCCGAGTGCAGCGGAACGCCGCTCGGCGAGCGCAACTCCGACGCGACCCAGTTGAAGCGGAACATGCGCTCCGCCTGCGAGACGGTGCCGATAGGGGGGATACGTTCAGGGCGCAGGGAGCTCGACATCAGCGGATCCTGCCCGTTCGGCCGACGAATTTCATCCATGAAGAGGCGACCTCGACGACAACTGCGTCAGCTCTCGATCCGCGCCGCCAGAAACGATACTGTCCTCGGCCAGGAGGGACCGTCGATGAATCAACTGTCCTCGCGCGGAGCGTCCACGGAAGCGGTGTCCCGAGTGCTTCGAACTTTGCCTGTGTTTTACTTCGTGCCATTCGCATTCACCCGGTGCGTTTTGCTCGCGTCGTTGCTGCTAGTGGCGGGGTGTGCCCCGGAGCGAGGTAGTCCCGCTCCGCGGGCACTCGGTGCTGCGTGTCTCGTCGACACGGACTGCGAGGATGGTCTCGATTGCTACCGACCCTACTCGAGCGCACGTCTTCAATGCACGGCGCGGTGTTCCTCGAGCACGGTCTGCGGAGCTCTCGCCCCGGCAGGCTTTGGTTCTGGCAGCTGTCAGTCCGGCAACTGCTACCTCAGCTGCAGTGGGACCTGTCCGGAGTTCTCGCGCTGCGGGAGCATCGCGGGCTACACGACGTACAGCGCCTGCCTGCCCGACTGACATCCGCATCGCGCTGCGCGGCCGTGCTCACGAGCGCTCGCTCGAAACGAGAAACGTCGCCGGAAGTCTCCGGGACACGACGTTGCTCGTCTCTCTGCTTTGCTCAGTGAGCCGCAGCGCCAGCCTGCGAGGTCTCGGCATCGCCGAGCGAGACCTCGCGCGCGCCTCGCTTGCCGGCCTCGCCGGAGCGCAGGAGCGCCATGCGGAAGAACACCGGCGCGACGATCTCGTTGAGCGCGACGACGCCGAGCGTGAGCGCCGATGCGCCCTCACCGAATGACGGGAACGTGCGCGCGAACAGCAGCGCGAGCGCGAGCGCGAGTCCCGCTTGCGGGAGCAGGCCGAAGCCGGCGTAGCGGCCGACCTCGGGCGGCGCGCCGGAGATGTGCGCAGCGATCTTGGTACCGACCAGCAGACCAAACGCGCGCGTTCCGATGATCGCCAGCGCGGGAAGCCAGACGAGCGGCAACACGTTGAGGTGAATGGTCGCGCCGGCGACCGCGAAGAACACGACGTAGACCGGCAGCGACGCGCCCTCGATCTCGTGAATGAGCCGGTCGCCGAGCTCGGTGACGTTGCGCACGAGCATGCCGGCGGCGAGCGCGACGAGCAGCGGATCGAGGTGTACGCGCGAGCCGATCTCGGCGACGCCAAAGCAGACCGCGAGGATGAACAGCGCCGCGCTGCCTTGCACCTTGCGCAGATAGATCGCGATGACGACGCCGACGACGACGCCGATGCCGAGCGAGCCGAACAGCTCCCAGCCGAGCTCACGGATGGTGCGCACGACGTCCGCATCGCCGCCGAGCACCGACTTCGCGTACGCCGACGCGAGCGCGAAAAAGACGATGATCACGAGATCCGCGAGCACGACGACGCCGAGCGAGGTGCGCGACACAGGACCTTCCGACTCCATCTCGTCGCGGAGCGCGACGACGACCGCCGGCGACTGGGCCGCGAGCGTGACACCGATCACCATCGCGACCGCGAGCGCCGGTACCACCGCGAGGTCGGACATGAAGGGAAGCTGACCGCGCAGCAGGAACACGACGACGGTGAGCAAGATGGTGGTGCCCATCACCGCGATGACCGTAATCCACGCGATGGTGCGCAGCAGCGGACGGATCGCGCGGAAGTCCATCTCGCCGCCGGCGGTGAGCGCGATGAGCGAGATCGCGACGCCGTTGAAGAGCTTCAGATCAGTGACCATCGACGGTGTCAGCAGGCCGATCACGCTCGGCCCGACGATCATCCCCGTCGCGATATAGCCTGTGAGCCGCGGCAGGCCGATTCCCTTGAACACGCGCCCCATGAAGAAAGCCGCGAGCAGCACGAAGCCGAACGCGAGCGCGCCAGCGCCGATTTGCGTCGCGCCGTGGTCGGTGGGCGCAAACGAGCGCGCGGCCTGCATCAGCCCGCACAGCGCCGCCAAGATGATCAGCCGGAGGATCATCAGCGCACCTCGAGGCGTTTGCCGGCGGTCGGCGGTGGTTGTCCAGCGCGCCCGCCGAGCAGCGCGACCTGAACGACGAGCTCGGTGACGATGGCGCCGCCGATGACGGCCGTCACGATCCACGGCACGGCGCGGCCGGCGAACAGCTCTTGGAAAGAAATGACGATCGCGATCGACAGCGCGCCCATCGGCGCCGCGACGACGCCCGCGGTGCCGTGCGCGAGCTCGCTGGCGCCTTCTGTTCGTGCAGCAGCGCGCAGCCCGAGCGCGCGACCGGCGAGCCGCGCGATCACGAACACCGGCACCAGCACCCAGCCGCGCCAGTCGCCGACGTTCCACAGCGCACCGGCGAAGACGAGGAACACGAGATAGACCGGCCGCTCGAGCAGGCGCAGCACCTTCTTCACGTTCGAGCGGTAGTCGCCCGGCAGGTTGCCGAGCAAGAGGCCCGCGAGAAAGCAGACGACGACCGGCGACACGCGCAGAAAGCCAGCGAGGCCGGCGGCAAAGGCGATCGAGCCGAGAACGAGCGCGATCTGCTCGACGTTCGTCGCGGGGCGGCGGAGCACGAGATAGATGACGATGCCGACCGAGACGCCGAGGCCGATCGTCACGAAGAGCCAGGCGGTGCCGGGGAGGGCCCACGCGATGTCTGGTGTCGCCGGACGAAAGTACGCGCCGAGGAACAGGAGGCCGACGATGCCGGCGATGTCGTCGAGGAGCCCGAGGCGCGTCAACACCGCCTGCGTTCCGGGCGCGACGCCACGCTCCCGCGCGAGCGCTTTGGCGACCGGCGCGGTGATGGTCGCCGCCGTGCCGAGCACGACCGCGTCGCGTAGAAAGACCGCGTCCTGCCACGGCTGACCGAACGCGAGCAGCAGCCCGCCGCAGGCCGCGACGACGATGACGAACGGCACCGACGTCATCGCGCTCACGAAGGCGGCGGTGCCCCTTGGGAAGTCGTCGAGGGTGCGCACCTCGAACTGGTAGCCGGTGAGAAAGCCGACCCAGCCGAGCCCGAGCTGCAGCAGCGGCGTGACCTGCGCGAGCACGCGATCGTCGAGCACGCCGACCGAAGGCAGCCGCGCGATGAGGCCGAGCGCGACGAACGGAAAGCCGGCGGTGACCACTTGCGAGATCCCGAGCGTTTGCTCGAGCCGGCGCACGCGCGGGTGGCCGCCGAGATACGCGAGCGCGAGCAACGCCAGCAAGCCGAGGATCGTCTTGACGACGCTCGATGCGGCGGCCGTCGTACCCGCCTCGGGCGCTGCGGGAGTCTCGACGCTGGCCGTGATCGCGGTGACTCCCGCATCGGGCAAGACACCCGCATCCGCGACGCCGAGAAGCGCGGCATCGAGAGGCGCGGCATCGAGAGGCGCGGCGGCGAGAGGCGCGGCGGCGAGAGGCGCGGCATCTGGCAAAGCGGCGTCGATGCTCGACGCATCGAGCGGCGCCATCAGGGACGCGTCGAGCGGCGACGAGGTCCGCTGTTGGGTGACAGAGAGAGTCTCGTTCGTCGACGGAAGCGTCGCGAGTCCGGCGTCCTGCGCCAGCGCGGCGACCGGAACGCCAGCGTCCGCGACCGCCGGCGCACCGACGTCCTGCGCGCGCACTCCGCCGGTCGCTGCGAGCAGCGAGAGGCATATTGCGGCGGCTGCGGCGCAGCGGGCTGCGCGCTCTGCGAGCGAGGTCATCATCGGCGTGTGCCGCGTAACACACGGCTGCGCGCGGCGCACCATCGGCACGCGGCTGTGATAGCTTCGCGGACCGATGAGGGCCCTTCCCCGATGAGCCTCGGCTTCGAATTTCGCGAGACGCTCGCCGGGAGCTACCACACGCTCGCGTCGCCGGGTGACGAACATCCGATGTCGATCACCGTGCAGGCGCAGGTGCATGATGTGCTGCGATTTGCGCTCGATCCGACGCTGGCGCTTCTCGGCGAGGTGAACGCCGAGGGCTTCGCCGATCACAAGGAGCTGCGCGGTACGCTCGAGCTCGCGCCGCTCCGCGGCAAGATCTTGTGGGACTTTCGTTTCACCACCAACGACTCGCGCGACGCGCGCTTTCATGGCGAGGTCGACATCGATCTGCTCCGCCCGACGCTCACGCTGTCTCAGCTTCCTGGCAGCTTGTTCATCGGCGAGACCGAGGCCGCGCGCGCGATGCTGCGCTTTGATCTGCGGGGCGATCTGCTGCGCCTGCTCGCGAGCGTGCGACCGCGATGAGCCCGCAGCGCGCGCTCGTCGCGGTGCACGGCGGTGCGGGCGATGTGCTCGACGCGCGCCGTCCACTGCACG
>Ga0105046_10015846_pt1 | contig 11579 bp, 18 predicted proteins | sample MAT03_FD_78385 | JGI IMG/M metagenome (GOLD analysis project Ga0105046, IMG submission 78385) | Freshwater microbial communities from Lake Fryxell liftoff mats and glacier meltwater in Antarctica - MAT-03 (megahit assembly) | ecosystem: Environmental > Aquatic > Freshwater > Ice > Liftoff...
ATGCCGATGTGGCGAAATGGTAGACGCGGTAGACTCAAAATCTACTCTAGGCGACTAGGTGCTGGTTCGAGTCCGGTCATCGGCATATTCCCGGGAACATTTTCAGAAATGAAAGCGTTTCCGGTTTTTTATTTTGTAACTCTTTCGTTTTCACAAGGAAGGGCCCGAGTTGAGTCTATTCCTTCGGCTCGATATTTTCCATCTTAAAAATCCGTTTTCCAGGAAATATTGAACCAAGTATTTTCGTTTCACTTAGAGCTACTTAAAATTTATCCATCCAGTTAAGTGGCTAGTCAAATTGAAGTTGAAATTTCTTGAAGGCAGTTCAAGTCAAAAAAGATAATTTTCTTCACTTTTCTCAAGAATGTTCCGTTTATGAATAAATATGAGATTTTCCGAGAAAACGTGGCCTTGTAGGATAAGTCTCGCGCAAAAGAATCTGATCTTTAGTGACACAGAAGTCAAGACCCGCCTCTTCCATGACAAGCAAACATGCACCTCCCTCAATCCGTACATATTGATCGTTGAAGTTTGCAAATTGGGTCGCAAATAGCTCTAATCCTTTTAACCTATGATTTTCTCCATCATTTCAGATAACGCCGATTCAATACGCTCATCCATACTGGAGCCTAAGCTTAAATATAACGAAAAAGGATCGACGAAAGGTGAGTGGTTCGATAAAAATAACCCGGGATTATAGTGCCTTTCATCACTGAAAATATTCCTTTTTGCTTCTCTTTTCCATTCCCCTAAACATTTTCTTTTGCCATCATTCTTCAAATACGAAAGGATTTTCATGCTAACCATATATGTATATGGAAAATGTTCCACGTGTAAGCAAGCCTTGCAATTTTTAAAAAATCTTCAACTCCCTCTTATCGAAAAAGAGATCACAAATACACCCCCTTCCCTCCCAGAACTCCAGCAGATGTTGGCTTATTACAACGGAAACGTGAAGAAACTCTTCAATACCTCGGGGCTCCTCTATAAAGAGATGCAATTAGCCGAAAAACTCCCCAATCTGTCTCTTGACCAAGCCCTTCTTCTTCTCAATCAGCACGGGATGCTTGTCAAACGTCCCTTTCTATTAGGAAAGAATTTTGGATCCACCGGCTTTAACGCCGCCGAATGGTCTACCCGATTGAAAATCTAGACCCTTTCCTTCCTGGGAAGGAAAGAAATAGGGGGTTCTATCCTGTAAGAAAAGACAGAAATCCTAATATCATCCTTATAGAGAAGGAAAGCCTGTGGAAAAGATATTACACATTCTACAAGAAGAATTTAGAAATTCTTTAAAGGCCACAGTTCATAGCACGATCCGGGACTGTCATTTTCCGAGAGCTAAAAACATGGCTAAAGTTGCCTTGGGTATTAGACGTTTAGGAAAGACTTATTTTTTATTTCAAACTATGAAGAATTTCCTGGCTCAACAAGTAGCAATAGATCGTATTCTCTATCTCAATTTTGAAGATGCTCGCTTATTTCCGATCGATCAGAAAAAATGGGAGAAAGGGTAGATGCCCTTTACACGCTTCAACCCGAGCTCCCTAACTAACGGTACTTTCTCTTTCTAGATGAAGTCCAACACGTAGAAGGATGGCTTTTCATTCCATGCGTCTAAAGACGCGAGGCAGTCACAATCAAATTTTTAGAATTTGCGTGACCAGGTTGATCGGAAAAATTATCCCAAAATTCCACGTTTACAAAACGCTCTTTTTGCAACAGCTCACGCATTTCGTCCATGGGAAAACGACGCATTAAAAAGGGATCGAGATGGGTTGTGCCTTGAGGCAGAGTATACTGGATGGTAGTGTAGAGATCCAAGGGGGAGATAGCACTGGGGATTTAAATGTTGAGAAAATCGGTGTAAGGTTTGTTGAGCCCCTTCTAGCTTTAAATTGTGATTGAACGCGGCAAATAGACACAGGATCGCATCGAATGTTTTGGAAAGAGATAAGTGGGCCATATCGGATTGATGCAGAGAACCTTTGACTTTGCCACGTGCCACTTGTAGCATCGCTTCATTCAAGTCGACTCCTTCAACTTGAAATCCTTGTTGTTCCAGCAAAGCTAAGTGGGTCCCTGAGCCACAACCCACATCCAATACCGAGCGCACTTGCTGTTGCTGCAAGCACCTTGTCAAAAAATGAACTTCCCTCTAATACTCTTTGTGACGGTAGAACGCATCATAGGCATGGGTAAGTGTTTTATATCCGAGTTTTCTCATATAACCCCCTGAATGAGAGTACGATATGTAAACTATTTTTATCACCGGCACGGGACGGGGTATTGGTTTAGAACTTGTCAAACAATATGCCAAAGAGGGTGAAAAGTGGGGGCTTTCTACTTAGGTCCCGAAATTCCACATGCCCTTCTCCAGCTCACCCAAATCCATCCAAATATCCTTCCCTATCAGTTGGACGTCACTGACTTTAAAAGAATGAAACAACTGGCGCAAGAACTTAAAAACACACCCATCGACCTCCCCACCAACAATGCCGGCATTTTAGATACCGCTCCTTTTGGACATTTAGACCCCTCGACTTTAGAAAAGGTCTATCGCACCAACGCGGTCGCTCCTCTATTGATGTGCGAAGCTTTTCATCCTCTTTTAAAATCCCAGAAAGGGGCCATTATCTGCATATCTAGTAAAAAAGCTAGCCTTAAAGGAGATGTGACGGAAAATATGATTGCTTATCGCATGAGTAAGGTGGCCTTAAATATGGCAGTGCAAGAGGTCGCGCGCAAACTGGCCCCTCTCGATATTCAAGTTCTGTTGATTGCGCCCGGTCATGTCAAAACAGACATGAGCCCTCATGCCACCCTCCTTCCTCCCGAAAGTGTCCATTTAGTCAGACAAGCGATCCAAAACTGCGCCCACTTGCGAACGGAAGGTTTTTATGACCATTTTGGAAAACCCATTGAATGGTAGACCTCACACTTGATAAGATGAAGAGCAAAGTCAAAGGAGATTTTCTATGACAAAAGAAGTCGTCAAGCATCGTAAAGATGATAAGAAAAAAGCAGCTCTTTCACCTAAAGAGAAAAAAGTGAAAAAGCAAGAAAAGAAACAAGCTAAAAAAGCTTAGATTCTCCGCGCTGATGCCTCGTGGCATCAGCGCTCCTTTTAACTGAATTCTTTTCAATACACTTTTTTTCTATTGACTACTAGACCCCAGGGTTCGCTTGTGTAAAACTAAAACGTGATGAACGACATGTGCGTGTTATCTGAAGCACGTTCTTTAGGCAACGTAAGGAAGTCTCTCACACACTGGCTGATGTCAATATTCCCTGAACCGTGTAAAAAAGAAGAAAAAGAGATTGTATGGAGAGCATAAGGGAAAGGAATCCATGGAAGCCAGCGTACGCGTCGTCCAACTAAGCCATGCCTATAATTCCCATTTAGCCGTTGATCGTGTTTCGTTTGAGATCGCTCCCGGTACAACTTTTGGATTGATAGGTCCGAACGGAGCTGGTAAAAGCACGACGATCAAAATGTTAACCACATTGCTTCCAGTCACATCGGGTGAAGTTTGGATCAATGGTTTTGACTTAAAACAGCAACCTACCGACGTACGTCGGAGTATTGGATATGTTCCCCAAATGATTTCAGCTGATGGGGAATTAACAGGATATGAAAACCTTCTTCTGTCAGCTAAACTCTATGGATTACCTCATCAAGGACGTGAAGAAAGAATTACCGATGTTTTATCCTTTATGGGCCTTCAAGATGTCGCCTCCAAGCGTGTCCAACACTATTCAGGCGGAATGATTCGTCGTTTAGAAATTGCACAAGCCCTGGTTCATCAACCCCCTGTTCTTTTCCTGGATGAACCCACGGTCGGGCTTGATCCAGCCGCTCGTCATAGTCTTTGGAAATTGATCCAATCCCTCAATCAAAAATGGGGAACAACGATTTCGATGGCCACACGTGATATGGATGAAGCCGATTTACTGTGTGACAAAGTAGCCTTGATGCATATGGGTCATATTATATTAATGGATGCCCCCCACCAACTCAAATCCGCGCTAGGTCCTGAAGCGACTCTCGATGATGTTTTTATTTTTCATACAGGCAGCTCTCTTAAAGAAACCGGAGATTATCAACATGTCAAACAAACGCGCCATACGATCTCCAATCTTTGAACAAATTGGAGCGATTGTCGAAACCGATATACGTAAGCTACGACACGACCCTTACGAACTTTTCACGCGCATGATTCAACCGGCGATTTGGCTGCTCATTTTTGGACAAGCCATGGCCAAAACGAAAGCCATTCCCACCGACTCTCTCTCCTATCTCGATTTCATCGCCCCCGGAATCTTATCCCAGAGTATTCTCTTTATCTCCATTTTCTACGGTATTTCTTTAATTTGGGAACGGGATATGGGGATTTTACAAAAAATTTTAGTCTCTCCTGCGCCTCGCAATATTTTAGTAATTGGACGCGCGATTGCGGCTGGAATTCGAGGCGTTTCTCAAATTTTCATCATCTATTTTCTCTCCTTTCTTCTGGATATTCACATCCGATGGGACGCTCTCGCTCTTTTAGGTGTGGTCACCAGGGGGATGTTAGGCGGTGCTATCTTTTCAACGTTTTCTTTAATTATTGCGTCGATTGTAAAGAAGCGAGAGCGGTTCATGGGAATTGGTCAAGTGCTCACCATGCCTCTCTTTTTCGCTAGTAATGCCCTTTATCCTATCGCCATGATGCCAGGGTGGTTGCAGACCCTTTCCCTTTTTAATCCTTTGACGTATCAAGTCGATGCATTACGTAATTTCATGATCACCGGAGAGGCGAGCACTTTAGGTCTTACACTCGATTTTGGCGTGGCTTTCCTGACACTCCTTCTTCTTGTGGTCATTGCAACACGGACATATCCAAAAATTCTTTATTAAAAGCCGACAATCCAAGAAATAGCTAAAATGGGTCTATGATAAAAAGCGACGACCTATGCTTATCACATTGGACGGTTCCATTTTCTTTTTTATTTTCATCATCTTTATCGGCAAACCTTAATTTTTATCCCTTTAACCCTGGTATGAAAAAATGAAATATCTCTTTTTTTTACTCATTGTCCCTTCTCTTTGTTTTTCCACTTTAGAAGTAGGAGTGGGACAGGTGCCCATCACACCCCCTCTTAAAAGTTACTCAGCAGGTTCTTTTGAAAGAGAAGGAGGATTAGAGAGCGTGCATGATCCCCTTTTTGCCACAGCCGTTGTCATTCGTAATGAAACAACCTGTATAGCTCTCTGTAGTGTCGACCATTTGGGTTTTCCGCATGACATGGTAGAACAAGTTAAACAACGCGTACATGCACAAAAAAAGGGGGCGCAATGTGAAATTTATATCAACTCCACCCACACTCACTCGGGAAGCGGAGGCTATCTTAATATCGGTGAAATGGGAGAAATGATTGCGGGTCCTTATAATCCGGCAATTGTGCAATCGACAGTCGAAGCGACCGCTGAAGCCATTCTAAAAGCAGCCCATCACCTACAACCCGCTAAAATTGGATTGGGTTATGGAACAGTAGATGATCTGACCACTTATGCTGGTGTGTACCCGACCGATTTAGCTCCTCCGACCGATTTAATGGTGATGAAAGTCACCACATTAGAAGGGAGTCCTTTAGCGGCCATCTTTCATTATTCTCTTTATCCCGATCTTCTTACATTTGGGAATGAATCGAACCTTGTTTTCTCAGCCGATGTGGTGGGATACGTCCGTGATCACGTTCAAGAGATGATCGGACAAGGTGTAGTACCTTTATTCTTAAATGGTCCTAAAGCAGAACTACAAGCCCATCTTCCCCATCCTGATCCTTTCCAATCGTGTGATCAAATAGGAAAAAAATTAGCAGAAGGGGTTTCCACACTCTGGAAGTCGATTGTACCCGAAAAAACGCTCGAGATTTCCACCTTTCACGATATATATACGTTTTATCCTCAACCCACTCCCGGAGGGTATTTAATCCCTCTTCCTCCAACTCCCACTGAAATGCACTTAATTGTGTTTAATAAACACTATGCATGGGCCACTATTCCTGCCGATTTGAGCTGCAGCTATGCAGCTATTTTTAAAAAACATGCACAGAATTGGGGATTCAAACAGTTGTCCATTCTCGATATCACAAACGATGCGCATGGCTATGTCTACTCTCCCATGAGCTGGAGACTCAAACCTGCTGAAGTCGAATTTTCGTGGGGCGGTGAAATGTATGGACAGCTTATTGAAAGCAAATTGATTTCTCTCTTAGACAGAGGCCATCCCCTCTAAAACACATGGTGGCCTCCTCTCTTTTTCAAGTGGAGGAGGTCCACTTAAGACTCTTTTAGTTTTTGTGCAAACACGCGCTGTAGCTGAAGAACCGCCAATTCCTTTCCTTTTGCCTCTATATCCACTGTTAAGCGTGGAAGCTCCCACCAATACGCAGGGAAATCTTCTGGATCAATGTAATCATGATGCCGTTCGGGCTGCGCTCCCTTCCACCCCTCTTTAGGTGAGGAGAGATGAAAAAGCGGTTCCCGATTCCAGGTCGCATAGGCTAACTGTGTCGTTTCTTCGAGACTGTGTCGATCTGGTAGACACCGATGGTGATGCACATCGTAAACCAAAGGTATTTGTATCTTGTGGCAAAGAGGCAGTAAATCTTCGGGTGTATAAGCGCGATCATCGTTTTCAACTGTTAAACGTGTTTGCACTTTTGGGGAGAGACGTTTAAATCCTTCTACAAAACGCTCTAATGCCGCCTTTTTATCCCCATGAGCGCCTCCGGCGTGGATATTGATCACATCGGCCCCTAAGCGCTCTGCGAGCTCCCCGTGATATTCCAATTCGGCTAAAGAATTTTTGACCACCTCTTCACGGGGTGAATTAATCACGACAAAATGATCGGGATGAAATGTGAAGCGGATATGAGCTTGTTCCGCTAGACTTTTACATTGAGCAAACTGGGCCAGAATCGCTTGTCCTTCGTGTAATTCCTCTAAGCGGTAGCTATGTATGGGATGGGTAAAGAGGGGTAAAAATTCACTATTGATTCGAAAGCTCCCAATCCCATGGCTTGCACAGTAGAGGAGGGTGGCTTCTAATGCCTGGAGATTATTTTTCACCAACAGACTGATGAAAGCCTTAAAATCCTCTCCTCTCTCTTTTAAACGGCCGGCATAAGCGACTGTGGTAGTACGGTAGCGGATCGGCTCTTCTCGAAACAAACAACAAAGTCCCAAACGTATCATGCTACCACTCTATCAAAAAACAAAATTTCGAAATCGATTGCTAACAATTAATGATTGTTTCAATTAATGAAGAAAAGGGCGTTTAAAATGGATCTTTCGCATTCATTGGCACGTTTATTTGGACTAACTTTGATTGTGCTTGCAGGTGCCTGGTTGATCAATTGGAAGTTTTTTAAGAAAATCTGGCAAGATGTGGTGCGTCACCCCGTCAACGTGGTGTTTTCAGGATTTACCCTATTCCTTCTCGGTTTGCTCGTCATCAATTTTCACACTATTTGGACGCCCGATTGGAAAGGGCTCGTCACCTTTCTCGGCTGGCTTCTCACAGCCGGTGGATTAGTGCGGCTCGTTTTCCCTGAACGTTTTTTAGAGCTTTCGCAAAAGTTGATGAAGAATAAGACATGGCTCCAAATCGTCATTGGGATAGCCGCCCTTGTAGGTTTTTATCTCACCTATATGGGTTTTTATCCCCCCAGTTAAATACCTTCAAAGGCCTGTTTAAGCCATAGAGAAAAGAGAGGTTTGAATGGATTGGATAAAGCTTTCATACCCTTATTTGTAACAGATTTGTTACTAATTGAGAAACACGAAAGACAAAATATCTGAAGTTTGAACAAGATTATCTCTTAAGCTTCGATCAAAGAATTGCGAGACGTCCTGGGTATCACTCACAAGAAGCGTGTACGGCATACATTCCTGGATCTTGGGGGAGGCGGATATACTTAATATTGGGGTAGTGCGCTTGATACTTATGGATGATAGCCTCCTCATTCCAAGGAGAGGCTGCATTCACTAAAATCAATTCCGCGCGCGGAAGGAGACTTCTGCCGGACGGTGTCTTCTAAAAAGGGTTCAATAAAGCGATCTCCCTTATAGACCGAGACAATGATGGAAACTTCAGGAGGTGTGGAATCCGCAAAAGCGAAGGGAAGCGCGGCTTCCACTAATAATAGTCCCTGCACGCTGATTTTTTTCATGCATGCCTCTTATTTTGAACGAAACAATACCAATCCTTTACTTAAAATCCCAGCTTTTCATACACCCAACTTAAGCACCCAACCGGAGAACTCGATGATCCAAAGCCCCTTTTTCTTTAGCCTCGCGTCGCTAAAACCGCAGCTCACAACCCCTGGAGGCAACTTAACCTCCGTCACAGGACGGGATGTTCCAGGCTTTGTGAATATCTCTTTTTCCCTTTTACAACTTAAAAAAGGGGGCTATTTAGAACCAATTTGGCATCCGAATGCCCAAAAAATTGGTTACTGCACACAAGGATCGGGTTGGGTTTCCATACGGAGTCCGAGAAGCGCTGACACATTCTCGATTAAAGAAGGGGAGATGTTTTTTATTCCTCAAGGGTATGTGCATCAAATCACCCAAGAGGGAGCCAACGATTTAGTCGTGAATTTTGCGCTGAATCATACAGCCCCTGAAACCATGTCATTGCCCGCTTCTTTTTATTCTCTTTCCGACAGCGTCTTTACCGCGACTTTTAATGCTCCTGCTACGTTTTATGAAGGGTTCAAAAAAAATCAAACGCAAACATTGATCAAAACAATCCCTCCTTTTAAAACCACTCCCACTAGCCAAGAGAGCCATTATAAATTCGACATTAAAAACAGCCAAAAAGCGGTCTTAACGAAAGGGGGGTATGTTCAGCTGGGAACCAAAACCAACCTTCCGATCTTAGAAGGATTAGGGATTTTAGGATTTGGTCTTAATTCCCCAGGGATTGTGGAACCTCATTGGCATACCAATGCGGGGGAACTCGTCTACATTGTCAAAGGACAAACGCGCATTACCGTCCTCTCTCCCGATGGAAAACTCCATGTGATGGAGGTAGGTCCAGGACAAGGTGCCTTTGCTCCTGCTTCTCACTTTCATAATATTGAAAATATCGGCAAAGAAGAGGTCCAAGTGATTGCCTATTTTAGCCATGCCGATCCTGATTATATCGGTCTGGGAGAAGTCGTCGGTTCTTATCCCAACGCGCTTCTCTCCTCTCTTTTTAATATGTCCCCGACTTATTTTGACACGTTTAAAAAACCCGAAGTGCCTTTAGTCATCGTGCCCCTCTAGACTTTATTTGCCCGCAGGTTTAGTTTAAAGGGTATGGACAATCAAGGTTTGCATCTTACGTGGATTTCAGTCGCCGACTTAGACGCGGCTATCCGTTTCTATACCGAAACGCTCGGCTTTACTTTGCATGAGAGAAGTGCCGAATCTGGATGGGCTGAAGTGAAAGGCCCCTCAGGTGCTCATCTGGGTATCGCCCAATATAATCCCACTTATGGAGGGATGAAACCGGGCAGCAATGCCGTGCCCACGGTTGTAGTTAAAGACATGGACCAAGCGCTAAAAGAGCTCCAGCAGAAAAAGGTACGCCTTGAGGGTGAAGTGATGGAAGTTCCTGGCGAGGTTAAGCTCCAAACCTTTATCGATCCTGATGGGAATACCTTTCAACTTTGTCAGCTTCTCTAACCTGCCTATGGTCTTCAACAGTCTTAGAGGTATTTAATGACCAAGTCCTTGAAGTTTAAACGATTCTAAATACCCTTTTCAAGTAAAGTACCGATTTGTTATCCGGGACTTTAACAAGGGGATAAAGATGTTCAAATGGATTTTTGCAGACCTATGCGCCTTCGTCTCTTTAGATGCTTGCACAGGACTCCAGCTGAAAGCGAAAGATGGAACCTTTATCAATGGCCGTACATTAGAATTTGGACAAGTGATTGATGTGTCCATTGCAGTGGTTCCACGCGGCTACGCCTTTACAGGCACAACTCCCATCGGCGCGGGGATGGCCTATCAATCTAAATGCGCCGCCTTAGGAGCCATCGCATTTAACCATCCTGCTTTGATGGATGGATTGAACGAAGGGGGACTTTCCGTCGGCATTTTCTATTTTCCTGGCTTTGCCGAGTATGGCACTGTCACGGAAGCCAATCGGTCTAAAGCCCTCTTTCCTTCTGATTTTGCCAACTGGATTCTGACCCAATTCGCGTCCATCGACGAGGTCAAAGCGGCTCTAGACGATGTAATCCATTGCGCCCACGATCATCAAAGAGTGGGGAACCGCGCCGCCCTCCTTTTCATTACGCCATCTACGACAAGAGTGGTAAAGGGATTGTAATCGAGCCTATCAAAGGCCAAGTGGTGGTTTTTGATAACCCAATCGGTGTTTTGACAAATCCCCCTTCTTTTGATTGGCAACAAACCAACCTGCGTAACTACATTAATTTGACAGCTGTGAATGTATCACCTTGCACCATTGCGGGTTTAGAACGCGCTCCATTTGGACAAGGATCGGGTCTAGTGGGACTGTCAGGTGATTTTACACCCCCTTCTCGCTTTTTAAGAGCCGCCACATATGTCGCCACAGCTCTTCCTGCTGATACAGCCGCAAAGGGAGTTTTACAAGCGTTTCATATTCTCAACCAGTTTGACATTCCTGTGGGAGCTGCACGTGAAGTGGCGGATGGTGTCATTCATTCCGACTTTACACAATGTACGACCGTGCACGATCCTCAAGCATTGAAATATTATTTCCGCACCTATGACGATCAAAACATTAAAATGGTCGATTTGAAGCTATTGGATCTCGATGCAAATACCTTGAAAAAAGTGAATCTCGAAAGTCCTCAGCCGATCACTGATATTTCGAAAAGCCTGCAATAAATCTTCTCTCTGCTTACGATAAAAGGATGGAGTGGATTTCACAGTTGGATAAAGAGGTGCAGGAGTCTCTACACACCTTTCGGTTCTGGGAATTGCCATAAGGGCTTGTCCACAACGGAAAGGTTGTGACCAAGAGTTATGGCTATCGCGATCTTGAGGCGCATCAACCCGTCACCCCCTCTACTTTGTTTCCCCTCTCCTCATGCACCAAAAGTTTCACAGCGACCCTTTTGATGCAGCTCGAAAAATCGTACAAGTCGACGTGCACTTTACGAGTTTTCGTGGGGCCAATCTAATTTCTTTTTATTGCATGAAGCATGCCGCTTCTTCATCAGACAAGAGTTTTGGAAGTGTCAAATGGGTCCACTGCACCTCAGCGAGAGGAGGATCAAAACGGGCGACCCTTTCATCGGAGTAATACCATTTATCAAAAATAAAGCCATAAATTAGCGTGAAATCTTTGAGAGATTTTGACCATCTTTTCGAATTTAATATTCTGAACATAAACGAGAAAAGATAGATGGTATAACTATACGGCCTTGTAGGATAAGTCGCTAAAAAAAAAGAATGGGGTGGGAGATTTTGGAGAAGAGAACTTTTTTCAAGCCATTCGGCCTTTTGGCATTCCTATTCGTGTCATACGATTTAATACCTGAGA
>Ga0105046_10015847_pt1 | contig 11579 bp, 6 predicted proteins | sample MAT03_FD_78385 | JGI IMG/M metagenome (GOLD analysis project Ga0105046, IMG submission 78385) | Freshwater microbial communities from Lake Fryxell liftoff mats and glacier meltwater in Antarctica - MAT-03 (megahit assembly) | ecosystem: Environmental > Aquatic > Freshwater > Ice > Liftoff...
ATCATTCACCCGATGAAGAGTGGACGATTAGCCACGAACAGTATCGTCCCTTCGTGCTCTTTCATCGAACACAAGCAGCGGCTCTTGCGGCGCTCGACGACAGCGGTGCTGAGAAAGCCGTCGTCGAAATCAATGAAGGTCTGACGACGATCCGTGAAGTCTTCGCTGACAACGATGCTGAAGATCAGTTTGACGAAGACGAAATGGTCGAGCGATTAATGCAGCTTCGTGAATCTTTGAAGGAAGAGTATTCCGTCGGAGCTACGTTGCAAGAAAGACTTGCCGAAGCCGTTGCTACCGAGCAATACGAACTAGCCGCTCGACTGCGAGACGAGCTAGCCAAGCGAACAGAGAACTAGCCGTAGCCGCCCGCAGCCCGTGTGCCGGCTTGAATTGCCGAAACGACCGAGCATTTACAACGGCCATCTTCTAACAGACAATTTCTAACAGACGACAGTCTCACGGCACCTCAAAAGGAATTCTTCGATGAAGTCGCGTTTCCATAAATTCAATTGGCTATGTTTATTGTTTGTTGTACGGCTTTCTATCAACGGATATTCATCCGAATTACCCAACGTGGTCGTGATCTTTATTGACGATATGGGCTATGCAGACATAGGTCCGTTCGGTGCAAAAGCCTACTCAACGCCGAACCTGGATCGAATGGCTCGCGAAGGCCGCTGCTTTACCGATTTTCATGTTTCGTCGGCGGTTTGTTCTGCTTCACGAGCGGCGCTGATGACTGGTTGCTATCACAAACGCGTTGGATTTTCAGGGGCCTTGAGTCCGGCGGCAAAATCGGGCCTGTCCGCTGACGAGGTGACCTTGGCGGAGATTTGCAAACAAAAGAATTACGCGACAGCCTGCTTCGGAAAATGGCATCTCGGTCATCATCCGAAATTCTTGCCGACCAATCATGGCTTTGATACCTATTACGGTCTCCCGTATTCGAACGACATGTGGCCGAATCATCCAGAAGAACTAGCAAAACGTGCGGCAGGTAAAGAAGTGAAGGGCGGCTACCCGCCGCTGCCGCTTGTCGAAAACACGTCGATCGTTGATGCCGAAGTAACCCCTGAAGATCAGACGCAACTCACCACGAACTATACAAACCGAGCCGTCGATTTCATTCGAAAGCATCAGAAGGAACCTTTCCTTGTTTACTTGCCGCACTCGATGGTGCATGTTCCGCTCTATGTGTCGTCGAAGTTTGCCGGTAAGAGCGGAGCTGGGCTTTTCGGGGATGTCGTGATGGAAGTCGATTGGTCAGTCGGCCAAATCTTGGATACGTTGAAAGAAGTCGGTGTCGACGAGCGAACGTTGGTCATCTTTACAACCGATAACGGACCTTGGCTTTCGTACGGCGATCACGCGGGTTCGGCGGCACCGCATCGCGAAGGAAAAGGGACCGCGTGGGAAGGTGGGATTCGCGTACCAACACTCATGCGATGGCCCGCGAAAATTCCGGCTGGAACAACCTGCGATGAATTGAGTTGTACTGTAGATATTCTGCCGACCGTCGCGGCGGTGATCGGCGCGGAGCTTCCGAAGCACAAGATCGATGGTCACAATATTTTGTCGCTGATGACCGGTTCTGCAGAAGTCGTAACGCCTCACGAAACGATGCCTTGTTACTACGCAATTGATGAGCTGCATGCGATCCGCGATCCGCGTTGGAAACTTGTCCTTCCGCATCAGTATCGAACGTTGGCCGGAAAATCAGGCGGAACAGGCGGGATCCCAGTGAAATACGAATCAGCCAACGCTGGATTGGAGCTTTATGATTTGAAGAACGATCGAAGCGAGACCAAGAACGTTGCTTCGGATCATCCAGAAGTGGTCGCGAGGTTGCAGGCGGCTGCCGAAGTTTGGCGAAACGAACTTGGCGACAAACTAACCAATCGAAAAGGCAGCGGAGTGCGACCGCATGCGGAATTAACCGCGGATGATGCGCGGTTGAGATAGGCTCGTAGCTAAATGGGATCCGCATGTAGCTGGAATCGCCAACACGCTTCGAATAATCAACACGCTTCGAACAGCTAACATTTTCCGAACAGCTAACGCGCTTCGAACAGTCATCACGTTTCGAACAGCCAACATTTTTCGATTGGCCAACTGAGCTCGAGCTTCAGGCGACAGGCGGGCCGCCCGTCGCCACGGCTACTTCACCGGCGCTGCGATAATGGCTACCGATTGGCCTTGCTTGAGTCCTTCGGCGCGAGCCATGACGACGATATCACCCGGCTGGACTCCTGAAACGATTTCAACTTCGGGTCCGCTGCGTAAACCTAGTTCGATCGGTCGGATTTCAATCTTATCATCTTTAACGATGCAACAACTGGTTACATCGTCTTTGCGAACGATAGCTGTCAAAGGCAGTACCACGACCTCCGTTCGTTGATCGAGTGTGATAGTCGCAGAAGCATACATGCCAGGTCGCAAAAGCCGATCGGTGTTCACAAGATCGACTTCCGTACGAAGCGATCGATTCGAGCTGTCCAATCCCCATGAAGTTCGGCTCAATCGACTTTCAACGGCCTTCTTTCCAAACGATTGAATGCTTATCGTAACAGCATCGCCCTTTTCACCCGCATCGACAGCAGACGCTTCCATTTCAGGAACTTCGATACAAACACGAACTTTATCCGTGCGAGCGACAACCAATAACGGAGCAGCATTACTATAAGCTGGCTGCACATAGCGTCCAGTATCGACAGCCCGTTGCGTCACAACGCCTTCAAAAGGCGATTTGATTTCAAGGTAGCCAAGCATCGTTCGCACTTGGCCGAGATTCGCATGCGCAACATTCCGACGAGCTTGGGCGGCGGCGACGTCGGCATTGGATTTTTCAATATTCGCGGCTGCCTGACGATGAGCTGCCTCAGCCGACTTTACCTTTGCTCCGACTTCTTGACCTGCCGCTTCAGCCGCTCGCATTTGACTCAGCAACTCTTCGGCTAGCTTGTTTGTCACGGCCCCGGTTGCGGCGAGCTGTTGTATTCGCGCGTATTCCGCCTTGGCTCGTTCCAATTCGGCCGACACGCGACCTTTGCCTGCCGCAGCTTCTTCGATGCCAGCAGCGGTTGTCTCCATCGCGGCCTTGGCTGCTTGCACGGCCGATTCGGATTGCAGAACTTCGGCTGCTGCTTGTGCGAGCAAAGCTTCTTTTTGTTTGACTTCGTCGGCCATCTCTGGAATCGACAATCGTATTAAGACTTGGTCTTTCTTGACCGTGTCTCCAATGTCGACCAATACTTGCTCGACGAAACCGCTGAGCTTCGAAGCAATCGCCGTCTCTTCGTAAGCGACGATTCGGCCAGGCTGGGTCGTTGTCAGCTTGAGATTTTTTCGAGCAGCAGGGAAGGCCGTTACCCGATCGATCGCAGCAGCACCCGGCGAGCTAACCGAAGGCGATTGCGCCATCAAGAATGGTGGACTCATTAAAACAATGATTGCGAAGATCTGAACAGATACCAAGGCAGGAGCCTTGGGGCAGTGCGTTCCCAGGCTGGAGCCTGGGAACGAGATTGTCGTCTCTTCCATCACTTGTGTCACTTCCATCACTTGTGTCACTTCCGTCCCTTTTTCAATTATCGCAGTGTCAAAACATTTCATGATTGGACTCCTGAAGAGGCGTCGATTGTACTTGGTCGTTGATAGTGAAGGCTTTCCAGATCATCAGGATCAAGAGAAGCCGATCGGTTGTGAGCGCGTGCCTGTAAGATACCGAAGATGCTCGGCAAAAACAGCAGTGTCGCAATCGTCGCGGCTGCTAACCCGCCGATCACGGCTCGCCCAAGCGGTGCGTTTTGCTGGCCAGCTTCGCCCAGCCCGAGCGCCATCGGCAGCATACCGGCCATCATTGCACAGCTTGTCATTAAAATCGCTCGCAATCGGCTCCGTCCACCTGCAATGCCAGCTTCGTTCGCTTTCATGCCGCCCCGTCGATTCGTCTCGGCAAATGTCACCAGAAGAATCGCATTGGCCATCGCAACACCGACCGCCATAATGGTGCCGATGTACGATTGAATATTCAACGTTGTTTGTGTCAGCCAAAGCATTAGAACAACCCCCGCTAAGACCGCCGGAACTGTTGAGACAGTTGCGAGTGCCAAACGTATCGATTGATAGTTCGCGGTCAATAGTAGGAAGACCGCCAAGATGGCCAGCAGAATTCCGGTCGTCAAAGCCGATTGCATCTCGTTCATCGGCGGGATCTGACCGCGTGTTTGAACCTCAACACCTTTCGGAGGTGCCCCCGCGCGTTCGATCGCCGCCGCAATCTCTTTCGATACCGCTCCGAGATCGGGCGTCGCGATGTTGGCGGTTAACGTCACTTGGCGTCGCATATTGTAGCGATCGTACTGACCAGGCATACTTCCCGGAACCAACTCCGCAACGTCGCGAAGGAGAACTTGGGAGTCACCGTTTTGTTTCAGCGGAATACGGCCAAGATCATCCATGGACCCCGTTGTGTCGACATTGTAGGGCGTTCGCAAGACGCTTCGCGGGATTTCAACCTGAACTTGATAAGCGATACCGCTTTTGGGATCAGCCCAAAAGTTGGGGATCACAAATCGACTCGATGATGTCGCGGTGACGAGTGACCGAGAGACATCGACCGTTGTTAAACCAGCTAAGCCGGCTTTCTCTCGATTCACGTTGACTTGGATCGTTGGATAGTCCATCGATTGCCCGACTTGAAGATCGCGAATCGGAGTGATCTTCGCGAGCTCGACGCGAATCTTTTCAGCATGTGCACGGTTGTCTGCCAAATTCGACCCGCTGATCGATACTTCGATCGGCGTCGATGCTCCGAAGCTCATGACCTCATTGATAATATCGGATGGCTCAAACGAGAAACGCACGTCAGGTAGCTTCTCGTTTAAGCGTCTTCGAAGTCGTTCTTTAAGCTCGAAGTCGGAGATACGAAAACTATCTTTCAAGTCAACGTAGAGTATCGCTTCTTCGGGACCGCGAGACCAATGATAGACCGCGATGACCGGAAAATTTGAGTGGATCATGCCGACATAGCCAAGCGTCAATTCAACATTTTCTTGGCCAAGCTCCTCACCGATCTCTTTCAGTGCTTCTTTTGCATACTGTTCTGTCCGAACGATCTGAGTTCCATCGGGAGCACGCATTCTCAATCGAAACTGACCCGCATCGACTACGGGAAAGATGCTTTTTCCGAGCTGACCACCCAGCCAAACGACGATCAAACACGAACCCACAAGATAGAGTGGAACCAGGATGTATCGAAGATTCGAAACGCTGGTTGCGAGCGATTCGTATCCTTGCTGAAGACGATCGAAGCGCGTTGTTCCTCGCGATCTGCTTGGATGTTGGTTTTGCTTGAGAAGCCAAACTGCCAAGACAGGAACGAAAGTACTCGACAAAATATACGAAGCGATCATCGCAAAGCCGACGGCGAGCGACAGCGGTACAAACAAGGCTCGCGCTGAACCTTGCATAAAAAACGACGCCACGAACACCGCGAGAACGCATAGCATGGCAAGCAATCGCGGAAGGGCCGTTTCAACGGTTCCATCACGGACGGCAACGGCCAACGGTTTTCCTCGTCCAAGGTGCGTATGAATGTTCTCGATCGCAACTGTTGCTTCGTCGACTAAGATACCAATCGCAAGTGCCAGTCCACCCAAGGTCATCAGGTTGATCGTTTGACCAGTCAACCAAAGAGCCGCGACTGAGGCCATCAATGCCAGCGGAATATTGAGAACAACCACCAAGGCGCTTCGCCAATCACGAAGGAACAGCAAGATCATGAGCCCAACCAAGGCGGCCCCAAGCAGACCTTCCGTGACGACCGCCATCACGGCCCGAGTCACGTAGGAAGACTGGTCAAACTCGAAACTAACATCGATTCCTTCGCCATCGGCTCCGAGCGCTTCCTTCATCTTGGGAATCGCATTTTTGATATTGTAAATCGCACTCAGGGTCGATGCATCGGCTCGCTTGGTCGCCAAGATATAAACCGCTCGACGTCCATTGGCTAACGCATATCCAGCCGGCGCGTCCGCGGCGTCTGTTACCGTAGCGATGTCGCGAATGTAAACGGGTCGCTCGCCGGTTCGTATCGGAATCGTATTAAAATCGTTGACATCTTTCACGACTGAGTTCACCGGGACGATCGGGAATTTGTCGCCGACTACAATATTGCCGGATGGACTGATTGAATTCCCGCGCGTGATCGCCGTGATCGCTTCTTCAGGTGCCATTCCATAAGATCGCAAACGTTGAGGATCGACGGAGACCACAATCGTGCGAGCGCTTCCACCAAACGGCGGAGGTGCGGAAACACCGGGCAAACTTGAAAACATCGGTCGCACTTTGAACAACGCGATGTCTTGAATCTCCGAGATACTGCGAGTCTCGCTAGACATGACTAGATAGCCGACAGGTACACTTCCGGTATCAAATCGCATGACAAACGGCGAGACCGTCCCAGGTGGCATGAAGGCTTGCGAACGATTTACGTAGTTGATTGTCTCGGCCATCGCTTGTGCCATGTTCGTTCCAGGATGGAAGAACAATTTCATCAACGCCGTGCCTTGCACGTTCTTCGACTCGACGTGATGAATGCCACTGATGTAGAGAAAATGATACTCGTAGTAGTTCGTTAAGTAGCCTTCCATCTGCGCCGGATCCATCCCGCCGTACGGTTGGCAAACATAGATCACCGGCAGATTCAATGACGGGAAGATGTCGACTTCCATTCCCTTCGGAAGCCCTTCGGGATATTTCCAACCCACCTGCTCGAAGACCGAGCGACCGACGGCTAAGAAACACCCGAGTCCTACGGCCAGCGTAAGTACCATTACGGTCAGCGGCCGTCCGAGGGCGAGTTTGATGAAGTTCATGCGTGCAGTTGAGAGTTGAGAGATGAGAGTTGAGAGGGCCTTTAGGTGCCCAGTATTGCTTGCTTTTCAGCGATATCGAGTGTTAGTTTAGGCAAGGCGTAAGCGTTATTCTAGCTGCTTTCGGTAGTATTCCTACAATCGGTGGATTCGTTCAATCCGTCACAACTAATCCGCCGATCGACTTGCAAATAGATGAAGTTTCGTTTGTTTTTACGAAAATAGCAGACAGTTACGTGAGCAAGGCGAGCACAATGCGATTCGAACGGATTTGGATTTTGCTGGCGTTGACACTTGGATTACCGCTAGGTTGTGCGACTGCTGATAAGCAAAGCAAACCATGGTTTAAAGTGACATCCGAGCCAACGGCTGCGACTTCTCCGGCAATCTCATCTCCGGCAATCTCTTTAAATGCCCCGTCGCGGCCTTCGCCACCAGCGATCATGGATCCCTCGACCAACAATCTCGATGTGGCGGTCGCTGATGTTTCGGAGGTGAGTCTCGCAAGCGTCTCGATGCCCGAAAACCAAGGAGTCGTCGTCACGGCGACGGAACCGCCAAGCGGCAATTTAGAAGCGATTCCAAATCTGCCATCGCAATCCACGATTGCTGAAGCGAAACCAGGGTTGTTCGTTTCAAGTACCGCGGTCGCCAGCCAATCTTCAAACGTCCATGAGACACCGATCAACCTCGAGACCGCTTTGGATCTTGTATCGGGGCAGAATCCACAGGTAGCGTTTGCCAAGGAAAAAATTCGTGAGTCATTCGCACGACTCGAATCCGCTCGCGTTCTTTGGGTCCCCTCGTTGCGGGCGGGCGTCAACTACAACAAACACGAAGGTCGCATTCAAGATGTTCGAGGCGACATAATCGAGACGAGCCGCAATTCGGTTTACAACGGATTCGGAGCACAAGCCGTCGGAGCTGGTTCGCCCTCGGTTCCTGGTGTCTTGATGAACTTTCATTTGAAGGATAGTATTTTTCAGCCGCGAATCGCCGAGCAGATCGTCGGTGCCAATTGTAATGCAAGTCGAGCCGCATCGAACGATATTCTGCTAGAAACCGCGATCGCCTATATCGACCTCTTAGAAGCATCGCAGATTCGCGCGATCGTGTCCGAAACGCTCGTCAATGCAGAACAACTCGCAACACTCACTCAGCAATTCGCCAAGGTCGGGGAAGGCCTACAATCGGATGCGGATCGTGCAACGACCGAACTTGCGATACGCAAGTTTGAAGTCCAAAAGACCATTGAGCAATCCAAGATTCAAAGCGTTCGATTAGCGAGATTGCTGAGTCAAGATCCGCAGCTATTCTTGACTCCCGCCGAACCTTTTTTGGCTCCGATCGAGCTGGTAGATACGAGCTCTGACATGGCTTCCTTGGTAGCTCAAGGACTGTCGACGCGTCCGGAGCTAACCGAACATCGATACTTGGTTGGAGAGGCGATTGAGCGATTGCGCCGTGAACAGTATGCTCCGCTTGTTCCGAGTGTTTTGCTTGGGCTGAGCTATGGCGGTAACGGAGGTGGCCTAGGTAGCACTTTTCGAAACTATGGTGATCGAATGGACCTCGATGCGGCTGCGTTTTGGGAAGTCCGAAACCTTGGTCTAGGCGAACAATCAGCGCGGTGTGAGGCACAAAGCCAAATTCGTCAAGCAAGATATCGCCAAGTCCAAATCCTTGATCGAGTCGCGAGCGAAATCGTCGAAGCCAAGACTCAAGTCGATTCCAAGCAATCACAGATTGAACTCGCTCAGATAGCGATTTCATCGGCTCGTGAATCATATCGAAGGAACAGCGACCGCATCACGGCCGGCCAAGGTCTCCCGATCGAAGCTCAACAATCGATCGTCGCGCTCGATCAAGCCCAGCGGCTCTATGCGACCACGGTTGCAGAATACAACCGCGCGCAATTTCGACTTCACCGCGCGCTCGGCTTTCCGGTACTAGATGCTGCTGGTAAGTAACCATCGACGTCGGATTTTCTTGTGCTAGGGCAAATCAGTGTTTCAAAGTGGGGTAAGCTTCCAGCTTGCCTCGCTGAGCAATTCAATGGGGGACGCAAGCTGGAAGTTTACGCCACTTACATAAATGACCAGCCCTGCTTCTTGTACTAAAACAGTGGATCAAACCGCTCGCCCAAGGTAGACTCGATGCATTCTCAACAAGGCGTACTCTTTTTATAAACTAGTCTCACCATGAACGGCCTATTCGTCACGGGATCGGACACCGAGGTTGGAAAAACCTGGGTTAGCTGTGCTATTATCCGAACGATACGCGATTCGATCGAACGCGTCGGAGCGTACAAACCCGTCGCAAGCGGTGTTACTAGCGATTCCGATTCAGACGCTGCGAGACTCTGGGAAGCGACAGGGCGAGTTCAGTCCATAGCGATGGTCTGCCCTCAATCTTTTGCCGCTCCTCTCGCACCTCCTTTGGCAGCCGCTATGGAAGGTCGTTTGGTCGACTTTGGCTTACTCAGATCCGGCGCTCAAGCTTGGAAACAACATTGCGACTTTCTCGTCGTCGAAGGCGCCGGTGGTTTACTCTCACCACTAACCTATGGATCGACCAATGCAGATTTAGCAGCAGAATTCGGCTGGCCGATCGTAATCGTTGTGGCTGATAAACTCGGAGCAGTCAACCAAAGCTTGATGGCATTCGAAGTGGCTCAAGCAAGAAAACTGAAAGTCGGCGCCATCATTCTCAACGAGACGACGAAGCCATCGGTTAAAGGGCAATACGACGATCATGTTTCGATGATTGTTAAACAGATTCAAGCATCGAAGCGGGTTGTCCCCAGGATCATGAAAATGCAGAATGGGCAAACAACGTTTGATGAACTAGCAAGCATGATGCTCTATTCGCTGACTCTGCCATGGATAGAGTCGTAAACTAAGCCGTAGCCTGTTTGTTTACTTATCCAATCGTCCTTGGAATTCATCGAACAGATAGCGGCTGTCATGCGGCCCTGCCGATGCCTCCGGATGATATTGAACGCTAAACGCGCTGTGCTCGGTGTGTTGGACACCGGCCACCGTATTGTCATTCAAATTGCGATGGGTAATCTTGAGAGTCGATGGCAAGCTCGCTTCATCGACTGCAAAGCCATGATTTTGCGAAGTGATTTCAACGCGACCTGTTTCGAGATTCAATACAGGCTGATTCCCGCCGCGATGGCCAAATTTCAACTTAAATGTCTTGGCTCCACTCGCTAGTGAAAGCAATTGATGACCCAAGCAAATCCCGAAAATCGGACGCTTACCAAGCAGTTCACGAATAGTATCGATCGCATAGGTCAGCGGCTCAGGATCGCCCGGACCATTGCTAAGAAAAATCCCGTCGGGATTCTCTTGCATAACGTCGCTTGCTGAAGCAGTTCCTGGAAGTATTCGGACGTCGTTTCCACGCTCAGCGAGATGCCGTGCAATATTCCACTTCATTCCAAAATCTAAGCAAACAATTTTAGGTTTTCGACTTGCCGTCGAATTCGTCGAGGCATCCAACGACTTCGCGAGGGCATGAAGTTTCTCGTCCCAATTGCGAGCCTGAGTCGGAACCACTTCGCGAACCAAATCGCGTCCGATCAATCCCGGACTATTTATGGCTTTATTCACCAGCGACGCATCGTCCAAATCGGTCGTTGAGAGGATGCCGCGCATGGCTCCTTTAGATCGAATCCGACGCACCAAAGCTCGCGTGTCGATTCCAGCGATCGCCTTGACTTGATTCGCTTCTAGATACTCTTGAAACGAATGCTGCGAACGAAAGTTGCTCTTCACGCGACTTGCTTCGCGAACGATAAAACCAGAAACTTGCGGAATCTTGCTTTCGATATCGTCATCGTTGACGCCATAGTTCCCGATCATCGGATAAGTCATCGTGACAATTTGTCCACGATAACTCGGATCCGTCATAATCTCTTGGTAGCCCGTCATCGACGTGTTAAAAACGACTTCGCCATCGATCTCGCCTGCCACGCCGATAGAAATACCTTGGTAAACGGTCCCATCTTCCAGGGCAAGTTTGGCGATCGAGCCGGTCCGAATCACAAATGAGTTCCTTCTTAGAGCAAAACAGCGCTATTTCAAAGCCGTTATGATAGGCCTGCAACCCCAAACTGGACAGGCCCTCGCGTGTTCATCTAAAAAGTCTTTCGATCGAGTTTGCCGAAAGGATCGAAAGAAGACGAAAGAAAATTGTCTGCGTTCCCAGGACTTGGCCTAGGAACGAGCCAATGAAGCAAATATTGAAGCTTGGACGAAATCGCTGCGATTATTGCGGAGGTGGGGCGGCGGGGGGAGGTGTAGCTGCGCCGCCGCCGAAGCCTGGGATTTGAAATCCGCCGGGGAGTTGTGGGAACTGAGGTAGGTTTTGCTGGATTCCTTGTTGAAGCGGAGCGAGCTGCTTTTCAAGCGGCCCGAGAAGTTTATTGATGCCGCGATCAAATTGCTTCTGGATGACACCTTGCGCAGCAGACTCGAGAACTTGGCGGCCGATCGACGTGAATGCTTGGAAGTCGACTTGTGGTTTTTGAAGTGTACCTCGGATCGGGAACTTGATGTTTTGGCCCGCCAGAGAAGCGAGAGCTGGCGTACCGTCAATCCATTCTTTCATGATCGGTACATTCGCAATCAGCTCGATCTGGCCATCAATGCCAACGCTTCCTTCGGTGGTGATGAGAAGGTCTCCCGCTTG
>Ga0105046_10015848_pt1 | contig 11579 bp, 9 predicted proteins | sample MAT03_FD_78385 | JGI IMG/M metagenome (GOLD analysis project Ga0105046, IMG submission 78385) | Freshwater microbial communities from Lake Fryxell liftoff mats and glacier meltwater in Antarctica - MAT-03 (megahit assembly) | ecosystem: Environmental > Aquatic > Freshwater > Ice > Liftoff...
CTGCTTCTCGTGCACGTCCGAGTTTACCGGCACGTTGATTTTCGACAAATGTCAGCAGCGACGCCAGTTCCATCGGAATCACGCCTTCGAGTGATTCGCTGAAGTGTTCCTGAACTTCATTCAACGGTCGATTGCGTCGATACAGCAGACGGAATGCTTCTTTTACGACTTCAATCGTGGAATTCGAAATTCCAGCTCGTCGCATGCCCACGATGTTGATCGTTTTCAGTTCAGGATTGTCGCTGCCAGCAGCCAGCATGAATGGAGGAATGTCGTGTGGTACACGGCAACCACCACTGATGAAACTTAAACGACCAACCGTTGAGAAATGATGCACGACTGAGTTACCGGAAACAATTGCTCCATCGTGAACATGCACGTGTCCGCCAAGGAGCACACCGTTGACCAGAATCACATTGTTGAAGATTCGGCAGTTGTGTGCGATATGGCTGTTGGCCATGAATAGATTATTGTTACCAATGCGTGTGATGCCGTCTTCTTTCTCGGCACCGCGATTCACTGTGACGCCTTCGCGAAAGACGTTATTGTCACCAACCACGATTTCCGTATCAGAATCCTGCCAGCTGACATCCTGTGGATCGCCACCGATCACAGAATTTGGCCAGAATGAATTGTTGCAACCGATCGTTGTGCGACCAGTGATAACGACGTGGCTTCGAAGATGTGTACCGTCGCCGATCGTCACGGAAGGCCCGACGACGCAGAACGGGCCGATGGTCACTCCATCTCCAATTCTTGCGGCGGGATCGACCTGCGACATCGGAGAGATTTTTGTATTCATGGGATCATCCTGATCACTTGGTTTTGGAAGAAATCATTTCTTCAACAAGTCAGCCCCAGTCCGGTCTGGCCAGCTATGCAGCCCGCCGCACCAGCGTTTCACATGCGTCTATCATCGACAATGCTTTAGCCATCACGTGATTGAGTTTATGTCCGCTTTTGCGAGCCACAACGCGTCCCACGAACGATCGACCGCCTAATGCAAGGTCACCAATACAATCCAGAATCTTGTGTCGAACAGGTTCGTCTGGCCATCGTAACGTGTTATCGATGACGCAGCCGTCGGCGTCAAACACGACCAGATCACTGCCAGACAAATGTCGTCCAAATCCCATTTGCCGCAATTCGGCGACTTCATCTTCCAGCACGAATGTACGAGCTGCAGCGATTTCCCGCAGGAATGCTTCCGGAGTGAGTTCTACAGAAAACGACTGAGATGGAAGAATCGACTCATCGCCGTAGTCCAGGCGATAGTCGGCCGTTGAGATGCCATCATAGGCCGGGATAATTTCAATCCACTGCTCGCCAGCTCGATCGTTGACGCCCTGTGAATCTTCGACCGTCAGCAGAGTTCTCGCGGCAGATTGTGAAATCAGGCCAGCTGCAAGAATGGCTTCGCAGAATGGCATGCAGGAGCCATCGACGGCAGGAACTTCGATCGCGTTGATTTCAACCAGACAGTTGTCCAGTCGCAACCCTGCCATGGCAGCCATCAGGTGTTCAACGGTTTCTACAACCGCACCATTGCGAGACGCCAGCACAGTCCGACGCATCGCCGAAGCAACATTATCGACATGTGCCACAACTTCGGGTTTGCCGTTGAGATCCACGCGTCGAAAAACAATGCCGGTATTTGGTTCTGCAGGAAGCAGTCGTACTTTCGCCTCAATACCGTGAAACAATCCCCGGCCAGCAATCAAAGCTGGTCGAGCAACCGTTTGTTGTTGCGAGCGCTGAGTTTGTTGAGAACTCATAACTTGCTTTCCCCCGTGGAACCAAGAAAATCAAGAAACCGGCAGCAGAAACCCGGATGGGCTTTCCACTGCCGGCAATTCTATGTTTACGAATGGGGTGAGATTTTCATCATCCCAGATTCAGCCAACAAACGACCTACTTCGAGCGAGTTGCAGGGCGAGCGTCGCCTTCTGCTGTTTTGTCAGTTTCGCGAGAGACCGGCCGAACATTACCATTAGTACCCTTGGTGCCTTCGTATTGCTTGTTCAATGTATCCAATACAACGTTAGTGATATCATCTTCAATGCGATAGTAGACAACCTGCTTGTTCATACGCTGAACGGCTTCATTTGGAGCTGTCTCATCGTTGATGTCCTTGCGATCAAATCGCATGACAACAGTGAACTTTGCGAACTCAGCATACTTCTTCACCATGCTGGTTGTGTCGGAGTAGATCACTTTGAACATTTCAGATTCACGGCGAGCCAGTTTGCGCTGAGTTGCTGCACGGAAGGCTTCGAATTCACCCTTGGAGTCCAACAGTTCCTTTTCGCCTTGTTCATACTGAGCACTGCCTGGTGCCAACTTTGATTCAACCATCTCCTGCTGTCTCTTCTGCATACGCTCAACCATCAGCTTGGCTTCAGCGTCGCTCTTTTCGATTTCAGCCTGAAGCTCGGAACGCATGTCCTCAAACTTCTTGTAGCCCTGAAATACTTCAGCCATATCCACAAGACCAACGCGATGCGGTGACGCATCCTTGGCGGCTGGCTTGGCAGCGTCTTGTGCAAGGACCGGGGAAATGACACTGACTGCAACTGCTGCGAGCAATGCAACGACGATCTTTATCACGGTAAGGGCACTCCTTTGCCAACTGAAGCCCCCGACTCCGTGGGGCGGATACTGCGTTTTTGCAAGTCCCTGAATCGGTTCAAGGATCGGCGGGTTTTCGCAGACTGCCGAATTACGGTCAAGATGAAGGAATTAGAAATCCCGGTCCATGAGTGCTAAAGAAGTTGTCCAACCTTCAAGTATCGGCAGTTTCTGCGAGTTCTTGGTGGCCGCAGGCTGTGAAAGCCCCCTAGTTTGGCTTTTCTATCTCTGGCTTGGCTCAAAATGGGTCGCGGAGTTCTCAATTCCGTAGAACGGGACTCCAGTCCGGTCCTGACTCGACTTGTTGGTGTCTGGACGGGTCTGGAGACCCGTCCTACATCAGGCCCTGAATCACGATAAAATCCCTTGAACAACGTTGCCATGAACGTCTGTCAGGCGATAGTCGCGTCCTTGAAAACGATACGTCAGACGCAAATGATCGAATCCCAGCAGATGCAGAAGCGTCGCATTCAGATCATGCACATGCACTGGATTTTCGGTGACATTGAAACCCAGTTCATCAGTCTGCCCGTAAACATGCCCTGCTTTGATGCCGCCTCCAGCCAGCCAGACGCTGAAACATCGATTGTGGTGATCTCGCCCATCATTTCCGCCCTGAACCATCGGCGTTCGACCGAATTCGCCGCCCCAGACCACGATCGTATCCTGCAGTAAACCGCGTTCTTTAAGATCACTCACCAGAGCCGCGCTGGCTTGATCCGTGTCCAGAGCATTCTGACGCACGCCTGCGGTCAGATTTCCATGCTGATCCCACGCTTCATGAAACAACTGCACAAAGCGGACTCCGCGTTCAATCAGGCGGCGAGACAGCAAACAATTGCGAGCGTAGTTGGCTTCGTTTGGATCTTTGATGCCGTAACGGTCCAGAGTCTCTTTCGATTCACTTCCCAAATCCATCAATTCAGGGGCGCTGGTCTGCAGCCTGTAAGCCATTTCGTAGCTTTGAATGCGAGCCGCAATTTCTGGATCTCCCGCAGCCTTGAATGCCAGCTCATTCAGCCGATTCAGCGAATCCAGCGACGTACGTTGAGCCTCAGCATCGATCCCCGCCGGATTCGACAGGTAGAGAACCGGATCACCTTTGCTGCGAAATGGTATCCCACCATACATCGTCGGCAGAAAACCGCTGCCATAGTTGCTGGCACCACCGCTCGTGCCCTTCGCGCTGGTCAGGACGACGTAACCTGGCAGATCTGCAGATTCACTGCCCAAACCATACAACGACCACGATCCAAAACTCGGACGACCGAACTGCTGCGATCCTGTGTTCATCATAATCTGAGCCGGTGCGTGATTCACGGCGTCAGTTTGCATCGATCGAATCAGGCAAATGTCGTCCGCCAGTTTCGACGTGTACGGCAACACTTCGCTGAATTCCATTCCGCACTGTCCGTGCTTTTCGTATTTAAACTTTGGTCCCAGCAATGCCGAATTTGGATTGATGAACGCGGCTCGGTAGTTTTTCAAAAGCTCGGCCGGTGGCAACTGACCGTCACGTTTGGTGAGTTCAGGCTTATTGTCAAACATTTCCAGATGGCTCGGCGCGCCAGCATGAAACATGTAGATCACGCGCTTGGCTCTGCCCGGAAAATGTGGATTGCGCGGTGCCAGAGGATTTGCCGTATTGCCACCGTACGCTGCTTCAGAATCCTGACTCAACAGCGAACCGGCCGCGATTGTGCCCAGTCCGAGACCGCAGTCTTTCAGGAACCATCGGCGTCGAAGAAAACTTGCATGTGCGGTATGAAAAGAATTCTGGTTCATGATTCGCGACCAACTAATTGAGATCGTAGCGAAAGTCGTCAAGACTTTCGGCGATTTGTGGAGCATCCGAAACTCTTGACGAGTTTCGCTACCAGTAAACTCGACGCGGACAGACAACTAGCACGACCAGGCTGAAATTTCATGCATTGCCGTGCCAACGTAATTTACAGTATAGACTCGCCGCAGTCAGTCGTTCCACTCGTTTTGTTCTTCTACAGTCTAAAAACCGAGGCTCTGCCGTAGGACGGGTCTCCGGACCCGTCCTGACTTGATCGTGTCCTGGCTCAGTCGTGTCAGGACGGGAATGGAGTCCCGTCCTACTTTGCTGAAAACTCTGTTTTCATCGCACACGAAGATATAGAAACGCGACGGACGACCAATAAAACGCAGCGAAAGCGAGTGCCGTTGCGATGAGCTGCCAAAGTAAATACCAACGGCGGGTGCGGAACAAATGTCTGGCAGCGAGCGAAAACGGCACAGCGGCAAAAAAGCCTCCCAGAAACACCCATTCAAATACCAGGCTCAGGCGGCGACAGACCAGAAAATACAACAGGCACACCGCCAGAAAAACAAGACACGCCGCGCCGGATTTCAGTCGCTCACGAATGGTCAGGCTTTTGTGTTTCAATGCGATGCGGTCCATGAGTGACTGAAACGCCGCGAACAAACAGACGGGCCAGGTGAAAATAAAATCGTTCATGAGCGGACTGAAGTATGTCGTGCCACCTGCTCCCACAATAAAGACAAGTCCCCAAAAGATTGACTCCTGAAACTGCCGTGACGCTTTTCGAAACTTCGGTAGTGACTGCAAAAGCGTTATGAACAAGAAACTGCCGCCCATGATTCCAAACAGGCAGACTTCAAACCATCGCCGCAGCCATGCCATAGACGGCAGATCGAACGCATATTCCGGTTCGACTCCAAGAATCACGCTGGCCCAGTCGAAGTAGGCCGTTTGAGGTATCTCAGCCGCGGTCACGGCGCGATTGCGAACTTCCGATTGCAGCGTTTTTGGATCGCCGAGGAACAAACATGCCGCGCGGCTTTGATTGCGAACGAACAATCGGCCATTGGAAAGTGCCGGTTGCGTCCAGCAAATTTCTCCGGCCAGGACTGAAACTCGTGCGAGTTCTTCGTAGCGTTCCTTTGTAGCACGGGCCAGAATCAATTCGCCAAGATCATTGAACAGAATCAACTTACCATCGACAGCGATGACCGTGGCATGACCAATCAGCGGCACGTCCTGGGAAACTGTCGCTGCTGTGGCCTCGCCTGTATTTTGACGAATCGGACGGCCATCTCCAACTGACCAGTATTCTTCACCCGTCTCGAAATCCAGGCAGCGAAAGATGCCACGCGTCGTGCGATGAGTTTTGGCCTGCGGCTCGCGAACGTCGAATCCGTAGATCGCTCCATCAAGCAGTACACTCGCGAAAATATCGTTCGACATCAACACTCGCTTGCCGAGAGACTTCACCGGCGTGCCCGAATCGCCGGAAAGTTCGAGCATTTCAGAGCCAGCTCTGAAGGGACTGGAGATCCAAAGATGCGGCTCGCGATAGAGTGGCCATGATGAGTGCTCGTCGTAGCCCTGTGACAATTCGTGACGCCAGAGCAATTCACCCGTCTGCCGATCATGACAGACGAGCACGTTTTCGAGATATCCCAGCACCAGTGGCCGACCATCTAATGAAATCGGAAACGCTGGTGCATAACTGGCAGCGTCGTTTCCTGCTTGCCATTTCACCTGCCCGGTCGCGGCATCCAACGCCACCATGCTGGCACCTTTGCATCCGACTGGCAGAATGACCAATCCGTCAATCAGCGTCGGAGAACATGCGTAGCCGAATCCGGTCAGCTCGCAACCAAACTGATCTGCAAGTTTCACCGACCACAGTTGGTCGCCCGTGTCCGCGTCGAGACATCCAATCTGACCTGCAGGACTTGCGAAGTACACGCAGCCATCGAAATACGTTGGAGTTGCTCGAGGTCCAGGATAAACGCCAGCTGGCTCATAGGCCCATTCGTAACGATGTTCCCAAATTGTCTGGCCGGTGTTGGCATCCATGCAGATGACATATTGGCCGCTCAGACTTTGATACTGAGTTGCGACGCGATCGCCCCAGGCAATGAAGGCAGAATAGCCCTGACCCAGCTGGCGAGTCCATAAAACCGGCGGGCCTTTTTCGGGCCATGAATCCATGATTCCGGATTCGTGTGAAATTCCGTTCCATTCTGCTCCGCGTATGCCAGGCCATTCGAATTGTTCGCCAGAAAGTTGAGGAAGACTGAATATGGCCTGCAGCAGAACGCAACAGAGGAATAAGGACGATCTCACGAGCCATGATTTCATAGACATTCGCCCGCTTGATGATTAGGGTTGCGACGGGCACAGATACGTTTAACCCGACTCAGCGAGGAGGTAGACAGCGGGTCGCGCGAGCTCCTCTACAAGTCGGGTTAACCGACTCGATTTAAACCGCCTAAAGAATAAAGTGCCATTCAGAATTCGTTCGCGGAAACCAGCTGACCGTCTTTGCGAGATGCCAGTTTCTGTAGCACGTCCAGCGAAATGTCTTTGCGAATTCCGCACACGCTGCCGTCAGCCAGAAGAAAATGCACTTGGTAGCTGTGATAGCTTCCAAACGTCCCGACTCGCAGGTTCTGACGTGCTTTATGGGCGAGGCGTTCGTCTTCCGTCATATTGCGAGTATCTTCCATTTCGCCGGTGACGGGATCGTAATTCATGATACGAGCATAGCCGCCGATACCGCCAATGTCGTCGATGTTTCGAAGAGTGCTGCGATCTCCGTAGACCCACGCGGTGCCTGCGGGATTGTTGAGATGTTCTCCGACGAGCAACGTATTCGACGTGCCATCGGGAACGGATTCGAGCGATTCTGAACTGTTCAGATACAACAAACCATCGCCGTCAACGTCGATCGGTTTTTCGAAGCTGTTATGAACTCCCGCGTAGTTCGACGATGCCCCGCGGCTTTGTGGATTGGACGGACATGTCATGAAAGAAGTTGAGTATGCAGAACTGGAAAGCTTCATCGCCAGATCCGGCGGGGCGGGCCGTCCTTGGGTCACGTCGTATATCTGCCCAGAGAGACCCATGCCACCGATCACTGCTTGCCGCCTGTCCAATAGAACATCGTCCTTAGTTGTTTCGCCTGATTGAATCTGGTCCCAAAGCAATCGTGCTTCATCCAAACCTGCGTTTTCTTCCGGCGACATAAACGAACGTTCCGGTTCATTGAAATTCAGTTTGTACCACAGCCCGTTCTGACCAATGTACGGCAGAATTTGAGCCATCCAGCCGATTCGATAACCTTTGCTGTCAGCTAGGATCGGACCGGTCTCATTGACACATCCCGGCGGCAGAACTCCAAACGTCTGATTGTAGTGCTGCAGAGCAATCCCAATCTGAGCCAGATTGTTCTGACATTGCACCCGTCGCGCGTTTTCCCTGGCCTGCTGAACCGCGGGCAGTAAAAGAGCGATGAGTATTGCGATGATCGCGATGACTATCAATAGTTCCAGCAATGTGAAGCCACGAAGGCGGCGCATTGAGCGTGGCGGCAGGGACTTCATCAGAATTCTCCAGTGAATTCCATGTCAGCTCGATTGCCAAGATTGGCATAGAGCGGCAGATTGATATTCTCGCTCAAAAATCGCACAGATCCATCGGCCAGCACAACCTGAGAGCCACCGACGTGGTAGCTGGAATATCCGCTGGTATCCGTGTCCGATGGCGGCGGGAGTGCTTTGCGAAATCGAGCTGCACCCGGTGCATTGCCGCCAACGTCCCAGCCTTTGTTGATGGCAACGCCCGTGTTTCGCAACGTGGACTTTGTGCCGGACATCCATCCCAGCTCATTCGCATCTTCAATCACACACTTTTCGCCCACCATGATTGTATTTGATGCACCATCGCGGATTTGTCGAAAGCCGACGCTGCTGTTCAAAAACATCACGCCGTTATTTTTCAGATCAATCGGGACGTTTTCGCCACCGAAACAGGCGGCATAATTATTCATTGCCAAAGTTTGATTGCCTTGACTCACTTGTTGTTGCCAGTCGGACGGACATGTCAACGTGGGAATCACCATCTTGCGGAAGCCGCCATTCGTTCCAGCATATGCGCTCACGCTGAAATTGATTTGGCCAAAGAGGCTTGCCTGTTCCATTGATGGCAGAATCTGCACAATCCATGACATGTGGTAACCTTCTTCAATGTTGCGAATCGGGCCAGTTTCGTTCACGCAACCAGGCGGCAGCATTTCAAATGCCATTTCATAGTTGTGCAGTGCCAGACCGATTTGCATCAGGTTGTTCTTGCACTGAGTTCTGCGAGCGGCTTCGCGTGCCTGCTGCACTGCTGGCAGCAGCAGTGCAATGAGAATCGCGATGATGGCTATCACAACCAGCAGTTCAATCAGCGTGAAGCCGCGAAGTCGCTGAGTCAGATTTCGCCATTCCCGTGATGTCCTTCGAATTGTTGGCCGAAGGCCGTATGAGTCACTTGTATTCATGGTGCCAACTTTCTTGTCCGAGTAACCTGAAAAGGGATCTCCGCATTGGTCGGATATCGAGCGATGACGGTACAGGATTCTTCCTGTACCGTGATCACGACCTCAGCGGAATTTGTCTGATGAATTGAGCCGGGTAGCAGATTCCACGTCACCCCGGACCATGCCGGATCTTTCGCTTTCGAAGTCTGAGCCAGCAGCAATCCGGCCTCGGCCAGCTTTTCTGTCTGCAGGTACGCGACTTCGTTTCGCATCTGACGACGTTCCATGACAACTCGCCGCGTCTGCTGTGCAAGAATTCCCGCGAGAATCGCCAGCACCGCAATTGCAACAATGCTGGCCGCACCGTGGCGGTGTGTTAATTTGCCAGTTAACGGTGATCGAATTGTTGTGTTGTGTTTCATTGTCTGTTTCGTTACCTACTCTCGTTCCAGGGTTCCAGCCCAGGAACGCGCTGTTTCGGAGGCTCCAGCCTCAACTGTTTCCTCAGGAGGCTGGAGCCTCCCAGGCATCGTGTTCCGAGACTGGAGCCTCGGAACAAGCGAATGTCCCCTCTCCCCCCGCATTCGATTTCCCAACTTTATACGCTTTCCACGGCGGGAAAGGGTTAGGGTGAGGGGCGACGCCGTTAAGGATTCCAGAGTTAATTTTTTCGTGTATTGATCATGGTATTATAGAGTGCGATTCAGTCATTCAGTCCCGGTAGGGACGATAGCTCGATGCCGGTGACGACAGTCACCGGTCACGTTTCCCTTATAGATTCCAGAGTCCCGGAGGGACGACAGCAACTCTCGCGACGTTCGCTATCGTCCCTGCCGGGACTTTGGGATCATCAGCGACCATATCCGTCGGCTATCGCCGACGGCATCGAGCCGCCGTCCCTGCCGGGACTGAATCGCATCGCTCGTTTTTGTTTTACCCGGTATTGCCAGCAGAAAAATCTTTAACGGCGTTAGGGTGAGGGGGAATAAAAATCGTTCGCCTATTGGTTCATTTTGTTTACTCCACGTCAACCCCTCATCCGGCCTCCGGCCGCCTTCTCCCCCTTGCCAGGGGGAGAAGGGACTCGCGATACGTACCTTCGAAACACCTCATTCCATTCCACGCAACGTATAACTTCGAACCATTTCTTTATCTTAAAATAATCTCCGTCACCGGCTGCACGGCCGCTGCTGCGGGAGTTGCCGGCAGCGCTTCATCGATCGGTTTATGCCGATTCAACGCTCCGCTGCCCACAGCGCTGTACTTGACAAAAAACGATGGCTCTAAAAACCTGAAGACCGTGGCACCGTCGTCACGCGATTGGATTTCAATCTTTGAACCAGCCGGGAAAAGAAAACGATCGGATTTCAGCGTCTCATCGCCCTGTTTCTCCGTGCGAGTCAAAATTCCGCGATCGGCAGACCAACGCATTTGCACTCCGTCTGTCTGAGTAAACGTCATTGCCGAATCGGATTCGATTGCTGGCGTCGCAGTGTTCGCGTCAGCACGAAGAATGCGTTCGCAACGCAACAACGAATGCAGAAACATCGACACGCGACGATCCGTCTGTTCGCTTTGAAGAATGGTATGTAAAACCGTACCAGCCATCAGAAAGACGGAAGAAACAAGCGTAAGATACGCCAGATAGTAATGGAACAACGCCCCGCGACGACAGCTGGTTTTAATGCTCGAATCGAAGCAACTTCGTTTCATGGCGCGGGTGCTCCTGCTGTGTGCCAGACGACGACGCTGACTTTCTGGTCCGGCATACCTTCCGCCTGCGGGCGATGAATCGTTAACCGCAGACCGTTCAGCAGATCTTTAGAAACGGCATCGTCGACCGTCAGTGGTTCCATTTCGAACACCGCGTCTGAATAGCGACCTGCGAACCAGGCAGAAACTTTGACGTCAGCAGTTTTTGCATCGGTCTTTGTGATGACATCCGCGATGTTATTCAATTCGATCATGGCGAGCGTATCGAATCGCATGGCCTGACGCTGCCGGCCGATTGCTGATAATCCCGGCACCAACATGCCGATCGCGACGCCCAGAATCAGGCAAGCGATAATCCCTTCCGTGAGCATCGAGCCCCGGCGGCGGAGAAGTCGTTTTGTGATGCGAAGATTTTTCATTTGGAAAACCACTCTCAATATCCGACCCTTAACTCAAATCATTCAACAGTTTTATCAACGGCGCGAAAAACGCTACGACCAGGAACAACACAACGAAACCCATGGCTAAAATAATTCCCGGCCCGATGAACTGCGAAACACGTCGAAAGAAATTCCTGCGACGCCTTTCGACGGAATCCGCAAGATGCCGCAATCCCCAGTCGAGATGATGGGTCTTCAAAGATGATGTCAAAAATGCGGCCTCAGAATTTCGCAGTAGACCCACTTTTTTCATTGTCTCAATCGGATCCTCGCCGTTGTGAACTCGATGCCGCAGCTGGCTCACCAAAGTTGCAGCGCGGCCGGGAGGAAGATCCTGCATAACACAATCCAAAGCTCGCCCCAGTGGCTGACCGCTGGCGGCGGACAGGCTGAGTGTTCTTAGAATTCCCGGTAACCAATATCGTGGCCATGCTTCGGCAAATCGCGGATAGCCGTGCACCAGTTTTTTCCGCAGCGACGAATACATCCACCAGAA
>Ga0105046_10015849_pt1 | contig 11579 bp, 6 predicted proteins | sample MAT03_FD_78385 | JGI IMG/M metagenome (GOLD analysis project Ga0105046, IMG submission 78385) | Freshwater microbial communities from Lake Fryxell liftoff mats and glacier meltwater in Antarctica - MAT-03 (megahit assembly) | ecosystem: Environmental > Aquatic > Freshwater > Ice > Liftoff...
GACCACCTTTTCACCAGTGCTCACCGGGGTCAGTGTTATGTAAGCATAGATCTCCGGCTCAACAGTTCCTTTTATTACTGTGGTCGAGAACATGTACCCTTTGCGGGTGCAACCGATCTTCAAGGTGCGGAAGAAATCCATATCAAAAGAATAGCTGCTCGCTCCTTTGAACTCCGTGACCTTATCGAACTGAAGACCATCAACGGTGAGCATGGCATCGATCGGTAGGCCGCTGCTCTTGTCGGTAACGTTGACCACCACATGCTGCTGCACCTTCTCCCTGATCTCCTCAACAGGCTGCGGAGGAGGGGCAGGGTCGTAATGGAAATGGATGGTGTATCCCGCATTGGGCTTCTCCTGTGCATCCACCACCAGATAGAACAATTGGCCCACCTCGGTCTGCAAGGCACTGCTGTAGCTGGACCCCAATCCGGACCGGACGAAGGCATCCGGCGCTTCCTTGCTCAACCCACAACGCGAACCGACGGATGGGTCATTACGTGAAATATTCGACCGCAGTGGAACTACCTGTCTGGTGGCCACCTTGTCGCAAATTCCCGGTATGGCTCCTTCGAAGATCAGGAAATCGAAGTCATCCCGAATGTCCTGAGGGATGATATCCAATGTGAGTTCACACGCTACGGGGACACGGAATTTGTACCATGTAGTGTGGTGTTCCCGCTCGAACCACTGCTTATCTTCCGCTGGGTTCTCTTTTATCTCCAGCACGTTACCAAAGCCTCGGACCGTTTGGTCCACCACGTGGATCGGATCGCGGATGAAGATGGCCCCGCTGCAATCCCCGTTCGCTTGTGTGTATTGCACCACATCCTGCGCACAGGCCGTGCAAACGAGGAGCACCACGATGATGGAAAACGAGCGTCGGAACATTTCGACCCCTTCGTACGCAGAAACCCGTACTAAGGTTCGTAGGCCAGATTGCTACCCAGCCAACGCTCCATCCATTGGACCTCTTCCCCTTTCCGACGTGCCATGTCCGAGATCTGGTCCTTGGACACTTTCCCAACGCCGAAATACTTGCTCTTCGGGTGGGCGAAGTAAAAGCCACTGACCGCCGCAGTGGGCCACATCGCCAAGCCTTCGGTAAGCTTGATGCCTGTGTGCCTTTCCGTATCCAACAGGCGGAAAAGTTCCGGCTTCTCCGTATGATCGGGACAGGCCGGATACCCAGGTGCTGGACGGATCCCGGCATAGCCTTCCTTGATCAACTCATCATTGGTCAATGCCTCCTGATGCGCGTAGCCCCAGATCTCCTTCCGCACGGTCTCATGCAATTTCTCCGCAAAGGCCTCCGCCAACCGGTCTGCCAATGCTTTCAAAAGTATCGCGCTGTAGTCGTCCTGCTTTTCCTCGAACTTCTTCACCCGTTCGTCCACCCCATGGCCAGCGGTAACGGCAAAGCCACCAAAGAGGTCCGGTGCAGCTTCCTTGGGGGCGATGAAATCGGCCAGTGCGATGTAGGGCACTCCGGGTGCTTTCTTGCTTTGCTGGCGCATGGTCTGCACGCGACCAAGGACCTTTGTTCGCGTTGCATCGGTGTAAAGTTCGATGTCGTCGTGGTCCACCGTGTTCGCATGCCAGATCGCGGCCACGCCATGTACTTGGAGCCATTGTTCCTTGATGATGCGGTCCAGCATCTTTAGCGCGTCATTGTGCAATTGCGTGGCTTGTTCTCCCACCAGTTCATCACTGAGTATCTTCGGATATCGCCCGGCCAATTCCCAAGCCATGAAGAAGGGTGTCCAATCGATGTATGCCACCAGATCAGCGATCGGGAAATTGCGGAACGTGAATACACCCGTGCTCTTTGCCGGTACCGGTGGCTCCGCGTTCCAGTCGATCACGAATTTCTTCTCACGTGCCTCGGCCAGTGGAATGTATTCCTTGGCGCGCTGGCTGCTCTCGTACTGCGAACGAACTTTTGCGTATTCCTCCTTGATCCCGGTCACATAGCCGTCGCGCTCATTCTCACTGAAAAGCTTGCTCACCGCCGGTACGGATCGACTGGCATCGATCACATGGACCACCGGCTTGCTGTAGTGCGGTTCAATACGAACAGCGGTGTGTACCCGACTGGTAGTGGCACCACCGATCAGTAACGGCACTTGGAAGCCTTCGCGCTCCATCTCCTTCGCCACGTGGACCATTTCATCCAATGAAGGGGTGATCAAGCCACTGAGGCCGATCACATCCACTTGCATCTCTCGCGCTGTCTTGAGAATGGTCGCGCTTTGGACCATCACACCAAGGTCGATCACCTGCCACCCGTTGCACGCAAGGATCACGCCCACGATGTTCTTGCCGATGTCATGCACGTCGCCCTTCACCGTGGCGAGCAATACTTTCTTCGCTCCCTCCTTTCGTGTTCCGATCACAACTCCTTCGGGTTTCGGTGCAAGTGCGTCCTGTTCCTTTTTCGCTTCCAAGAAGGGTTCCAAGTAGGCGACAGCGCGTTTCATTACGCGTGCGCTCTTCACCACTTGCGGAAGGAACATTTTCCCTGCTCCGAACAGATCGCCCACCACGTTCATGCCGGCCATCAATGGACCTTCGATCACTTTAACGGGATCTTCCGAGGCCACTCTCGACTCCTCCGTATCCGCCTCGATGAAGTCCGTGACACCGTGTACAAGCGCGTGTTTCAAACGCTCTTCCACGGTGCCTTCGCGCCACGCGGCTTGCTGCGCGATCACTTCCGCAGAAGGTGCGCCCTTGAACTGCTCGGCGAAGGTGACCATGCGTTCAGTGGCATCCGGCCTGCGTGCCAACAGCACATCCTCCACATGCTCCAAAAGGTCTTTCGGGATGTCGTCGTACACGCCGATCTGGCCTGCGTTCACAATGCCCATGTCCATGCCCGCTTGGATGGCGTGGTACAGGAATGCGGTGTGAATGGCCTCGCGTACAGGCTCGTTCCCACGGAAACTGAAACTGACGTTGCTGACACCGCCGCTCACCAACACGCCCGGCAGATTCTTCTTGATCCACTTTACCGCCTCGATGTAGTCGACGGCATAACGATCGTGCTCGCTCATGCCCGTTGCCACCGTAAGGATGTTGGGATCGATGATGATGTCGTGCGGTTTAAAACCGGTCTTCGTCGTGAGCAGATCGTACACGCGTTGTGCGATCTGGATCCTGCGTTCGTAGTTGTCCGCCTGACCTTGCTCGTCGAAGCACATCACCACCACGGCCGCACCCAATCGCCGAACGATCTTGGCTTGACGCAGGAATTCCTCCTCTCCTTCTTTTAAGCTGATGCTGTTCGCGATGCCTTTTCCTTGCAAGCATTTCAAGCCCGCTTCGATCACACTGAATTTCGAGGAATCCACCATCACCGGTACACGCGCAATGTCCGGCTCGGCGGCAATGAGGTTGAGCAATTTCGTCATGGCCTGCACACCATCGATCAGGCCCTCGTCCATGTTCACGTCGATCACCTGCGCACCGTTCTCCACTTGCTGGCGGGCCACGGTAACGGCTTCATCGTAGTTGCCAGCCTTGATCAGTTTGCGGAAGGCAGCGCTGCCCGTGACGTTCGTGCGCTCGCCGATGTTGACGAAGTTGCTTTCCTTAAAAATGCGGAGTGGCTCGAGGCCGGAGTAAGTTGGGATGCTCATGGAATTGCTTGGAGGGTGAAGAAGTGAGGAGGTTAGGAAGCCAGGAAGCGGGGTCCCGTGGAACTGTGCTAGTGAGGTTGTGAGGATGCACTTCCTCACCTCTTCACATCTTCACTTCCTCTCGTAGTGTCCTTGGTGCATGCTTCTTCGCTTCTTCAGCCAGAGCCGCAATATGATCCGGCGTTGTACCGCAACAACCACCAACCACGTTCAACCAACCTTGGGCCATGAATTCGCCGACGAGTTTTGCTGTTACTTCCGGTGACTCGCGGTATTCGCCCATTTGATCCGGTAGGCCCGCATTGGGATACACGCTCACGCGGCAGTTCGCTTGGTCGGCAATGGCTTCCAAATACGGACGCATTTGCGCAGCACCCAATGCACAGTTCAAACCCATGCTGAAGAGCTGAACATGCTCCATGCTGATCAGGAAGGCATCGATCGTTTGGCCGCTCAAGGTCCTTCCGCTGGCATCGGTGATGGTGACGCTGCACATGATGGGTACTCGCTCGTTGCGCTTCTCGAACACCTCGTCAATGGCATAGAAAGCAGCCTTGGCGTTCAGCGTGTCGAAGATGGTCTCCACCAACAATAGGTCCACGCCGCCATCGAGCAAGGCTTCCACTTGTTCGCTGTACGCCACGACCAGCTGATCGAAATTGACGGCCCGGTAACCGGGGTCGTTCACATCCGGACTGAGCGATGCGGTCTTGTTCATCGGCCCGATGGCACCGGCCACGAAGCGCGGCTTGCTGGGGTCCATGGCGGTGTACTTCGCGCAGGCTTCCTTGGCCAGTTTCGCTGACTGCACATTGATCTCGCGCACCAAATGTTCGCACTTGTGTTCGGCTTGTGCAATGCTCGTTGCACTGAAGGTGTTGGTCTCCACGATGTCGGCACCCGCCTCCAGATATTCCTCGTGGATCTGCTGGATCGCATCGGGCTTCGATAGCGAAAGCAATTCGTTGTTGCCCTGCAAAAGGATCTCGTGATCTTCCATTCCCGGTGGATGGAAATCCTTTTCGGTTAGGCCCAGTCGCTGGATCATGGTGCCCATGGCCCCGTCCAGGATAAGGATGCGCTCTTGCGCTATGCGTTCAAGTGTGCTCATTGTTCGATCGCCCTGCACGGACGCTTTCCAAAAAGAAAACCCCATCCGATGGTCCGGATGAGGTGGCGATGTCCGCCATGCGACGGGTGCTTCCTGATCTCGGCTCATCTTCTCATTGTTGTCCACCTCGGCCCTACCTACGGCAGGCAAGTTCGCTCGGCGTGACAACAACAACTGGATTTAGCACCTTTCCGGTAGATCACCGAACGGTTGCCAGGCTTCACAGGGCCAGTCCCTCTGCCTTTCTGGATAAGCGCAACGTGAAAGAACGAGGCGCGAAGATAGGGTGTGGCACGTTCATGCGCTCAAGGAGACCGCTTTGTTCGTGAAGAAAGGAACCGTCAATGGACGTGAATGAACGTGAATAGATCTTCCTTATTCTGGCTCATTCACGGTTGAAGAATTCGATATGATCCCTTGTGCCGAAGGAGCGAACGCCCATTTCTAAGAATTGCCGCGATCAGGTCGAAGAAGGAGACATCCGCACTGCAAATTCTGGGTACTCCCGAACCAGATGCTCCAATGCCCGGACCTCTTCGGCATCATATACCGCCCGGTCCGACAAGGCGGCATGACCACCCCCCGTGGTGCTGGCCCAGGCATGGTGTGCATAGGGTGCAACGTCCACATGCGCTACGCTACCTCCGAGGTTCAACACATCGTGGAACCACTGCGTGCCGATGTCCAGCCCGAACAAGGCTCCAAACGGAACCGCCGACCCTACGGGCATCGTGAGCGGTCGGGCACGGTGCAGGTCTACGAGCATGCTCCATTCGTTGATGCGGCATTCGGGCAAGGGCCACACGCTTTTCGGATCCACCACTCTTGCATAGTGCGCCGCGCGTGGTCCCGGATGTTCACGAACCAGTTGTTGCCACTCAGCGTAGGTGGGGCGGTACCCGTTGAAGCGATCCGGTGAACAGTGTCCGGCGAAGGAGGCCGGACAGTTCCAACACTGGCCTACTGGACCAACTGCAACTTGGTCTTCGATCCGCCCCAATAACGCGCCGATGACATCGCCAGTGTACAACACATCGTTGTGCGTGATGAAAAGGTAGCGCGCCTTACTGGTCTCCCACGCATCTTGATAGCGGAAAGACCGACGATAGGATCCAAATCGCATCAACCATCGAGTGCGTTGCGGTCGTACGCCGAACCAGAACTGCGGCTTGTGGACCTGCGCGCGCTCACCAAGGTGTTGAAGCAATGTGCCGAATGCGGCGCCGAACGGTTGACGACTTTCCAACGTGAAGTGGATCCGACCGACGTGCTGGCCGCTATGGCGCAAAAACGACAGCAAGGTCACTGCCGTTTGATGCGGCTTGCCATGGACATTGATGGCGATGTCGACCCGGGACATGGGTGCAAGCTAAGTGGGGAGCTGGTAGTGGAATGAGCCAATAGGAATGTAGCCTTCAGAACTTCACCGTCGTGTTCGGAATTCTGCTTTCCATCGGATCAGTGTGAACTTTGCCGGACGATCAGCGGAGGTCAACAGAGCAACTCTTGGAACCGCTTAACTTTCACCTGATGCGCGTCATTCAATTCATCCTCCTGACGATAATTCCGCAGTACTTGTTTGCACAAGGCTCCGTGATCGCACGTATCGTGGACGCTATGGATGGTCATCCCTTGCCCTATGCCACGGTGCTGCTGTTGGATACTCGGATAGGTACGATCACCAACATCGAAGGATGGTTCCGCCTGCCACTGCATGGTCCGACCGATAGTTTGCAGATCAGTTACATCGGTTATCGCACGATGCGTATTCCGTTCATCGCCGTGCTGGATGGCTCCGATATCCGAATGAGGCGTGCCATTGCCCAGCTGCCGGAAGCAGTGATCCGACCTGATGGAGCGGACTGGTACCAACGCATCGTGGAGGCCTCTTCTTGGCTGCGCCGAACACCCGAAGTGACGACCAAGCTCTTCTTCGGCCTGGATTCACGAATAGATACATTTCCCGTGGAAACCATTCACTCTTACTACAATGGCACGTTCAAGTCCGGTACGCTCACGAGCCTTGTTTACAAGCAGGGCAACATCGGGATCGCACAGAAGGGAGAAAGGCATTATGTCAACTTCAGCACGGCATACGCCCTAGGGCTCATGGACATCCATGCCATGAACAGCCAGTTCATGCGTACGCCATTCGCATACTCAACAGTGAAACAGCTGAAAGCGGATTATCGGGTGGAACCGATCGAGATAGGCGAAGGTCCTGATGCCGTGGACCGTTTGCGAGCTGTACCACGGGACTCCACCGCTGATCTTTTCTTGATGGAGGTCACGCTTGTGCATTCGCGCTCTCAAGTGCTTTCATTCGAACTGAACTGCGTGAACTGCTCCCGCCACCCGTTCGTCTCGCTATTTCCGCAGGGCTGGATCGATGGCATTGATCTTCGGTATAGGCAAACTTGGAGCAGTGTGGCACCCTTTGTTCCCGAAGTGTTGGAGCTTGACCTGCTTACGACCTATTGCGATAACAGCTTCGAAGACCAGTTCGAAACAAAGGCCTTGATGTACACTTTCGACAAGGGCAACCCATTCATTCCCACTCTTTTTCGCTGGGAACCGGTCTTTGAGGATTACCGCAAGATCGCCTGGCTACCTATGGACAGTGCGTTCATGCATAGAATGCGCCCGCCGTTGCCCACAGCGCGACAATTGCGTGATCACGCCTTTATCGCTGAGCACAACATTAGCAATGACCCTTGGTATACGCAAGCCACCAAGCAATACGATCTACTGAAACCTGTTCATGTAGCCTGGTCCAGCGCGAAACGAATAACACGACATAACCTACTTGGCAAAGCGCGGCGAAGGTCCGGGGCACCGCCACCCATGTACGACGTGGATCTCGCGTTCCAACTTTACTTGGACCTTGATACTACAAATGGTGATCTTTTGCATCGCTCTGTGGCTGTATTCGATGCTACACGCAGCTACCATGAACCTAAGCCACAAGTTTGGATCAATTCCTTCCTGAACATTGCGTTCGATCTAGTGGAGATAGAACGCAGGCGGATGGAGGTGAAATTGAATGAGCCGGGCATTACAGTTGGTCGTGCCCGAACTATCCATGAAGAACATTCTCGCCGTATGCGGGATGCGATCAAGCGCTACCTGCTCAGTACCAAAAAAGGTTTTGATATCTCGTTGTTGGTCGATTGGAACGAACTCGTGAAAAAAGAACTTGGGCTTGATAATTTAAAGGTGGGCGAATGGGATCAAGGTCGGTAGAGGTTGATAGTGGGTTATAATACTGGTCTTAGGTTTACCTTGATTGATAGTACAGAAATAGAATGCAGTGGTCTATGTTCAGCTTGAATCGTACTTTCGCTCTTATAATGCTATGCCGCTTGAATGACGGAGTATTCCCTTACGAAAATACACTTTGTAGAAGAAGTATGAAAGTCAGCGCGGATGCCCCAATGCATTCAACAATTCGCTCCAACGGCGACGGGACACTTCTACTTTATCGCCGGTTACAAGCATCACGCGATGACCTCAGTTGTGTATCAGCTTGGTTACCATGCCTAAGTTGATCACATGTTTATGATGACATCGAAAATAATTATCTATTGGCAATAACCTATGGAGCTCGCCTATACGCTTGCACACAAATTGCGGTTTGCCATTCACTTGATGCACGTAAGTGTAACCACCATCCGCCTGCAAGCGAGTAATTTGTTGCACAGGCAACAACACAACTCCATCAGACGCCGCCAGAGCGAGCGTGCCGGAATTAAACGATTTGGGCTGGTAAACTTTAGTGCTAAGACCAACCGAAGCGTTTATAGTACCGTGCGAGAAATCACCCATCTCATCCGCCATGTGCATTTGCTTTTAAAACAGGTCTAATGGGAAACACGGAAACCGAGAGGCACAGAACAAATAATTGAAAAAATGACGAAAAGATTTGCAATCTTGCGCAGTCAATATCACAGCGCTGGTGCGCTGGTGCGCTGGTGCGGATCCGCATTTCTGCAACTGAACGTGTTGATGAAAGAGCCAGAGCCATGTTGTAAAGCAACGAATAAAACGATCTGGTTGATACGAGTTAGAAGAAAAACGAGAAACGGAGCAAAACAACCGCTTTAGTGAAGCAACCAACCGAGTAAGGGTGTATGCGGAATTAGGTACGGCCTTAAGACCAGTTATGTACTCAAGCCGACCAGTTATGCGTTTGTCCGGTAATTATTTGGCCTACTCATTAGCGTGCCTTTACCTTCACACAGAACTTTAAATTCTAAAGCCATGCTCCGTTCACTCGTTGCCGTATGCTGCCTTTGGGGCTTTTCTACTGCTTGGGCGCAAACGCCTCCACCTGTTGAGTGGCAACGCAACCTTGGTGGCTCCGTGGATGAACTTGGCACCTCGATCGAACCGACCAACGATGGCGGCTACATTCTTTGTGGAACTACATTTTCCAATAATGGCGATGTATCAGGCAATCACGGCAACGGGGATATTTGGGTGGTTAAGTTGAGCACGACCGGCAGCCTCCAATGGCAACGATGTTTAGGCGGTTCACAACCAGAAAATGGAATAAAAGCACTTCAACTGTCCGGTGGCGGTTACTTGGTGCTGGGTAGCACGAGGTCTGATGATGGTGATGTTATCGGAAATCACGGTGCACTTGATTTCTGGCTTACTCGGCTCGATAACAATGGCAACTTACTTTCACAGCGCTGTTATGGCGGTTCACTCAATGACAGCCCTGCGGATATAAACCAAACACCTGATGGTGGTTTTATAGTTGTGGGTGCATCGCGGTCCGTCGATGGTGCTCTTAACACGAACGCCGGTTCTACAGACTATTGGGTGCTGAAGCTTGATGACAATTTCGACATTCAATGGCAGCGAACTTTTGGCGGGAGTGGTGGTGAAACAGCCTTTGGGGTCACCCTCACACTCGATGCTGGCTATCTTGTCAACGGGACATCAAGTACCAGAGACGGCGATGTGTCAGGTGCTTTCGGACTTGAAGACTATTGGGTCTTGAAATTAGATACTCAGGGCAATGTTCAATGGCAGAGGGCATGTGGTGGAAGTGCTTCAGACTATGGTGTTGCTGTTTCAGAACTGAGTGATGGCAGCATTTTTGCCATGGGCTTTTCTGATTCGGAAAATGAAGATGTAAGTGCCCCATTAGGCTTGAACGACATTTGGACGATTAGACTTTCTTCAGGAGGCCAAGTGATAGGTGATCAGACTTACGGCGGATCTAACTTGGACTCTGGATCTGATCAGTTCCAGACGTCAGATGGTGGATTTATATACTGCGGATCCACAAAATCGAATGATGGTGACATTCCTAATAACCAAGGTCTGTTCGATGGATGGATTTTCAGGACTGATGCCGAAGGCAACATCCTATGGAATGTGACAAAGGGTGGCAGTCAGTCAGATTCATTCTTAAAGATAACAGGCACCAATGATGGCGGCTATATTGCAATAGGCCAGAGTAGCTCGAGTGATGGAGACCTAATTGGCAATCATGGTGGTGGAGATGTATGGATCGTTAAGTTCGCCGTTGACCCCGTTGGAGTCTCAGAGAATGGTCAGCCGACCGCTCTTTCTCTCTACCCAAACCCATGTGCAGGCACGCTTTATATTTCTTTGCCTATTCTGCAAGGTTTTCCTGTAAGTTGGCAGGTCATTGACGCGCAGGGGAAATTAGCGGCTGCCGGGACCTTAGTTGGTAGCACGAATGAAGTCGATGCCTCTGCTTTGAAACCAGGCGCATACAACTTTTTGCTACGAGCCGGAACAAGGCAGCTTGCGATGCCCTTCGTAAAGGAAGAGACATCCGGATGGTGAAAAAATGCGAGCTGGTGGGCGACCAATTATGCAGTCCCGCGAACCAATTGTGCAGCCGCCAATGCCTTCTGTGCGATCGCTCTTTTTTTCCGCTGTATCAGTTGATAGCATTGTTTCGCATTCGTATGCTAACCTCTCATTCGAACGCGCAAACACATGCGATATTTGTTTACCTGCTTCCTGCTGGGTGCGGTCTCATTAGCCACTGCCCAATCGAAATGGAATACCCTTTTCAGAACTGATCCGGAAATGAGCGACGGATATTTTATCCTTGATCGTGACAAGGCCGATGCGCTCGGTGTTGTCGAAGTAGAAGTGAATATCATGGCTTCTGAAATACAGTCCAATGGGGAGGTCCGCACCAGCGTGATCGAGAATTTGGACTTAAGTGACGGCTTCTATGCCCGACTCGATTTCTCCCTTTGGGACAATTTGGCTAATCCTTTCCGCATCCATTACACGGCGCGTGGCTTGGATGCTTCAGGTAACGTGGTCGCAGATGTGCAGGCGCTCTGCGCAGGCTGCCTGCCTTGGCCAGAGGTTTGTCGCGAAACCTGTGAATCAAACCTCTATGCATACAATTTGGTCGCATACTCAGACGGCGCACAAGCGTACATCGAAATCCAGAATGGTACAGCAAACGGAGAAGCTACTAGATTATACGGGAAGGCTTCTAACTGCGATTTCTTTCAAAGCCATTTCAATCCTATGGAACACTTTGGGCTCGGCGGAGGTGTATGGTCACAAATTCAATTGTTAGCGGCGCAAGGGATAGAACCGTATGCTTCAGATGTAATCATGCTAACCTACCCAGAACAAACCCCACCACCAGGTGCGCGTGATTACAATGGATACCCACTAGGTAATGTGACTGAGAATGTCTATGCCGTTAAAAAAGGTAAAGGCCCATGGCGCGATTTATACGCTTGGACGGATGTGGTGTCAGCGCAATCTGTATGTCTTGGACCAAATAACTTGCGAGATATCTACAATGCTGATGA
>Ga0105046_10015850_pt1 | contig 11578 bp, 6 predicted proteins | sample MAT03_FD_78385 | JGI IMG/M metagenome (GOLD analysis project Ga0105046, IMG submission 78385) | Freshwater microbial communities from Lake Fryxell liftoff mats and glacier meltwater in Antarctica - MAT-03 (megahit assembly) | ecosystem: Environmental > Aquatic > Freshwater > Ice > Liftoff...
TGATTGGCAATGATTTTAAAACCGACGTAAGTCGGCTGGCCGTTTCCCCCAGTTACCGCTGAACCGCTGTTGTTGGTCGTGGAGATGGGCGCATCATTGCGGATGACCTCTATACCCGGCGATACGGCAGATACGTTCACATTGGCCGTGCCATTACCGATAACGGTAAAATGAAGGGTAAACAGGCGCGTGTTGGCGGGCAGCGTGTAGCCATCCGGGTAATCCAGTAGGTTCGGAAACCAGGTGAACACCACCTTGCCTGCGTTCGGGTGCGAGGCTGTTGTTGAGTCGCCGTAATTTGGAAGGACCGGATCGTCGGGACCGAAGAAAGCGACATCGAGCGAGTCGAAGCGCAGCACGGAGGCGTTGTAGCCGATGGGAAGTTGGATCGAGTTGATGTTGGTGAAATTCGTAACCCGAAATTCAACGGATACGTTTTCGCCGACATTGGCTGTGATCGAAGTGGGTGAAAAGGATGTAATCAGGTTCTGGCCCAAAAGCATTTGAGCAAACATGAGTAATCCTGCGATGAGAAGGTTCGTAATCGGTTTCATCTTTTAACGCGGAATATGGGATGATGAAAAAAAATTGGATTTGGATCAATGTTTAACCAGCGGATGTAAGCTCACTTCGCCAGCGCTGCGCAACAGAAGGAAAAGCGGTCCCGAGTGCGCCTGCAACTGGGGATATGCAATTTCCATGCCATGTTCGCCTACCGCAAAAGAAGTATTTTTTTCGTAAAGTATTTTTCCCTGTGCATCTATCAGCAATACATCTAAAGTACTGGCATGTCGCATATTAAAGGTCAAATAAATGCGATCCACAAAAGGATTGGGAAATACCCTGGCTTCGAAAGCGTCGTAGTTTGGTTCGTTGGCGTCGACGGTAAATCCCACGGCAACAAAACCCGGTACGATCTCTACCGTATCAAGCAAATAAATGCTGCCGGAAGCCGTACCGATTTCGAAAATGGTATTGGGGAAAATTTCAGTGATGTGAATGGCAGAAGTGTCGCCTACTTCACCTTTGATTTGAAAGCGCAGGCGGAAAATAGCACTGCTGTCGGGCATACTTACCCCAGTGTTTAAATTATTGGCAACCCAAGCAAAACGTACCCTGCCGCTGTCAACAGCTTCATTGGTATTGAAATTCTGAATGACCAGGTCGGGTAGGTTGAGGTTGTCGACAAACAGGAACTTAAGGACTTCAGGATCCCAGGACATGACAAATTGTGCGGAAATGACGCTGTCGAATTGCACGACTTTGACCGGCATGTTGAGTAGGCCGTTGGGCGTCGCATTGTTGACAAAAGGCAGGTAGAACCCTGGCTGTGCCGGCAATGTAAAAGAGATGAGGCAAAGCCAAAGGCTTGCCAAGGCAATGTGTAACCATTGATTCATGGGAAAATCGGTTGGTGTGGATTAAGTTAGATGTCAATGTGCCACCTTGCGGTTGATGTGGCTGAAATTCGTTTTCCAACGATGCGTGGGATTAAAATCACAATAGGATTAAGTCAAAAAGCGGGCCAAAAATAGAACTGTTTGTGCAGAAATACATCTTTTTTTAAAAATTAATGCTTTACTGCGTAAAAAACAGGCTTAAAAGCAAATTTTTCCAAAAGTCTAAACCGTTTAGAACACTGAACCTTCATCAACCAGTTAAACCCTGGCGGAGCTGCCTTTTACACATTTATTTACCCTGAAAAATTGATGCCTCGGTGCGGTTCTATTTTTAAAAAAAATGAGCCACCCCAAAAAAATTGGGATGACTCATTTTTATATTTTATGCCCAATGGCCTTGGTTATTCAACCACGATCATTTTTTTCACTGCGCTGTTACCGGCGGTTTCAAGCTGGTAGAACAGAACGCCTGCGTCAAGGTCGCTGCGGTTGAAAGTAACCGAGTTCAGACCTTTAGCAAAAGCGCCTTTTACCACTTTGATCACGCGGCCTTCAACGTTCGTGAGGGTCAACGTAGCCTCACCGTCTTCCGGCAGGTTGAACGATACGATGGTAGCGTCTTTAACCGGGTTCGGCGTGTTTTGCATGAGTTCGAAGCCTGCGCCAGCAACTACTGCACCATTGGCGCCGTTGAAGCGGAAAGCTACTTCAAGGCGATCACCGCCCTGGTTGTAAGCTTCGGCAGCCGTAATGGCGCCCGAAACACTGATCATTTTGCTCAGGTCACCTTCCTGTGTAGCGCGGAATTTCACCGAGAATTCGCCAGCGCCGCTTTCGATGGCAGCCGTCAGTGCGTTTTCTTTTGTGAATACTGCGAAGTTGTCAGCACCTACGCCTTCTGTGGCGATCAGTTCGGCTACTTCCAGGCCTTTCAGGTTCATGGTGAACTGGTAAGCCTGTGCTTTTTCAGCGGATTTGAAGTTAACCGTTACTTCTTCGCCGGCAACTACTTTGCGGTCGGCAACATCAAAGTACAGGGTACCTGCAGTGCGATCGTCGGTGCTCATAAACGAGTTGGCGATGGCCGAACCGTTAACGTCACCCACTTTCATGGCGATGAAGTCGGCATCAACGACGCTGAATTGAACATTGGACACCGATTTCGTTTCCGGGAAAGCAGGAACAAACGGGTTGTCCGGGCTTGGGAACGTGTAGGCGGCATCTATGAAGCGCCACGATTCGTTTTGTGGCAATTCGTTGTAGATACCAAGGATCAGTTTGCGGATCTCAGCGATGTCGAACGTCGTGATCGATTTGCTGTTGTTTGCGTCAGCAGCGATCATTTTGTAAGGCGAATCGAGGGTTTCGATACCCAGGATGTGCTTGTTGATGAGCACAAGGTCAAAAGTCGAAACACCGTTCAAATGATCTACGTCTTTTGTAGGATCGATGGTGAAGCTGGAAGATTTCGGAACAGAGTTGGCAAAGATAAATGCACCGTTGTCGTCCGAAAGAGCGTTCATGTTGATCGTCGAGCCGACTAAGTTGATCTGTGCATCTTGCAAGCCTTGTTGGCTGGCCGTGATCAGGTCACCTGCAACAGATACGTTGTCGTTGCTGCAGAAGCCGCCGTTGTCTTGCACAATTACATAGGTCTCGCAGTAGTCTGCATTACCAGCTACATCCTGGCCCCACAGTTCAACGAACTGGGTGCCGAGGTCGGCGCAAGTAAAGTTAACATTGGTCTGTGGCGTGCCGTCGGGACTCGTTGGAAAGCCCGTGCCAGCGCCTTTGCGACGGATACCGATTTTGATCTGGTCGGTAGGCGTGCAGTTGTCTTCCGTGTACTGAAGGAAGTCGGAAGCCCACAGAGAGATCATTTGTGTCGGCATGATGTTAACGCTCAGGCCGTTGATGCATACTACGGTAGGAGCTTTGCAGTCCTTCACGATGAATACATATTCGCAGATTGTTTCGTTGCCGCAACCGTCTTCAACAATCCACTTGATTTTGTGGGTGCCGTAAGGAAGTTGTGGTACTACGAAGTTGGTCGGCGACTGGATGGTGTTCCAGCGAACGGCAGCCGTTTTGGTTTTGGCAGCGAGGTTCGTGGTCGTTTGCAGTGAGAAAGCGTATTTCTGGTTCAGCGATACCAAACGCTGGTCGAATGCGCGTGCATCGCCACCGGTGTAGTTCAGCGAGTTGAAGTTGTTGAAACGAACAATGTTTGAACCGGGCGGGTTGGTGCTCGAGATTACCGTTTCCATGTTACCGCTCTGATCCAGGTCGAGGAACAGGAGGTAGCGAATGTTAACGTTTTCGCCGCCGCAACCGTCGGTAGCCGTGATGGTCAGGTCGGTTGGGGCTTCGCAAAGGTCATGCGAGCCGATCGAGTTATCCCACCAGGCCATATCATTCCAGAGCAAAGGATCGTTCGGGGTCAGGTCGCATATTTCAACTGGTGAAGCGGGGCAGTTGGTAACCACCGGATCCTGGCTGTCGATAACTTTGATGATCTGTTTGTACTGGTAGCAGTTTGCATTGGCATTCCAGAAGATCGAGAAGTTCGTCGTCGTTGGGTCGGTTGGATTGATGCGTACAACCGTTGGAGCCCATACGCCCACGGTACCAGGAGCCGAAACTACAGGACCGGGAAGGTTCTGCGGCGAGTTCACGTTGGTATTCGGGTTCGGGTTCGGTACGAAGATGCAAGGAAGGTTCGGGTTGTAGGTGCACCAGTTGATGATCGTCCAGGTACGCTCGATTTTGTAGCAAGCGTCGGGAACAACCGTGAACAAGTTGTCGCTGTAGGATACGGCCAGCAGTTCGCAATCTTCACCGAAGAAGGTGGGTTGATCGAAGAACGAGCTGTCGCACGCAAACAGGATTTTGTCGTTCGGGAAACGAACGAAGTAATCCTGCTCGTACTGTACAACGATGCGCTGTGTGCACGTGCTGGTGAGGCCACCGCAGTCAATTGCCGTAAAGCGGCGTGTGATGGTACCTTTGTTGCAAGTGGTATCGAAGTTGGTCAGGATGTTGGTAACCGTGATCGTATCGATGCAGCAGTTGTCGGTAGCCGTAGCATAACCGTAAGCCCAGAGGCTGGGGTCGAAGTTTTCGCATGAAACTGTTACATTGGCAGGCGAAGAGCACACGGGCTTGAGTTTGTCGTCAACAAACACCTGAACCATGCAGTCGTTGCTGTGATCTTCTTCAAAATCAAGGTCTACCTCACCAGCTGGAACATCCACATCGTATACGCGGAAGATAACCGTGATGGTGTCGCCGATGTCTTCGCAACAGAATTTAACCTGGTCGTAGAATTTATCCGCGTTCTGGCAAGTATTGTCGTCCATGCGACGCACTTTGAATTCAACCGGCGAGCAGTTATCGTACGAGCCGTCGTCGAACGTCGAAGCATTAACAAAGATCATACCGGTTATACCGAGGGAAACCTGGGTAAATTCGTCGCAAATAGCAGCCGGCGGAGCGCCGTCTTCTACAGTTACTTCGAAGTCGCAAACCGTTGAGTTGCCGCAATCATCGGTAACAATGTATTTGATGTCGGTGGTACCGAGGGGCAGGTTGTTGGCGAAGCCTACAACACCGAGTGTATCGGGCGTCCAAAAATTGTTGCCTGGGAAAGAGGTCAACGTGCCGATTACTGTGAAGGTGATGCCACCAACTTCGTATTCAGCTACGATGGAAGCGATGCGTGAGCATGCATCTTCGATGATAACGTCGGGCAAGTTGAGGTCGCGCTCGCAATCGAAAGGATTGGTGCTGACCGTCAAGTCATCTGGACAAGCAACCACGGGGCCTTGGGCATCCTCTACTTTGATGAGCTGGATGTAATAAAGTGGGTTGGTTGTGGGCGGGAATGGCGACGTTGGAAGGCACCAGTCGTAAACCGTCCAGGTGCGCAGGATTTTGTAAGTACCGTCACAAATCGGAAGGAGCTGATCGGTGAAGGTGATGTTAAATTCACAGTACGTGCTGCCGGGGTAGAGCGGGAAATCGATGCCCAAGTCTTCATCTTCATAAAACGGCGAGCCAGTAAAGGCAGGGCCGGTTGAAGGGCTTTCGCACGACACCGTTACATCAGCCGGGAACGTTACGTCAAAAACGTGTAGACGTTGAAAATAGATGAACTGCGTGCAGGTCGACTGGTTGCCGCTGGGGTCCGTCGAAGTCCATATACGACGAACGTAAGCGCTGATTCCGCTGTTCCCGTTGATCGATTGGGTGCAGTTGAGATCGAACCAAGTGTCGGCATACGTCAGTGTTTGCGGACCGCAGTTTTCGTCAACATCCGGAAAGGCATTGTCGATGCCCAATACGTTGTTGAGGTAAGCAGGTGTGAAGGTAGTTACCGCGCAGTTGATGAAGATGTCTTCGCACGTAAGCTGGGGTGCAAGTTTGTCTTCAAATTTGGCAAAACCGGAGCACGAGTTGCCTGAGTTCAGGTCGCGTACACGCATTTGAATGGTTTGGTTGATGTTGGCCGCAGTTGCAACGAAGTTGCCACTGGCGGGCACCCAAACGTTGTTGATTCGGGCCTGAACCTGGAGGTTACCGTTGGGACAGCCGCCGCCTTCGAGAATCATATCGGGGAGAATCTCCACCGTACAGTCTTCGTCGAGCGAAATCTGAACCAGGTCATTACAAGCAAGGGAACATTGGGAATTGGCAGTCGTACCTACCGATACGATGAGCGCCATAGCTACCAACCAGCCACAAACTTGAGCGAATGAAGTGTAGTTCGCTTTTTTCATGAGATTAGATTGTGATGTTTGAAAATTAAAAAAAATATTGTTCATGAGTTGTAAACACAGATAGCCCTCGCGGGCGGGGCGCCACCTGACTTAAACAGGCAGAACCGGAAAATCGGGCGAAATACAATAAGAGATTCCTGTAGCGAAAATGCTGGCACCGAAAACGTACGGGCACTGGAAGGACAGGCGGACCTTTTGTAGTTCAGGGATGAACGTTTTGAATCGGATTAAAAACAAAATGAATGCTGCAAGTCACAAAGTTAAACACCAATTGGGGTATTTAGCAAGTGAAGTTTGTTAAAGTGTTCAAATTTTGTTTTCAAACCGGATTAAATTAAAGGCAAAGATGGTGCCAACTTTTGCCGTGAGGCCAATATCTAAATGTAAAAAATAAACAAAGCGGAAAAATCAACCCACCAAATTGTTCTCAAAGGCAATTTTTATCAGGCTGGCCGTATTGTTCACGCCCAGTTTACGCATGATGTTCTTTCGGTGCACACTCACGGTTTGGTCGCTGATGAACAATTTGCCGGCAATGTCCTTGTTGTTCAAGGCCTGCCCTATGTATTGCATGATCTCCATTTCACGGCGCGTTAAGCCAAACCTTCGGGCAAACCTGCCTTCAAGCAAGGCCCCCGGCGAACTTGCGCCCGGCCGCTGGTCGGCCAACACTACACCCCTGCCCACATACGTCTGACCCCTCATCACCTCATCGATCGCCCGGTACAATTCCTCACGACCCGAAGATTTGAGCATGTAACCATCGGCACCGGATTTAAAAGTGGCCTTCACAAGCCTGGCATCGTCAAACGACGTATACACCAATATCCGCGATTGCGGATACACCTTTTTCAGACCCGCCAGTATTTTTAAACTGTCGGTATCCGGCAAACTCAGGTCTATTACCAGCAAATCTACCGGAATGATACGCATGAGTTCAAGCAATTGCTGGCCCGTGCGTGCTACGCCAGCAACCTTAAAAGGTTTGTGCATACCGGCCGAAGCCGTTAATACGCTGCGCAAACCTTCCACAAATAAGGGCTGATCATCGGCGATCATTACATTCAATATGGTCATCTGACGGGACGGATTACAACTTGTTCTTTACAACTTGTCGGTTGTAATAGCTTCAATTACCATACCATATCAGATTTTCATAATACCTGCATTAATGTAAACATGAATCACCCCAAAAAATCTGGATAATACACGTCTATAAACGTACGGAGCCCAATAATTTGCTGAAATTTGTTGGATCCATCCCAAGGTAATTCGCCAAGTATTTGTGCGGAATGTGCTGCAAAAGGTGCGGACTGCGTTTCAAAAGGGTCCTGAATTTCTCTTCTGCAGTGTAACACGACAATTCGATCTGTCGCTCCAATGCTCCATGCAACGCCAAAGAGGTTGCCCGAGCCACCAAACGTCCCACCTCCCGGTTGCGCTCCATCACCTCCTGCAAACGCTCATGCCTGCAACGCAAAAACACGCTCGACGTTAGTGTTTCCATAAAATACAAGGCAGGCGCTTGCAACAGAAACGCATCCGCCACACCCGAAAATGAATAAGGATAGGTAAAAACTACCGTCTGCTGCTTGCCGCCCCCAGTCAGGTAGTACGCGCGCTGCGTGCCCTCAAGTACAAAATAAAGGTAACGCTCCACCTCTCCCGCCTGTGTCATGATTGATTTGCGCGGCAACCTCATCGGCTGCCAAATTCCTGCAAAATCAAGCCAGGCTGCTTCCGGCAAAGGATGCAATTTTTCACAAAAGGTCTGGAGCAGGGCTAAACCCTCCATCATAAGGCTGATTTTCTTTTATTTACCTTACAACCGACACCGTCATTTTCGGATCATACGATCCCTTGATGACCGGACTTTGGCGGTTTCCTGTATAATCGCGCACTTTGGAAAAAATGTATTCGTACAACTCGGCGATGGAAACTACCTTGTCTTTGTCTGTGTCCGCCTCGCCTTTCAAACCGCGAATCAAAAAATGGCTGAACACGCCCTGGCGCAACCCTGCCGATTCAAGGGAAGTTTCATCGGCTTTCGACGACATGATCAGTGCCGTTCCCGACACCGATTTGGCCAAAGTTTTGTAGTATTGGTTCAAAACCGGCTCTTCTTCACCCGAACGCATGGCAAACAAACTGCCCGAGTGGCATGCATCGGCCAAACACAACTTGTACTTAGCACGACAACCATTGAACATTTCGGCTATTTCCTCGTGGGTGATTTTGTTGTTGAAGCCGTCAAAGTCAATGGGCAGAAACGAACCGTTCAATCCGTGGCCTGAAAAATAGAACACCACCAGATCTTGCGGACCAACCTGTGCAAATACGTTTTTCATGGTTTCCACGATGTTTTCCCGCGTTGCCTCTTCGTCGATGAGAATGCTCACCTGGTTGTCGGGCAGGGCGCCGCCTTCTAAACTTTTCAAAAAAGCGTAAAAGCGGTAGGCATCGTCGTCGGTGTACCGCAAAACAGGCATGTGGTTGTATGCTGCTACCCCAACCACAACGGCCCACACTTTCGCGTCGGCAGGCTCCGCAACAGGCGTGTCGTCGGGGCGCACCACCACAGGCTCCGATGCTTGCTGGATGTCGGGATCTTCCTTCCCCAGGTATTCACCCGCCCGCCAGTAGCCGCTTACTTCCGAACCTTCGTGTTTGTACAGGATACCACGACCATTGAAAGCACCTTCGGCCCAATCGCCCGAATAACGGTCGCCATTGGCGTACAAACATTCGCCTTTCCCGTTGGGCATGCCGTTGACAAAAGCTCCTGCGAATTTGGCCGAACCTTCTTTGTACACATAAATACCGTTTCCGTCGGTACAATCACCGTCTATACAACCGGTTTTGCCACCGTCTATCAAACTGGAACCTCTAAATTCACCTTCTCTCCAGGCGCCTTCGTCTTTTCTGCCGTCGGCATACAAACGCACACCCTGACCTTCAGGAAAATTGTCCTTAAATGCGCCGGTGTATTTGTCGCCGTTGGCAAAATAAAAGGCGCCTTGCCCGTTGAATTTGCTTTCGGCAAAAGCGCCTTCGTATTTGCTGCCGTCGGGGTAGGCAAAAACGCCGATTCCTGTCTGGCAATTGCCGCTCAAGCAGCCCGACTGGATGTTGGTACCGTCGTCCTGCTGTTCTTCTTCTTTTTTGGCGATGTATTCTTCCTGAATTTTGCCGGTGGCATCCACTGGTTTGCCTTTTCGCCACGAACCGGTGCGTTTGGTGCCATCTGCATAGGTTTTGGTGCCTTTACCATCCGGGTAGCGACTTCTCCATTCTCCACTGTATTTGGATCCGTCGGTGTAATAACACACCCCCACACCGCTGATTTCACCATTTTTGAAATCGCCTAAGTATTTGGCACCCGACGGATACACATAGGTGCCCTTACCGTTAATGCAATTGCCTGAAATACACTGCGCATGTGTTTGGATTGAAAAAAAAGAAAAAAGAAAAAAGAAAAAAGCGAGGGATTTGTACATGGTAACCGGAATAAAATGATGCATGGCAAAGATGCGGATGTTGCTATAAAACCAGAACGGTTCTTTATTTATTGTATCAAACCACTTTGAGGTAACCTCGAACGCCGGGTTATTTTAATTCGATGTATTTTCGCCTTCGAAAAAATCGATTTATGGCGCGCACCCAACGTTCACAGGCTTTGCTGCAATTTGTCCTGCTTTGCGGTATCATCCTGTTTGTCAACATATTGGCCAATACGTTTTATTCCAACCTCGATCTAACAGAGGAAAAACGTTTTACCCTTACCAAACCCACGCGTGCTTTGTTGGGCGGGTTGAAAGACCGGATTTACGTCCAGGTCTTGCTTGAAGGCGAATTTCCGGCCGGATTCAAACGCCTGCAAACAGCTACCCGCGAAATGCTCGACGATTTTCGCAGCGAAAGCGGCTACATCGACTACCGTTTCGAAGACCCCAACCAGGGTTCGGTAGAAGAAATCAACGAACGCCGCAAGGCCCTCGCCGAGCAAGGTGTGTCGCCCGTCAATCTGCGCGTATCCGAACAAGGCCAAAGTTCGCAAAAAATCATTTACCCCGTAGCCATCGTCCACTATGGCAACCGCCGAATCCCTGTCAAACTGCTCGAAAACGACTCGCCCAGCATGAACCCCGAGGAAACCCTGAACACCTCGGTAAGCCTGCTGGAATACAAACTGGCCAACGCCATCAAAAAACTGCTGGCCGGCGCCAAACCCATCATCATGTTCACCCGTGGCCACGGCGAACTTACCGAGCTGCAAACTGCCGATTTTGAACGCAGCCTCCTCCAGTTTTACGAAACCGACCATCTTTTGCTCGATTCGGTGGTGCAGCTCAAACCCGATCTGTGTAACCTGCTCATCGTAGCCAAGCCACGCACCGCCTTTTCCGAACGCGATAAGTTCAAAGTCGACCAATACATCATGCACGGAGGCAAGGTTATTTGGCTCATCGACCGACTCAACGCCGACCTCGACAGCATGCGCCACAGCGGCCGATTCATACCCTCCGACTACCCACTCAACCTCGAAGACATGCTCTTCAAATACGGTGTGCGCATCCAGCCCGATCTGGTGCTAGACCTGCGCTGCACCAAAATACCGCAGGTGGTTGGACAAATGGGCAACGCTCCGCAACTGGCCCTTTTCGACTGGTTTTATTTTCCTGCCGTCCAACCTTCCTCCAACCACCCCCTGGTTAAAAGCATCGATCAGGTGGAACTCAAGTTTTGCTCCTCCATCGACACCATTCGAACCAAAACACTGGTTAAAAAAATACCTGTGCTCAAAACAAGCCGGTACAGCCGCCTGCAGTTCAGTCCGATCGATCTGAACTTCAACATCCTTCAGGCCGAACCCGATCCGGCCAAATTCAACAAAGGCTCCCAAACTGTGGGTGTTTTGCTCGAAGGCATTTTTTCTTCCAATTACGAAAACCGGGTTTCTGAGGACATGATGGCCGGCATGCGCCAAATGGGCATGGAATTCAAACCCCAAAGTGTGGAAAACCGCATGCTTGTCATCAGCGATGGCGATGTTTTGGCCAACATGGTTCGTGATTCGGCAGCACGCCAATGGTATCCACTCGGATTTAACCGTTTCGAAAACAAAACGTACGCCAACAAGGAACTCATGCTCAACGCTGTTGAATACCTCATCGAAGCCGATGGTGTTATTGAAGCGCGATCCAAAGAAGTCAAACTTCGCCTGCTGGATACCGTGCGCGCCCGTGAAGAGAAAACCACTTGGCGCCTGGTGAACATCGTCCTACCCCTGGCATTTCTGGGTGTGTTCGGCTGGTTTTTCAACTGGAGAAGGAAAAAGAAATACGCTTCTTAATAATCCGACGTAATCAACAAATCCAAACTCGTGCTTTTCAATTGAAA
>Ga0105046_10015852_pt1 | contig 11578 bp, 12 predicted proteins | sample MAT03_FD_78385 | JGI IMG/M metagenome (GOLD analysis project Ga0105046, IMG submission 78385) | Freshwater microbial communities from Lake Fryxell liftoff mats and glacier meltwater in Antarctica - MAT-03 (megahit assembly) | ecosystem: Environmental > Aquatic > Freshwater > Ice > Liftoff...
CCAAGATCATCGTCTACGCGGTCGTCTTGAATGTCGTGGTGGTGGGGCTCTTCGCCTTCTACTACCTGTCGAAGTGATCGTCAGCCCTTCTTCAAGAACGGCAAGAAGTCGCTCTGCGCTTGCCTCACGCTCTCGGGCCAGCTGCCGGTGCTGTCGTTCGGTCCGTAGAAGTCCGGTCCGTATCCGCCGTACCTCGTCTCTTCGTAGTCGCTCGGCGAGATGCCCATCGTCTGCAGCAGTGTGCCCAGGTACTGGTACCAGAGCAGGCCAGGGCGCGTGACCTCGACCGAGCCTTCGTAACCACCAGCGTTCAGGGTCTTCTGCATGTTGCGGTAGTCGATGTGCTGCCCTGTGACGATGGCCCCGCTCGCGCCGCCAGCCATGATCACGGGCATGTCTTGGGAATCGTGCGTGTAGGGCCCCGACTCTTGCGTCCAGACCACGAGGCTCTTGTCGAGCATCGTCCCGTCGACGTCGTCGATCGCATCGAGCTTCGCGATGAGATCGAGGAACACGCCCTCGAAGAAGACTCGGTGAGCCTGGGTGATGATTGGCGCGGCGTAGAGGTCGGGGAACGGGGCGAGCGGGGTGGGTTGATGGGCGCGATGCGCGACGTCCTGGTGGTAGTCGCCTTCGTAGTCACTGAACGCGAAGTTGGCGTGGCAAACGGCGATCCGGCTGGTGTCGCACGCGAACGCGATTGCGAACACGTCGTTGAAGAGCTGCCAGTAGTCCGCCATCTTCTGGATGTTGTGGTCGAAGTCGCCACCATAGAGATCGGTGGAGTTCGGCGGCGGGCTTTGCTGTTCGCACGAGACGACCGTCTTCAGCTTCTTGTCGAGCTCGTCGAGCTTCTGGATATGCGCCTCGAGGCGAAGACGGTCTTGCGCCGAGAGCCTTCGGTTGCTTTGCCGCAAGCGGTTGTAGTCCTCGAGCACGCGGTCGACGACGGGCGGTCGCACCTCCGCCCGATCGGTTGGCGGAACGTATACGCGGTTGAACAGCGCGAGCGAGCTCTCCTCGGTGGTCTGCTCTTCGATGTCGCCCTCCTGCGTCTCCGGGTTGGCGTAGTTGTACGAAAGGCCACCGCCGCCGCACACCATTACGCGAGCCTGCGGCGTCGCTCCGTACACCTCGGATGAATACGCCATGATCTGATCGATCGTGCGGCGAGGGGAGCCCTGCATCATCTGTCCGTCCACCCCGTTGCCGTCGTTGCGCGCCCAGTTCCCGAGGTGGCCGCCTGTGTGGTGCCCGATGTACCAAGGCACATCGAGCCCGCGCACCACGTTCATCTTCGAAGCGAGCGCGGCCGTGAAGGCGCCAGAGCTCGCAGAAAGCACGGGAGAGAGGCTCGCCGTGCCTCCGTTGACGGAAAGCGAGAGATCGCCGCGACGGATATTGTGACCCGCATAAGCTTGGCTTTGGGTGAGCGTGGCTTGCGCGGGGTGCATGTTCTCGCCCCACATGGCGCCGTGGTCGGTCGCGAAGGAGATGAAGCGGCGCCCATCGTTGGGTGCTGCGTTTGCCGAACGCGGCTCGATCGACGGCAAGAACGGAATGGGCAAGAGCAGGCCCAGGCCCCGCAAGAAGTGTCGGCGCTGAATCTTCGTCTTGTCTCGGCGTACTTGGCTCATTGGTCGAAGCTCCGGCGGCGAAATTCGGGGCGCAGCGCGATACTCTTGAGGACGCTCCCGAGAGCGTCTCCTTCGAGCATGGCTTCATGGAGGCTCGCGAGCGTGCAGCCGTCTTCGGCGTCGCTCTCTTCGCGGCCGAAGGTGAAGCGGAAGTACTGGCGTGCGAAGCAAGCCTGCGGCTTCTCGCTCTCGATCAGGAATCCGTTCAAGTCCACGGGCGATGTCGCCACGCGCTCGTCGTTGGAGAGCACGTAGGGTGTGGCAGCCGCGTCGATCGGCCTGGTCGCGAGCAGCTCGCCCGTCGACGGGTCGAAGATCTTCTCCTCGGTGCGGAAGCGCCCGAGGCCGTCGAAGGCCTCGGTCACGAAGCCGAGCGGATTGATCACGCTGGCGTGACAGCCGGCGCAATCGTCTCGCAGCTCGGTGATCGCTTGCGCCTTTTCGCGCGCCGTGAAGACCTGCCCTTCGAGGGTCATCGCGACCGCCGTGGCGTCGCCGGGCGGCGGCGGAATTTCTTCGCAGAGGATTGCCTTGCGGATGAAGACGCCCTTCATCACGGGACGCGTGTAAGAGCCGCCCGACGCGGTCAGCGCAGCCCTTGTGATCAAGCCCTGGCGCTGCGCATCGGGGAAGGTGGGCGGCTCGCCTCCGTCCCAAACGGGAACGCCATACAGCGCCGCCACGTCATCGGTCTTGGCGAATGACTGATTCGAGAAAAAGAGGTCGTCGAACGTACCTTCTGGCGCGCGACTGAAGTAGCTCGCCATACCGACCAGCTCGGAGATCATGTTTCCGCGGAGCTCGGCGGTGGGCGTGAAGTCCCCGCGGAACGCGTCGTATGGGGCGGTACCGACCTTCGCGTCAAGCTCGCCGAGGTGATACGGGTCGAGCCAATCGGCGAAGAACTCAGCGAGCGCCCCTTCGGTGCGGGTATCGGCGAAGAGCCTGTCCACCTGTTGAGCGAACACTTCTTCGTCGAGGAGCGAGCCGTCTTTTGCTGCCGTGAGCAGCTCTTCATCTGGCATTGTCTGCCAAAAATGAAACGAGAGCCGCGACGCCATCTCGAGCGCGCCGAGCGGCACTGGCGCCCCCTCTTCTGCGTCGTCGCTCCCGTGCTCCACGAGATAGAGAAAGTGCGGCGCCGACAGCAGCATCGTCACCATATCGACGTAGTCGGCGGTCTCGACTGGCCCGTCGACCACCGCGCCATAGAAGGTCACGTCCTCGTCGCTGAGTGGGCGGCGAAGCACGCGCTCGCCGAAGCTCCGAAGAAACGCGTCGACACAAGCGACGTCGTTGGCGGCATCGGCATCGGTCGCGCATGCGCCAGCGAGCTTCGCGAGGCGCGCATCGGTGGAGGTGAAGGCGTCACCGAACGCCACGCCGACCTCGTAGGCCGCCTCGACGGTCTCCTGATAGACCGCCTGATCGAGGCGGTGGAGCAAGGCATAGTGAACGTCGGGTCCCTTCTTGAAATCGTCGGGCATCGTCTCGATAACGTCCTCGATCTCGGCGAAGATGGTGTCTGCCTCGTCGCCTGCCGCCGCTGCAACCAAGTCGCGAACGCTGTTCTTGTATTGCGCGCGCGAGAGTCGACGAAGCGGTATCTCCGGCGCAATGAGGGAAGGATCGCACTCGAACGCGCTCGTCCCCGTCCCCGTCCCGGGCCCAGGCGACCCCGTCGGTGAGTCGCCCCCGATTGCGCCCGTGCAGCCCACGCTGATGGCGACCACCCCCAGCGTCAACGTTCGCAACGACATGCAGCGCGCATGAGCAAGCGGCGTGCCCAGCGACAAACAGGCAATGTGGTCCCGAAGGTCAGCGACGCTGGCCGCTGTCTGGGGCACTTGGCGGCCCGGCGCTGCCCCTCCCCTGTCGCATGGTCAGCCTGCCGCGTAGGCGACAGCCTAGCTTTCGAGCGATTCGGTGTCCTCGCGGGTGGCTTGGCCGCGAACTACCAGTCACCCGAAATGAGCAGCCAGCAACGCCGCGAAGCGATGAGCGCGCCGTGCCACGAACCGGCACCGATGACTGTGAAGGGCGGGCCGTATCGCACGCGACGGCACCCCTCCCCCGCGCTCGAGCCGGTTCGCGCACTTGGCTTTCTCGCAAACACGCCCCGCTTGGCTCTGGGCATGCTTGCGCTGCTGGCCATTCTGCTCGTGGCGGGCACGATGTGGGGCGACCGGCGAGAGGGCGGCCTGTTCTTCTCGCTCGTCCTGCTTCCGTCTGCAGCCGTGATGTTTGGAACCGTAATGGTGCTGGCTGCGCAAGTGCGGTTCTTCTCCGTGACTCAGTCGGGCGTACGCGTGCGCAGTCTGGGGAGATCTTGGCAAGCGACGCAGACATGCGCGGCAGGCTCACGGCTCGTGGTGACCACCGCTGCCGGTGTGATGTCGCTCGGAATTCCTTTTGGCGAGCTGCGCGCGCGGCGCATTGCGCGCGCGGCGCAATCAGTCCTCGACGGGGAGCAGACGGACGGCGTTTGGGTCGATACGGATGAGCTCAGCCAAGGCCACCAGAATGACGGGGAGAGCCACCGCGTGCCGAGCAGCCCTTGGGCATGGGTGTGCGCTGGCGCCGCCACCTTGGGGTGGGTTTTGTATCTTGGTGTAACCGATCACGCCGAACGAGGGATGTGGTTTACCTTGGGGCTCTCGGTGGAGCGCCTGTCGCGGTCCCTGCCCGCATGGGGGTGGTCTCGGCCCGACGCGCTTGCTGGCTATTGGGCGATTGTTGGTGGCGGTCTCCTGTTCGCCGTGGTCGGACTCGCCCTTTCGGGGCTGCGACGTCCTGTGGTCCACCTCTATACGCCACCGGTCATCCTCGTCGTGACAGAGGCCGCTTCGCGACTCGAGCGCGGCCGAGTAGCTTTTTGTGGTCATTTTGGGCACACCCTCGCCTTCTCATTGGTCACGCTCTATCTGGCGATGATAGGCAATTACATTTGGTGGAATGGCAAATACTGGATGTCGATGCTCGGCCTGGGCGTGCTGGAGCGGTTGCATCCGGGTGGCTTGCTGCTCCTCCCGGCCCTCGGCTGCTGGCTCTTGCTTCAGTGCGCCGGCTTCATCAACGCAGCTCGTGTCATCAAGCTGAACGAAGCCGGAGCCTGGATTAAGCTCGACGGAGCATGGCAGCGGATCACCGCGTGTCGTTCAGAGGGCTTATGGCTGAAGCTCGCTGTGGGCGAATTGCCATTGTGGTGCCGATTGCCATCTCTCACCGATCCTCAGGGCAAGAAGGCCTTGAAGGCAGAGGCGCAGATCGCCGCGCTTGCCGCATGCGTACGTGGGCGTATTCAGTGGTAGCCACCCGTCAGGGTCGCCGACTGCAATCGCGATCAGCTCGAAAAGCCTTTCGATCGCATCGTCGCGATGGTCGCCGAACGCATCGCCGAAACGGCCGCGGTCACGACGTTGGCTTTTGGGAAAAAGAAGCGGCAGGACGCCAACGCTCGCCTGTACGGCGCGAAAGATATTCTCGCCGAGGTCTCACGACTCCGTGGTGTCGACACCCCGCGAGAGACGCTGCGGCGGTGGGCAAGGCGCAAGGGGTTCCCGCTCTCCCGCACGATGCTGAGCGACAGTTACATCTCCCCATGGACGACAGTTACATCGCCCCATCCTGAGGCACGCCGATCGGCCGTCGCCATGGTCCGCGAGAGCGGACCATGCGGCGGTGAGGACAACGGACGTGCAGGTGAGGAAGCTGATGGAAGAGATGACCAAGCACGGTCGTGTTGGGCTCGCTGCGATGCGGGCGGGCGTGGATCGCAAGACCGCGCGCAAGTACGTCCAGAGCGGCAAGCTGCCGTCGGAAACGGTTCAGCCACGCGACTGGCGTACGCACGGGGACGCGTTCGTCGAGCACTGGCCATAGCTGGAAGCGATGTTGACCAAGTCCCCGGCGCTCGAGGCGAAGACGCTGTTCGAGGTGCTGGTTGAGAACTACCCGGGTCGCTATGAAGACGGGCAGCTCCGGACGTTGCAGCGCCGAGTAAAGGCGTGGCGCGCCGAGCGCGGCCCGGAGAAGAACATCATGCTCGCGCAGCTGCACCGCCGGGGCGAGGCGGCGCAGACGGATTTCACGTGGGTGACGGAGCTGGCAGTTACCATTGCCGACCAAGCGTTTGTGCACATGCTGTGCGTCTTCGTCCTGCCGTACTCGAACTGGCGCTGGGCGAGCGTGTGCCTGTCCGAGTCGATGGCAGCTTCGGCACGGCGTGCAGCGTGGCTTTTTCAACTTGGCCGCGTGCCCGAATGGCATCAGACCGACAACTCCACTGCCGCGACGCACCGCATCCCCGACGGCAAGAGTGTCGCCGGCGAAGGCTGCGGCGAGCGCGTATTCAATGAGGACTACCTCGCGATCATGCGGCACTTCGGGATGAAGCCGCGGACGACGGAGGTCGCCGCGAAGAGCAGAATGGCGATGTAGAGGCCGCAAATCGCGCATTGAAGCGCGCCCTTGAGCAGGCACTGCTGGTGCGCGAAAGCCGAGACTTCGATAGCCGCGACGGGTGGCAGTCATTCGTAGACGACGTTATGCGCAGGGCCAATCGCGGCCGTGGGCATCGCGTGGCAGAGGACCTTGCTGCGATGCGCGAGCTCAACGTGGCCAAGCTGCCTGAGTACGGAGGATGCCTTTCGCGTGAGCGAGTGGAGCACCGCTCGCGTAAAGCAGTGCGCCTACTCGGTGCCATCCAGGTTGATCGGCGAGTGGGTTTGCGTGCGCATCTTCGAAGATCGCATCGTGGTCCGCTATGCCGGCAAGGAGCAGCTGGTGTGCGATGGGCTGCGCGGCACCAACCTGAAACGGATCGACTACCGCCACATTATATGGTCGCTCATGCGCAAGCCCGGCGGATTCGCGCGTTACGTCTACCGCGAGGATATGTTTCCGTCGATCGCGTTTCGATGCGCGTACGACGCGATTCAGTCGCCGCATCGTGGTCTCAAAGGCGACCTCGAATACCTGCGCATCTTGCATCTCGCCGCCAGCACATTCGAGGCGGACGTGCTTGGCAGGCTGCTATCCAGCACCCCATCGGGGCAAGTCTCAAGGCTGCCCAGCGTGGGGTGGTTCCGCAGTGCGGAATACGCCTGCGTTGGGTACCCATCGCTGTTGAGCGGTGATCCGGGCACCGCTCTCGAGCGACGGATGTTGATGATCTGCGCGTCGTGGTCGGGACTTCCGCGCCCGTAACGAAGGGGCCCCTGCCAAGTGAACGGCGCTCCGGGAGTCCCACAAACCACCCGTCTGCACCTCGCACGACGAACGCCCCATCGCTCCGCGCGTGCGCCGGCACAGTGGTGTCCAACGGCTCGTTGCCGTGGGTCAGCGGCGCCGACAGCCCAGCGGGCCAGGCGCCGAACGCGCCAAGCAGGCGCCGGGAGCGCGTGTCCCCGCCATCGGAAGCCCGGTACACCACCGCGAGGTCCTCGTCATCGAGCGGGAGAAGATGCCCGTCGTGGCCGTCTGGGATCACCAGCGCCTCGGGGTGGAGCACGAGCTGCTCGCAGCCGGGAACTCCCGGCGCTTCTCCGCCACCGCCCGTGCCGCTACCGCCTCCGCCCGTGCCTGTCGCTGCTCCGGTGGCGCCGGCATCTACCGTCGCACCGCTCCCGTCCTCAACCCGAACGTCCGTAACCGCACCCCGCGCTTGCCGACCAGAGCACCACGCCCAGCACGTGGCATGTCGACCGCGTGCAGCCGAGCCGGGACGAACGACGAGCCCTAGTACCTCGACACAGAGAAGGTGATTGATTCTACGCGGCTTGCCGAGCAGGGCGAGCCAGGCTCACTGGATAGGAGCGGCCGAGCTTTTCGCGCGCGCGCTCGACGGTGAACATCCACTTGATTCGCGCGCGGTCGCGATTGCGAGCGCGCTCCCATGCCGCGATCTCCGCGATGAGGATCTTCTTGGTCGCGATTCGCCGGTCGAGGCACTGTGACACCATGACGCCAATCTCGATTTCAACCATGTTGAGCCAGCTCGCGTGCTTCGGCGTGTAGTGAAACTCGAGTCGGCGAAGGATGCGGCGGGCTTCAGCGGGATCAAACGCCTCGTAGAGCGCCGACGGCTTGTGGGTCGAGAGGTTGTCGAGGACGACGCGGATCCGGTCTGCCTGCGGGTAGTGGCTGTCGACAAGCTCACGCATGCATTCAGCGAAGTCGGTGGCTGCACGATGGTCGGTGACCTTCGCGTGCCGCCACGGTCGATGGACGTCGATGAAAACGAAGACGTTCGCAGTGCCGTTGCGCACGTACTCGTAGTCGAAGCGCCTGGGCCGACCCGGCTTCGCTGGAACCGGAACCCTGACCCCGCCAATGAGTTGTCGTGGCGTCTCATCGAAGCAGACCACCGGCCGTCGGGGATCCGGCGCCTCGGCGTAGAGCTCGAGCACGTCCTCCATACGAGCGACGAACTCGGCGTCCACCTTCGGAATGCACCACATCTTCTTTAGCCAGGGTTTCAGCTCGTTCTCCTGCAGCCGACGCCGAACCGTTTCCGCCACATCGATGCGTGCTGCGTCAGGCGAACCATCTCGTCGGCCAGCAACGACAACGTCCAGCGCGCGCGTCCCGATGGCGGATCGGAGCACGTGACGGCAACGAGGAGCGCTTCCTCCTTTGCATCCAACTTGCGCCTCGCACCGGGGCGTGGGTCTTCGCTCAGGGCAGCGTCGAAGCCTTCCTCGACGAAGCGACGCTTCGTCCGGTAGACCGTCGACGTGCCGACTGAGACGTTCGTAGCGATGGCCTCGTCGGTCGACCCTGAGTCAGCGGCCAGCAGAACCTGCGCCCGCTTCAGCCGTCGAGCAGCCCCCTTTCCACCTCGAACCAGTCCCAGCAGTTGCTCGCGCTCCTCGGACGTCAACGTGATGCGGTACCTTACGTTCATGACAGCTCCTCTCGGAGCCTTCGATCACGGAACCACGATCTTGTCGATCCCCGGCCTGCCACGCTTCACCGAAAAACAGGGTCAGTACCTGGCCTTCATCCATAGCTACATCTTGATGCATGGCCGCGCGCCGGCAGAGGCCGAGATGGAGAGGTTCTTCGGCGTGAGTCCGCCGTCCGTCCACCGAATGATCGTCGAACTCGAGAAACGGGGGCTCATTCGACGTGTGCCGCGGCAACCACGCAGCATCGAGCTCGCCATTTCAGACGAAATTCCTGCGCTCAAACCCCAAACGATCAAATCCTCTGTGTCGAGGTACTAGTCCCGATCGGCGAGCTGCGCGCGCACCAGACGGTGCAGGAAGCCGGACAACTGCTGGAGCGCGTTGTGCCTTCGCTTCCGGTTCTTCCAGGCTTCGTCGGCCGCCTCGAGGCATCGATAGTATTTGTTGCGCTCACGCTGGATTCGCTCAGGCAGCGTCACGCGTCCCGGCAGCTCCACGGCGGTAGCCCACGAGAACACGACATAGCTCAGAGCGCGCGACGTTCGGCCGTTGCCGTCCTCGAAGGGATGTATCCAATTCAACCGCCAGAGCGCGTATGCCGCCGCGTGAACGGCGGCGCTGGCGGCAATCTCGAGCGCATCCTCGATCCACTGCCCCTTCAGCTCCCGGGCGGCGTCCGCCTCTTCCTCAAGAGACGCATCGAATGCGGCCGCAAGTGCGGCACGACCCTCCGCGTTGATCGTCTCACACATCTCCTCGACCAGGGCTGGCACGAGGTCATACCGGGGAGGGGTGTGGCCTGCGAACTTGATCGTGGCCTGACCGTCTCGGTAGACACCAGGGGCGGAGACGATGCCTTCTGCCCCAATTCTGTGCAGCTCACACACCAACGCGGGCGTCACGGCGAACGCATCGGTGTCGGCCACGGCGACAGCGATCAGCTCGAAAACCCTCTCGGTGAGCTTGGCGGACGCCGCGGCCTCCACCACCGAGCCGCTGAGCGGCGAGTCTTCGTCGCCGAGCCACCCCACCGACTACTTCGATCGGCGAAGCTCGTCGAACTGGTCGTTCACCTGCGCGCGCGTAACGCGAGGGTTCTCGATCGCAACGTTGCCGTACGCAAAGCTCCGCCGCTGGGCGTCGCGGTCCGCGTCGGTCAGCTTCACGTGTCGAGCGGCCTCCAGCAACCTGCCCAACTCTTGCGCGCGGGGGGAGGACATGAGGTCATCTTAACACGCTTGACAGGGGTGTCACACTCGCTCGCATTACGAGTCAGTTACGCGGCCAATCATGGCCAACCCAGCCGAGCCGTCGGGCAAGCGAGGGGGACCCAATGAAGGCGGCGAGGGGCCGAGAACGCCCGAAGTTGCGGCTCGCGTACACTGCCCCAGTGGCGGTGAAGAAGCGGGCGCCGAAACAGCCGAAGCGGAGGGCGGAGGGGCCGGCAAAGAAGACCGCGTCGGGGCGTGAGGTCGCTGCTGTCGAACGGGCACACTCCACGCTCTCCGATGCAAGCGAGGCGCTGGTCGCGATCGGACACGCCGACCTCGCCGTCATCGTCGATGCCATCCGGGATCGACATGTTGACCGCCGTCCGCCGAATGGCGTGCGGGAGACAGCGCGAGACGTGCTCTCGGCGGAGGAGCCAACGGATGCGGGACGATGGTCGCGCTCGATGCGTGCCGCACAGGTGCTGACGGACATTTCTCGCCGCATGCGGCAGCAGGATTACTCCGACGACTTCGAACAGCGCCTTATTGCCTACGCGGTGCTGCCTCCAGCTCGCGACCAGAACAAGACCGAGAAGGACCCACGCATGTCGATCGAGGGCCGCGAAGTGCTGGATATCTTCGACGCGATCCGGGTCGCGACCGGCTTCGCAAAGCAGGGTGCTCCCCCACTGCTGGCGATGGCGCTGCGCATGAAGGCTCGCGAAGAATTCGCCGCGCGCGTCACACCCGAGATCGAAGCCGAAGCGATCGCTGCGTGGAGCATCAAGCGCGGACGGCAACCAGCGGTTGCACTACCAGGCGGGAGGGTAAAGCGGACAGGATCTCGCGAGTGCTTCACCAGTTGCGCAGGAAGTCGCTCAGCCCGCGGCAGGTGGAGCTGTACATGAGGGACGAGTACGCCCTGGGTGGGTGAACGCAATTGCGCAGGTGACAACCTGAGTTTTTAGCCGGCTCGCGATCGCTAGTTGTTGTCTGGTGAACAACAACGAATCAGCGCGAGTGACTGATGAGTTTGTTGCTGACGTTCGCCGCGAGGCGGACGCCTGCGACCCGAGCATCTACCGGCGCCTGCTCGGCTTGCCCGTTCGCGGGCGAACCGGTGCGCGAATCGATCGCGTCCTCGCTGCCCGTGGCTTCGTGCCGCCGGGCACGGGCGCAGCAATCGCCAACGCGTCCAACGACGAGGCCAGCTGAAACGCGTGAGCCCCGCACCGGACAGGGCGCGAGGCTCATTGCCGACACGGAGCACACCCCATGCACGCGGACGCCACGCCGAGCTTTCGCGTGACGCGTGGGCCCAGCGGCACGCTTCGCGGAACGGGCTTCGCGGGTTGCGGGAAGATCGACTTGATCGGCATGACGGCGATTGCTCACGGGCTCGATGCGCGGTCCGACTTCGGTCGCGTTGCTCAACTCGCAGCCGAGGCCGTTGGCGCCGCTCTTGAGTCGGGCGAGCAGCGGCATCGCCGGGAGCCGTAGGCATCAGCGCCCTCCGACGCGCGTCGGCCACTCGAACTCGCTGGCGAGCTGGGCGGCGTGCTGCGCCCGCTCGACGTCGATAGCCCCGGTGCAGCCGAAGATTTTCTCGCCCATCGCAAGCTGCTCGCGCTGGCCTGCGTGGAGGGTTGGCGCTTTCTCGATCGACCTGAGCTTCGGCACCTGATTGACGAACGCGTCGCGCTGGACGCTGACCCGTTCGACGGACCCATCGGCGCCGCCGGTCTCGCTGCTCGCGCTGGCGATGGCGTGTTCATCGCGCACCCCTCCAATCGGCTGTGCATCTTCTGGCGCGCGCCCG
>Ga0105046_10015859_pt1 | contig 11573 bp, 6 predicted proteins | sample MAT03_FD_78385 | JGI IMG/M metagenome (GOLD analysis project Ga0105046, IMG submission 78385) | Freshwater microbial communities from Lake Fryxell liftoff mats and glacier meltwater in Antarctica - MAT-03 (megahit assembly) | ecosystem: Environmental > Aquatic > Freshwater > Ice > Liftoff...
AGCCTGATCCAGGTCTGCTATCAAAAGAATAGCTGCTAGCGCATATGCAACAAGGGCAGAAGGCTGTTTTGATAGCAGGCCTGTTGCTGGTGGCCTTCTCCGCAGCCGCAGCGCCGCAGGAGGTTCACTTCAACAGCCTCGATGGCACGGCGCTCAAGGCCTGGGTTTTCCAGCCGGCGGCTCAGGTGCCCAAGGGCACGGTCATTGCGCTGCATGGCTGCGGCGGCCTGTATGTGACCGCGGGTTCGCGCAAGGGCCAGTTGAACGCGCGGCACCAGGCGATGGCAGACCTGCTGGTGGAGCAGGGTTATGCCGTCGTCTTTCCCGACAGCCTGACGCCGCGTGGCGTATCAGAGCTGTGCACGCAGAAATTCAGTGCGCGCCAGATCGACCAGACGCAGCGTCGTGCCGATGCGCTGGCTGCGTTGACCTGGGTCGCGGCCCAGCCGTGGGCGCAAGCGCAGCGTATGGCCTTGCTGGGCTGGTCGCACGGCGGTAGCGCGGTACTTGCCGCCACCGATGTCGCGCGTGCCGATGTACGCGGCCGACCCCTGCAGCCAGCGCTGGCCATCGCGTTTTATCCGGGCTGCAGCGCTGCGCTGAAATCAGGCTACCGGATGGGTGCTCCGCTGGTCTTGATGCTCGGCGAAAAAGACGACTGGACGCCGCCCGGGCCTTGCCTGGCACTGGGAACGGCCGTGGGCGCCGAGGTCAACCTGTATCCCGACAGCTACCATGACTTTGACAACCCCACCGGGCAGGTACGGCTTCGGACCGATGTGCCCAACGGCGTCCACCCCGGCCAGGGCGTTCACGTCGGCCCCAATCCCGTCGCGCGCGAGCAGGCCTACTCGCGCCTGCGCGAGCTGCTGCGCAAGGCCTTCCCCTAAAAAACTCAGGCAGGTGCCAACTCCCGCGCCTGCCGCAAGCTGGCGACGGTGCGCAAGCAGGCCTGCGCGACTTCAATGCCCTTGACGACAAAGTGTTCGCTGAAAAAGCGGCGGTGCTCTTCGTGCTCGTGAAAGTGCTGTGGCGTGAGCACAGCCGAGAAAACCGGCACGCCGGTGTCGAGCTGCACCCGCATCAGGCCGCTGATCACGGCATCGGCAACAAACTCATGGCGGTAGATGCCGCCGTCCACCACCAGGCCACAGGCGACGATAGCGGCATACCGGCCCGAACGCGCGAGCTGCTGCGCATGCAGGGGGATCTCAAAGGCACCCGGTAACTCGAACAGCTCGATGTCCCGCAGGTCCACGCCTTGCCTGGCCATCTCTGCCAGAAAAGCGTCGCGCCCCTGGTTCACGATGTCGGCGTGCCAGTTGGCCTGGATGAAACAGTATTTGGCGGAATGCTGCGGCGGCAAGATGGCGGCCTGGGTATGTCTTTGGCTCATGGGCTTGCTCCTGAAAATGGTCACCAACATCAGGGCGCACGAGCCTGCGGCCCTCGTGCAAGCCGGCGTGCGAACGCCAACCCATGAGACGGGCCGTAAACATCGCGCTCTCTTTCATCCGGACTGTGACCGTCGGCTTCGGAGTTGAACCGAATCTGCTGACCCCGGTTTTCCCTGCAGAAAGCCAGGCGCTCGCGGGCTGATGCGTTTTCACGCAAACACCGCCGGTGGGGAATTTCACCCCGCCCTGAGAACGCTGTTCCCGAATCGCTTCGGGCACGAATTATTCTAGATCCGCCTGCGAGTCGGCGCTGCCGGTGGGTGTCGCCGACTTGACCGGCAAAGCGGGGTCAGGCGATCTCGGCAATCAGTTCGATCTCGACACAAGCCCCCATCGGGATTTGCGCCACACCAAACGCGCTGCGCGCATGGCTGCCGACCGGACCGAAGACCTCGGCGAACAGCTCGCTGGCGCCATTGGTCACCAGGTGCTGCTCGGTGAACTCGGCGGTGGAGTTGACCAGGCCCATCAGCTTGACGATGCGTTTGATCTTGCCCAGGTCGCCGACCGCCGCATGCAGGGTACCCATGAGGTCAATCGCAATCGCGCGCGCAGCAGCCTTGCCTTCTTCGGTGGCCATGTTTTTGCCAAGCTGACCAACCCAGGCTTTGCCGTCCTTCTTGGCGATATGGCCGCTCAGAAACACCAGCTTGCCGGTCTGCACAAAGGGCAGGTAGGCGGCGGCGGGCACGGCCACCGGCGGCAGCGTGATGCCCAGGGCCTGGAGCCTGTCGTAGATGGGGGTGGTGGTCATGGGATGCTCCTGAAGCGGCGGTACAGCGCGGGTTGATGATGAAAAAGGCCTCCAGCCCTTGCCGGATGGGCGCAAGCAGCTATAAAAAAAATAGCAATGCGGGGGTGGCTCACTGCAGATTCTAGAGCAGCTTATTCGGGATCGATGGGGGTGACCGTGACCGCCACATCCAGCACATGGCGTGCGCCGCCGCGAATCACGCCGCGCATCGGCGAAACGTCCAGGAAGTCGCGGCCGGTGGCCAGCGTCACATAGTCTTCGCCGGGCGCGCGCTTGTTGGTCGGGTCGAAGTCCAGCCAGACGCCAGCGTTTTGCCCATCGGCCAGGCGCATGCAGCCGGCGTCGCTGGCCATCGCGCAGTAGACCGAGGCCCAGGCGTGGGAGGCATCGCTGCCGATCAGGCGCGGCTGGCCGGGCGCGGGGTTGGTCAGCAGGTAGCCGCTGACATAACGCGCCGGCACACCCATGGAACGGCAGCAGGCGACCATGATGTGGGCGAAGTCCTGACACACGCCCTTGCGCAGCTGCAGCGCTTCCAGTGCCGGTGTACCGACCTCGGTGCTGTCGCTGTCGTAGGTCATCGCCGTGTGGATGCGCTCCATCAGGTGTTGCGCGGCCTCCGGCAGCGGCCGGCCGGGCGTGAAGCTGGGCCGGGCAAATTCTGCAAAGGCCTCGTCGCGCGGCACATAGGGCGAGGCGAAAACAAACTCGGCGGCGCTGTCGTAAGCGGCACCCGCCTGGTAGCGGAACTGCTCGCGCACCTGCTCCCAGGCCAGCCCGGCCATGGGTTTTTCAGGGGTGGCCAGTGTGGACACCACGCTCTCGGCCACCACCGTCAACTGGTCATGCGGCGTGTGCAGCGAGAAAAAAGTGCGGATGTTGCCATAGACATCGGCCCGGTCGTGCAGTTGCGCCGGCTGCGGGCTGATGCTCAGCGTGTGGCTGAGCAGCGCCTGGCCGGGGTGGCTGGCCGGTTTGAGGTGCAGCACATGGTGCGCGCTCTCCACCGTCGGGGTGTAGGCATAACGTGTCTCGTGAACCAGGTGAAGCAGCATCGTGTGGCCGAAAAAAAAGGAACTCAGGCACCCAGGCTGTGTTCGTCGGAGGCCACATGGCTGAAGTAGCGGCGGCTCAGCGTGTCCGAGAGTTCGAAGGCAGCATTGCAGCATTGCGCCAGCTGCGCCAGCAGGCCGTCGTAAGGCTGGTCTTCCGGGCTGCCGGGGCCGGGTGTGTACAGGTCGGCCAATTGCCAATTGCCCGGGTCGGGCAGGCCGGGGGTGAGGTCAGGAACCGGTTGTGGCGCGCCCAGCGTGTTTTCGGCCAGACGTGCGAGCCGGCCGCGCAGCGTCTGCGCCACCCAGCCCAGCGAGCGCGGGTTGTCGCGGTCGAACACCAGCAGGTTCAGCAGCGCCGGCACGTCGCGCTGCTGCTGGTACTGGGCGTGGAACGTGATGGTGCTGTCGAACAGCGCCACGATGGCACCGAAGCCGCCCTCGTCATGCACCGCGCCGGTTTCAAAACCCAGGATCAGCGCGGCCGCCAGCGTGTTCAGGCGTTCAATGTGGCGGCCGGTGCTGAGCAGGCGCCAGCCGTCGTCGCGCGTCATGCGGTCGGTTTGCGCGCCGGTCATGGCGGCCAGGAAACCGCTGGCCGATTCGAGGGCGTGCAGCGCCTCCACCGACGAATACTCCAGCGCCTGGGTGGCCGGGTGCTTGGGGCCGTTGAAGCTTTCGCAGCGCCGGAAAAAATCTTCTTCAGCGCGCACGATCACATGCCATTGCTCTTGCGACAGGCGCTCGCGCACGGCCGAGGCCGCGCCTTTGAGCGCGCGCAGGTTGTAACCCACGCTGGCCGCCTGCTCGGTATCGGCCAGGCTGGCGATCAACGAGCGTCCGAACACGCGGCGTGCCTGTGTCGCTGGCGGCACCGAGTCGAGCACCAAGCCGTTTTTGACGGCCAGCTCCGACAGCCAGGCCAGCAGTGGCTGGGACGACTGGTCCTCGCCGCTCAGCGATTGCAGCGTCAGTTGCGCCTGGCGGATGGCGTTTTCGGTGCGTTCGGTGTAGCGGCCCAGCCAGAACAGGTTTTCGGCGGCGCGGCTGGTGACCGGAGGCTTGTGGCGTGCAAAGTTGGCGGTCCGGGCCTGGGTGCCGGCTTCGGCCGCAACTTCTGCGGGCGGCGTTTTTTTGCCAGGGCTGGCAGCGCCGGCAACGGAGCGCGGCGGCTCGGACTCGGACAGCGCCCACACATCGGCGCTGCTGCCGCCTTGCTGCATGGAGGCGATCTTGTCGTTGAGACCTGCGAGCCGCGCCAGCCCGCCCGGCAGCACCTGCCAGGAGCCGGCACCGTCCGCCACCGCAAACACCCTCAGCATGGCTGAGCGCGGTGCCAGCCGCTCGCCATCCCAGGTCGGGGTCTGGGACAGTGGCAGATAGGCCTGCACGGTGTAGGCGTCGCTGCGCCGCACGAGACGGCCGGCCCACTCGTCGAGCTCGCGGCCGGGCAGGGTTTGCGCGATCACCGACTCGATGCTGGAGCCGGGGTAGGTGCCCTTGATGACGCAGTCTTTCAGCAGCGGCAGGACTTCCTGCAGCGCTGCCTGCTCGCCGCACCACCAGGTGGCCAGCGAGGGCAGGGCCAGCGGCTCGTCGAGCAGGTGCCGTGACAACGCAGGCAAAAAGCCCAGCAGCGCGCTCGACTCCAGAAAGGCCGAACCCGGCGTATTGGCCACCAGCACATTGCCAGCGCGAATGACCTGCAGCAGGCCGGGCACGCCCAGCGTGGAGTCGGAGCGCAGCTCCAGCGGGTCCAGAAATTCGTCGTCCAGGCGCTTGAGCAGGCCGTGCACCGGCTCCAGGCCTTGCAGGGTCTTGAGGTAGAGCCGGTCATCGCGCACCAGCAGGTCGCTGCCTTCGACCAGGGTCAGGCCCAGGTAACGCGCCAGGTAGGCGTGTTCAAAATAGGTTTCGTTGTAAGGGCCGGGTGTGAGCAGCACGATGCGACTGTCTTCGCCGGCGCGGCCGGCCGGGCTGTGGGCCTTCATGCCGTCGATCAGCGCCTTGTAAGACGCCGCCAGCCCCTGCACCTTCATCTCGCGGAAGGCCTGCGGGAACAGCCGGGAGATGGCCAGGCGGTTTTCCAGCAAATAGCCCAGGCCGGACGGTGCCTGGGTGCGTTGCGAGACCACCCACCAGCGCCCGTCGGGGCCACGCGCCAGGTCAAAGGCGGCGATGTGCAAAAAGGTGCCGCCGGCCGGCTCTACCCCGTGCATGGCGCGCAGGTAGCCGGGGTGGCCCTGCACCAGCGCCGTGGGCAGCAGCCCCAGCGAGAGCAGTTGCTGCGGGCCGTAGACGTCGGCCATGACGCGGTCCAGCAGCCGCGCACGCTGCGCGACACCGGCTGAAATCTGGGTCCAGTCCTGCGCCGACAGGATCAGCGGAAACAGGTCCAGCGACCAGGGGCGCTGCGGGCCATTGGCGTCGGCGTAGACGTTGTAGGTCACGCCGTTGTCGCGGATCTGCCGGCGCAGGTTGTCGGTGCGGTGGTTCAGGTCATCGAAACCGTCATCCCCCAGGAAATTGAAGAAGCGGTGCCAGTCGGGCGACAGTTTGCCCGGCGGCGGGGCGGCAGGGGCGGCATCCGTCGCGTTGGACGCGGCTGCAGGCGCGCCGGCCAGGTGCAGAGAGGTCTGGCTTTGCTGCTGGCTTTGGCCGCCTGCCGGAACAGTCTTGTGTGGGGTCCAGCCGTGCAACTCGTCGAAGTGACCCGAAGAAGCGGGCAGTGCCAGCGCCGCTGCCAGATCGACAGGAGATTCCAGCGCTGCGGCTGCAAAAAGAGAGGGTGTTTTTTCCACGTTCCCAAGTATGCCTTCGCGGAGAGGGCAGCCGCCCCGTGTGTTGCGTCTATCAGACACACGACACCGGGCGGTGTCGAAGCGCTAGCGCAGATCCGCAGTAAACGGAAATTCCCGGCTGGGCTGCGCAGGCTGCACCTGCATCCTGCCGGGTGTGTGGCCCATCTGGAAAAAGCGGTTCAGGCGGCGGCTTTCGGCTTCGTAGGAATTCACGGGCAGGGTGTCATAACTCAGGCCGCCGGGGTGCGCCACGTGGTACTGGCAGCCGCCCAGCGAGCGCTCCATCCAGGTGTCCACGATGTCGAAGGTCAGCGGCGCGTGGACGCCGATGGAGGGGTGCAGGGCCGAGGGCGGGTTCCAGGCCTTGTAACGCACGCCGGCCACGTATTCGCCCACGGTGCCGGTGTTTTGCAGCGGCAGGGCGCGGCCATTGGCCGTGACCACGTAGCGGTTGTCGTTGAGGCCGGTGACATGGACTTCCACACGCTCAAGCGAAGAATCGACATAGCGCACGGTGCCGCCGGACGAGCCTTCCTCGCCCATCACGTGCCAGGGCTCCAGCGCGCTGCGCAGCGTGAGTTGGATGCTGTTGGTCTTGACCTGGCCAATCATCGGGAAGCGGAACTCGAAATGCGGCTCGAACCAGGCCATGTCGAAACCGTAACCGGCCTCATTGAGCTCGGTCAGCACATCGGCAAAATCCTGGCGCACAAAAGCAGGCAGCAAAAAGCGGTCATGCAGCTCGGTGCCCCAGCGCGTCATGCGGCCGTGGTAGGGCTTGTTCCAGAAGCGCGCGACCAGCGCGCGCAGCAGCAACTGCTGGACGATGCTCATGCGGGCATGCGGCGGCATTTCAAAGGCGCGCAGCTCCAGCAGTCCGAGGCGGCCGGTGGCCGAATCGGGCGAGTACATCTTGTCGATGCAGAACTCGCTGCGGTGCGTGTTGCCGGTCACGTCGACCAGGATGTTGCGCAGGGTGCGGTCCACAATCCACGGCGGCATCTTTTCGCCATACTTTTCCCGATTGGCAGCGATCTCGCGCAGCGCGATTTCCAGCTCGTAGAGCTGGTCATTGCGCGCTTCATCGACACGCGGCGCCTGGCTGGTCGGGCCGATGAACATGCCCGAGAACAGATAACTCAGCGACGGATGGTTGTGCCAGTAGGCGATCAGGCTGCCGAGCATTTCCGGCTTGCGCAAAAACGGGCTGTCGGGCGGCGTGGCGCCGCCCAGCACAAAGTGGTTTCCGCCGCCGGTGCCGGTATGGCGGCCATCGGTCATGAATTTTTCAGCCGACAGCCGGGTCTCGTGCGCGATTTTGTAGAGGAACTCGGTGTGTTCGACCAGCTCGTTCCAGTTGTAGGCCGGGTGGATGTTGACCTCAATCACACCGGGGTCGGGCGTGACCTGCAACATTTTCAGGCGCGGGTCGCGTGGTGGCGGGTAGCCTTCGAGAACGATTTGCAGGCCCAGTGCCTGCGCGCTCGCTTCGACAGCGGCCAGCAGGTCCAGGTAGTCTTCCAGGCGCTCCAGCGGCGGCATGAAAATGTAGAGCGCGCCGGCTTCGGCTTTCGCGCCTTTTTCTTTGGGCGCGGCTTTGGGCTTGTCTTGCGGACCGTTGGCACGGTTCGGGTCGCGCACCTCCACACACAACGCTGTGCGTGTCAGCCAGGCCGCAGATTCGCCTTTTTTCGGCATGCGGGCCGTTTCATCGACGGGCGGCGCTGCCGCCGGTGTAGGCACCGCTGCCGGGGCCTTGTTGCTCTGGTCGAAGCGCGCATCGGTACTGACGCTGGCTGGCTTGAATTGCAGCAGGCGGCTGGCCTCGTTGCGCGGGCCGCTGGTCGTCATGTAGCGCGCCATGTACTGCGCCAGCATGCTGGCGCTGTTGTGGCCGGTCGCCGGGGCGAGCGTCGCGTTGACCGGAGCGGCCACGCCGCTGGCGGCGTTGTAGCGCGCAGCCAGGTTGGCGGTCGAAGGCAGGTCGTCGCGCGGCGCAAACGGGTCGGCCTCGGTCATGTAAGGGTAGTCGGTTTTCGATACCCAGGGCACCGAATCCAGTGGCAGGCGGTAACCCATGGGCGAGTCGCCCGGCATCAGGTACATGCGGTCATCGCGGAAAAACCAGGGGCCGGTCGACCATTGCGGGCCCTGGCCTTTTGCAGTTGTGTCGCCCCCACGTTCCTCCACTGCGTGTACCTCCGGCGTGTCGCTGCCCCTTTCACGTGGAAGAGGGGTCCTCGTGCCTTGGGACGGCCCGGCGGCGCTCGCCTCGCGTACTTTCAGCGGCAACACATAACCGACCACCGCATCCAGGCCCTGTGAGAACACGCGGCCCAGGCGGGCGCGCTCCATGGCGTCGTCGAGTTTGGTGTCAAACGGATCCACATTGACCGGCAGTCGGCGCTCGCGCCACAGGTAGTACCAGGTGTCTTCATAACCGGGCGTGATGTGTTGGCCGGACAGACCCAGCTTGCCGGCCAGCGTGTCGGCGAAACGTTTGGCGTCGGCGCTGGTGTAGTTGCAGGGCTGGCGTTCGTCAGTGAAAAGGGCCGGGTTCTGCCAGACCGGCTGGCCGTCCTTTCGCCAGAAAATGCTCAGCGCCCAGCGCGGCAACTGCTCGCCCGGGTACCACTTGCCCTGGCCGAAATGCAGAAAGCCGCCCTGGCCGTACTCGGCCCGCAGCTTTTGCACCAGCTCGGTCGCATAGCCGCGTTTGGTCGGGCCCAGCGCGTCGATGTTCCATTCGGCGGCGTCGCGGTCCTGCGTGGCTACAAAGGTCGGCTCGCCGCCCATGGTCAGCCGCACATCGCCGGCCTGCAAGTCCTGGTCCACCTGGTGGCCCAGCTTGAGGACGTCGCCCCACAGGGCGTCGGTATAAGGCTGGGTCACGCGCGGCGATTCGAAAATGCGCTGCACACCCATGTGGTGGGCAAACTCGACCTCGCTCTCATCGACGCCGCCTTCAATCGGCGCGGCGCTCGACGGCTCGGGCGTACAGGCCAGCGGGATGTGGCCTTCGCCGGCCATCAGGCCCGAGGTCGGGTCCAGTCCGACCCAGCCCGCGCCGGGCAGGAATACCTCGCACCAGGCGTGCAGATCGGTGAAGTCGGTCTCGGTGCCGCTCGGGCCATCCAGCGATTTCACATCAGCCTTGAGCTGGATCAGGTAGCCCGACACAAACCGCGCGGCCAACCCGAGGTGGCGAAAAAGTTGCACCATGAGCCAGCCGGTGTCGCGGCAGGAGCCGATAGCCAGTTGCAGGGTTTCCTCCGGCGTCTGTACACCCGGCTCCATACGGATCGCGTATCTGATGTCGCCCTGCAGCTTCTGGTTCAGCCCGACCAGGAAATCAATCGTGCGTTTGGGCGTGCGGTCAATGGCCGCGAGGTAGCTCGCGAGCAAGGGCGTGACCGGCTCTGTGGCCAGGTAGGGCGCCAGCTCACGGGCCTGGTCCTTGCTGTACTTGAAAGGAAACTCTTCGGCGTCGGGCTCGAGAAAAAAGTCAAACGGGTTGAACACCGCCATTTCGACGACCAGATCGACCGTGACCTTGAACTCGCGCGTCGGTTCGGGAAACACCAGCCTGGCCTGGTAGTTGGCAAACGGGTCTTGCTGCCAGTTGATGAAGTGGTCCTTGGGCTCAATGCTCAGCGAGTAAGACAGCACCTTGGTGCGACTGTGCGGTGCCGGTCGCAAGCGGATCACCTGGGGACCCAGGCGCACCAGGCGGTCGTATTTGTAGTGGGTGATGTGGCTCAGGGCAACGTGGATGGACAAATCGGTCTCGCTTTTTCAGTAGTGACGGGTTCTGATGGCACTATGCCGCAGAAACCGGCTTGCGAACGGGTTGGAGGCGGTATTCACGGTTGTACTACAGACGAGGCAAGCAAGAGCTGCGCCAAATGACTGAATTGATGTCAGCAGACGGCTGGCAGGACAGCTGTCGCGCCCGGAGTACAGGCTTTCGGCGCTGCCGGTCGGCGTACCGGCTGGCAAGAGCGTTGAACAACCGGCGCAAGTCAACAAGAATCATCGAACAAGGGGAGGCGCGTGCGTCCAACAAGAGGGGCCATTCAGCCCGCCAGTCTGCTGGGGCCGGGTTTTTGCGGCTTTGTCGCGGGCGCAGCCTTGCAGTTACAGCAGCGCGCACTGATGGATGCCTGGATTTATGTGGCCTTGCTTGCCGCCGTGCTGGCGCTTGCGGTGCTTTGGCGGCTCTACGCGGTTACAGCGGTGACGGCGGGGGGTCCGGCCCGTGCCGTGGCGGTGGCCGTGCTCGCGCTGGCGCTCGGGTTCGGCCTGACCGGCCTGAGGGCAGTGGCCTTCCAGTCTGGCGCGCTGGACCCTGTGCTTGAGGGCAAAGACATCGAGGTTACCGGCCGGGTGGTTGCGATGCCGCAGCGCAACGACGACGGGCTGCGGTTTCGTTTCGCGGTGGAGTCCGCCAGCCGGGACGGCCTGCAGGTCGCCGTGCCCGGGCGGATTTATCTGGGCTGGTACACCGGGTTTGGCGGCCGGGACCCGGCACCTTCGTTGGCCGGCCCGGACAACCCCGACACCGGCCAGGCCCCGGTTGCCGCGTTGGCCCTGCAGCGCCAGCCGCCGGCCGTGCATCCTGGCGAACGCTGGCGCATGACGGTGCGGCTCAAAGCCCCGCATGGCAACAGCAACCCGCACGGCTTCGACTACGAGCTCTGGCTCTGGGAGCAGGGCTTGCAGGCAACGGGTTACGTGCGTGCGGGGCCGCGCGATCCGCCGCCGCAACTGCTTGCCGACAGCTGGCGCCACCCGGTTGAACGGGCACGGCAGGTGATGCGCGATGCGGTGTATGCGCGCGTGGCCGACCGCCAGCTTGCCGGCGTGGTGGCGGCGCTGCTGGTGGGCGACCAGAATGCGATTGAACGCGCCGACTGGGACGTGTTTCGCGCCACTGGCGTGGCCCATCTGATGTCGATCTCAGGCCTGCATATCACGATGTTCGCCTGGCTGGCGGCGCAGACCATCGGCTGGTTGTGGCGGCGCTCTGCCCGCTGGAGCCCGACCCTGTGCCTGGGCGTGCCGGCGGCAACTGCCGGCGCCTGGGGCGGTCTGCTGCTGGCCAGCAGCTATGCGCTGTTTTCAGGTTGGGGCGTGCCGGCGCAGCGCACCGTGTGGATGCTGGCGGTGATAGTTTTGTTGCGCCAGAGCGGCAGGCGCTGGCCCTGGCCGCAGGTCTGCCTGCTGGCGATGGCTGCCGTGGTGGCGCTGGACCCCTGGGCCTTGCAACAGGCCGGCTTCTGGCTGTCGTTTGTCGCTGTCAGTGTGCTGTTCGCCGCCGGGCCGCCCCAAGGCGAACAAGCCCCCCCGGGGGGCAGGGAGTCACGCGCAGCGGGCGAGCGTGGGGGCAAGGTGTTCGCCGCCGGGCCGCCCCAAGGCGAAGAAGCCCCCTCGGGGGGCAGCGAGCCACGCGCAGCGGGCGAGCGTGGGGGCAAGGTGTTCGCCGCCGGGCCGCCCCAAGGCCAGCTTG